>WNGR01008495.1_pt1 | contig 10846 bp, 9 predicted proteins | sample 5407581 | NCBI WGS metagenome assembly WNGR01 (sample SAMN13153383, study PRJNA577476) | soil metagenome | isolation source: 80 cm soil or saprolite under Garry oak tree replicate 2 | place: USA:California | collected 2016-06-15 | reverse complement strand
GTCAGGGCAAGGTGCGCTACTTCGGCGTGTCGAACTTCCGTGGCTGGCGCATCGCCGAGATCGTGCGGCTCACGGATCAGCTCGGCATCGACCGGCCGGTTGCGAGCCAACCGCTTTACAACATGGTGGACCGTACTGCCGAGGTTGAACAGTTGCCGGCGGCGGCGCACTACGGCGTGGGCATCGTCTCGTATAGCCCACTCGCCCGTGGTGTGCTGACCGGCAAGTATGCGGTGGATGCTCCCCCGCCCTCAGACACGCGGGCGGGCCGCGGCGACAAGCGCATCCAGCAGACGGAATGGCGGCCGGAGTCGCTGGCGATTGCGCAAAAGGTAGCGGCGCACGCCGCCGGGCGCGGCACGACGTCGATCGCGTTCGCGCTGGCGTGGGTACTCAAGAATCGGCTCGTCAGTGCAGCGATTGCGGGTCCGCGTACCGAAGCGCATTGGGACAGCTATATCGAGGCGCTGAAAGTGCAGCTCGGACCCGACGACGAAAAGTTCGTCGATAGCCTGGTGCCGCCTGGACACGCATCGACGCCGGGCTACACGGATCCGGGTTACCCGGTCGAAGGTCGCCGGGCGCTCTAGGTGCGGAGCCCGTCAGCAGCGATTGCCGAGGCACTCGATTACGCCCGGAGCATCGCGCCGCTTACTTACGGACGCGACTGGCACGTCACGCTTCTCATGCAGCACATACTATTGCCAGATATCGCCACCGCCTCCGATCATGCCAACAGACCATCAATCGACCGCCGCTGCCACGAAGCATGATGCGCAACATCATCGCGTGCGGACGCTGCTGATCCTCAGTACGCTGATGGCTTTCGCGTCGATCTCGACGGACCTGTACCTTCCCGCGTTGCCGGCCATGGCCGATGCGCTGCACTCCAACCCCGGCACGCTGCAACTGACGATCTCGGGTTATCTCATTGGCTTCAGCCTGGGCCAGCTGTTGTGGGGACCCGTCAGCGATCGTCATGGCCGCCGGTTACCCGTCGCGATCGGCCTTGTTCTTTTTATCTTCGGCTCCGCTGGCTGCGCGATATCGGGGGACGCACACACCCTCATCGGCTGGCGCGTGCTGCAAGCAGTCGGTGCGTGCGCCAGCGTGGTCATTTCCCGCGCAATGGTGCGCGATCTGTACAGCGGTGTACGCGCCGCTCAAATGATGTCGACCCTGATGACCGTCATGGCCGTCGCGCCGTTGATAGGACCGAGCGTCGGCGGCTTGATTCTCCACGTTGCGTCATGGCGGGCGATCTTCTGGGTACTCGTCGCCGTCGGTATCGCGACGCTCGCAGGGCTTTACTGCCTCCCTGAGACCTTGCCCGGCGAGCGTCGCACTCGCGGCCCACTCGGGAACTCACTTGCCGGTTATGCCAGCCTTTTGCGCAATCGAAGCGTGCTCGGATACTCCGTAAGCGTAGGATTTTTTTACGGCGGCATCTTTGCTTATGTTGCGGGTACGCCGTTCGCCTACATCACCTACCATCACGTGTCGCCGCAGCACTACGGCGTGCTGTTCGCTGCGGGAATCGTCGGCATCATGATCACAAACCAGATCAACGCCCGGCTTGTCGCGCGTTTCGGCAGCGATCGTCTGATGCGTTTTGGCACAATCGTAGCCGGGCTCGCGGGTGCTCTCCTCGCGTTTGATGCGGGATCGGGATGGGGCGGCCTGATCGGCCTCGTGCTACCGCTCTTCCTTTTCGTCTCGACCAACGGGTTCATCAACGCCAATGCAATCGCGGGTGCGCTTGGCGCTTGCCCCGAGCGCGCAGGTGCCGTCTCGGCACTGATCGGCTCGATACAGTATGGCGCCGGTATCGCGGGGTCGGCGTTGATCGGTTTCCTCGCGGACGGCACGCCCCGCCCGATGGCGTACGTCATTGCGTTGATGGGCATCGCCTGCTGGCTCTCGACGCGCCTTCTCGTGCCACGAGAAAACGTGAAGCAAACATGTGCGAATACCGTCGCCTGACGCGCAGCGGGTTGGGCGTAGCGATTGATTCGCGATGACGTCCCTACGCTGCCCGCTCAAACGCCACACCACATCGCTGGAGCGCCGCACATCGAACTTCGCTAACGAGGCGCGGCCGTGAGGACGATTCGACCTGCCTCTCAGCCGCATTAGCCGCGATACTTCAACGACTCAATGAGCTGCCATCGTCGACGTGCAGTCGCAGTTGGCAAGCGCATGCAACCGCACGCACCGAATGATTCCCGCAAGCACGGAAATGCGCTATTTCCAGCCCTCAATGCTTCGAACCAAACGAATTCTGATCGCGAGATACCGCTCCGCAAAACGGCATGCGGTACGCGTGCTCTTCCTCATCGACCTGCCGCATGCGGCGTTCGAGATCAGCCAGATCGCTCGACGACGCGAGATAGTCGCTGTGCGAAGAGACGTCGTGGCCGGGAACCATTTTGCCGAGAAAGTGGGAAAGACGTGCAAACATGATGTGCTCCTTGTCGTATAAAAGGCGGCGTTCGCCGTATTGCGTCACCACCCGACACAGCGCACATGACATGGGGTAGGTGAACCCGCTGCACATGCACCGCTGATGTGAAGCAGATTAAGTCCCGTGAATTAGCTTCGAATGAGCATGCGAAGGACGGAAAGGATTCAGCGCCCTCATCCAGCGCTAATTCTCATATTCGATCATGGACACAGATGGGCGATTGATGCGAAAGCGCCCGACCGTGACCGTGACTGGTATGAGAAGCACCCTGGAGACACATCAAATGAGCACTCTCGCTGACAGCATCGCCCCCACCCATTCGAGATCCAAACGCTATGGCCTCTTCGTCTGCCTCATGGCCGCGCTCGCCGGCCTGCTGTTCGGTCTCGACATCGGCGTGATTTCAGGCGCCCTGCCCTTTATCGCGAAGCATTTCGTTCTGAACGACCGTTCGCAGGAATGGATCGTCAGTTCGATGATGGTCGGCGCGGCGATCGGCGCGCTGGGTGCGGGATGGCTGTCGTGGCGCCTCGGACGCCGCTACGCGCTTGCGCTGGCGGCGGTACTGTTCATCGTGGGCTCGCTATGGTCGGGGTTCGCGGGCAGCCCGGCCGATCTGATCGGAGCGCGCTTGCTGCTGGGCCTTGCGGTTGGCATGGCGTCCTTCACGGCGCCCCTATACCTTTCGGAGGTGGCGCCACGACAGGTGCGCGGAGCCATGATCTCCACCTATCAACTGATGATTACGGTCGGGATTCTGGCGGCCTTCCTGTCGAATATCGGGCTTTCCTACGTGGCCGACTGGCGCTGGATGCTGGGCGTTATCGCGATCCCCGCCGCGTTCTTCCTGGCCGGCGTTCTCGCCCTCCCCGACAGTCCGCGCTGGCTGCTTCAGCGCAACCGGGCAGCGGAAGCTCGCGCCGTCCTTGAGCGCCTCCACGGCAATCCGGCTGACGTTCAAGCCGAACTCGAACAGGTCACCGAGGACAACACGCGACCCCAGCGGGGATGGAACCTGCTGCGGAAGAACCCGAACTTTCGTCGTTCCGTGCTGCTCGGCATCGTGCTGCAGGTCTTCCAGCAACTCACCGGCATCAACGTCGTGATGTACTACGCGCCGCGCATTTTCGAACTGGCCGGTTTCGGCACTCATGAGCAGCAATTGTGGGCTACCGTCATCGTCGGCCTTGTCAACGTAGTGGCAACGTTTGGCGCGATCGCCTTCGTCGATCGTTGGGGCCGCAAGCCGATTCTCTATGCGGGATGTGCGGTCATGGCATTCGGAATGTGCTCGCTCGGGTTTCTGCTGCATGCCGGTGTGGCGGGTCTCACGGCACAGATTCTGGCCGTCGCGGCGCTGCTGCTTTTCATCGCAGGCTTCGCCATGTCCGCTGGTCCTCTCGTGTGGATTCTCTGCTCGGAGATTCAACCCCAGCAGGGACGGGACTTCGGCATCGCTGTCTCAACCCTGGTCAACTGGGTGGCCAACATGGCCGTCGCGGCGACGTTTCTCAGCCTGTTGTCCACGGTTGGCGAAGCGAACACCTTCGTGCTGTATGCCATCCTCAATGTAATCTTCGCGATCGTGGTGTTCTTTTATGTACCCGAGACTCGCGGCGTCTCGCTCGAGAAGCTGGGTAACGACCTGATGGCCGGCAAGCGTCTGCGTGATCTGGGCAAGGGGAACTGACGAGTGGCTCGAAGCGGCCGCCGGGCATTCACCATTGGCGTGCGTGGTCATCGCTCGGCGGTCAGATCCTGGTGAGGTAGCGTCTGAACTGGCATCCCGTCGATCTGCGCCGCGCGAAGTACTAAAGTAAAGGAAACAACGCGCGCGCCGCGCCACATGACGCGGACACCGACCAGGAGCGACGCCATGAAATTCATCGTGCATTGGGTCAGAAATCCGGGTGTCACGCCGCACGAAACGAACCGGCGAACAAGGGAAATCGAGGCGCTGCGTCCCGGTGGATTGAAGGTGCTGTACACCTGGTATGCAATTGGCGAGCCCGAGGGCGTCGGCATCGTGGAAGCCGATGACGCACGCGATACGGCAATCTCATGCGGTTTACCGTGACCCCGGCACTGTCGCGCGAAGAATGGGAAGCAACCCTCGCCACCGTCCCCGAAGACGCCCCGCTATGACATCACCCGCGATCCGCATCCTCCTCGCCGACGATCACGCGCTGATACGCGAAGCCCTTCGCCAGATCCTGAACAGCTGTTCGAGCTTCGAAGTTGTCGGCGAAGCGGCCAATGCCGCCGGCACGATCGAGCTGGTGCGTTCGACGCAAGCGCAGATCCTGATACTCGACCTGTCGATGCCGGACCGCAATGGCATCGAGGTGATCCGCGTTATCAAGGACATCGAACCCGCGCTGCGCATTCTCGTGCTGACGATGCACGGCGAGCACCAGTACGCGGTCCGCGCGTTCAAGGCCGGCGCATCCGGCTACCTCACCAAGGAAAGCGCGAGCGGCGAACTCGTGAGCGCATTGACCAAGATCGCGCACGGCGGCGTATACATGAGTCTCGCGATGGCCGAGCGGTTTGCACTCAATCTTCATGAGCCACCCGATACGCTGCCGCATCAGTGTTTGAGCGACCGCGAACTCGACGTATTCCGGCGCATCACGGCGGGCGAAACGATCGGCGAGATTGCAGCCCAGCTATGCGTGAGCACGAAGACCGTCAGCACCTACAAGGCGCGTATCCTGGAGAAGATGCGCATGCCGCACGCCGCGGCGCTGGTGCGCTATGCGATGCGCCACAAACTTTTCGGCGACAGCGAAGAACTGTGAGTGCGACGCGTGCGCTGTCCGCTTACCTGCCCTGCCGAGCTCGACGACATGCCGCAGCTGCCTGCGCGCGCCGCCGGATCAGCGCGACTTACTGCACCGACAGCTGCTTCCTGATAAACGCGACATACCCATTCTGCGTTTTCAGGATCTTGGTTGCACAGTCGTCATAGTCCGAGCCCTTCGCGTTGTCCGGGCCATACATCCCGCGACACTGCGCAAACAGCGTGAGCGTCGCACCACCCGGTCTCGCGACGCGCGTCGCCGAGAACGACACCTTGCCCGAACTGTAGGGCACATCGGTTTCGATCGCCACGGCGTCCGCGCGCGTGACGGATGTATCGGAATGCTGCTCGACATAGCGCTTCGTCGCCACCCACGCGGCGTCGCACTGCGCGCCGTCGCAACTGACGGCCGCATTGCGCTGCGCAGCGGCAAGGCTGGTTTCGTTATGCGAGTACTCCTGGGCCTGGCGCGCCTCCTTTTCGGCAGACGAGCATCCTGCGAGCACGAGCGCGGCGAGCGCAACGACATGGATTTTTTTCACGAGCGGGGCTTCCTTTGCGACGGTCGAGCGCGATTATAGCTGCGTGCCCTGAGCAATCGCAGATCCGTTTGGCTGCCCACCCAACATGCAAGAACGCGCGCCCCACTCTACACGGGACGCGCGTTCGCAGATCGGCCGGCGAAACCCGGCGCGCAATATCACGGCGTCCCGTGCATCGCGCGCAGCGAATCTCGCCTGGACGTTGCTCCTTAGAAGCGGTGACGGATGCCGACGGTGCCAACCACTTGCGAATCCGTCGACGAAGCGCTCACGCCGACGATATGCGCCGTAATGCCCGAATTGCCCGTGCTGCCGACGTGCTGATACGCCGCTTCAGCATACACATCGGTGCGCTTGGACAGTGCGTAATCCGTTTGCAGCGTGAGCTGGTGGTACTTCGGATCGACGCCTTGCAGGCTTGCATCGGTGTACGTGTACGCACCCGACAGCGTCAATGCCGGCGTGAGCGCGTAACGGCCGTTCACTTCGAAGTTGGTGAAGTGCGCGCCCGTGCCGTTCAGCGTGAAGCCGCTCGACGTGCCCGACGCCGTTGCGCCGATCGACGTCGCATTCGCGAGCTGCGTCTGCGTGAACACGAAGCCGACGTTAGCCGGGCCGAACGCGTAGCTGACGCCCGCGCCGTACGTGCGTTGACGCGAAGCCGTGAAGGTCGCGTCGCTGCTCACGGCGCCGCTCGAGTTGCTCGTGCCTGCGCCGTTCAGTTGCAGGTAAGCCGCCGCAACCTTCAGGCCACCGAACGTATACGTCGCGCCGACGCTATACGCACGGTTGTCCGAGAAGCCGTCCGCTTCGTTCGAGAAGCCATACATCGCGCCGACCTTCAAGCCCGCGTAATCGACGCTCTGATACTTGACCGAGTTGCTGACGCGGAACGAGTTGTTCAGGTTGTCGTTGTCGTACGGGTGCGAAGCGAGCGTGCCGCCGTATTGCGTGCCGTTCAGCGACAGCGGGCCCAGGTTGTCGACGAGATTGTCGTACTGGCGGCCGAGCGTAACCGAGCCGTACTGGTTGCTCGCGAGGCCAACGAATGCCTGACGGCCGAACAGGCGGCTGTTCTGGCCCATGTTGCCAGTCGACAGATTGAAACCGCTTTCCAGAGTGAAGATCGCCTTCAGACCGTTGCCGAGATCTTCCGAGCCACGCAGGCCCCAACGGTTGCCGTTCAGGATGCCGCTGGCCTGCTGGATGTTGCTATGACCGCCAGAATTGCTGGAGTACGTCAGGCCCGAATCGAGCAGGCCGTAGAGCGTGACGGAATTTTGAGCGTGCGCGGCACCGGCCGTGCCGAACAATGCGAGCGAGAGGGTCGAGAGTACGAGCTTTTTCATCTTTTCTCCATTTTTCGATAACGAATGCTATCGTGGCGCGGAGAATATCTGATTGAATCGGCTTTGCGACTTTGTCGTTGTGTTTAAACCACCCTTTAAATGCTTTCTCAATCTTCCCTGTAATGGTATTCGTAATTTTGATGGTGCAGGACTTCATATGAAATGGGGCGCATCCCTCTCGCGGATGCACCCCAAGTGCCCAATTCTAGCTGTTCTCGGAATACAGGCCTGCGGATTTTATGGGATCGGCTATTAAAGCCGCAAGCTTTGCGTTGTATATTTATCTTTCACATTCTTATAATGGTAAGACAATGCAATCGGGTCGCCGCATTTCAATCAAGTTTAAATCGATCAATAAATAATTGATAAATCCACGTATTGATTTTTTCCTGGCATCAAGACATTGCGCTCATCGATACTTAACGCCTTTGCCCGCCAGCAGGCATCTGAAAGCAGCCGCTGTTACCATCGGTCGCTCTGCGCCAGCCGCCGTGCTTCCAGCACGCACCTTCGATTCCGCTAACAACATCACCCACGCTCGACCAGAAAGAGACATCCCGTGCATCCCACCGCCGCCCTGACTCCGTGGTCCGCCCACGACACACGCCTCATTCTCTCGTGCGCGCTCGGCCTTGCGCTCATCATCGTCTTCATCAGCGCGCTCAAGCTCGCGCCGTTCCTGTCGATCCTGATCGGCACGTTCGCAGCGGGCTTCGCCGCGCAACTGCCGCTCGAAGTCGTCGCTAGCTCGTTCAGCAAAGGCGCAGGCGCGCTGCTCGGCGATGTCGGCATCATCATTGCACTCGGTGCGATGCTGGGCGCGCTGATGGCCGATTCGGGCGCGGCCGACCGGCTCGTGTCGACGATCCTCGAACACTCCACACCGCGTCGCCTGCCCTGGTTGATGGCGCTCGTGGCGATCATCATCGGCTTGCCGCTGTTCTTCGAAGTCGGCCTCGTGATGATGGTGCCCATCATCTTCGTGATGGCACGCCGCTCGCAGCAGCCGATCCTGCGTATCGCGATTCCCGCGCTCGCCGGCATGACCACACTGCATGCGCTATTGCCGCCGCATCCGGGTCCGCTGATCGCCGTGAGCACGCTACATGCCGATCTCGGCATCACGCTCGGCCTTGGGCTGATCGTCGCGATTCCCGCGGTGATCCTCGCGGGTCCGCTCTATGGCATCGCGCTGTCGAAGCGCATGCAGATCGCCGAGCCGGAAGAAATGGGCAAGCTGTTTCGCGCCGGGTCGACGCAAACCGAACTGCCCGGCTTTGCCATATCGCTGGTGACGATTCTGATGCCCGTCGTGCTGATGCTCGGGCGCACGGTGGCGAAACTCGCGCTTGCAAAAGACACGCTGCTGTTCGACACGCTCGACTTTCTCGGCGAGCCGATCATCGCGCTCGGGCTGACGGTGATTTTCGCGATCGTTGCGCTCGGCTGGTCACGCGGCATGTCGCGAGATCGTGTTGGCGGCATCTTGCGCAAGAGCCTGCCGCCCATCGCGGCGCTGCTGCTGACCATCGGCGCGGGCGGCGGCCTGAAGCAGACGCTCGTCGCCGCGGGCATCAGCACGACGATCGGCAAGATCGCCGTCGGCGCGCACATGCCGCTGCTGTTGCTCGCGTGGCTGATTGCCGTCGCGCCGCGTCAGGCGACGGGCTCGGCCACGGTCGCGACCACGACGACGGCGGGCATCGTGGCGCCCGTCGTGGTGGGGCTGTCGGCGACGCACAATTCGTTGATGGCGCTCGCCATTGGTGCGGGTTCGGTGTTCTTCTGCCACGTCAATGACGCGGGCTTCTGGATGGTCCGCGAATACTTCGGGCTGCAACTGAAGCAGACGGTGTTCGTGTGGTCGATTTTGCAGACTATCGTGTCGGTGGTTGGGCTGGTGGGGACGCTGGTGTTGTGGGGTGTGTTGAGCTGACGCGATGGCTCAATCCACCACCTCCGGCGCCTCGATCGCCCGCATCAACAGTTCGAGAAACGCCTGCATCGTATGCGGCAGCGTACGGCCCGCCATCGTCTGAACCTGCAGCGTCCGCTGATGCAATTCCGCATTCGTAATCGGCACGGCGGCAAGCCCATCGACGTCGAGCCGGCTGCGCACCGTCAGATAGCCCGTCAGCGTCACGGCATCCGTGTGCCGCACGAAGCTCTGCAGTGCCGCGTGATAGTTGCTGACGAACACCGGCTCGAAGATCAGCCCTTCGAGGCTGCATGAAATATCGAACAGTTGCCGGATCGTCACGCCCTGGTTGTCCATGGCAAGCGGCCACGGCATGAGATCCTTCAACGACACCGACTCGCGCGCGGCAAGCGGATGACCGCGCCGCACCAGCGCGAAAATCGGCGCGCGCTGCGAATAGTGGACGTTGATCTCCTTCTCCGGCGCGAGGCTGAAACACACGGCGATATCGGTCGTCCCCTCCCTCACTCGCTGCGTCGCCACGGAAGGCGCGGAGACGTCGAGCTGAAAATGCGTCGACGGATGCGTCTTCAGGAAATGCGCGAACACCTGCGGCAGAAAATGCGGCGCGACGCCTTCGGAACTGGCGACGCGTATTGTCGCGCGGCCCTCCTCGGCCAGCCCCCGAATCTCGCCGACCACGCGCTCGGTTTCGAGCAGACTACGCCGCGCATAGTCGGCCAGCAGCCGTCCCGCATCGCTCAGCACCATGCCGCGTGGCCGCCGCTCGAATAACGGCGTGCCCAGTTCCTCTTCGAGCTTGCCGATCTGCCGGCTCAACGCCGACACGGCGACGAAGAGCCGCTCCGAAGCCTTGCTCAGCGACCCACTGCGGGCCACTTCCAGAAAGTATCGCAGTGCAGTGTTGTCCATGTCCGCTTTGCCGTTTCGGCAACGATTCGTGGCAAATATTGTAATTGTGCAGAAATATCGGCGACCGCACGATCGATTCGACTGCTACCCCACGAATGCGCGCATACCACCGCGCGCGAGGAATAGGTGCTCAGTTGACTCGTGACATCGCCATTCAAAACGCGGCCAGCCAGTACGATTCCGGCCGATTCCTCGACGACCTGCGGCGCCGCGTCGCGTATCGCACGGAGAGCCAGGAAGCCGACAGCGGCGCGCGCCTGCGCGGCTATCTCGACGACGAACTGACGCCGCTGCTCACGCAATGGGACTTCACCTGCCGCGTCGTCGACAACCCGGCGAAGGGCGCGGGCCCGTTCCTGATCGCGCATCGCCACGAAGACGACGCGCTACCGACGGTGCTCAGCTACGGCCACGGCGACGTCGTACGCGGCTATGACGCGCAGTGGCGCGACGGCCTCACGCCGTGGGACGTCACCGTCGACGGCGAGCGCTGGTACGGCCGCGGCACCGCCGACAACAAAGGCCAGCACAGCATCAATCTCGCCGCGTTGAAGGCCGTGCTCGACGCGCGCGGCGGCAAGCTCGGCTTCAACCTGAAGCTGCTGTTCGAAACGGGCGAAGAAGTCGGCTCGCCCGGTCTGCACGCACTGTGCACGCAACTGCGCGACGAACTCGCCGCCGACGTGCTGATCGCCTCCGACGGCCCACGCCTGTCCGCGCATCGTCCGACGCTCTTTCTCGGCTCGCGCGGCCTCGTCAATTTCAAGCTCGAACTGACGCTGCGCGATGGCGGCCATCATTCGGGTAACTGGGGCGGCCTGCTGCGCAATCCAGGCG
>WNGR01008490.1_pt1 | contig 10847 bp, 10 predicted proteins | sample 5407581 | NCBI WGS metagenome assembly WNGR01 (sample SAMN13153383, study PRJNA577476) | soil metagenome | isolation source: 80 cm soil or saprolite under Garry oak tree replicate 2 | place: USA:California | collected 2016-06-15 | reverse complement strand
CCACTCGCTGCGAACTCCGCAACAAGCGCCTCAACCTCGGCCCGACTACGCCGCTTCCGTACCACTCCCAGTTCGCTCATAGCTCAAGTGCACCACTAAATACAGCGGCACAACAGAGTGCGTTGCTCAGACGGATACGATCGTCACGCAGTGGCGTCTGCGGCGCTTGACATCATTCTCCAATCCGTCGAACCAGGTATCGAAGGCATCAGGACTAAAACCATTGCGGATGGGAAGTCGAAGCCATCGGGCTTCGTCCTGCTCTTCGTACCAGCTTCGGATGGGTCTCCGCGGAGGTCAAAGGTCGATTGGCGTTTTTACGTCCGCATCGCCTCGGGAACCTTGCCGATGGAATTTTTCCAGATTGAGGAACGCTTCGGCAGACGGCCATTGCCCAGACTGAGTCTGGTCATCGAAGTTTCCAATATGATGATGGACCCACCTGGGCATGATGGGGGAGTAATCCGGCGCCTTGACTTCGGCCTCAGGAATGACGGTAGGGGTATAGCCAAATTCCCAGGTCTTCGCTTCAGGCGATCCCACGCCATGCGGCTGGATAATTTTGGCATCGACGGAAATATGGGGTTCGGACTTCCATCGCGGCCATCCGAACCGGAGTGGATCGTGATTCGCGGTGGCGTCGACGATGTGATCTATCCCGGAGAAACGCGGCGGATCGGCAAACTCATCCAGACGGCAGTCCACAAAGGGGATCGTGGGATTCCGCCCACGCTCGCGCCCGGACAGCTCGCCACGGGTTTCACTCAGGCCGAACGGCTTCTTGTCTGCGAGGCATTAGATCTCGAATATGAGATCTCGGCGGAAGGAACCGCAACCCATAGCGCTGTCCACGCTCTTGCGCAGGATGAGTTCCGGCTTACAGTAGCGGTGCGATAACTTCCATCCAATGTGCTAGTCAGCGATTGTCGCTGCCGTATGAACAGAATGCCGGTGGAGTATCAGAAGTTGACCTTTGGGTTCAATCTATTCAGGAGCCGCAAGGACGAATGGTTCCGCATACCCAAGAAACTCTTCGTGTTCCGAGCGCTCTTCCATCCATTTCTTCGTATACCCATTTGGACGCTCACGAAAATCGCAACGAGTGAGCACGAGTCTCCTCTTTGCACGCGATATGCCCACAAAGAAGAGGCATCGCTCCTCGTCTTCATTGGCCCAGAACGACTCATTCTCGACGCCTAGGATCACAACCGTGTCGAACTCTAGTCCCTTGCTCTTGTGAATGGACATGATCCGCAAAGCATTGTGCCCACCGAAGTGCGCGAGGGCCCGGGCCACATCCAGATCCTCTTCGAGCAATTCGCCGAGCCATTCCTTCGTCTGTTGAATTACAGATTCCCGCCGCGCTTTGGAGCGATAGTCAGCGGAAATGCCCGTGATCTGGTCGATCCCAAACTTTTGCAGAAAGGTTTCCGCCTCATCCCACACCGCCTCAAAGCTTCGATCCTGCTGCCTCGAAACATGCAGTCTCCGCGTATGAAGGAAGCTTCCCCAGCCGGTTCTGAGCCTCGTATGTTCTTCCTCATCGTAAGAGCCGGCTGTCAGCTTCTCCATGAGTCGTCCGTAGGCCAGAGGCTCGCGCGAACCGTACAACACCAGCAGATAATCGACGATCAGCTGCGCAACCGGTTCCGCGGAGAGGTCCTGCAACTGATTTTCGTTGCGGAACTTAATTCCTCGTTGCCGGAGTGCGGACATGAGGTCCTGGCAGTATTGCTCGGGCAGGCGTGGAACCAGAACCGCAACCTCGGATGGTGGCAAATTTTCGACAGTTAGCCACCGCTCCATCTCCTCTGCAAGGAATTCGGCTTCCTGCTCATTATCATCGTAGTGCCGGATCTGAATCTCTCCCTCCTCGCCTTCGATTTGCTCCTCGGGCATCACAGCCTGTGGGTCCATTACTGCGATGATGCTGTTCTGCATTCGCAACAAGCGGGGTCGGGAGCGGAAATTGAGATAGAGATTGAGGGTCCTCGCATCAAAGTCGCGGGCAAAGGTCAGGAAGATCCCATCGAGCGCTCCGGCAAAGGTCATGATCTTCTGCTTCGTATCACCTACTGCTGTCAACGGAATCGAGGCCCCGAAGAACAGTCGCTTGATCAGACTGTATTGCTCGTTGGTGCAATCCTGAAACTCGTCGAGGAAGACATATGCGTAGGTCTGGCGCACGGTGTTGCGAACCATCGGTGATTTCTTCAGAATCTCGATGGCAAGGGGAACCAGATCGCGATAGGTTATCTGCTCCCGCGTAACCCTCTGCTCTCCAATCGTGTAGTCGGGATTCAAAGCGTCAAGGCCTGTCAGCAATGGGCGAAACCGGTCAATAATGCGCTTTGCGAATGCGTGGAAGGTATGACTGTCGAAGCGCGCAGCGAGATTCGGTCCGCAGCGCCGCCGGACGCGATCGCGGAGATTTGCTGCCGCATCGACCTTGAAAGAAATAGCCAGAATGCGCATCGGATACTGACACGTCCCTGTCCTGAGAAGGAAGTCGGCCCTTTGCGCCAGCATCTCTGTCTTTCCCGCGCCCGGACCGGCGGTCAATGCCAGACTCCTGGTCCTCTCCCTCGCGGCCCGCAGGGCATTGGTTTCGAGCGTCAGTCCATCGGCTGGGCGCCAGCTCTCCGGAGCATTCATTCGGGAAGCTCCTTCAGCTTTTTCTTGACTGCGCGAACGATCGACTTAAGAGAGGAGGGTAACTCCTCCATCAATTCCTTGTCGGCAAGATTTGCAAGAGCTTCGATGTGGGCGCCTGGTTTGCTCCCCTGCTTAAAAAGGCTGCTATAACTGCTGAACAACCTGCGCCAGCTGCTTGGATACTGATTAGGATCGTGAAAGTTCTTGCCGAGAACAGACTTTATCTCCGACTGTTCGGGAAGCACCTTGTCAGACTCTTCCACTCCATAGGCTTCACTGAATGCGTGAAGCATCGCAAGATCGAGATCCAGTGGATAGGAGAAAAACACACCTAGTTCCTTTAGCGCATCCTTGTAAGTCTTCCACTCGTCTTTTAGTGGTCTCGAAGCATCGTTCCACTTCGGTGGAGCCTTCAGTTTTCCTGCAAGCTTCCTGGGATCCACAGAAGGATTTGCTTTGATTTGGTTCAGGACGTAGCTAATGCGTCCCCAGCCGCCCTGATAGCGGCCTAGATCAAGATCGAGCAGAGTCAGGAATGGGATGCCAAGGCCTGTCAGCAATCGCCAAAAATGGTTAATATGTCGGCCACCTAGCGGCGCCACGGAGATCCCGGCCTCGTCAGCACCGAGGCCCGCGGCGCTGAGCAACCGCATCAACACGATGGACTCGCTATCTCCTTCGCCGAGAATCACCAGGCGTGAGAAGTAGAGTTCTGGGAAGGATTGTACGGCTTCACTTACAAACTTGTGAGCATCATCGGATTCTTTAGGCAATCTAATCCCTGTCACGCGAGTGCATCGGTCACCGTCAAGTCGCAGATACCGAATCCGGGCAGGTGGGACGCGGCGCAGTAGAGCCGGTGCGTGGGTGGCGATTACCGACTGTGCATCCTGATCCTCGCCGAACGAGTCCAGTGTCTCGACGATCCGACCCAGATAGTGCGGTGAAAGGCTGTTCTCCGGCTCCTCCATCGCGAGCAGCGTAAAGACTGCAGGCTTCAGTTTCTCGACGTCAAAGGCTCTTGTGTTTCCGGCAAGTACGTCTCTCCCAATGGCTTGCGTCGAAAGAATGAGGGAAAGATAGAGCATGGACTTCTGTCCATCGCTTAGACGACTGAAGTCGACAAAGTTCTCCCCATGCCCCGGGGAGAACGACACAGTCAAATGTCGAAGTAACGCATCGATCTCATTGCCCAGAAATGTGAGTTCCGGGCCGGCGAAGAACTTTCCCCTGTGCAGGCGCTTCCACTTTGCCGCCAACTGCGCACTTAGTCCCGCCACGGCAGCGTTCTTTGCGAGGGTGGCACTTATCTTTTTTGTGTGCGCTCCAATGCCCTCTCTCTGGCTCTCCCAGTTAGCGGAGCGCAGTGCCCGTCCCAACAGCGAGGTGGCGGTGTAAGTAATCTGTTCGGTCGGATCACGGCGGGCCGGCAGATAGTGCACGTGGATACTGTTCCGATCGGCACGAGGCACTGGCTCGGAAGTCACGGGATTGCCGTCGTCGTCCGCCTCCAGCACGTAGCGCAATGACTCCTCGATATCTCCGTCTGAATCGAGCTGAGCCTCTAGCCGAAATCGCACGCGCGGGACTTCGTTGGCATCCTCAAGCCGCATATGAGCGAAGTTCGGAGGGATAGATGGGTAGTGCCTGTCCTCGCTGGCGCACTCAGGAAACTCAAACTCGGCTTCTATCCATAGTGAACGCGTCTCATCCGATGTCTCGGCTCCGACCAGGACATCTGAGTTGAAGTCCGACTTCTGAATTCGTCGCAGAGCAGGGTTAAAGGCGAACAGACGACATAGAGCGAGAAGCGCTGCCGTCTTGCCGGAACCGTTCGGACCTATCAGAAACGTCAGGTCCTCAAAGCTGATCTCCGTGGGCTCAGGACCAAACGAATGGAAACTCGAAATTCGTACTTTTCGAAGTTTCATTACCTGGGTCCTCAGAGGGCGCGCACAGATCGGCGGCGCCTATATGTCTGTGAGAACTATATCGTGATGTACAGGGAAGAAGACAGCCGTTCCCTTCGAACTTTTAGCTGACTTTTACCAGTAGGTTCTTTGCAAAGGTCTCCGCGCTCGGCCAGTCGGACGAAACGTAGAGGCTCTGCGGCGTGGCGCTTCGGATCTCGTTCACGACAAAGAATGACCGCAGACTGGGATTCAGCCGAACATCTTCTCTGGCAGCATCCAGGAGTTCATCCCAAAGGAAATCGGCGCGGTCCGGGTCGCCTGGAGAAGGAAGGTCGGCGGCGTCATAGGTCTGCTCGATGTCCAGCGAGTTCCAAAGAATGGTCTGCGCGTCGTCGTCCATCTCGTCAAATACTTCACGGGCAAAAGCGGAGTCGTAGGTTTTCAGCACCTGGATGCGCCGATCGCCCGTGACTTGCTCGAAAAACACTTCCTGCTGCGGCATGGCCGAACCTCTCCACCTCATTATCTGACCATGCACCGGACGAGTCCAGACCTCGACTGAATGAATTTTACGGTGCAGTGAGATTCGCGGCATTGGGGCCGTTTGACTGATGATTAACGGATTGCTGTGACCGCCTCCAATCGCGGGCTTGCAACCAGCTTCGCCCAAAAGTGCGTTTCCGGGATGGCGCAGGATGGACCGGCGTATTGAGGGGGCACTAGTGACGGGCAGTAGCTTGTCCGGTGGCCGATCCACTATGAGGACCCTGTGAAGAGACTATTGCTCGATGTCGCGATCGCGCGATCGTCGGGTAAATGAAGGTGCCCAAGTTTGCGGACCATAGTTCACCTCCCGCCCGCTGGTGGACACGCAACCAGCACGGGGGATGCCGGGGTGGCCAGGTTTCATCGAGGTTTGAGAGGGGTGTTATTGATAAGAGGAATTCAGGGACACCATTCCATTGCGGAAATGCGACAAGCCAAGTTCTTTCAAGCTACTCTCAGATGTGATCCTCGCCTTACTTCTGCACCAGGCACTTGTTCATTACGTATCGCAGCCGCTTTGATTGCATCCGCATTCGGTCGCGTCTCCTGAACCGACGACTCCAAGGATTTCGCAAGTTCGTCTGGAAGAAGTGAGAGCACCGTTTCCCAGACAACTCCGTCGATCCGCGCATCAATCCTGCGATAGGACTTCGGCACTGCGGCCTCGTCGGTGATCCGCACTGAGTCCTGACTGTTTTTCTGTGCGCGCAACGTGAATTGATAACCTTCGACCTTCTTGAGATCCCGGCTCAACAGGTAGTAGAGGACCATGTTCTTGGTGCGGTCGACCTTGCCTGCTGCAGCGCGGGCCCGGTCAGTAAGGCGAGCAGCCTCATTGCGGCAACATTGTTCGCGTGCCTCCATCATGCGCACGAAGCGGCCGATTCGGTCGACCTTCTCTCCATGCGCTTCGCAGAATTTCTGGAAACGCGATACCAGGTCCTCCGAGGCCTCACCTTGGGATTCGACTTGCTCTTGAATTTCTTCGAGAAGCCCATCGAGTTCCATGTCGATTTCAAACAATGAATTTGCTTCTGCAATTGAAGTCATTTGTGTGTCTCCTTTGCAAAGATATGTGAACTTTGCGAGCATTAGGCCGCGGCTTTCCGCTGCACCCAGACACTCCGAGCGGCCTGATACGCCAGCTTGTCAGCACGGCTCTGCTCCAGATTTCCGTTGTGCCCTTTGATCCACGTCCAACGGATGTGAAGCCGGGCATTCAACGTGATCAGCTCCGACCACAGTTCGCGGTGCTGCAGCTGGTTTCCACGGCGGTTTCGCCATCCCTGACGCTGCCATCGAAATACGAAGGTTCGCATTCCATTAATGAGGTATTCCGAGTCCGAATGCAGTTCGACGCTCGCCCTGAGATGGAGTGACCGAAGCGCCTGCAATGCTGCGACCAGCTCCATCTCCGAGTTCGTCGTCCACGGAAAGGCGCCAGACATTTCCCGGCGTTCTTTACCTTGCATCACAACCGCGCCCCAGCCACCGGGGCCCGGGTTGCCGATCGCGGAGCCGTCCGTGAAAATGCGGTATGTCTGATTCACAGAGAGCCTCCTTCCCAAAAAACCAATTGAGGTCTTCGATCGAATGTCTCGAATGCGATTGAGATACGGTATCGCCCGAGCGGACCGCAGCCTTCGACCGTTTGTGACTAGGCCGCCTGCATGGGGATGACTTCCCCGAAGGGCGCCTTCTGGCTTCCTGTCGAGGCCCAAAGGACGGGATAGGGGGGAGCGGATGGTGGGAATGATCCGTAGAGGTCGGTCAGAAAGACCAGAGTCTGAGGCCGAATGCCCTGATCGTTGAGCCATTCGAAGCACGGCCCAAACTCCGTGCCTCCTCCCCCCACAGGGTTAAGGTCAATGCGTTGTCCGGCTTCGTAGGTCTCCACCTTTTGAACCACTGCGTCGAAGTAGAGAACGTAAACGCGCTCCGGACGTTGGCCTTCAAGAATCGAACGCACTTCGGCTTCAAATAGCCGCAGTTGACGCCCGCTCACTGAGCCGGAGCAGTCGACGGCAATCGCGACCTCACCCACACCCTCGCGGACCACTCCCGGCAGATAGAGCCCTGTCCAGAGGTGGCGGCGGTTGGGCCGCATCCAGCTATAATCCGCTGAGATAGTGTCCGACCACTGCCGCCGCAGCAGTTCGCGCCAGTCCACAGCGGCGTCTGCCGCTCCTTCCAGAGTTCGGTTGAGGCCGGCTGGAATCTTACCCGCCTGCCGGGCCACTGTCGTCGCCTGGTTGACGGCTATATCCCACTCCCGGACCTGTTCCTCAATGGTGGGAGTTTCCTCGTCGGGCAGAGGCGCATCGAGGACCTGGCCGATTCCGCCTTCGGTCATAGGGGCGGACGGTTCATTCGCGTCGCCGGTGGACGACTGCTCAGTGTTCGATTTATTCGCTCCTAACTCACCCTCTTCGTCCTCCCTGCCGGAATCTTGCGAGGCCTCCGATTCAAGCAGGTTATAGATCTGCTCAGCACTCATTTCACGAAAGCGGTTATCGAGAAGGACTCCCTCGGGCAGGTTGAGTCCGGCATCAACAAGCAAAGGGTTGATGGCGTAATCGCATGCCATATTCCATCGCTTTGGGTCGCGCCCCGAGCGCCGTACATGATGGCGCAGCGCCGGATGCATGACCTCATGGGCCAGTGTTCCGGCCAGTGTCGCCGCGTTGAGCGTTTCAACGAATTCAGGATTGTAGTAGAGCGACAGGCCGTCGGTGGCCATCGTTTGAATTGACCGGCACTCGCAATCCTTCAATCGAAAGAGCAGCGAGCCGAAGAAGGGGTGATCAAGCACCAGAGCGGTGCGCGCCTTCTGAATACGTCGCGAGGTCGGTGTCTCAATTCTCATACCGCGGCGGGCGCCTCCATGAACGCGGACATGCGGGTGAAGATGTCGTCGGCGGTCGGGCCAACAACGGTTTCCGCCGCCTCTCGGCCGCGCAACACGTCGTCCATCTGGGCGACGATGTTGGCAGCGTCGGCTGCCGTCGTGACACGCAGGAGGTCGTGTCTCTTGAGATCCTGCGCGGAGTAGTTGCAAAGCCGCTCTTTGATCTGCTCCGCGAAGCGGTTCAGGTCGGCGTCGCCATTGACGTTGAGTCGGGGCAATATCTCCACGATGTCGAGCACATTAGTGATCAGCGAACTGTGGAAGCGCGACTCTGGTTCATTCAGCCGGTCGACCATATGCGCGACTGCTTCCCGAACCCGCCTCCACAAGTCCTCGGTCCCGCGTGTCAGAGACTCGCGGACATTCGCATCAATCTCGCGCGAGACTCGCGCCTGTTCTTCGGCCGACATCTGAACACGGAAGTCCGCGCCGGTCGGGATGGGCAGGATTTCCACCTTCAAGCCGAACTTCGTCCGCAGCTTTTCCGCCACCGGGTAGTCTTCCTCCCGAAAGAGACCGTTCAGCTCTGGCTTGACCTGCTCGATGTATTGCGGATAGACCCGAAGAAAGCTCTCAACTCCCTGCTCGAAGCTCGCTTCGAACTCACGCATCCGCCCCATGAGATCGAAATAGAAGTTCGCTGGCAAGAGACGAAATCCTTCGTCCGACCAGGGCAGGGTGATCTTGTAGAAGTACTGCCGGATCTGCCCGGCGAGCATTCGCAGTTCGTCCAGCTTGTCTGCGCCGCGCAACAGTTGCTTGTTATAGCGGCCCGCGCCCTGGTGCGCCCCATGTTGATCGGCGACATCGCGGCTGACCTTGCGGTCGTGTTTCACAGCAGTCCAAATACTGATGTGGACAGCGGCGAGCATTGCCTTTTCCGTAATCATTGAAGAACCTCCCGGTATTCCACCCCGAAGCGAACGAACTCCGGGGTATGGGTGATCGCGGTGTCCCGCGCTGCCGCATCGCGTATTGCCATCACCCGCAATTCGGTCGGCATCCGGTCGAGATACGTGACTCCTCTGCCTACTGAGCTGTCGCTCAACACTCTGCCAAGGGCGGTAGCAATAGCGATTTGTGCGGACGGCTCTGTGGGGACGGTCGCCGTCGCGGGATTCAGCAGAATTTCGTCGATCGACGGAAGCTGGCGGAACAATCGGAGAAAAGCGACAAGCTCCGAGGCCGCCGCTGGCCCCACCGTTCCATCCAGGAGTTGCGCCTCAAACTCACTGGTTCCTGAGAGAATCTGCGTCTTCTGGCGGCGGGCAATGCCGCAGAGTACCTGTGAGGCCATCTGCCAGGAGCGCGGAGTGGGCCAGGCGTTTGCGTCAGACGTCACGTCCGCCGTATGCAGGAGTTCCGGCTTGAAGCGCAGGAAGGCAATGATCTCGGGACGAACCTGAGCCTTGACCGCCCACCTGCACCAGTCGTCAAGATCCGGTTCAAGTTCCAGATGCACGAAACGGTTGCGCAACGGGCGAGGCATCGAGAAGTGAACGCCGCGCTCAGAGGCTGGGTTGCCGGCGGCGATGACGACCCACTCATCGGGCAGGGCATACTCGCCGAGCTTTCGGTCAAGAACCAGCTGGTAGCAACCCGCCTGGGTCATCTGCGGCGCAGAAGTCAATTCATCGAGGAAGAGAATGCCCTTCCCGGTCGTCGGGAGGAACTTCGGAGGCACCCATTCCGTTAGATCCGCCGCGATTCTAGGAAGGCCGCGCAGATCGACCGGATCGAGTTGCACGGCTCGCACGTCGAGAAAGTCGTACTCGAGATCGTTGGCGACCTGGGAAACGATCTGTGACTTCCCAACGCCGCAGGCGCCCCAGATGTGCAGGGGCACACGTTCGCCAATGAGCGCATGAAGCGCCTCATAGAGCTTTGATGGTTTCATGGGATTTCCTTGGAGGATTGAGGTGGGAGGCAGTTGAAGATTTACTAAGATAAGGAGAGGGTGTCTGCCTATGAAGATGCCGAAAAACATCGAAGTGCTATTCGTCGCCGGTTTTGGGCCGATCGTTCGAGACCCGGCCGCAAGCCGCAGGTTTTATTCCGAGGCGTTGTCACTGCAGTTCAAAGAAGATGCGACTGGCTATCTGTATACGGGCGCGCTGGATGGCGTGAAGCATTTTGCCCTGTGGCCTTTGGCACAGGCGGCTGAGTCCTGTTTTGGCATGGATCAATGGCCCGGCGATCTTCCTGTGCCACAAGCGTGGATCGAATTCGACGTAGAGAACATCGAAAAAGCCACCGCAGAGCTGAAATCGCAGGGCTACAAACTGTTGGTTGCGACGCGAGAGGAACCGTGGGGCCAAATCGTCACGCGGCTGCTCGGACCAGAAGGTCTGCTGGTGGGCATAACCCATACGCCAGCAATGCGGAAGTGAACTTAAACATCGACGGACCGAGCGGAAGCTCAGGTAGCCGCACGTGAATCTTCCATCCAGAACCAATCGACATGGTCGATGTCCATCACCCCAGCAAGCTGACCTAGCATGGAAGCAGGATGAGTGTGCGGAAGATTGTTCACGTGGACATGGACGCGTTCTATGCCTCGGTTGAGCAACGGGACAACCCGGAACTGCGCGGTAAGCCTGTCGTCGTGGCGTGGCGCGGTAAGAGATCTGTTGTCTGCGCGGCCTCGTATGAGGCCAGGCGATTCGGCGTGCGCTCGGCCATGGCGGCGAAATATGCCGAGCACCTGTGCCCGCAGGCTGTCTTTGTTCCTCCGGACTTCACGCGCTACAAAGCGGCATCGCGCGCAGCGCGCGAGATCTTCCTCCGGCACACGGGCTTGATCGAGCCGTTGTCCCTCGATGAGG
>WNGR01008489.1_pt1 | contig 10847 bp, 10 predicted proteins | sample 5407581 | NCBI WGS metagenome assembly WNGR01 (sample SAMN13153383, study PRJNA577476) | soil metagenome | isolation source: 80 cm soil or saprolite under Garry oak tree replicate 2 | place: USA:California | collected 2016-06-15 | reverse complement strand
GCCTACGCGGCAACGAACACGAACGCGCTCGGCATGCCTGGCTTCACTGTCTCTAGCTTCCAGCCTGTGGCGGCACCTAGGGACGCGAACTCCTCGAGTGTGCGCTCCTTCCCACCGAGGGTTGTGAGCATCTGCGCGCACTCGCGTTACTCCCATTATGAGTTGACAAAGATGAATCTACCGCACCTCTAGGTCGAGCATCGTGAGAAATGCTCCCATGCCCGCACCGAGATTCCCAAGGAGCGGCGAGGGTGGAGGCGGAGGGCCTCCAGGGACGGCGCACACATGCGGCATGAGCGCATCGAAGATAACGAGACGCGTGGTTGGCTTCGCAGCGGCACGCAAGTTCTTGAGAATCTTGGTATTGGGACCATCCGCCCAGTCATGGAGGATAAAGCGTAAAACGAAAGCCGCAGGTTCTTTGATTGCTTGAGGCTCAAAGAAATCTTGGTCTGAACATCGCGTGTGAGGCATGCGACTACGTCCGGACAGCAAAGCAAAGTCACCTTGTAGCGATATGCGCCCATTTTCAACAGCCTTTGGAGCGACTTCAGCCCAGAACTGCGTAGAATTATGATGAGCGAAGGCGTGCAGAGGACTCGACGAGACGCTACATTTTTGGCATCCTTGACGACGGGGGGGAGATCTTGAACGACGTATTTGAGGTGCGGGAAGACTTTGTACAATTCATGCGTGACTTTTCCAACATTTCCACCGACGTCAACCACGACACTATCCGGAGGAAGAGATTTCCAGTCCAAGCTTTCGGTGTATATTGATGGCGCGAAATGGTCTGCGCCACCTTTCATTGCGGCCGTAAAGCGATGGAAGCGCCAGACATTATCAGGCTCCTCGAACCACTGCCAGATCGACCCCGCTTTGCCAGTAGCGAGATTCCATGGCGTAGCGATGTCCTGAGGTCCACCGTTGATATAAGAGCCGAGATATGCGGCACCTTTAAAGGATTCATCCGTCCTACAAAAATGAGTATCTAATGTCAAAGATGACAAAGGTACACATACATGTGGCCCGTGTATGCTGCAGCAGTTGCATCTTCATATTTCGTGAGTTTACTGCAAGACGTAACATCAGACACGCAATCGAAGCACTCGAGATTCGAGAAGAGTAGCGACGTGGGTAATACGTACTCTTTCTTGAGTTCTTTGAGCGGTTTTGATTTAGCGAGGATCGATGAAATACGGTTATTCGTGTATACATCTGGAGTCACCTCCGTGAAGACATGCCGAGTGGCAAGGTACCGAAGGACCCGGGCTGTGGAACGAGCCTGAGTGATTCAACTGCCTAAATTAGGTTAAAGAAATTCCGTACAAAGTTTGTCAGATTCGGCGCCGGTTTTCGTGCTAATGTCCTTCACGTGCAGGCCCTGAACAAGAAATGTGTGAAATTGCAAGGCAGCATGTGGCGGCGCCATTTGCGCACCTGAGGACCAGCCTCCTTAAGAGCATCAACGACATTGGCCTCGTCAACTACCCCAAGAGAGGCTGACAGGTACATTGCAGGGGCATAATCCATAACCGTTTCCATTGGGGGCCTCACGGTCGCAATGATTTGGTACGCAGCCGCAACGACCAAGCGCGTAGTGTTGCCCACGTCAGGGTCGTCATCGAGGGGACCGGGTTTGAACGGTTCGTCGAGGGAGGGGAAAGAGAGGCCTTTCTTAGAGTACGCAGACTCAAGGCTCTGCGCACCTTGTGAGATTATTCCGGCGAGTGCTGTAAGTGGGCTGGTGCTTGACATGGTTGATGGGGTCGATGAGGATGGATGCACGGATTTATAGTTTTGCCTCACAGGGAGACGCGGTCGACGTGAATCGTGCGCTCAGAATCATTGGTCCACCTTGCTGACGTTATGACTATGATCTCAGGAAACACGATTCGCAACACCATCAACCGTGGATCAACGTTCTACGTCCGTGGATCAACTTCCGTGCTGATAGATCTTTCTCAGCTAACCACTCGATTCAGGTCATTATTCTCATACGTGCCCTCCTCAATCAGAGCAGGTCATCTGGTGTACCAAATGCGGCTGGACTGGGTCCGTTCAGAACTATGCTTGCCCACAAGTGACTAGTAGCTCAGCGCTCAGCGCTCAGCACTCAGTCTCTAAGATCAAATGTTTACGGAGCATAGTCACACATTTCAAAGAAGCTTGGTGATGCCACGATCATGTTGCCACTAGCACTGACTGATCTGGATGAACCACGGGCGCATCCCCTCTATCGTCCTCATATGGGTAAACGACCAGGTACATTCAATTCTTTTGTGAGGTGTGACCTGCATGGACCTCCCACTCCGACTGATGTCAATCATCACTGTACGAATCACCACCTCAGCGCTGATGGAATCAGTATCATGATACCCACATAAGAGTGGAGGCGTGTGTCGTTCGAAGAAGCCGTCGTCAGGCCAGAGGTCGTCGTCACCATGAGCAGACGGCAGATAATTTGCTGCTTCATTCGGATAAACTTTGAGTTGTGCAGTCGACTTAGATCCGGGCTTGCTTGCTAGAATGTAGATGAGGCTGGACTACCTCGGGCTTCTGTGGGAATGCGAATCCTGCCGCCCATAGTGATGCTTACCAAAACCTTATCAAAAGAACAGCAGGTACTACTAGTAGTGGTATTGGGAGGATGCGCGGTGACGGAGCTAGAACGCACTAGCTGATCTACTAACACGAGATAAGATGATAAACATATACCTTAGTCGGCCAAAATATTCATTTCGGGGATAAAGGTCATGGCACCCGAGCGCTCTGGCGTGTCTTTTACAGAGACATGCCCTCATAATTGATATGTCTCAAGAACTCTGTGCGCGGGCGATTTCTTTTTAAAGCAAACTTCTCTTCTCGCGCCCAATCTGTGATATGAAGGAACGCCGGTCTGAGGTTCGGTGCGCTTGGTGCTAGACTGCTAGTTTGGGACCTAGCAATTCTTCTGGTCATTCAAACAAGCATTCAAAGACTGGTTCCTGTGTCTTCAAGTTCTAGGCGGCGGCGGCGGCGGCCCCCTGGAACTCTTTGGCAGTAATCAAGAACACGTCACCGTTACAAGTACATCAGATAATAACTTACTCACGCTAGTCAGGGTTTAAAATCCATACGACACTTTCAACGAGGTGGAACCGGAATTTCAGCCCGACCGGTGGTCGGTTCGATCCGCGTGCCTGATTGAGCTTTTGGAAAATTTCTCACTGCCCTGCACGTTGGAGTTGACTGATTGGGCAGCCTCTTGTGAACGACACAGAATATGACCTGATCTGATGAAAACCTGTGGAACACGAGAAGTACTGTAAATCCGAGTGGCGTTCAGGGCACAGACCGGGCGCTGTAGCCCGCAGACTGGGGTGCAGAACCTTTAAAGGCATCCTTCGTGATTAATGCGGCGGTCTAACAATAGGCGACTTCTCGACTCTCTCCAGTCCATCACAACTCGGAAGTACATTAGGCCGTTCATTTCGAGGTCAGGTGAAACATATCATATGTGTACAAGAGACTAAAGGCGCCGAAACCTCTTTCGAAGTCACCCAAGAACATAATCTACAAATAACCCGCCCCAAACAATCTCACCTAGAGTGAACCCATTGGACTCAAACTATCCCACAATTAGTACATTCTGCTGAAACGAGTGAGCGTGGGCACGTACTACATCGAGGCAGCTCTTCGGGTCGTCGGCATCAAGATTTCGAAGTTGCATAGTAAGATGGGCAGCTGCACCCCCAACGGTAAGAATAAAGTAGGGTATGCCTTGGTTGTTCAACGCCCCGGCCGCCGCCAAGCATGTGACGAGTAATCCAGCAAATACTGCGAGCACCTTTTTCACATGCGCACCAAATAACAGCGCCGTAGATTTTACGCCGGCCAGCACATCGTCACGCTTATCCTGGCAGGCGTAGATTGTATCTACGCGGTTCAGACATGAGCCGGTGCACGGATTGGGAAGCTACGGCCCACCGTAGTAGAGAGTCCAACTATCGATGGGTTCCCTCAGCCCATGCGGACAAAGACGTAAAATATGACTCACCACCACAAACCAAAGATAAGCGCCCCAGATGCGGAATGGAGTCGCGCATGAAGTGCGCTCCAAGCCACGAGGGATATCATGTTCATCGCCACGCCTAACAATGTCGTGATTCTAGTGTGCGCAACGCCATGCGGAGGGGTCCCACATACCTAACCAGGCCTGCGGCCAGTACGTCACGCGCTTCATGAGTGGGTAGATCCCTGCCAACGGGAAGACAGTGATGAGGCCTAGCTTCCAGCTATCGCGTGAACCTGCATCAGCCGAGGCTCATCTAACAATGGTGAACATACGCAAGGGTGTTGACGTGCCAGAGCAGAGCGAGGAGCAACACGAGATGAATCGCCAAAAATACGAGGGCACCTGGAACTGAGACGCGACCGTCGGCTACGGGCCTATGCTTGGTGCGTTCTGTCGGACGGAGTTGCGGTCACACAACGGAGTAATTTTGACCTCGTGCATTCCTTACCTACTTGTCGGTCAAATTCGCGATCGAGAATGTCATTCCACACGCAACCGGCACCTGGTTATACGTGAGAATAGCCGCGTGACGAGATAACAGAGACATACTATCGTGTGAGTAGCAGCATAAGGTGGACAGCCGAGAAACATACCCCGAATCCGCACTCACCTGTGCAAAAGGGCCGCGCCAACCAGACCATAGGTAAGGTTCATAGCATAAGTGTGCAGAGGCAGTGATAGTGGGCGTGCGGCCATCGTCATTCCCCATGCTGGTTTACCCATAGAAACAGATTAGCCAGGTCATCGGGGCGGACAGCGGGTGATAGCGCACCGCACGGCCAGAAAATGAGCATCGAACCGGCGAACTTATGGACACGCGAGAGCTCGATCTGAAACCGTGTACACTCAGTGAGGCTGGGACTAATGGAGATACCGGTGTATGAAGTACCCACCCAACGCCAGAAATCTGGAGGGGGTGATGGCTTCTCCATGATAACTTGAAAGCAGTATAGGGGGGGGATTTATACTCCTTACTTTTTTCATCGATCCGAACGCCTTTTATTTAACACCGCGCTTACAGCATGAGGAGAGCATAAGGCCGAGTTTGAACTCCTGCCTGTAGGGGCAACATACCCCACATCGTTCAAGCAGATCCCAGTCAATAAATCAGGCAGTAAGATCACAGCTCGGAGTGTGGCGGTCCCGACGCCCAAGATGATGAGGAGATTGAAGTTCCGCGATCGCGCGAAACTTTTCGGGAATGAGCATAAGTTCCATTCAAAGGCGTGGCCATCATCAGTTCACAGTTCAGTCCTGAATCACGCATCGAATCGAAGCTGGGACCCTGTATACAGTCTAGCGGCTTGATCGCGACCCCAGACTGTCCGCATCACGAAAATAAGAATCAAAAAAAAAAGAAGTGCGTCCAGCGCGTACCATAGTCACGGATCACTGCCCTGCCCTCAGGCACAAGCCTCGGACATCCCGGTTCACAGTCTTCAAGTCCAAAGATATGGTTCATGCGTGGCGTTGGCGTGCCTTTCATCTCGAATCACGTGGGCTTTGGTTCTGTGCCAGTTGCATGTGCTTAGCCGTAACTGCAAGATATCTTATGTCATAAGATGTAAATAATATCTATCTGGGAGACTATATTAATTGATGAGAAGCAGGAAGATCCTGGGTATACGGGCGTATCGTGTGAGGGTGCAAAGTGAGGGTGCAATGGGATGACGTACTTTACGTTCTGTGTCATGGCACATCGTGCATCATGGCAGTATCATGGCCCCGGTATTGACGACTGCCGATAAACCCAAATGTTCGTTCACGCCATCAGAACCCAGAGTCGATTGGCCGATCCGAACCGTAGTACCGAGCTGATAGGTGCCAGCACTGTACTAGAACTTGAAGCTTGAACCTGCCACGTTCAAATTCGGTTAGCAGTCGCCACAGCCCCAGCAACGTTCGTGATGTTTTTGATCTGCACTTTTATGCAGCTACATGTGCCTGGAGTAAAGACGTGGTTTTATACAGGAGTGGGATAGAGAGAGTGGGTGTGTGACTGCTCCGTTTGTAGTCCATACTAGGGATCGCACCAAATTTGGAACCCAGAGTGGCAAGCTAGCCAACAGCCCACTAGCGCAGCGCACGTGTGGCGTCGCCACTACTCATACCTGACGGTGATGGACCATTGGTGGGGCCCTAGTCGAAAATGTTAGGGCATTGCATCACGACAGAGAATTATCCAGCATATTCGGGGGTTATTCGGGGGTTATCTTACGCAAGTTCGGACACTTGTTCGGACACGCACACAGTTCGGAAACGCCCGCACTTTGTTTTGTCTCCGACCGCACGTCTCTCCTCACCTAATACTGTAGTGCGTGCTTGCTTGGCGAACGCGTGCATCAAATTACAGTATTGCTCACGCAAATATACGGGATCAGAAGGACGTGAGGCAACGCGGATCTGAGTTTGCCTTTTTCACGAGAACCTGAATAGACTCGTAGCACCCAATGGATGGAGTAGATTTGAGCCGTGACACCGGCCAGGACCTTCTCATTTAACCTCGTTCCTGTGAGAGGTGACGATGAAGCAGATAATGTTGATGCGTGTCCGTGAGTGGCGGGTCATCATGCATCATGTATCGGCTGTTGTATTGTCCCATCGGTGAACCGGTGAACCCACACTCTTATTTTGTCTACCCTTACCAAATCGCCACGTACTCGAATTCAAGCTAGAAGTTCTTACTGTTCAAGATACAGATCATACCGTAATCAACATTGCCAAATTTTGCGACATTTATTTCGCGTCCATGTCGCGGGTGACGGGCACTGACACCCCTAGTTTCGTTCGATCTTGTATTTCCATCATGAAACGTTATTTCTTCTGTATTTTTTTCTATCTCGAACAGGGGAAACACTTTGGCGCATCCCTACAGCCCCGAACGAACGACTGGCGCTGCCACAACCCGCTGAGTAATCGCACAATTGTTGGACTACGGTACGCTCCTGTGTCTTACTCGCTCCCCAACCTGGAACGAGCCTGGCCACGACGGCACACTCGAGCTTCTGTGACACAAGCATGTTTCTAATTACGCTAGGGTACGAGATGCGGTCTCTACCACCCACAGGAGCATCGGCAATGTCGTCAATGTCGTCGTCGACCGCCGAGGACCGCACTGCTCATTTCCGGGACTACAGACCCCTATTCGCCGTCACCCTGGTTCCATCTTACCCACGTCGTGGCTCCATCACTGGTACGCCATAGGACAGCAAGCCATCCCGAGTCCGGCAACGAAGCAATGACGCGCATCCAGCGTACCCCCCATGACCGTCCTGAGACAACAACGCTTCACACCTTTTTGAGGAATGGGTGGCGTACGCTTGACCAAAAAACACCAATTGGGCAGCGGAGAGTTGCCCAATGCCAAATGCCAAAGGTCCATGTTACGTAGTCTGACTAGCCATTCTCGATCGTTCAAGTTGTCCCCTCCCTAGTGCAGAATCAACAGTTTCTATTCGATGATGACTAGATGACTCCCCGTCATCGTCGACGATGTATTCCTTTGCTGCCTGCGGATCATAGCATGAAGACATTGGCACAACAATCTTCACTACTACTACAGCCACCGAAGTCGCTTCGAATTCCAGGGCTGTGAACCCCGCACGGCGTGAACTGTCCCATTGTCTCACCTCACTTCAGAAAATCACCGCGTGACCCTGCAAGTCTGTCTCGGAGATCCGATCCACACTTGGCGGAGTGTACTTGTGGATATTATATCAACTTGTGGCTTCCAGTAGTGGCGCATGGCGCCACTACTGTGGTTCATACGGGACGTATCGCGCGATTGTGCTGCGATTGTTCATCGATCGTCCGGTACACCGTACCTGATTCCAGGGCGCTGTGTTCGCGGTTTTTCCCCCTTCGAGGGTGAAACACTAGGACTTGTGCTTTTAGCGGTTTTCGGGCCATACTCCTACCACGGGCCTTCATCGATATCGCTTCATCGCGTGGAATGGTGTCACAAGAAATTGCAGGCTTCTGATCGGAATTAATTGTTCTAGACCTCATCATGACCTTCAGGTGTCTCGGTCCAGGGAATGGAATCCCTGTAGTGGTGCCACATACCGTAGCTCCTAGGCGTTGCCTTTATCGGCGAGGAGTTGTTTGCATGTAATCGGTGGACCCCCATCAATCAGCCGTTATCGTTGCAACCCCCTAAGGATATTACTGTACGGCTGAAGGCAGCCTCCCACCGGTCTCAGCGCTACATCGATATCTTAAAAAAAGAACCGAACAAATCGCGGGGTTGGAAATCTAGATTATGTAACATGTTCAACCTGAACTTACTATATCTGTCCCTTCCTATTGTCATCCCAAATTGTCGCATCCAGCTGTTCCAACTTCCAACACATAAACAGAACAAGAAACAGGAGGAGATCTCACTCGCACCGAAGCTCCTTCCAATAATGGAGTTCGAATTCGCTTGCGCTCACGCAGCAGTAGAGTTTTGGATATCACTGGGATGATATTATAGTCCTTGCGCTTGCGGACGACAGCAATCAGATAGCATGTCGTCGGGGTTAGTCCAATAATCACAGGCCTTGGTTGGTGCTTATGGTACTCGAATTTCTAGGCAGTGGACCAATGTCTCAAGTTACACGAACTATACTGTACTGATGACCCTGCGTTCAAGTTGTCTACTGCTTCCTGCCGCCCGAAGAACGATTCGATCAAGACTACACAGGTTCGTAGCGACTACGCAGACCATGTGATACGGCTTATGCCTTCGACATGTGCGTCGAGATCGAAGGCTTACTCGGATCCTGTGGCAACCCCAAGGACAATATCCGTCTTCATGTGCTTGATTTTGCGGACGGTCATGGGTTCTGGAATGTGACTCTGGGGGATGTATTATGCAGCAGTGTGTACGGGAGGTATTGCTTCCTGGTGATATTGCGATGAGTGCCGTTTTTATCGATATGTTGAAATCACATTGGAATGACTCCCACTGGCCGAGCCCCACCTGCACTGCTTCCGTTCTGCCGCCGTTCACAAACAAGAGCTCAAAGGTGATAAGGGGTCTTTTGTTCGGTGTCTGCGTCTTGTAGACACGGGTGGATTTTAGAAGAACATATTCTGCTGGGGGTCACGGTATTGGGCATCCAACCATTCTCACTGGCATCCCGTAACCAACCACGTCATTTCCCGTGGTATGTATTAGGGGGTTCTCTGCCGCTCTATCGAAACGAGGCGACATTTGCCGCGTGGGGCGAGCCAATGGTGGGTCCAAGGACAGCTTCGTGCTCAAGCCGCGTGGACTGGGCTCGCCACACAGGCGCCCGGCGACTCCTATCTCTATCCTCAACTCACCCAACCATCCCCTAGCGCATCTCACATTTTGTTCTGAACACATCTACTCTTTCAAATGTCAGCAAATAGTTCTGGTGGCCGCCGCGGACGTGGAGGCGGAGGCCCTCAAGGCCGTGGGAATCGTGGTGGTCGAGGAGGTCGGGGAGGCGCCGATGGCCGTGGCCGTGGTGGCACCCCACCTATCGACCGAACTGGAGTTCCCAGAGGAATATGCTCTTTTTATTGGTCGACTGGTGCTTGCAACCACTCGTTCGACTGCACGTTCAAGCATGAAGTAAAATCCCAGGCTTTGGAGACTTCCTCGGTATACGCCACAGAGTCCGAAGATCAATCGCTAGACTTTTTCTCCCGGGAAGGATTAGCCATGAACAATGGCTCTGTCGTGGACTCGCGACACACCCTTCGTCCGAATGAAGCACATAATTACCTCAAGCTGTACCTCGCCAACAACTTCGTGTTCCGAAATGCGAACAATGTCGAGGGTTTTTCACGGATCTTTGCAAGTGTCAATTCTCGAAACAGAGCATGGGTAGGTGTGACTCTAATCAGACTCTGCGACTTCTCAATCGCTCACACATCATAGAACTCTAGTCGGGCTCAGGTTAGTCGATTTGCTGTGGCGCATCTTAGTGACCCGTCTCACACACTCCTGCGATAGGCATTCCTTGACACGATTGTTCGCGCACGTCCAATTCTTTTCAGGCATCAATAGTTTCGGCAGTGACCTCGTGCATAGGGTAACGCGTTACTACGCATCAGAGACGTGTTGAGATTTTCGCCGGTCGCCGTCAATGTCGGCGCTGGAACATCAAACCTATCATTCCAGAAGGGGTATTTCCCTATTATCGAGGTTTGTCTCAAGCGAAAATGGAAGTTATAATCCCATTTTGACTATATTCTTTTCGACACGTCATAGTTCTTGTCATCAGACCTGGTATTGAAGACAACGATGCATCAAAATACAAAGTAAATCGTATCGTATATTCACACCAGACAATGGATCCTAATAAGCCATTTCAGCATGATATATTCTTTGCTCGACCAAAACTATGATGACTTTCATTCAACTACCTGCGATTGTATGCGCGAGATGATAGAGGCCCAGACCTGGATAGATCGCTCGCCAGGCTTGCCTGTGTCGCGGCAAAACACACTAAGTGGCGTGGAGGTCTTCGGGACGCTTTCAACTGTTCTGTCGCAGTAAGTACTGGCGTCCAGTCCTTGCTCTAGTGCCGCGCTCAACTACTCTGGGCAGATATTTCGCGCGTGTCAAAAGCGCCATAAAAAATCATCCCGAATTACATGATTTGGTCGAAGATCTCTTTTCGTGGTTCGATATTTGGGACGCAGCTGTGAAGGCATCGCCTCCGACGTTCCAGGATCCCATCACCTCGTCAAGCCTGGAGGTCCGGAACTTAACGTTGGGAGAACTCGAGAGGGGCATCGTCCGACTTAGACAGATCGTGGATAGAGAATACGG
>WNGR01008485.1_pt1 | contig 10849 bp, 6 predicted proteins | sample 5407581 | NCBI WGS metagenome assembly WNGR01 (sample SAMN13153383, study PRJNA577476) | soil metagenome | isolation source: 80 cm soil or saprolite under Garry oak tree replicate 2 | place: USA:California | collected 2016-06-15 | reverse complement strand
TAGCACCAGCCAGCCGTCGCCGCCGGGCAGGCCGCCGGCCCCCGACCACACCACCTCGCCCGCGGCGGTCAGCTCGTCGAGCAGGGCCGGGGAATAGCCCGGCACCCGGCCGGGCAGCACCAGCGTCTCCAGCGCCGAGGCCGGGATCGCGGCCCCGGCCAGCTGCTCAATCACGTCGTAGACGGCATCGGGCCCGGCCTGGCGCCGGGGGCGGCTGGCCCGGGGACCCGGCTGGCGGTCCCGGCCGGGGGCGTGAGCCGCGTTCTGCCAGGCGGGCAGGAACCGCGCCAGCGCCTGCGGCGGCACCGGCTCGGCCTCCTTGCGCAGCTTGGCCAGGCAGCGGCGGCGCAGCAGCCGGAGCACCCCGGTGTCGCAGTACTCGGTCCCGCGCCCGCCGGGCAGGAACTCGCCCTCGGCCACCCGGCCCTCGGCGGCCAGGCGGGTCAGGGTCCCGGTGACCACCGCGACCCCGAGCCCGTACCGCTGCGCCACCGCCGCCGCGGTGAACGGCCCGTGCCCGCGGGCGTACCTGGCCACCAGGTCGCCGAGCGGGTCAGGCACTGGCTCGGTGAATGCGTCAGGCACGCCGGGCGGCAGCGCCACCCCGAGGGCGTCCCGCAGCCGGCCAGCGTCCTCGATCGCCGCCCAGTGCTCCTCGCCTGCTACCCGGACCTCGATCAGCCGGCGCTGCGCGGCCAGCTCGGCCAGCCAGCCCGGCGCGGCCCCCGGGTCGGTGCAACGCTCCTCGACCTCGGCCGCGGACAGCGGGCCGATAGCCCGCAGCAGGTCGGCGACCCCCTCCCGGTCACGGCTGGCGCGGTGGGGAGAGAGGCGCTGTATATCGCGTTCTGCATCCTGGACGATTTCCTGGTCCAGCAGCTCCCTGGCGTCGGCCTGACCGAGCAGCTCGGCGAGCAGGGACGAGTCCAGGGCCAGGGCCTGGGCGCGGCGCTCGGCCAGCGGCGCGTCACCCTCGTACATGAACGCGCCCACGTAACGGAACAGCAGCGAGCGGCCGAACGGGGACGGGGCGCTGGTCTCGACCTCCACCAGCCGGACCCGGCGCGCCGCGAGATCACGCATGAGGCCGGTCAGGCCGGGGACGTCGAACACGTCCTGCAGGCATTCGCGGACCGTCTCGAGCACGATCGGGAAGGTCCCGTACTGGCTCGCCACCGAGAGCAGCTGCGCCGAGCGCTGCCGCTGCTGCCACAGCGGGGTCCGCCGTCCCGGCTGCCGCCTGGGCAGCAGCAGCGCGCGGGCCGCGCATTCCCGGAACCTGGAGGCGAACAGAGCGGACGCGCCGAGCTCCGCGGTCACCAGCTGCTCCACCTCGTCCGGGTCGAGCGCGGCGATCCCGGCCGGGGGCGGGTCGTCGGCGTCAGGGACCCGGATCACGATGCCGTCGTCGGTGTGCAGCGCCTGCACGTCCATGCCCTGGTAGCGCTCGCGCAGCCGGGCCGCGATGGCCAGCGCCCAGGGGGCGTGCAGCCGCGCGCCGTACGGGCTGTGCAGCACCAGCCGCCAGTCCCCGAGCTCGTCCCTGAACCGCTCCATGACCAGGGTCCTGTCGTCGGGCAAGTAGCCGGTGGCCTCGCGCTGCGCGGTCAGGTACCTGATCAGGTTCGCCGCCGCGAGCTCGTCCAGCCCGTCGCTGCGCAGCCGCTGGGTAGCGTCCTGGAGGCTGGCCGCGCCGAGCTCGCGGCAGTACTGGCCGATCGCGCGCCCCAGCTCGGCCGGGCGGCCGGGCGCGTCGCCGTGCCAGAACGGGAGCCTGCCCGGCTGCCCCGGCGCGGGCGAGACGAGCACCTGGTCCGCGGTGATGTCCTCGATCCGCCAGGAACTCGCGCCGAGCACGAACACGTCGCCGACCCGCGACTCGTAGACCATCTCCTCGTCCAGCTCGCCGACCCGCCGGGAATGCCGGCCGGACCGGTCCCGCTGGCCGCCAGCCAGGAACACGCCGAACAGGCCGCGGTCGGGGATCGTCCCGCCGTTGGTGACGGCCAGCCGCTGGCCGCCCGGCCGGCCGTACAGCATGCCGGTGGTGCGGTCCCAGACCAGCCGGGGCCGCAGCCCGGCGAACTCCTCGCTGGGATAGCGGCCGGCCAGCATGTCGAGCACCGCCTCGAGCACGGGGTGGGTGAGGCTGGCGAACGGCGCGGCCCGCCGGACCGTCTGCTCCAGCTCGGTGATCTCCCAGTCGTCCATCGCGGTCATCGCGACGATCTGCTGGGCCAGCACGTCGAGCGGGTTGCGCGGCATGCGCAGTTCCTCGATCGCGCCCGCCAGCATCCGCCGGGCCACGACCGTCGCCTGGACCAGGTCGCCCTGGTACTTGGGGAAGATCACGCCGCGGGAGACGTCGCCGACGTGGTGGCCCGCCCGGCCGGTCCGCTGCAGCCCGCTGGCCACCGACGGGGGGGACTCCACCTGGACGACCAGGTCGACCGCGCCCATGTCGATGCCGAGTTCCAGGCTGGAGGTGGCGACCACGGCTGGCAGCCTGCCTGCCTTGAGCGCCTCCTCGATCTGGGTGCGCTCCTGCCGGGACACCGAGCCGTGGTGCGCGCGGGCCACCTCTGTGTTAGCCCGGGGGGCCTGCGGCCCCCCGGACCCCCCGCCATGCTGTCCGCTCGGGCCGGCAGGCCGGCCGTCGCGTCCATCATCGGCCGGCAGGCCGGCCGTCGCGGCTGGCAGGGGGGACGACCCCCCGGAACCCCCCGCGATGCCCCCACCCACCTCCCCGTCCCCCTCCACGGCTCGCTCGGCGGCGAGCTCGTTGAGCCGGGCGCAGAGCCGCTCCGCGAGGCGGCGGGAGTTGGCGAAGACGATCGTGGATCCGTGGCTCTCGATCTCGTCAAGAACCCGCTCCTCGACATGCGGCCAGATCGAGCGCCGCCGTGCCGGATCATCCGGCGGCTGCCCCGGGTCCCCATCCCCGTCCGCGTCGGCGCGCGGGCCGGAGATGGCGCCCGGTGCTGGCCCGCGCTCGGGCCCGGTGCCCGGCACCGTAAAGCCGTCGGCAGTCTCCAGGTCGGCCATGTCCTCGACCGGAACCACGATCTGCAGCTCGATCCGCTTGTCGCTGCGCGGCTGCACGATCGTGACCGGGCGGGCGCCGCCGAGGAACGCGGCGACCTCCTCGGGCGGCCGCACGGTCGCGGACAGCCCGATCCGCTGTGCTTGCCTCGGGGGGGCGACCCCCCCAGACCCCCCCGCACGCCCCCGCCCACCTCCCCGTCCCCCTCCACGGCCGACCTCCGGCCGGCCGTCGCGGCTGGCACGGCTTCGCCGTGCTGGCCCGGGGGGGTCGTCCCCCCCGGGATAACGCAGCGCGTCGAGACGCTCGAGCGAGAGGGCCAGGTGCGCGCCGCGCTTGCCGCCGGCCAGTGCGTGCACCTCGTCGACGATGACGGTCTCGACGCTGCGCAGCGTCTCCCTGGCCTGCGAGGTGAGCAGCAGGAACAGCGACTCGGGTGTGGTGATCAGGATGTCCGGTGGCTTGCCGGCCAGCTTGCGCCGCTCATCCGCGGCCGTGTCCCCGGTGCGCACGCCGACCCGGATGTCGGGCTCGGCCAGGCCCAGGCGGCGCGCGGCGTGACCGACGCCGGTCAGCGGCGAGCGCAGGTTGCGCTCGATGTCCACCGCCAGCGCCTTCAGCGGCGAGATATACAGCACCCGGCAGCGCTGCTGCGGATCCGCCGGGACCGACTCGGTGGCCAGCTTGTCGATGGCCCACAGGAACGCGGCCAGCGTCTTGCCCGATCCGGTGGGCGCGATCACCAGCGTGTTCTCGCCGTTGCCGATCGACGCCCAGGCCTGGGCCTGCGCCTGGGTAGGCTCGGCGAAGGCAGCAGCGAACCAGGCCCTGGTCGCTTTGCTGAAGCCGTCCAGGGCCGGGCTGCTGACCGGCGAGGGCGTGGGCACGTACCCATCCTGCCTTGCGCCGCCGACACTTCGTGCGCGCAGACTCCCGAGCACGGCCCGGCCTCCGCCGTACCCGGCCGGTAGTTACCCTTTGACGGCGCCCAGGGTGAAGCCCTGGATAAAGCGGCCGAGGAAGATGTTGTAAAGCAGGGCCACCGGCACCGCGACGATGATCGCCGATGCCATGAGCGCCTGCCAGTAGAACACGTCGCCGCGGATGAGGACGGTTGGCACCCCAACGCTCACCGTCATGTTCGACGAGCTCGACACGAAGGCGAGTGCGTAGATGAAGTCCTGCATGGTGAGCGTGAACGTGAACACCACCACGGTGAAGATTCCCGGCAGCGCGAGCGGCAGCACCGTGCGTATCACCGCCTCGATGCGGCTGTAGCCGTCCACCTGGGCCTGCTCCTCGATGTCCCGCGGTATCGACCTGAGGAAACCCATCAGCAGCCAGGTCGACAGCGGGATCGTGAATCCGGGGTAGACGACGATCAGGGACCAGATCGAATCCTGCAGGCCGATCGTCGTGATGAGGCGCGACAGCGGCAGGAACAGCAGCGTGGGCGGGACAAGGTAGGTCACGAAGATGCCGATGCCCACCTTTTCGCCCCACCGGCCGGCGAGCCGGGCCAGGGCGTAGGCCGCTGGCAGGCTCAGTACCAGCGTGATCACCACGGTCGCCAGCCCGATCGCGATGTTGTTGACGATGAACTTGAGGTAGGGCGTGTTCGCCAGCAGGTCGGTGATATGGCTGAACGTGGCCGGCTTGGAGAGCACGAACGGGTTGTGGGTGGTGACGTAGAGGTCGGAATCCTGCCGGAACATCGTCAGGGCGGCCCACAGGAACGGGAAGCCGGCGAACACCGCGAACACGATGGCGAGCAGGTAGATGGCGATCCGGCCGCGGACGGTCCGGGCCTGGGCGGCGGCCATCTCAGCTCACCTCGGCCCGGCTGGCGATTCTCAGCAGGATCGCGGCCAGCCCGAGCAGCACGGGGAACATGATGAGCGCGTCGGCCGCGCCCACGGCAAGGTTCCCGCCGTTGATGCCCTTGAGGAACGCCCAGCTGGCCAGGACCTGGGTCGCGTTGCCCGGGCCGCCACCGGTGAGGACGTAGACGGCCGCCATGTCGGTGAAGGTGAACACGATCCCGAACAGCAGCGCCACCGTCATCACCGGGCTGAGCAGTGGCAGCGTGATCCCGAACAGCCGCCGCCAGAAGCCCGCGCCATCCACCTCGGCCGCGTCGCTGACCTCGGCCGGGATGGCCGACAGCCCGGCCATGAGGATCACGGTCGCCAGCGGTACGATCCGCCACGTCTGGAGCGCGATGACCGATCCCATCGCCAGCCCGTCCTGCCCGAGGAAGACGATGTGGCCGCCCGCTGGCACGATGCCCAGCACCTGGGCGAACCAGTCAAACGGGCTGAAGATCGAGTCCAGCATCCACAGCCAGATGACGGCGCTGAGCGCGACCGGCGTCGTCCACGGCATCAGGATCAGGAACCGCACGAACCACCGGCCGTGGAAGTTCGCCGTGAGGACGAAAGCCAGCACCGTCGAGAGCAGCACGATGAGGAGCTGCGAGACAGCCGTGAAGACGAACGTGTTGCGCAGCGCGGTGAGGAAGACCGGGTCCTTGACCGCCGCGACGAAGGTCTGGAAGCCGACGAAGTTCAGGCTCTGGCTGCCCGTCGTCGCATCGCTGAACGCGTATACGAACGCCAGCACCAGCGGGTAGGCCACGACGAGCACCAGGTAGACGACGGCCGGCGCCATCAGCGCCGGGCCGAGCAGCCGCTCCCGGTCCAGCAGGTACCGTTCCCGCCGCCGTCCCAGCGTGAGCTCTTCTGACGGGCGTTGAGCAACCGTCATGGGGTCACCGTCGCGTCCCCGGCGGCTGTCCGCTCGCCGCTCTGCTGGTCGAAGTAGCGCAGGTCGCTGCGGCCGACGGAGAACGGAACCAGGTCCCCGACGTAGACCGGTGCGGTGACGGTCGATGGCAGCTTCGCGATGACCTTCGCCTCGGGGTCGACGTCCGGGAGGTGCCCGTACACGTACCGGTCCGAGCCGAGGTTCTCCACCCGGGTCACCGCGAAATCAAAGGTCACCTGGCCGGGCCGTTCCCCCACCGCCGAGGCCGGGAGGAACTGCTCCGGCCGGAACCCGAGCAGCTTGCCGTCCCTGCTGAGCAGGTTCATCGGTGGCGAGCCCACGAAGGTGGCCACGAAGGTGCTGGCCGGGTGGTGGTAGATCTCATCGGGGGTGCCGATCTGCTGGATCCTGCCCTCGTTGAGCACGGCGATGCGGTCACCGAGCCCCATCGCCTCTACCTGGTCATGGGTGACGTAGATGGTGGTGATCCCGACCCGCTGCTGGAACTCCTTCAGCTCGTCGCGGGCCGACGAGCGGAGCTTGGCGTCCAGGTTGGACAGCGGCTCGTCGAGCAGGAATACCTGCGGCTCCCGGACCAGGGCCCGGGCCAGCGCGACCCGCTGGCGCTCCCCGCCGGACAGCTGCCGGGGCCGGCGGTCGAGCAGGTTGTCGATCCCCAGCCGGCCGGCGGCCCAGCGCACCTTCTCCGGCCGCTGCTCGCGCGGCACGCCCGTGGCCGCGAGCGGGAACGCGATGTTCGCGAACACCGTCTTGTGCGGGTACAGCGCGTAGCTCTGGAACACCATCGCGATCTGCCGCGCCCTGGGGGGCAGGTGGGTGGCTACCCGCCCCCCGATGAGCACGTCTCCGCCACTGGGGTGTTCCAGGCCCGCGATGAGCCGCAGCAGGGTTGTCTTGCCGCACCCGGACGGGCCGAGCAGGACGAGGTACTCGCCCTCATCGGTGACCAGGTCGATACCGTCCACCGCGGTGGTGTGCCCGAAATCCTTGCGCAGTGACTTGGTTTCCACCACGGCCATCGGGTCACCTCCTGTGCCGGTGGTGTGGGCTCACGGGTGTTCTCACACCAGGCCCTTGGCCCGCCACTTGCTGAAAATGGCCTCGCACTGATTCGCAGCGGACGCGACGGCCTGCTTCGGCGTCGCCTTACCCTGGGCCACGCTGGCCATCATGGTCGGGAGAACATTGGTGTTGAAGATTTCCCCTTCCGCCGCGTTCGCCGCGCCCGGGTACCCGACGTTCGTGGTCCACTGCTCGGCGGTGGCCAGCAGCGCGAGCTTGTTCGTGGGGTTCGACTTGAAGGGATCACTCTGGAGCCAGCCGGGCAGTGCCGAGGCCGCCCCGGTGTTGGCGAAGGCAGGGAAGTCGTACAGTTCCGAGTTGTACACGGCGTCGTGCGCCGCTCCCACCAGATCGAGCAGGAACTGCTTGATCTTGTCGACGTTCGTCGCCCATTTGGGGACGATATAGCTGCGGACGACATGCTGGCTGGCCAGGCCCTTCCCGCTCGGCCCCTTGAGCGCGGGCACGAAGAAGATGTCGTTGGCGACATCCGGGCTGTCCGCCTGCGCGGTCCGGTAGGCGGAGATCGAGTTGAGGATGTAGGAGAGCTGGCCGGCGACCAGGCCCTGGTTGTTGGAGGCGGCGGTCCAGCTGAAGATCTCCGAGGTCATCGTCTGCTTGTAGAGCTTGGCCATGAAGGCGACGGCGTCGACCACCTCCGGCGAGTTGAGGACGACGTTCGCCTGCGCGTCCTGGATGCTGCCGCCGTAGGACCAGATGAGTGCGCGGGCGGCCATGTTGGAGTCCACCTCCGGTGACATGCCGACGCCCATGCGCACGTGCTGCTTCTGGTTGATCTGCGTGCCGCCGGTGAGGAGATCGGCGTAGGTCGCCGGGCCGTTCGGCAGGCCGGCCTTCGTCCACAGCCCCTTCCGGTAGTCGCCGGGGTCGGGCGTCCAGGTGTGGCAGAAGGCAAACCACTTGCTGGTGTGCGGGTTGAAGCTCGACAGCTTGCAGAAGCTGGTCATGGCGCCGTACTTGTCCTGCGCCTGCGTGACCACGTCGGTCAGGTCATGGACGCTGGGCTCGTACGACGAGGCCGGCGTGATCCACTCGATCATGTCGTGGCCGGCGCCGGCCGCGAACTCCGCGGCGGTCCTGGCCGGCAGGTCGGCCTGGTTGATGTGATCGACGATCACATTGACGCCGTTCTGCTGGCCCCACTTCTTCGCCCACGGGTCGTACCACGAGTCGTAGCGCGGCACGAAGTGACTCCACAAAAGGATCTTGATAGTCCCCTTGGCTGCGGACGACGATGCGCTGCCGCCGCCAACGCCGGTCGCGCCGCTGCAGGCTGACAGCAGCGCCGAACCCGCACCGAGTGCGATCCCGGCGGCGCCCGTCTTCCGCAGGAAGTCACGCCTGCTGGGGAAGGTGGACGACGGGCCTAATTGCAGGGTGTCGAGGTTACTCTCCTCGCTGGTCTTCCGGTCCATAGCAGCCTCCTGACAGAGCGTCCTGGCGCGGCCACAATCGTTTGTATCACTGCCCGTGCGGCCTGAACAGGCCTACGAGTTCACACCTTTCTTTCAATATTGCAACGATTCTGTTACCTGTGGGGTGTAGAACACGCTATGAGCAACGGGAGCAGTTGTCCGCACTGCCCATCGCCGCGGCGAAGCCGACCGGGGTAACGACCACGAACGGGACGATGGGATGGTGAACGCGACCGCTTGACCTGAGTCACTTCGCCTCCCTCCCGGTAGTACCTGGGCTGACGCCCGCACCTGCCGTGGGCTTGGTCCTCAGCAGCAGGTAGCACAGCCAGGACAGGACCGCGACCGCAGGCACCCAGATCAGCTGATACCAGTAGAAGAAGGGGAAAGCGCCCCACATCGGCCTGGTGCGCGCGTATATCGGCACCCACAGCGTGCCCAAGATCCCGATGAGCAGCAGGATCGTCACGGCGACCCATGCGACAGGGCTCTTGCCCGGGGGAGACTGGGCCATCGCATCCTCTCAGGGGTGATGCGCGCGGGCGGCCTGTCCCTCCCCCAACCAGGTCGCGGTATGCGGAGTAGTACGCCTATGGCATGGCCACACTTACCCTGCCCATGGTGCAACGGCGTGGTCGGCCCGGCAATAGGGATTTCCCGGCCCGCTGGGATCAAGCGCGCAATATCCCGGGGCTGGCGAGCCTGGACGCCGCATCGGTGCAGGTCTGTCGGGCGCGCCGATCTCGGAGCATGATGCTGATACGGCGATAACCGACTGTCACCGCGGGAGGCACCATGGCCAGTCTGAGTTCCGTGCTCGACCGGGCGGCCGCCGAGCATGCCAGGCACCCGGCGATTCGCATGGACGACCTAGTGCTGGACTACTCGGAGCTGCGGGAGGCCGCGGGCCGGGTCACCTCACTGCTGTCGTCGCTCGGGGTGGTAGCGGGGGACCGGGTCGGCATCATGCTGCCCAACGTCCCCGCGTTTCCCATGGCCTTCTACGGTGCCCTGGGCGCCGGGGCAGTCGTGGTGCCGATGAACCCGCTGCTGAAGAGCCGGGAGGTCGCCTTCTATCTCACCGACTCTGGCGCGAAGGTCCTGTTCGCGTGGTACTCGGCGGCCGGGGAGGCGGCCAAGGGCGCCGCGGAAACGGGGGCCAGGATGGTGCGCGTCGACGATCCCGACATGACCACGCTGCTGGCCGGCCGGTTCGCGCTGCACACGTGGGCCGAGCGGGCCGATGACGATGACGCCGTTGTCCTCTACACCTCCGGCACCACCGGCCAGCCGAAGGGCGCCCAGCTGACCCACGCCAACCTCACCCGCAACGCGCAGCTCACTGCCGAGACGCTGCTCGGCACCAGCCCGGACGACGTGGTCATGGGGTGCCTGCCCCTGTTCCACGTGTTCGGGCTGACCTGCGGCCTGAACGCGACGATCACCGGCGGCGGCACCCTCACCCTGCTGCCCCGATTCGACGCGGGCAAGGCCCTGAGCATCATCGCGCGGGACCGAGTCACGATCTTCGAGGGAGTGCCCACGATGTACGCGGCGATGCTGCACCATCCGGACAGCGCGGCCGCGGACACGTCGTCGTTGCGTACCTGCGTATCGGGCGGCGCAGCCATGCCCGTGGAGGTCCTGCACGGCTTCGAGAAGGCGTTCGGCTGCATGATCCTTGAGGGCTACGGGCTGTCGGAGACCTCGCCGGTCGCCTCGTTCAACCACCCGGACGCGGAGCGCAAGCCCGGGTCGATCGGGACACCGGTGACCGGCGTCGAGATGCGCGTGGTCGGCCCCGACGGTGCCGAGCTCCCCGCCGGGGAAGTCGGCGAGATCGCGATCCGCGGCCACAACGTGATGAAGGGCTACTGGGGCCGGCCCGACGCCACCGCCGAGGCCATCCCTGACGGCTGGTTCCGGACCGGTGACCTGGCGCGGGTAGATGAGGATGGCTACTTCTTCATCGTGGACAGGAAGAAGGAGCTGATCATCCGCGGCGGCTACAACGTCTACCCGCGTGAGATCGAGGAGGTCCTGTACGAGCATCCCGCGGTCGCCGAGGCGGCCGTGGTGGGGATGCCGCACGACGAGCTCGGCGAGGAGGTGGGCGCGGCCGTCGCGCTCAAGCCGGGCGCCACGGCCACGCCGGAGGAGCTGCGGGCCTTTGTGAAAGAGCGGGTGGCCGCCTACAAGTACCCGCGGCAGGTCTGGCTGGAGGACGAGCTGCCCAAGGGCCCCACCGGCAAGATCCTCCGCCGCGAGGTGCGCCGGCCCGGCGCGGGTGCTCCAGGCGGCGAAGCCCCAGGCGTGGATGCATCAGCCAGCGGAGCGGCGGCCGGCGGGGCGCCCGCAGCGGCCGATGCGTCCGCTACGGATGCGCCAGCCCAGGAATCACGATGACCGCGGGGCCGGCCGGCCGTGACCCCGATGCCGGCCTGTTCGAGGCCGCGGACGCCGCCAGCGCGCTGGACCTGCTGCTTTCCGACGCTGCGCTGGGGGTGGTGCGCCGGTTCCT
>WNGR01014363.1_pt1 | contig 10850 bp, 17 predicted proteins | sample 5407581 | NCBI WGS metagenome assembly WNGR01 (sample SAMN13153383, study PRJNA577476) | soil metagenome | isolation source: 80 cm soil or saprolite under Garry oak tree replicate 2 | place: USA:California | collected 2016-06-15 | reverse complement strand
GCGGGCTTGTAGCCAACTTGGCGCAACCAGGCGGGAACGTCACAGGGCTCAGCCTAATGGTGCCGGACATTGGCGGGAAGCGGTTGGAGCTAGTGAAGGAGTTGGTCCCGCGAGTCTCCCTCGTGGCAGTCCTCTGGAATGCGGCCAATCCGTATCACGCGCTGGTCTTCAAGGCGACGGAAAGCGCAGCCAAGACTTTAGGCATTCAAATTAAACCCGCTGAGGTGCGGGGCCCTGATGATTTCGATAGTGCGCTAAAGCAGTGATCCAGGCACGCTCAGATGCCCAAGGGCGCCAAGCCGGCAGACTTGCCTGTCCAGCAGCCAACCAAGTTTGAGCTGGTGATCAATCTCAAGACAGCGCAGGCGCTCGGGCTGACTATTCCGCCCTCGCTGCTCGCCCGCGCCGACGAGGTGATCGAGTGAACCGGCGGGAGTTTATCGCGCTTCTGAGTGGCGCGGCGACTGGGTGGCCGCTCGTCGGACTTACGCAACAACCAACGACGCCGGTCATCGGCTTCCTGACCACACCAAGCCATACCCGCCCCTCATAAATGAATTGCGTAGCGGTCTGGTTGAAACTGGTTATTACGAAGGGCAGAACGTATCCATCGAGTACACATGGGCTGAAGGACACTATGATCGACTGCCTGCCTTAGCGGCTGAGCTGGTTCGGCGTCGAGTAGACGTGATCGTTGCCGCTGGAGGAACCAATGCGGGGATGGCGGCCAAGGCAGCTACAGGCACGATCCCAATCGTGGTCTTGATCGGCGGCGATCCTGTCGAGCTGGGCTTCGCTGCGAGCTTCAGCCATCCTGGCGGCAACGTCACCGGTGTCGCCCAGCTCGTAGTCGCTGCCGAGCAAAAGCGTTTGGAGCTGCTTCACGAACTGGTGCCGACTGCCAAAACAATCGCCTATCTCATGAACCCAGCCGGTGCGAACGCACAGAGGCAGGTCCAGGACGCAGTCTCGCAAGAGCATGCGCTCGGAGTGAAGCTTTCCGTCCTGAGGGCCAGCAGCGAGCGGGATTTTGCGGCCGCATTCGCGAGCATTGTCCAAGACCGGATCGGGGCGCTTCGGCACCAGGCTTATCGACGGGTACCATCAACTCGGCGTTTACACCGGCAAAGTTCTCAGGGGCGCGAAGCCCGCCGATATGCCCATCACCCAACAATCCGAAAAAATTGAGCTACTCATCAATCTCAAAACCGCAAAGGCGCTCGGTCTCGACGTTCCGCTATCGCTTCTCACTCGCGCCGACGAGCTGATCGAATGATGTTCAGGCGCTAGCGATGTGCGGCCGTTTCACTCAAAAATACAACTGGGAAGAGCTTCACCGGCTCTACCGGCTCACTCAGCCGGCGCGCAACGTTCAGCCGCAGTACAATATCGGCCCGACGGACCCGATTGACGTAATCATTCCGGGCTGGTGGGCTGCTCGTGACCTGCACCATGACGGTATTTGCCCAGGAGGCTGCGATGTTCAATCCCATACAGGTCGTCATCGAAGCGTTCGTTGAGGAGCTCCAAACACGATATGGCGAGACCTACGGGATGCTCGAACCTAATTATCCTGGCGTTATTGGGTTCATCGCACGGCTGGCAATGGAGAACATTGCCAACAGTGATGCTCCGTACCACGACATGAATCATACTGTCATGGTGACACTGGTTGGACAGGAGATCCTACGCGGCAAACATATCGTCGAAGGGGGTGTCACGCCCCACGATTGGCTGCATTTCATAATCTCGCTGTTGTGTCATGATATCGGTTATGTGCGGGGAGTATGCCGTGGTGACGGTAACGGCCGGTACGTCTGCGATGCCAAGGGCGATGTCGTGGCCCTACCGGATGGATCGACGGACGCGTCGCTGAGCCCCTATCACGTGACCCGATCGAAACTTTTCGTGCGCGAGCGCTTCGGCAAGGTAAGCTTGACCCAAATCGATACGATGCAGATTGAGGCGAATATAGAACACACTCGCTTTCCCGTTCCGGAGGATGAACAGCACAGCAGCACCGCCGACTATCCCGGCCTCATACGCGCCGCCGATCTGATCGGTCAACTGGCGGATGTCAATTATTTGCGAAAAACACCGGCGCTGTTTGCCGAGTTTCGCGAGACCGGCATCAACGAGAAGCTCGGCTTTCGCAATCCAGAGGACCTGCGCATAGCCTATCCCAACTTTTTCTGGAAGGCTGTTAGACCTTATATCGGAAGCGCCTTGGAGTATCTGCGGGTTACCCAGGAAGGTAAGCTCTGGGTCGCTAACCTTTATGCCCACGTGTTCTCAGAGGAACATCGCAGCGTCATGGGAACTTATTGAGCCACCCACACCACGACCGAGTGCCCGTGGTGAAGCCAGCGTCGAGGCCCTGAGACCGGCTCCCGACGAACGCGTCGCGCATGTGGCCGGTATCGAGACGGGTGAATAAGCCGAGGAATGGCGACGACACGAGTTTGATCGAGCCGGTTGCGGTTCATGCGGGCGCTGAAGCCGCGACGCTGTTTGAGCTGAATTGACCCCCCGGCAAACCCCGCCGGGTACGCAGGATAAAAGAGACCCTACCGTCGGGCGTTCATGAATCTGTACAACTGTTCATGAATGGAGGTCGAACTGACCCCCATCGCGCCCTAATCAGCGGTCTGACTGTGCCGCCAGATATCTTGGCGGCTTACCGATTAGTGGTGTGTGTAATCATGTAACGCCCAGGAGGTAAACAATGTTGCGCAAAACGCTCGTTGCCCTTGCAGCGGCAGCCGCCCTAGGCGCCAGCTCGGCCGCTATCGCCGCCAGCCATCATGGAAGCGCAGGCGTCAGCCATGGAAGCGTGGGAATCAGCCATGGAAGCGTGGGGGTTACCGGCGGTCGAGGGCCGGTGGGGTTCAGCAATCCTAGCTTCAGCCGCACAATCACGACCAACCGCACGATCTCAACGCTGCATCCGCAGAGGAACTTCGCGTTCCATAACCGCAGGTTCCACAACCGGAACGCCTTCTTCTTCGGCGGCGTGGGGTTAGGGGTGGGGTTCGCTGGCCCGTACTATGACTCCTGCTGGCGTCTGGTCCCGACCTACTGGGGCGGCTGGCGACGGGTCTGGGTATGTGACTACGACTACCCCTATTGGGGGTATTAGGCCCCAGGAGCAATCGGTCCAATTAGCGCCCACCCAACCGCGGGTGGGCGCATCAATTTGCAGGTTTCGGGGGGATGGTACCATTCAAAGAAAACCCCAACCTGGGAGTTGCGCAGCCCAGGCCGGGGTATTCTCGGGCCAACCGAGATGTCGTGCAAAGACAAGGAGGGCCGGATGCGAAGTGAACTCGTTCCCGGCCATCGAGTTCCGATCAACCTAGCCCTCAAGCCAATTTTCTTTGCCAATGGGGATTCCCAGGAGCGGCGCAGGTTCGGGCGGCACGGCTCGCGGGAAGTAGGGCCAGGGTAAGTTGGCGGAAGTACAGCCCTCCACCCGGCGCACCCTGGCATCACTGCCGGGAGGAGACGGGAAGCGAGGGTGCGTTTGCGTTGGCGCGCCGCGGGATGCGGGGCCAAGCCGGCGCGCTGGTGGTGGCCGAGCCAACCACGAATCGGCCGCTGTGCGGACACAAGGGCGCGCTGTGGCTGAAGGCAATGACGCGCGGCATCACCGCTCATGGGTCCATGCCCGACCAGGGCGTTAACGCCATCTATGCCGCTGCGCGCGCCGTGAGCCGGCTTGAGGCTTTCGATTTCAATGTCGCGCGGCATCCGGTCATGGGCGCACCGACCTGAATGTTGGTACGCTGCACGGCGGGCTCAACGTCAACTCGGTGCCGGATCGTGCCGAGATCGGCATCGATATCCGCACGATCCCGGGCATGCGCCACGGCTTATTGCGCGATCAGATCGCGAGCTATCTTGGTCCCGAGGTGGAGCTGGCGCCTGTCGTCGACGTCGAGAGCGTGTGGACGGACCCTCCTTGGATGCGCGAGGTGTTCGGCATCTGCGCCGACGTACAAGACACCGCCGCGATCGTCGAGGCGGCGCCCTACTTCACCGATGCCTCGGCGCTAACGCCGGCGCTCGGCGGTGTCCCCACGGTCATGTCGGTCCCGGCCACGCGCACATGGCACACTCTCGCGCCCGAGAAGGTGAACGCGACGATCACCCCCGATCAGCTGTTCGAGGCGCATTCATCGGTGCTTGATCTTGTGTTCTACGATGCCGATCAGTTTCCGTCCGAATACAAAGGTCATGCATTCGTGGCCCTGAAAGGCTCCTGGAATCGCTCCGAACCCACCGGCTACAAGGTGGTGCGCGTTCCGTTCCGGGACGGACGGCCTGAAGGTGATGTCCCGGACAAGCGCTACACTCGCTTCAACGTCCGCTTTGTCTCGGTGCTGCACTTCCGGCACACGTAGCTGATGTCATCCAGTTCCCTAGTGACTGGCGCGACGCCAATGGGCTGCATCGGCTCTCCGCAGCCGGGACATCGGACAACCGGCAATATTTCTGACGCCTCGCTACGCATTCTGCGATCCCCCGATCTAGGCAGCGCCAGCTAATAACTCTTTTGTGACGTTTTCCAGCCGCCGTCGCCCACCCAATCCCGACCTCCTCCGCAGGCGGGTATGGACATCCCATCATCGACTGAGATCGGGCGCTCGGGATCAAGAATCGTGGCGTGCGGCCCCATGTGAAAGGCCGCCCGAGTACCCGAATCCGAAGGCGGGGATCATTGCACAGATGACTGGGAGTTCGGGAACGCCTGTCCGTCTAGCGTTCTTCCATTGAACCCTGGCGGCACGTTATCCGTTCCCCAAACCTGTGCCCCGCCGACTAGGGGCATCGGGGACCCCAGTTTTTCCGGGGTCCACCTCCTTTCGAACGATGGAGCCCCGGAAACCAAGACGTTGCCCACGCTGGAACGCCTGGGTCGAGGAGAATGACCATGACCGCCCGCAAGAAGATGTTCCGAACGATGTGCCTGGCTTCTACCGCCGCCCTTGCCATCCTGGTCTCCCCTGCCATCGCCGAAAGAGCGATCGAGCCTCCGGCCAAACCCATAGTCTATACCAAGGTCGGCAGTTGGAAGATTACGCATCATCCAGAGAACAAAAGCTGCAATGCTGCTGATGTCAATTTGGGTTCGACTACGGTTATCATAGAGGCCGGGCACAAAACTACTGGGGCTTGGTGGATGATTCTCATGACAAACCCCAAGTGGACATGGACATGGGGGCAGGACATGGAACTTTTCCTTGACACCCCATCTGGGAAATCATGGGGCGTCCAGTTTCAGGCACGGGATTCGACTACGCTCCTATCGGAGAAAGTATCCGAAAGTCTGATCGCATCACTAACCGGATCGGCCGATTTCCAAATCCGGCTCGGTGACGATAAACTGGTTTATTGGTACCATTACGCTGAAGATAGCCCAACAACCCAACTCGCCGAAGTCATCCAAAAGTTGAGAGAGTGCCGACGGGAAAAAATCGAAAGTACGCCTGAGATGAAGTCTTGGGCCTATGACGATGAGACCGCCCGAAATCTACATGAAGCTCATACAGTCGTCTTGCCTCAACTCACGCCGGTTCCAATCAAGACCGGGGTGCTACACCAGATGAAAGGACGCGCCGTTGCCCCCCTGCGAATCGAGACACCGCCTGGCCAGGACTATTTGCTCAAGCTGGTGAACGTCCAGAACAAGGACGAGATGGTGATCTACGTCAGTCGGGAGTCGAGCTACGTCACCAAGGTTCCGTTCGGCACCTACCGAATCCACGGCGCGGTCGGCCAGACCTGGTATGGCGAGAAGCATCGCTTCGGTCCCGACACGACGACCCACTTCCGGCTCGTGAAGAAGGACGGCAAGAGCGATCAGTTCACATTCAATCAGGCCGAGGGCAAGGCACACGGCTACACCATCCAGCTGGTCAAGCTCGAAACGCCGCCGATCAAGGCGGATGAATTCTGAGCAAAGGAAGAACTTCACCATGACCGCCCGCAAGATGTTCCGCCCGATTACTACTTGCTTCGATCGCCGCCCTGACGCTGAATGGGGTGACTCATGTCCTGGTCTGCCGAGCGTGGGGCAGACGGTGCCGCATGGGCATCGAGATCGACCTGACATAAAAGAATGTCAGCAGAAGTACTGTATGGATAAACCATTCCTGAACAATCTGTTCGCACGGGAAGCCAAGATGCGGAATGGCATGTCGGAGCGTCGGTTGGAATACGTTCTGGTGACGGGCGCCAACTGGTCCGGCCCGATCAAGGACTTTCCATTTCGGGTTCGTTCCTGTGGCGGCTAAGGATGCTATCCACCGTTTCGGTAAATGCATGGTCCTTGCCGTGCACGAGCCATCCCTTCGCAAGACCGAGATAGTATCGTTCGGTGTCGGGGCTATCTGCCAGTGCTGCCAGCATTTTGCATTCGGCAGCACGATTCGCGCACATCAAGACGGCGGAACTCGGTCGGCCGAACATAGCGCACCCCCGTCTTTTGGAATCGAGGCAACAGCCGCCCCCAGGTGTCATTGTGCAGGTCAGCCCTACACCGTCTGTGCAATATTGAACACCTATCAAGAACGGTAAGTACAACAACGGACTAGGGCTGGGGATATCCCTCAGTGCCGTGATGCCGCACTCCGATCGCCGCGTCCATTTAATCGTGACCAGATGCGAGCGCGGGGTCGATTGTATCCTCTTACCGTTGTGGTGATCAAAGGTTTCCCCCTGGAGTGTGAGCTTAGTCACAGTTGGTAGCGGAAAAAGGTACTACCCTCCCTCGTGCACACCCGAATTGGGGAGGAGTAAAATGTCTTTGTATCAGACAGGCCCCTCGCGCCCTAGAGTGCTGACGATAACGTCACTTGCCCCCGTGCCGGTGCTTGATACCGGCTTCGTGCTTGTGAAGACCGAATCTCTGTTGGCGGTTAGAAGCCACCGGGTGATGGACGCGATGTTTGTTTTCGCGCTGGTCATTCTGCCCTTGGTTGCGATGATCGCCCTACTGTTTCTGCTCGGCAGCGTTGACCCAACCACGGCGGTACCGAACCCGCTGGATGGCACAGGCATGCTAATCCTGCCACCCTGATGATCCGGCCGTCACGGGGCGGGGGCCACCGCAAGCACGATCACCCAGATTTTCCCTGGGTGAGTATCCATCTCAGCTCCCCATCAAGCTTCCAATAGGTTTCGAGATCGCCCTTCATGAATGCGCGCACCATGTCGCCTTTCAGCGCAACGATTTTTTCGCGGTCGCGGCGCGGATGGACTTTGATCCGCTCCCAGACACCGTAGCGGCGGCGCGTGGACCGTCGAGGCATGGATTCATTATAGCCCCAAAACAAAGCCCCGCCGGTGAGGCTGATCGTCCGGGCAAGCGGAAGGGTTAGGTCGGGGCTTTTGGGCATGGTGGCCGGGCGGGCGGCACAGCGCGAAGGCCGCGGGTGCACCCGAGAGGATTTCTTCTGCGCCGGTAATGGCCGTCTGGGCCGAGGCATAGGCGGCAGGGAAAGTGCTTTCCATAATGGCGCAGCCCAAGTCACCCATGTACCAGCCGGCCCGGCCGAGGATACCGGAGACGCGCGGCTTGCCGCGGCCGGCAAAGGAGGCAGAGGCGCCGCGATAGGGGTAAACGTTGGGCAGCACCTCGGGGCCGTGATTAGGCAGCTCCATGAAGCGCGCGTAGGCTCCCTCGAGAAAGGCCACATAGTGGTCAACGTGCACTTTGAGGATTGGAGCACGCCCATAGTCCTTAGGCTCGGTTCGCTGCAGCCCCGCGCGCTCCAGCGACGCTATCAGTGTGGTGGTGCGGTTAGGGTTCTCGAACGGATCGACGATGCGCCCGTGCCTCATGAACTGCTTGGGGCTATGGGCCAGCTGCGTTTCGCTGAAGAAAAACTTCATGGGCCTCAACCCGGCCAGCCCGAAATGAATGCCGGCGATGCCTTCAGGATCGCGGAATCCATCAGCGTAACGAGATGCGAGCACGGGCCGCGCGTGAGCGTGATCGGCTGGGCAAGCTTGTAAGAGTCATGGGCGCGGAGATCAGGGGCGGGGCGGTCGCGTGATGGCTTACTTGGCGGCGGGCCGGAATGCAACGACGGCAGAGCCAAGCCCCAGGACGCCCGCGGCCGCGGAGGCTCCCGAGGTGCCCGATGATCGACGATCGCCGCCCTGGTCAGCCGGCGGTTCAGTACGGCGGTTCCGGTAGACCGGCACAGAAGTTGTGGCTTTCAGCCGCCGGTGGAACTCCGGCTGAAAGTCGAGGAAGTTTATTATCGCGTACGAAGTGAGGCACTTGCTGGAGCCGGACACCAGGGTTCCATCGGGGTTGGCCTGGGCGTGACAGACGGTTTCGTGTGGAATTCCGTTCCACCCCGCAATGATCGTTGCGTACCTGCCCGAGCCGCGGGTTACGATGGCGCCGCGCCGGGGGCCGGCATTTTATCGAATTCCACGCGCCACATCTCCCCGTTCCACCAATAAAAAACGGCGCAGTTCTTATATCTCCTCAAATGGGCTGTCTCGGTTATGTTCGGAATGAGACGGGTGTCGAAGTAGAATAGGAAGAATTTCGCCGCCTTCAGGAACTTGCGCTGGTCGTCGGTCAGTTCCTCGTCTGGAATGGCATCGGCTGTCACCGAAATCTCCGCGACCGCGGGGTGGCAAACCAGCGCAAGGAAGATGGCGGAGGCCGACAATAATTTCCTCATCGCGTACCCCCAGAAGCGAATTTATTGGCGGTCAGGTAGCAGCTAAAGGCGATATTGCGGCCTCTCAAGAAGCCCCAGAAAAACGCCCCAGAGGACCGTGGCAGCCAAGCCGCAAACAACCGCAAGCGGTAAGGCATAGTATCAGCTGAACTGAACAGAAACGAAAACGGCGACAGTCACGGCCAAAAAGATCATCGTTCCGATGGGCGTTCTGTAAAAAAGCAGGGTGTCGAGCACGTTAGTGTCCTATGAATGAGAACAGACTTTATCGGCGGTTCACGGCAGCCCCGTCCGCGCAATTGCGGGATAGACTTCGCTTTCAGCGGCTCGCTGGCGACGCTCGATCCCCTGCGGGTCTCAAAGAGCGGCTGGACCTGGGCCAAATCGTGGCATCGACGGATGACCGGCTCGGGGCTTTGCGAGAGCCGGCGCCTGCGGCCCCAGGACGACCGCCGGCCGCGAGCACCGTTGTTGCAATAGCCGCCCGCGAGAGCTATCCTTGCAATCGGTCGCGCGACGCGGGTTTCTCCGCCCCCAGCAGCGCCAATGGCACCGAGCGCCCAAACGGGCCAGCGGTCACGGGCAGACAAAGAGCGAGCCGCGACCATCCCCTAACGTGCGCGCATTGCTCAGCCGATCAGGCTGCATCCGATCGCGCGCGTGTGCAAAAACGGATGGTCGCCATGACGGACTACATGCAGCTTCCGGCGGAGATCGCCGATCTCGTTGGCTCGGCTCGGCTGCCGCAGAGTTACGAGCGAGCAAAGCAGGCACTCGCCGAGTGTGATCGGATCGATGAGTGCAAAGATTGGGGCGACAAGGCTGCCGCGTTGGCAAGTTACGCGCGGCAGGCTGATGACCCGGTGCTTGAAAAGTACGCGCGGCGCATCCGCTTGCGAGCGTATCGCCAGTTAGGGGAGTTGCTCCGCGAGATCAAGCCAAGCAAGGGCGGGCGACCGTCAAAAACTTGTGCGGATGTCCCTGCAAGTTCCAGATCGCAAGCCGCCCGCGATGCTGGCTTGAGCCGCGATCAGAAAGTCACGGCGCTGCGCATCGCCGCCATCGACGAAGATGAGTTCGAGGCGGCGGTCGAGAGTCCGCAACCGCCCGGAACCACGTCAACGGGAATCAGGGAGAGACACCATGCGATTCGTGATGAAAGTTTCATGGGACGTCGAAGCGGGCAATGCCCTTGCACGCCAAGGCAAGCTCGCCTCAACGGTGGAGTCAATCCTCGCCGATACCAAGCCGGAAGCGGCATATTTCATGGCGGAAGATGGCAAGCGTGGTGGCATCCTGATTATCGACGTAACTGACGCATCACAGATCCCGGCCCTCGCCGAGCCGTGGTTTCTCGCCGCCAACGCCAAGGTGGAGTTTTTCCCGGTGATGCGGCCAGAGGATCTGGCGAAGGCGGGACCGAGCATCGAGGCGGCGGTCAAGAAATATGGCTGAGCGGATTGTGGCAGGAAGCACAGCTTTCGTCCTCCTGACCCTCGTCTACATGTTCGTCGTCGTGCCGCTCAAAACCGGAGCTCTGCCGCCGAACATGGTTGGGCTGTTCGCGATCGGGTTGCTGCTCAATGCCGCCTGGGGCATCGGTCAGCAGTTCAAAGCCCGGTTCCTCAAGACTTCTGCGCCCACGTCGGTACCTTCTGTGGCGCGGTCATTGTGATAAGCTCACCGCATTCCGCTCGGCCACACCCAAAAGCCAGTCGAGCGGCAAGACCCCGGCTGGGTTGAGGACGCCACTCTTTGAGCCCAGCCGGGGCGCCTGACGCGGCAGCCCGAGGCAAGGTGCCGGGATTTCCTCATTAGGGCCGAGAGTGGGACGGGCGTCGCTGGGGTCGCCGCTACTGCGCCAGAATCACAGATCGATGGGCAATGGAGCTGGGTCGCGGCTATCCACACGTCGCGGTGGAGAGTTCAACGCATTCCGGCCGGGGGCCGTGAGGTGCCAAGCCCTCAGACCAGAAAGGTCATTCAACTGGTCAGGCCCGCGCGGCCAGTCGCGGCCAGAGCGGATCCGGGTCCATCGCCCCGTCTATCCTCTCGAGCGCGGAATCCAGAAGATCCCTAATTTGCTCCAAACCGGTATGCAATTCCGGTGGCGCCTCCTGATCGACATCATTCGCAAGCCGCAAC
>WNGR01009922.1_pt1 | contig 10852 bp, 20 predicted proteins | sample 5407581 | NCBI WGS metagenome assembly WNGR01 (sample SAMN13153383, study PRJNA577476) | soil metagenome | isolation source: 80 cm soil or saprolite under Garry oak tree replicate 2 | place: USA:California | collected 2016-06-15 | reverse complement strand
GAAAGCCCCAGCACGAAGTCAAAGTGGCCCCCATCAATGCACTATGAGGCCACGACCCGAAATTCTGATTAGTGCGCTACTGGCGTCTTTTTCACTGCTTAACCATGCTTTCATTTTTTTCGGGAATGTGCGATTGTGCTCAGTTTTGCAAGCAACATTTCGGTAGATTTAAAAATCGGCACGAACATAATCCGGGGGAGGGATGTTCCCAAGAAACCAGTCGCCAAGGAGGAGGGTCATGCATGAAAACAGTGAACTAACAAACCATGATTGCTTCGCCAATGTACAAACCATGATTGCTTCGCCAATGTATTTAGAGAACGTGGCTTCAGAAAGTTCTCAACTGCACAAATCGGGAAGCTCTTGCAAGAAGAGTATCCGAACTTCTCGCTTGGGAGCATCCTGCCTAATGACCACGCAAAAGGCAATGCCGCATCGTGCTGGTGCGTTGGGACTCCCCAGCAAATATTCAACAAGGTGAGGCGCGGATTTTACCGTGTTCGGCAGTATCAGCATTTAGAATCGAAGCTGTTCCAGGCGGAGTGGAAAGTCTAGCCTTCGACATCAGCACACGCCAACTCACACGAATGCCAGCCCGGGGCAGGCTCACTCCCGCGATCTCGCTCGAGTAATTCCTCATGGCCTGCCATTTGCGAATAGGACCGATTGCGAATCTTGTACGACGTGCTCTGCTCGCGCTCGGTGACACAAGCGCGTGCCTTTTCTTCGCCTACAATCCCCTCCAGATCCAGTTCGCATACGCACTCAAACAATGCGACTCCCGCCGCTTCGACATGATCCGCGTATCTCAATGGAGCCGATGCCGGAACCCGCAATAGCAGGCGCTTGAGTTCATGCTTCCGATCCACGAGCGCATCCCGCATTCCACAACAAATCAAACGCAAAGAAGCACGTCCCCAGGTGTAGCCAAGGGTCCAAGACCTGTGGGAGACTATCCGCATGTCAGAAAAACGAACAAAAGCCGATAAAGCGCAGCGGCAAACAGACCAATTGGAAAAGAAGGCATCTCGGCGTCCTGCGCAGACTCGCAAAAAGAAACCGACCCGCGAAGGACTTCAGCCGCGCCGCTTTGGGTCCTAGCGGTTCTTAAGCGGGATCACGTTTTTGTAGGTCGCTTCTCCAGCTCCGCAATCCATTCCAACAGTTCTCTCACTAGCGGACTGTCCGGCAAGCCCCTCGCCGTCAGCACGGCTTTCGCTTCCTCCGGGGTCAGCCTAGTGAAATGCGGGGCGCTGTATTTTTTCTTCCGACCCGATTCGGAATCTGGCATTGACCTGCTCGGATCGGATGGATCTTTTCGCATGGCCCTTTGCTCTGTTCTGAACAATTACTCTTTGTGGACCGCCCGCGAACCTCGACTATGAGATTGTTCTGATTTCGGAACATGCCAGCGGTTTTGTAGTAGCCCACGAAGGGTGTGGGTTTTAGCAAAGACGCCCGGCATCAAGGGGATAGCTCCAAAATAAACAGAAGCTGCACACACAACGGGAAAGGAATGATCGCATCCAAGAAGTTGCGCGCTAGAACTGTGCTGGCCTCAATGCCCAGAGGGGTCTGTCGATGGCGAAGGCCGTCTTGATCGTGGATGACAATGCGTTTATCCGTCAGGCGCTCTGTGAATCGACCGGGATAAACGGCTTGTCACGCCATGGCCCGGAGTAATGAATGGCTCGGGCTATCATTATCTTTCCCTGTGCCGGATTCGCCAAGAATCAGCACGGGGTGAGAGCTCTGCGAGGCCTTTGCAACAAGCCGATAGAGTTTCTCCATTTCCGCGCTTCGGCCGATAATGCCGCCAAACCCTTGATCGTTCTTGAGGTTCCCGCATCGCATCCGGTCGTCGGTTTTGAACCTGAGATCTGCGGCGATCCTCTCTAACGTCAGCTTCAGTTCGCTGAGACTGAAAGGTTTCGTGAGATAGTCGCAAGCCCCGGCCTTCATTGCCTCAACTGCTGAGCCGACCGTCCTGCAAACGCTCACCACGATTACTTCGATCCCCGGATGGCGGGCTTTGATGCAGCGCAGCGTTTCGAGTCCGCGGACAATCGGCGGTTTCACATCCAGCAAGACCACATCAAATGTTTGAGAGTCGATCAGGTAGAGCGCTTGTTCGGCAGTACCCGCAGTGCTTGTCGCGTATCCCAAGGCAGATCCTGCTTCGCGGTACACATCGCGGAGTGAATGGTCCGGGCTAATTCGAGCAAGTTGAGAAGACTGGAATTCGGAAGGGGCTGAGGGCGCGAGATTGGAAATGCACTTGTTGCGATTGCGCCTGTCATGGCAAAGGACCTCTGTTTTGAACTTAGCTAAGAGTGGTCTTGATTCTTGCGAGGCAGGGATTACGAAATGTGTTTGGCGAGCTGGATGCGAGGCCACTCTACTGCTCCGTTTTCAGATGGAAAACGCAGATTTCGGGTTCTTAGGCCTCTTGAGAGCAGCGCCAGTAGTTGCTTGCGCGTTCCCGTGATCGCAACTCCTTCGTACCCAAATCCAGACAGAGCGTGGATGCGTTTCTGTGACCGCAGTTCGGCAAGCATCCAGGACCCCCACTCAGGTGTAGCGGGTAGTCCGTAATGGCTGACCAGCGCGGACCAGATAAACGTGTCGTCATCACTCACGAGGCTTGCCATCGGAGCTCGTGGCGGCCAACTCCTGGGAGCACGCCACGAGATGGCGCAGCGGGCGCTTGCGTCCCGCAATCGAACCGCGGAAGAGCAGCGGTTTTTCTCCGAGCGCGACTAAGGTTTCGGCGCCGTTGGGATCTATCACCGTGAACATGTCCCCGTTGCCAAAAGCCGCTGCAATGGCCCCGATCTCTACATCTCCACCGATGACCGAAACCAAATGGGCTTTGCCGCGCTCCTGGCCAACAAAAGCGTCGAGATGAAGGCGAATATTGGTGGCCGTCTTTTCGGTCCGTCGTACATAGACAAGCCTGCCAAAGCGCTCATAGGCATTCTTCATTTGCGTTTCCTCGGTGGCTTTGGTTAGGTGAAATGCGGGATGGAAATGGAAGGACTGCCTACATCTTACTTGAATGTTCGAATTCTGGCGCGGCCTCCTCGGAGCCGGCTGGGCCGTTCTCCTTGGTCTCCTTCAATTCGAGAATCCGGCCATTTTCGAAGGCGAGCGTCAACTCATGGCTAAACCGCTCCCGGCGCCGAATGATGGTTTCACCCAACTCTTCGCCTTCCTCATTGAACTCATCAACATGCTTCACCGCGCGCCAGTGTGCGATGTGTCGGTCGTCACCTTGTCCAAAGAAGCCGTTCAACATGCCGCTGCAGGCGAGAAGGCCAACGTGCCCTTTGTGCAAGGGCGTTACGGGCCTGCCGCTCATTTTCTGCTGTTTCCGGACCAGCACGCCACGCGCGTTTTGCGTTGCGACTGAACGGTCAATCGCCTCCTCAATTTGGTCGAGCGACAAGACTGTGTAATGAATCATGGCCGGCGGAGACGGTGGAATGACATAGCGTTCCGCCACATCCGGATTGAGCGGTGGGATCAAACTCGGCCGATACCCTGTACGCAGGAGGTCGTCTACTCCCCGCGGCTCGCCACGTGCATGTGAATTCTTGCGGCTGCCGAAAACTACGATCTGGTGAAATCGGATGCAATCTGCGTGTTCCAACCGGAATAAGCTGATTCGGTTAAATTGGCTAGCAAGTAGTCGCGCACATGAATTCAGCGCGCTTACTGGGATCACAAACAGCAACACACCATCCGTTCGTACCCAGCGATGGCAGTGTTCCAGAAACACCGACTCCATTCTTCGATTGCTGTGCGGCCCTAATTCGGTGTCGTATGGAGGATTCAGGTACAGAAGCGAGCAGCTCTCCAATTGCACCTTGCACTCAAATGCGCTGCCGTGGACAGTTGCGATTCCTCTCTGCGCGGCTGCCGCAGCGCGATCGGCATCAATCTCAATTGCGGCGAGGTCCGCGCCTGTGCCCTTCGTGATTTCTAAAAGCGCGGTGCCGTCTCCCGCACACGGATCTATAGCTGCATAGGAACTTGAAGAAATGAGCAACGAACGGATGTTGCGCGCTTCTTCCACAGGTAAGGGATAGTAACCTAACTTCAACCTGGCCAACGGGCGTGACACTGGGATCTCCAGGACGTTGGTAGAGGAGGAGCTGTCGAAGCGGGAGGAGGAGAGGGAGCCGAGTGTGAATCCGGTCACGAAATTCCCGGCATCACTGCGACTCGCACGAGCGTGTCGGCCAGCCACTCCTGGTATTTTGAGAAGACACGCACGCTCGCGCACCAATCACCGTCCGCTCTCGATCCAGGGACCGATTCCGCGCATCTGGGCGGGAGCGACATGTGTGATGTAACCCGGCTTTACGTTCAGTCCTGGTGGAGGAAACTCGCAGTCTGGCCCCACGTAAATGTGCGCCAAGCGCTGGAGCAGGATGGGCGCTCCGCCTTCAATGATGCGGGCGCTACCATAGACCACCAGGGACTCCCTTAGCCGCTGGGCACTGGTGTTGGGGCCGAGCATTGACAGCGCGACTCTTGGATCCCGGCGGATGTTTTGAACTTTCTTCCACATCCGTGAGATTGTCAACGTATGACGGGCGATCCGGAGGTTACTGAATTACAGCGTTTCTTCGAGAGTTTCGCGCGCAGAGGCGCCGGAGGTCTTCGCCCTGCAGTCGAAAGTCAGTTCTTAGTTGTGCTTGATGATAAACGCGGTTTTATCGTCAATGCGGTCTTCTTCGCCAATCTGGTGAAAGTATTGGTCCTGCTTTAATGCATAGTCCAGGATCGCGTTGCAAATCTCCTTTGCCCTCGCTCTTTATGGTCACGAACTATGCGTTCGAGCCGTAGGCGATCCTCCTCATCGCTGCCGTCATACACACCGTCGGAGTAAAGAAAAACGATGTCTCCCGGACTCATCAATGTGATTTCCGCTATATTCGAGGAGTTCATCTGCCTTTGTCTGACCGCCATCGAAAAATATTTGTTTCGGTCAGGATGATCCTCGGGAATTTCCAAACCGAGCGCAGGGAATTGCACGAGGTGATCGGTATTCATCGGTATGAAGCGCCCGTACTCCGCCGAAAACACTAATGGTGGAGGGCTGCCGAAATTTACAAAGCGGAAATGTCCTTCGGGACGTATTTCGCCGTAAAGCATGGTCGCGATTTCGCGCGACTCGTCGTGCGCGTCTCGGCCCAAGGCATTGCGGGCGGTGACGGATTGCGCGAGCCGGACATTGATGTCTTCGAATAGCTTTGGGGTAGTCTTTCCGTACCGATCGAGTTCGGTGAGTATAAAAGCGTGAAAGGTATCGTGTATGGTCGAGGCTATCTTCGCCGAGATGATCCCATGCCCCTGAGCATCCACCAAGAGGACGCCGGCGGTTGTGTAAAGTTCGTGCAAATTGTCGGCGACCATTAGTTGTTCTGAGCTTTTTGCCCTTCTGTACTCGGCCTCGCGCACATCGCTAGGATTAGATTTCGACCCCAGCCATTGCACGTGCTCGTCTACCGAGTTTCGCGGAATCTGACCATCAGGAAGCGGTTCTAGATACTCTCTGGACAACCGAAGGGCGCTCGCGATACGCGCGTCGATGTTATAGCGTTGTTGAAAGTTGATGTACTCGAAGAGATCGCCGCCCACGCTTCCCGCGGGAATGGAATTCCCGTACATGTCGGTTCTGGACAGATGTGGGATCGCGCCCTCTACCGGCATCAATCGTTTGCGGAGATACTCATCGATACCAGGTTCCATCTGAATTGCCACAGGTCAGGAATTCTCTCGCACTCGTCTATCTTTCACTGTGCAACAGTGCGGGAAGCGTCAGCACGTTTGAATTATACGCAGGTGAGTAGAGGCTCTGAGGCGGACGACAACATCGAGCGTTGCAGCGGCCTCACCCAGCATTGCGAAAAAGGTCTACACCAAGAATGAGCCATCCGACTGCGCCATAGTAGCTGCGGATGTGTTCTTTCTTGGGTGAGTCTGCCAAATCGTCCGTCGTTTAGGATCGCGAGGCCGATCAAGACAAGAGCCTCGACCGGTCAGGCCCTCGCCTACCATGCCTTTCTGCGGTTGGTCGTCAACATCGGCGTGCCGCAACCAGTTCACGCTGTCAGGCAACTTTCAAGACTGTCTTGCCCCGTGCGTGTCCCGTCTCGTTGAGTTCGTGGGCGCGTCTGGCGTCCGAGAGCGGTAGCACGGTTTCGACCACTGATTTCAGTTTCCCAGCATCGACGAGCTTTGCAATCTCAGACAACTGCGAAGAACTGGGGTGCGCGGAGAAGAAAGCCGAGCGCACGCTATGTTTGGCAGCTTCGTCTGCTGAGGGTGGAGCAACAATCGAAACGAGAATCCCACCCTTCTTCAGCACCTTCCACGAGCGGTTCTGTATATCGCCTGCCAGTGTGTCGAGCACCACGTCCACATCGTGGACTACATCCTCGAAGCGGGTCTTTTCGTAATCTATTGGCTCGTCAACTCCCAATTCCCTTAGGAACGCCTGATTCCGCCCCGACGCAGTCCCGATGACATGCGCTCCCTTCCATTTCGCAAGTTGCACGGCGAAGCTGCCCACGCCTCCGGCTGCGCCGTGAATCAGAATTCTTTGGCTTTTGCTTAGCCCGGCCTTGTCGAATAGCGCTTGCCATGCTGTCAAGGCGACTACAGGAATGGCAGCGGCGTGGACATGGTCAACTGACTTTGGCTTGAGGGCCGCTTCCGTCTCCTTGGCCACGACGTATTCCGCATAAGTGCCTTTACCGTTGCGGGCGGCATCCGGGCGAGCATAAACCTCATCGCCTTTCTTGAATTTGGTGACCCCGGAACCCACTGCTTCGACAATTCCGGAAACATCCCAGCCCGGAATGTAAGGCAACGGAAGAGGAAAGACATCCTTCAGGTAGCCTGCTCGGGCTTTCCAGTCGATGGCATTCACCGAGGCAGCATGGACTTTTATCAGCAATTCACCGGAGCCCGGTGTAGGGCGCGGTGCATCTTCGAAGTGGAGCACTTCCGGGCCGCCGTAGTTGTGGACTTGCACTGCTTTCATGTTTTCCATTTCGCTCAGCTCCTGAATAAGATTTTTGACACCTCTCAAAGTACAAGTTGGAGTGACCGAGCGCTCTACGCCAACAGTGGCTCAGCGGAAACGTGGGTTGCAGTTTTCGGCACGAACGGTTCGAGCAACGATTTGAATTGAGGGCTCAAGTGTAGGTGTTCACTTTCCTCCTCAAATAGCTTCTGCGGATCAGTTGCGGTCCTCAGCGCGTAACGGAGATATGACAGCCGCATGAGCCAGAAGGCATGCTTCAGGTCTTCTTCGCTGCGGACATGAAAAGCGGTCCAACCTGAGTTCGGAACCCAGTGATGCTCCTCCGCAAGACCGTTTGCCAACAATGCATCGCGTACTGAGCGCGGAAAGGGTATGTCAACGATCCCTCCTGTATGCACGTGACCAACTTCTGCCTTGTCGAAGAGGAATTCACGGCCCCCGAAACGATGCGAGTGAACTGATACATGCGGCCACGTTGAAACTTCGTCTTCGAGCGCTTTCACATACGTCATCATTCAAGCTCCATTCATTGCTTTTTCGATGACTGGAAGTAATGACTGGATTCAGCGGCCTTGGCTCCTTTAATCCAAGTTAAAATGAGCTTCGATCTTCTTCATGAGGAACTCGTTATGCGGCAGGCATTCGGACTAGATATTCCCCAAACGCTGGACGACGTTTGTGATCCAGCACGATTGGCTTTGGTTGTGTACGACATGCAAGTCGGGATTGTGAAGCAGATCGAGAATGGCCAGCAGATCACCGACAGAGTGCTTCAGGTTCTCGAAGCCGCTCGCAAGGCGAGAATTCGGGTCTTTTTCACGCGCCATATGTCACTCCCGAAGGAACTCATGGGCGTGTCTCAGTTCCGTGTGGCGATGGCTTGGCAACGCGTGAACTCGGCAGACGAGGTCAAGCCGTGGTTCTTGCGGGACTCCCCGGGATTTCACCTCATTCCGGAGTTGAATCCACTGCCGAGTGAAGCCATCTTCGACAAAATCACTATGTCCGCGTTCGAAGGGACACCTCTGAACATCGCGCTGCGCGATTGCGGCATTGATGCGTTTGCCATCGTCGGCATCGCCATGGAAATCGGTATTGAACCTACAGTGCGGCATGGTGCTGATCTTGGTTACATCCCCGTGGTTGTCAAAGATGCCTGTGGTTTCGGCCATCGTGATGCCGCCGCCCGTTCAATTGCCAGCCTCGAATTCGCGGGCGATGCTTTGCTCACGAACGCGGATACATTCTGTGCTCAGTTTGGGCGCATAGTGCCCCAAACGGCTGGCTAGTCGTTTTCATATAAAATGAGTCAAGCAGAGAGCGAGACGGGCGTGGCTCACGATACCGTTACAATCTCACCGGGCTCGCGCTTTCGAGCCGCCATGGTGCTAGCCATCATTGCGGATGCTCTCCAAATCGTCGTTTTTCCTTTATTCGTCGAGGGCGCTTTATCTCCCGCTGATGACATACTCGATTTCGGGATCGCAGCCACGATGCTTCACCTTCTTGGCTGGCACTGGGAATTTCTGCCATCGTTTCTTGCTAAGCTCGCGCCTGGCGTCGATTTAGTTCCTTTCTGGACAATGGCCGTTGCGAACGTCTATCGGAAATCGAAGCGAGTCGCGGTCGCCGCAGAGGAAAGTCGTGCGCATCACCCCGCGCTGAGAGACCCACAACATTCCTAAGCCGTGAATCGGATGGAGGTCACATGGCAGGTTCTAAGAACGACCTCAAAGATCGCCTCACTCGCTACCGCCAAATCAAGATCAGCGTCATCGGCAGGAAGTCCGGACAGACAATTTCGGTTCCGGTCTGGTTAGTGTTGGAAGGCAAAAAGCTCTATCTCCTTCCCGTTCAGGGCTCGGACACGCAGTGGTATAAGAACGTGCTTCAGAACCCCTCGATTCGGATCGATGCGCGAGGCACTGAGGCGGAATTCCGTGCAACGCCAATCACCGAGGCGAAGGCCGTGAAATCAGTGGTCGAGAGATTTCGCGAAAAGTATGGTGCAAAAGACGTGAAGAAGTATTATTCGAAATTCGATGTGGCGGTTGTGATCGAACTGGATTGATAAGCAATGTGCGCATCGTTCGCCTCCTATTGCACCCTGTACTCGCCCCGCAGTCCTTCTGATCAGTCGGTAGTTCCCGATCTTGTGCTTCGACAAGAGCCAGACGAGGAAGAAGACGAAGAGGAAGACGAAGGTGACGGCAAAAAAGATGATGACGACCGAGAAGACAACGGTTACTCGGAATAGGGGACCCGTCTCATCCCGGTACAGAAATCATCGATGCGAGGGCCCGAATGCGATCCGAAGACGTGCCCGCTATCGGACCCAGCTTCCAATTAGGAAACGGATTTCGGTGTGACTTTCTGAAATCATCGATCGGACAGCGAACAGCCCTGCGCCGCTCAAACAGTGAATCCAGTAAACAATCCAAGTCGTTGGGCTCTCCGTACCATTCGATTGAAATGTCTCGGGCGATACTCTGCAAGATCGCCTTAGAACATCGCTCGATCCGCGATAGCCACGGTTCGAAATCGCCCCATGACGCGATGTGCGCGTACACCTCCTGGCGAGCGTAAGCGCCTCTCAACGGCGAGTCTGGAAAACTCCATTCACCTGCATTGAAACAGTAGCCGAAATCAATAAATGCTGCGGTGTATTTCCGCTGGGATCGCTTCTTATGAAATACCACCTGACGACCGTCAGCGTTTCCGGTCCACTTGTCAAAGGCGAGTATGCCAGCGAACTCTTTCATGTTTTTGATATTTCCGAAGTCCATGACTGGCTGCCGATTTCATGGATCGAGATCTTGTATTCCCGAATGATCTCGGCATCGACATAAATGATGACCGGCTCGGGTACGCTCAATCCGACCATTCGGGCCAACCGCCAAGTAGTCGTTCGCCAGTACACGCGTGGTTTGCGGATTGCCCTGGAATTTAACGACGTGCTCGTGTCCGTCGTCCGCGGCCATGAGCTGAGCCTGCGAGCCGCCGCGGAGGCGACGAATGTGCTTAATTGCCTTGATGTACATTGCCGGTCACGCAGAGCTAGGGACGGATCAAAGGAGAGATCACGTGCTACGAGGCCGGAAGGAAGTGGAGAGGGAAGGTGCTTTCGTTGCTACGCTAGTGTCGTGTGGGCTGGGGGTGAATCGGCGAGCTGTTCGAGTCCGACGACGACATTACGCAACGTTTTCATGTTGCTCATCGTCTCAACCTTGTATTCTCGGGTCCACCCCTGCGGTGTGAATAGAGCATTCAATCTATCCGCGTAAGCGCGAGGATCAGCGTCGGGGACGATCTGGCCGCGTTTCTTGTCCTTAGCTGTATTCGTGACCCGCCACTGGACTTGATCGGGAGAAAATGGAACCGCCAGTTCTGCTAGAACCGATTTGACGTCAATAGTTGAGACAACCGCTGGCGCTTGCTCGTTTGCCATGAGGGGCCTCCTTGAGATTTCGGAGTTTGAGAAATGTGAGTTATCGGTAAGGTAGATCGTTGAGATAAATCGGAATGGGCCTAGAACGGAATTTCTTCGTCTGGCACTGTACTCTCCTCGTTGCTTTCATCGGGCCTGTAAGTTCCATTGCCGTTGCTTCGAGAATCAAGGAACTCCATCCTGTCAATGTAAACAAGATCCCTGGAGTTCTTCCCGCCCGTTTTCTTGTCATCCCACGACTCAGTGCGCTTGCGGCCTTCCAAATACACGCGGCTGCCTTTGTGGAGGTACTCGCCGGCGATTTCCGCGCGCCTCCCGAACGCCTTCATGCTTGGAGTTCGCCG
>WNGR01009924.1_pt1 | contig 10853 bp, 7 predicted proteins | sample 5407581 | NCBI WGS metagenome assembly WNGR01 (sample SAMN13153383, study PRJNA577476) | soil metagenome | isolation source: 80 cm soil or saprolite under Garry oak tree replicate 2 | place: USA:California | collected 2016-06-15 | reverse complement strand
CATCGAGCGGCTGTTGTTCAAGCCGCTGGCCAAGGCGCCGATCCTGACCAACGTCGCCGGTTTCATCGCGTTGTACGGCATCATCAACAGCTTCGCCGGGCTGATCTGGGATTTCACCATCAAGCAGTATCCGACGCCGTTCGGATCCTCGCCCTTCCTCGGCAGCCAGCTGATCTCGACCCATCAGGCCGGCATGATCGGCGTCACCGTCCTGCTGCTGGTCCTCTTGTTCATCTTCTTCCAGTACACGCGGATCGGGCTTGCGATGCGGGCGGCAGCCGCGTTGCCTGAATCGGCCCGCCTGGTCGGCATCAACACCTCCTGGATGATCGCGCTGGGCTGGGGCATGGCTTCCGCCATCGGCGCCATCGCCGGCATGCTGATCGCGCCGGTGGTGTTCCTCGAGCCGAACATGATGCTGGGCGTGCTGATCTACGGCTTTGCCGCGGCCGTGCTCGGCGGCCTGACCTCGCCGCTTGGCGCCGTGATCGGCGGCTTCCTGGTTGGCGTCTTCGAAAATCTCGCCGGGACCTACATTCCCGGCGTCGGCAACGAGTTGAAACTGCCGATCGCGCTTGCGCTGATCATCACCGTATTGGTCGTCAAGCCGGCTGGGCTGTTTGGCCGGCCCATCGTGAAGCGAGTTTGATCATGAGCGCAGCTGAAGAAGTCGTCACCGAAGCCCCGGCGGTCGAAGCTGTTCCCAAGCGAGCCATGACTCTCGGCGTCGGTACCTCGCTCGTGATGTTGGCGCTGCTGATCATCGTGCCGCTGTTCGTCAAGAACTTCGTCATCTTCCAGTTGACGATGCTCCTGATCTACGGTCTCGCCGTTCTCGCGCTGAACATCCTGACCGGCGGCTCGGGCCAGTTCTCGCTCGGCCAGAGCGCGTTCTATGCGGTTGGCGCCTATACGTCGGCGATCCTGATGGAACATGCGGGCATGAACTACGCGCTGACGCTGCCGATCGCGGGCCTCATCTGCTTTGTGTTCGGCTTCCTGTTCGGCCAGCCGGCGCTGCGGCTTTCCGGCGTCTATCTCGCCTTGGCGACGTTTGCGCTGGCGACCGCGATGCCGCAACTGCTGAAACTCGGCTTCTTCGAGCACTGGACCGGCGGCGTGCAGGGCCTGGTCGTGACCAAGCCCGATGCCCCGTTCGGCCTGCCGATGTCGCAGGACATGTGGCTGTATTATTTCACGCTTGCGATCACGATCGGGATCTATGTCGCCTCGGTGAACCTGCTCCGGTCGCGCTCCGGGCGCGCCTTCATGGCGATCCGCGACAACGAGATCGCGGCTTCCGCCATGGGCGTCGACGTCGCGCTGTACAAGACGCTGGCGTTCGGCGTCTCGGCCGGCATCACCGGCGTCGCCGGGGGCCTAGGTGCGATCGCCGTGCAGTTCGTGGCCCCCGACGGCTACACCATTTTGCTGGCGATCTCGCTGTTCCTCGGCATGGTGGTCGGCGGCGTCGGCTGGCTGCCGGGCTCGATCGTCGGAAGCGCCTTCATCATCTTCGTGCCGAACATCGCGGAGGGGATTTCCAAGGGCCTCTCCGGCGCCGTGTTCGGTGTCCTGCTATTCATTGTCATCTTCCTGGTGCCGCACGGCGCAAGGCAGGTCGCCATGGTTGCTCAGCAACTGGTCGGCAAGCTGAGGAAGAACTGAGCTTTTTAACCCGAACCCAGGAGAAATGATGCTCTCGCGACCAACAACAAAAAGCGCCGCATTCTCGATGGCGCTCATCGCCTCGATTGCCATCAGCAGCAGCGCCCTCGCCCAGAAGAAATACGACACCGGCGCCAGCGATACCGAAATCAAGATCGGCAATATCATGCCCTACAGCGGACCCGCCTCCGCCTATGGCGTGATCGGCAAGACCGAGGAAGCCTACTTCAAGAAGATCAACGCCGAAGGCGGCATCAATGGCCGCAAGATCAACTTCGTCAGCTATGACGACGGCTACAGCCCGCCGAAGGCGGTCGAGCAGGCGCGCAAGCTGGTCGAGAGCGACGAGGTGCTCGTCGTGTTCAATCCGCTCGGCACGCCGTCCAACTCAGCGATCCAGAAATATCTCAATTCCAAGAAGGTGCCGCAGCTGTTCGTCGCCACCGGCGCCACCAAGTGGAACGAACCGAAGGACTTTCCCTGGACCATGGGCTGGCAGCCCAGCTACCAGAGCGAGGCGCGCATCTATGCCAAGTTCCTGCTGAAGGAAAAGCCGGCCGGCAAGATCGCCATCATGTATCAGAACGACGACTTCGGTAAGGATTACCTCAAGGGCCTGAAGGACGGGCTCGGCGCCAAGGCGTCGATGATCGTGGCCGAGGAAAGCTATGAGACCTCGGAACCGACGATCGACAATCACATCGTCAAGCTGAAGGCCACCGGCGCCGACGTGTTCATCAACATCTCCACACCGAAATTCGCCGCCCAGGCGATCAAGAAGATCGCCGAAATCGACTGGAAGCCGATGCACATCGTCTCCAACGTCTCAATTTCCGTCGGCAGCGTGATCAAGCCGGCGGGCTTCGAGAATGCGCAAGGCATCCTGTCGGCTAACTACGGCAAGGACAGCACGGACTCGCAATGGGACAACGATCCCGGCATGAAGAAATTCCTGGCCTTCCTCGAGAAGTATTTTCCCGAAGGCAACAAGCTCGACAGCTCCGTGGTCTATGGCTACGGCGTGGCGCAGACCATGGTGAAGGTTCTGGAGATGTGCGGTGACGACCTGACCCGCGCGAACGTCATGAAACAGGCCGCGAGCCTGAAGGATTTCGCGCCCGACACCCTGCTGCCAGGCATCAAGATCAACACGTCGGCCACCGACTTCGCCCCGATCGAGCAGCTCCAGATGCAACGGTTCAAGGGCGAGAAGTGGGAGTTGTTCGGCGACATCATCAGCGGCGAACTCAGTCATTAATATTCCGCGTCACGGGCAGTTCGCCCGAGACCTGAGACTAAAGACCGCCTCCCGCGACGCCGTCGCGGGGGGCTTTTTGTTGCCGGGCGCAGCCGAAAGGTATTCAATGCTGCCAACAGCCGCCAAGTGCTGAAGCTCCAAGAAAAACGACACATTCATCGTGGTCCAGGGAGATCAAAATGCCTGCTATCCATTTGCGATTAGGGGCCTTTTCGGCTGCCCTCGCCTTGCTTGCCGCCACCAGCAGCGGCGCACTCGCGCAAAAGAAATACGACACCGGAGCCACCGACACCGAGATCAAGATCGGCAACATCATGCCCTACAGCGGACCGGCGTCCGCCTATGGCGTGATCGGCAAAACCGAACAGGCCTACTTCAACAAGATCAACGCCGAAGGCGGCATCAACGGCCGCAAGATCAACTTCGTCAGCTACGACGATGGCTACAGCCCGCCGAAAACCGTCGAGCAGGCACGCAAGCTGGTCGAGAGCGACGAAGTCCTGTTCATTTTCAACTCGCTGGGCACGCCGCCGAATTCGGCGATACAGAAATACATGAACTCCAAGAGGGTGCCACAACTGTTTGTCGCCACCGGCGCCACCAAATGGAACGACCCCAAGGAATTCCCCTGGACCATGGGCTGGCAGCCGAACTACCAGAGCGAGTCCCGGATCTATGCGAAATACATTCTGAAGGAATTGCCGAACGCCAAGATCGCCATCCTTTATCAGAATGACGACTACGGAAAGGACTACGTGAAGGGCCTGAAGGGCGGCCTCGGCGCCAAGGCAGCGACAATGATCGTTGCCGAGGAAAGCTACGAAACCACGCAGCCGACCATCGATTCGAACATCGTCAAGCTGAAATCCACCAATGCGGATGTCTTCTTCAACGTCACCACGCCGAAATTCGCGGCGCAGGCAATCAAGAAGATGAACGAAATCGAATGGAGGCCGCTGCACATCCTCAACAACGTCAGTTCCTCGGTTGGCAGCGTGATGAAGCCGGCCGGCTTCGAGAATGCGCAAGGCATCATCTCGTCCAACTACCTGAAAGATCCGTCCGATCCGCAGTGGAAGGACGATGCCGGCATGAAGGCCTTCGACGAGTTCCTCGCCAAGTATTTCCCCGAGGGCAACAGGATCGATACCAATTTGATCTACGGTTACACCGTTGCGCAGGGCATCGTGCACGTGCTTAAGGCCTGTGGCGACAACCTTACGCGCGAGAACGTCATGAAGCAGGCCGCCAGCATCAAGGGACTTGAAATCGGCAGTCTGCTTCCGGGCATCAAGGTCAATACCAGCGCTTCCAATTTCGCCCCGATCACCCAACTTCAGCTCATGAAGTTCAAGGGCGAGAAATGGGATCTGTTCGGCGAGGTCATCAGCGGCGACGTTGGCGGTTAGCCCGAACGATTGACTACTAAAGAAGCAGCCCCTGCGGCCCGGCCGTGGGGGCTTGTTCTTGCTGGCTTTCACCAAATGGTATTCAATCCCGCCGCGCCGCGAGCAAATTCCAATCAACAAGAGAAACGCGGCGCATACGCAAAACATCTCAAAAGGGAGACCAGGAATGCCCGTCGCCACCAGCAGAGCAGCAATTGTCTCGGCCGCGTTCATCATGTTCGCAGTCTCGAGCAACGGCGCGCTCGCTCAAAAAAAATATGACACCGGCGCGACCGATACCGAGATCAAGATCGGCAACATCATGCCGTACAGCGGCCCGGCTTCCGCCTACGGCATCATCGGCAAGACCGAGGCTGCCTACTTCAAGAAGATCAACGACGCCGGCGGCATCAACGGCCGCAAGATCAACTTCGTCAGTTATGACGACGCCTACAGCCCGCCGAAGACGGTGGAGCAGGCGCGCAAGCTGGTCGAAAGCGACGAGGTGCTCTTCATCTTCAATTCACTGGGAACGCCGCCGAATTCCGCGATCCAGAAGTACATGAACTCGAAGAAGGTGCCGCAGCTGTTCGTCGCCACCGGCGCCACCAAGTGGAACGACGCCGCGAATTTTCCCTGGACCATGGGATGGCAACCCAACTACCAGAGCGAGTCGCAGATCTACGCCAAGTATCTGCTGAAGGAAAAGCCGGACGCCAGGATCGCCGTCCTGTATCAGAATGACGATTACGGCAAGGACTACCTGAAGGGCCTGAAGGACGGGCTCGGCGCCAAGGCTGCCTCGATGATCGTCCTCGCGGAGAGTTACGAGACGTCCGAACCCACGATCGACAACCATATCGTCAAGTTCAAGTCGATCAATGCCGACGTGTTCTTCGATGTCACGACGCCGAAATTCGCGGCGCAGGCCATCAAGAAAATGGCGGAGATCGGATGGAAGCCGCATCATCTCCTCAATAACGTCTCCAGTTCGATCGGAAGCGTGATGAAGCCGGCCGGTTACGAAAACGGACAGGGGGTTATTTCGGCCGCATATCTGAAGGATGTTGCCGATACGCAGTGGGACAACGATCCGGGCATGAAGGAATTCCTTGCGTTCCTGGAAAAGGATTTTCCGGAAGGAAACAAGCTCGATGGCTTGATCGTGACCGGCTATGGCGTCGCGCAGACCCTGGTTCAGGTCCTGAAGCAGTGCGGCGACAACCTGACGCGCGAGAACGTCATGAAGCAGGCGGCGAGCCTGAAGGATTACCGCACCGAGGTCCTGCTGCCGGGTATCAAGATCAACACCGGAACGACGGATTTCGCGCCGATTTCCTCGCTTCAACTGATGCGGTTCAAGGGCGAGAAGTGGGAATTGTTCGGCGACGTCGCCAACGCACACGCCGGCGGCTAGGCATCGGAAAACCCGATCGGCTGATAGCTCTCGACAATGACCCCGCGGGCTCACCCGCGGGGGTTTTCTTTTGCGGCGTTTGGATGGATAACCGGGGCCTCCTTGCGCAATCGCTGGCTCGCTGTGAAACCGATGACCGACCGACGTCCCCTCCTGCGTGCGATCTTTGATGCGGCCGTGGCTGCCGCCCATCCCGATGTGGTGCTGTCAGCGCATCTTGGCCCCGCCCCCAAAGGCCGGGTGATCTGCCTTGCCGCCGGCAAGGGCGCCGCGGCGATGGCGGCGGCCGCCGAGCGGCATTATCTCGATACGCTCGCGCTCGCGCCCGAACGCCTGACCGGGATTGCGACCACCCGCCATGGCCATGGCGTGCCGACGCGGCGGATCAGGGTGGTCGAAGCCGGCCATCCCGTGCCCGACGAGGCCGGGCTGAAGGCCGCCGACGACACGCTGCGCCTCGCCGGCGAAGCAACCGCCGACGATCTCTTGCTGGTGCTGCTGTCCGGCGGCGGTTCGGCGAACTGGATCGCGCCGGTCGAGGGCATTTCATTCGCGCAGAAGCAACAAGTGACGCGGGCGCTGTTGCGTTCCGGCGCGCCGATCGGCGAGATCAACACCGTCCGCAAGCATTTGTCGCGCATCAAGGGCGGCCGGCTGGCGCGCGCCGGCAGCCGTGCCGCCGAAATCGTCACGCTCGCGATCTCGGACGTCCCGCACGACGATCCATCCGCGATCGCCTCAGGCCCGACGGTGCCGGATCCGACGACGCTCGCCGACGCGCGCGCCCTCGTCGCAAAGTATAATCTCGCGATCGACGACGCGGTTCGACGCGCACTGGACGATCCCAAAAACGAGAGCAGCAAGCACGGCGATTCCGCTTTCGCCCGCGCGCGATTCGAACTGATTGCGAAACCGAAGGCCTCGCTGGATGCCGCGGTCAGGATCGCCCGCGATGCCGGTTACGCCGTGATCGATCTCGGCGCCGACCTCGAAGGCGAGGCGCGCGAGGTCGCCGCCGCGCACGCAAAGCTGGCACTGAAGGCGCGGGCCGAAGGCAAACGTACCGCGATCCTGTCGGGCGGCGAACTCACGGTGACCGTGCGCGGAAACGGCCGCGGCGGCCCCAACCAGGAATATGCGCTGGCGCTGGCGGACCTGCTCAAGGAAACATCCGGCATGTCGGCGCTGGCCGGCGATACCGACGGCGCCGACGGCGGTGCGGGCAGCGCCAGCGATCCCGCAGGCGCGGTGATCGACCATAACACCTTTGCGAAGATGAAATCCCTTGGTCTCGATCCCAGGGCCTATCTCGACAATAACGACGCCACCGCGTTCTTTGCGGCAACCGGCGATCTGCTGCTGACCGGTCCGACGCTCACCAATGTCAACGACGTCAGGGTGATCCTGGTGGAGTAGGCTCGTCGTCACTTCAACAAAACGATTAACGCTTAGTTGAGGATATTTTAGGGAATCCGGAGGCAATTCCAGCCTCTCAAAGATGCAATTCACCACCCTGGTCCTTAATGGACACCTCCTGATTGCCGGGGTGCCGCGAATTGCGGCTGGGGAACGTGGACATGGTGGATTCGATTGCGGGTGACATCTGTCTCGAGCCAGCGCCCTTGAGTGCGCGGCTTGAAGAGGCGATCAATCATCTGTCGCTTGGCATTGTCATCTTCAACGAGAAGCGGGAAGTCGTTTTCTGCAACAAGCGCTACGCGCAGATGTACGGGCTCTCGACCGAACAGGTGAAGCCGGGCACGCCGACCAGCGAACTGATCCGGCACCGGCTGAAGCTCGGCCTGAAGGTGCCGGTGGCGCCCGACGATTACGTTCGCGCGCGCGTCGGGCGGGACGTAGCGCTCGACACCACGGTGCAGGAATTCACCGACGGGCGGATCATCGCCTACACGGTCTACCCGATGTCGGGCGGCGGCGGGATGGCTACCCATGAGGACATCACCGAGCGCGAAGAACTCCATGCCCGCCTGAAGAGGCAGTACGAACTGGGAAAAGAGCAGGAAGAGGCCTTGCGGATACGCAACTTCCAGTTCGACACCGCGATCAACAACATGTCGCAGGGATTGTGTTTCTTCGACGCCGATCATCGCCTGATCGTGGCCAACGACCGCTTCGTCGAGATGTACGACATTCCGCCCGGCCGAGTCGGCCCCGGCTCGACGGTGAAGGAAATCGTCGATCTTCGTTTTGAGGCCGGCAGCTTCCCCGCGATGAGCCGGGATGAATATCTGAACTGGCGTACCAACGTGGCGGCTTCCAACGAAGCCAAGGACAGCATCGTCGAGTTGCAGAACGGACGCTCGTTCAAGATCCGCCACCGGCCGATGACGGGCGGCGGCTGGGTCGCCACCCACGAGGACATCACCGAGCAGCGGCAATCCGAGGTCAAGATTGAATACATGGCGCACCATGATGCGCTCACCGAGCTCGCCAACCGCGTGCTGCTCAACGAGCGGCTCGAACGCACGCTTGGCCGCGAGGAAATGGTCGCGGTCCATCACCTCGATCTCGACCAGTTCAAGGCCGTGAACGATACGTTCGGTCATCACGCCGGCGACAAGCTCCTGAAGACCGTCGCCGAGCGGTTATGCGGGCTGGTTCGCGACACCGACACCATTGCGCGCATGGGCGGCGATGAGTTCGTCATCGTGCAGGCCCCGATCGCATATCCTGCGGACGCAACCTCGCTGGCGCAGCGCGTGATCATGCTGTTGAGCGAGCCCTACGACATCGACGGCCACCAGGCCGTGATCGGCGCCAGCGTCGGCATTTCGGTCGGCCCGGTCGACGGCACCAGCCCCGACAGACTGTTGCGCAATGCGGACCTCGCGCTCTACCGTGCCAAGGGCGACGGCCGCGGCACGTTCCGCTTCTTCGAGCCGGTGATGGACTTGCAGATGCAGACCCGCCGCGTCATGGAACAGGATTTGCGCAAGGCGCTGCCTGCCGGCGAGTTCGAGCTGCACTACCAGCCGGTGGTCAACCTCGCGAGCAAGGAGATCAGCGGATTTGAGGCGCTGATCCGCTGGAACCACCCGACCAAAGGGATGATCTCGCCGGCCTCCTTCATTCCGCTGGCGGAAGAGATCGGTTTCATCGTGCCCATGGGCGAGTGGGTGATCCAGCAGGCCTGCGCCACCGCGGCCCAATGGCCCGACAACCTCCACATCGCCGCCAATATTTCGGCGGTGCAGTTTCGCAATCCCGGCCTGATGCAGGTGATAACAGGCGCGTTGGCGGCCTCGGGCCTGAACCCGGCGCGGCTGGAGATCGAAATCACCGAGACGGTACTGCTGCACAACAAGGAAGCGACGCTCGCGGTACTGCATCAGTTGCGCGCGCTGGGCATCCGGATCGCAATGGACGATTTCGGCACCGGATATTCCTCGCTGACCTACCTGCAAAGTTTTCCGTTCGACAAGATCAAGATCGACCGCTCCTTCGTCAAGGACATCACGGAGAATTCGGGCTCGCTCAACATCGTGCGGGCGGTCGCAGCGCTCGCCAACGGCATGGGCATGACGGCCACCGCCGAAGGCGTCGAAACAAACGAGCAGCTCGACCGCATTGCGTCCGAGGGATGCACGGAAATGCAGGGCTTTCTGTTCAGCCGGCCGCTTCCCGCCCGCGAAATCGAGCGGCTGTTTCTAGGGCATGACGCGAAAACCGGCCGCGTCGTCGCGGCGTGATGGCGTAACTAAAACTCGGCGGCGATCTTCGACAGCATGTCGAGCAAGGCGATGCGGCCGTCGGGACCCAACAATTCGTTGAGGCGCGCTTCGTGCTTGGTGGCGACGAGCTTCTTGGCGCGCGCCAGCACCGCGCGCCCCTTGTCGGTCAGCATCAGGATGTGGGAGCGGCGGTCGTTGGTCGAACGCATCCGGGTGCAGAGATCGCGGCTTTCCAGGGCGTCGAGCATCGACACGAAATTCGGCCGCAGGATGCCGAGCGTATTGGCGATCTCCTTCAGCAAATAGCCGAGCAGGTCGGACAGTTCGCCCATTTGCAGGGCGGCATTGTCGCCGGCCCCGTCGACGGGTTCCCTGGCATTGGGGCGGGAGGGCTTGACGGCATCGGTGGCCGCCTTGGAAACTGTCATCGCTGGAGGCTCGCAATCCCGACAATCAAGGTCCGACCAAGAGGCGAGGCCTTGAGATTATAATTGATAATTGTTATAGACTATATCAAATATCGGCGCCGTTTCAACTGCCGATATCGGACTTGCCGGCCGACCATGGGGTCGCGACCGGCTCGACGCATGAGGGGGAGCGCCAGGTCTTGAACACGACGATCATGCTGTTCCTGCTACAGGACGGCATCACCAATGGCGCGATTTATGCGTTGCTCGGGCTGGCGCTGGTGCTGGTGTTTGCCGTCACCCGCGTGATCCTGATTCCGCAGGGCGAGTTCGTCACCTATGGCGCGCTGAGCTACGCCATGCTGGCGACCGGCCAGGTGCCGGGCACGGCGCGGCTGGCGGTGGCGATGGGCATGGTGGCCTTTGGCCTCGACCTGTTCGCGGCACGCCGCGCGCTTCGTCTCAAGTTCGTGGTGCGCGCGGCCGCGGTCAACATCGTGCTGCCGGTGGCGATCCTGGCGCTGACCTATGCGCTCGCCGGGCCCAAAACTCCGATTGCGGTCAACATCGCGCTGGCGCTCCTGATCGTCGCGGCGATCGGATTGTTTCTCTACCGCATCGCGTTCCAGCCGATCGCACACACCTCGGTGCTGGTGCTGCTGATCGCCTCGGTCGGCTGCCACCTGGCGCTGCAAGGTCTCGGGCTGGTGTTCTTCGGTGCCGAAGGCCTGCGCGGACCTGCGCTGTCGAACGCTGCGCTCACGATCGGACCGCTGCGTTTCACCGGCCAGAGCATCGCGGTCTATGGCCTGACCATCGCCTTCATCATCGGGCTCTGGCTGTTCTTCGGCTTTACGCTGATGGGCAAGGCGCTGCGAGCCACTGTCGTCAACCGCCTCGGCGCCCGCCTCGTCGGCATCCGCACCACGCTGTCGGGGCAGATCGCCTTCCTGCTAGCCTCCGCGATCGGCGCGATCTCGGGGATCCTGATCGTCCCGATCACCACGCTCTATTACGACACCG
>WNGR01027115.1_pt1 | contig 10854 bp, 12 predicted proteins | sample 5407581 | NCBI WGS metagenome assembly WNGR01 (sample SAMN13153383, study PRJNA577476) | soil metagenome | isolation source: 80 cm soil or saprolite under Garry oak tree replicate 2 | place: USA:California | collected 2016-06-15 | reverse complement strand
GCCCGTCACCATTGCCGAGCTGACCGGTCAGGAGGCCCGGACTTGACAGCCCCGTAAGCTCATCCCAGGCCCTCCGCACCGCTCGTCCCCTGGGGAATTCCAGTGATCGACAGCGGGGAATTTCGGAAATCCGCAGCAATGAGATCGGGTGAGTGAGATCGCATCGACTTGGGCAACCATGGCCAGTTGGGCGTGGTAGTCGGGCGATAGACGTACCGCGAGCGTACGCACATCGTTCCCCTTGGGTTCCGGCATGCCGGATACACCTCCTCGGTGCGAGCGGCTGGCCATGCGGTGCGCATGACGACTACAGCCGCATGACAACGAGGAGGGCAAGGTAAGCCCCGGTCCGCGCATGCAGGACCGGGGCAGTGAAGCCGCTCGGGACGAGTTGCCCCGAGCGGCGTTAGGTTACGGCTCGGGCGAGCCGAGTTTCGACTTGACGTAGCGGGCCAGGGTGGGGTTCAACCTGAACCCTGTTACCCCGACCAGAAGGTCCAGGTCAGCGGGGGTACCGGGTTCTCACTCGGGCCCCTTTCCGATCTTCGGGGGCCACGCCGGGTTACTTGACACCGGCCGACACCGGGACCAGGGCCCGGTAAAGGTCCGGCGAAGCTCTCAAGAGTTGCTCTGGAGCGTGCGGAGAACTTCGCGCAAGCCACCTGTGAAGCCGGGAAGCTGTTCGCTTGCCGTGGTGTGCAGTACACCCAGGTCGATGGACCAGTAACCGTGAACGATCCGGTTCCGCAGCCGCACCGGCTGCTGCCAGGCGACATCCGGAAACCGCGCTTTGATCTCCCCGGACAGCCGACCGGCAGCTTCGCCGAGGACGGTGAAGTTCCACAAGAGTGCGTCGCGCCGTTGCCGGTCCGCTTCAAGCTGGCGGACGGTGACACCGTTGACCAGTTGCTGGGCCTGCTCGGCCGCGTCGATCATCTCGGTGAGCAGGAGAATGTCACGCTGCATACACGGGCCTGGCTTCGGCCAGGACGGACGGCTGCAGCAGCGGGTGCAGCGCGCGCAGGGATACCAGATCGACCCGGTGGCCGAACAGGTCGGCCAGCTCGTCAGCGAGTTGCTCGACTTCCCAGCCCAGCCGCCGGCCGGGCCGCAGCGTGTAGAGGATGTCGATGTCGCTGTCCGGCTCGGCATCACCGCGGGCGCGAGAGCCGAACACCCTTAGTTCGGCGATCCCGTACTTGTCACAGATGGCAGCCAGGCGCTCCTCGTCGGCCTCAACGCCTGGAATGATCACCATGATCCAAGGCTAACCCCAGACCAACGGCTCGTGCCTTGCAACGGGCGCGGATGTGGGTGGCTTACGCGGATTCCTGGGGAGCCAGCTTTGGGAGCCAACGTGCTCAGATTCGCCTCGACCCGCCGCGACACTTGCGGAATGTTACCGCAGGTGGGCGGCTCTCCGTTCGACTCGCTCAGACCGCGCCAGACACCGGATTCGTGCCTGGGGGTCAAGGGGTCGCCGGTTCAAATCCGGCCGTCCCGACGGTTTTTCGAACGCTTGTACCCCGAAATGGGAACGAAATCTGCCATGATCGTTCCCACCTGACCGCGGCGGGACGAGCAAAGCATCCAAGGCGACGGCTACTCCGTCCTGATGATCGCGTTGCCGCGAGGGCGGAGATCCCGGCGCGGCGGGCCGCTTTGGTGTTTCTGTCCACACGCAGACGCGGGTGGGGTCTTAACCGGTACGCCATGGTGGAACGGCTTGACGAGCGCCGAGTCAGCGCGGGGTCCAGGCAGCGCAGGTGCTCCTTCGACACCGAATACACCGACTGGGTCACCCGACGTGGGGTGTCACGGTGGACTTCACCCGGGTGAACATGGTGCACTTCGCACCCGCCATGCGGGGGGCGTGGGCGCCGGGGCCATGGTCAGGTGCGGTCACCGTGCGCCCAGATTCGGATGATCTGCCTACGCCCGCCAACACAGCTAGCATTGCCGCCAGCCGCTCAAACTCGGCAGGGAGGCGCCAGGAGTCACGGCCTGCTAGGTCACGCTGTGTGATATTCGCCGCCTGCCGCTTAACGACCCGTAGCCGCCTGACGTCGCAACAGGCCAGCCAGCTTGGCAATCTGTGCGGCCCCGAACAGGGCGATCTGTTGCCCTCCGGAGGTGGCCGGGTCGCTGATCTGCCTGTTACCAGCGGCCCCGGATGCTGATCTGAGCAAACCTCACGTCCATGATGAGGGCCGCTCGGATGAGCCTCTATGCCGCCGTGATCTTGCGGAGAACTTGGAGCGAGGTGCCGCGTCTGCCCTGCCTCTGCGGGAATCTCCACTGGGCGGGTCATACGGGATGCCCTTCTCCGGGACCGGCTTGACTTGCGCCGTTCCCGTGGAGGTTCCGCATGCGGGGCGAGGGTAGTGATCGCGACGGTCGATTCCGACTACGGTCTCGGTGCCGGGCGGCTTATGTTGCGCGGGCGGTAGTGTTCGTCTCGTGCTTCGGCCAAAGGTCCGCTATGCGCGCGCGGACGACGGCGCTGCGATTGCGTATTCGCAGGTCGGCGACGGGCCTATCACGATCGTGCTCGTCTCACCGCTGACCAGCCACCTCGAGGTGGTCTGGGAGGAGCCGGCGCTCGAGCACTTGCTCACGCGCCTGGCGGCGTGCTCGCGGGTGGTGTTGTTTGATCGGCGGGGCATTGGGTTGTCCGACCGGTTGCCGGCGCCGGGGGATCTTCCGGGTTTGCCGCGGCTGGCGAAGGATATCGCTGCGGTGTTGGACAGTTGCGGCACGAGAGAGGCCGTCCTGGCCGGGGTGACGTTCGGGTGCCAGCTCGCGGTCCAGTTCGCGGCAGATTTCCCGGACCGGACCCAGGCCCTGGTCCTAGTCGGCGGGTGGGCAAAGCTGACCCGGATCTTGGAGTTTGACTTCGAGGCTGATCCCGGCCAGGTCGGCGTGTGGGCGGATTACGCAGCTCGCGGGTGGGGTACCGGGGCCGTCCTGGGAGCGCACGCCTCGACGATGGATGACAGTGCCCGCTACCGCGACTGGGCGGCGCGTGTGGAGCGGAACACCTGCTCTCCGGGGATGGTCGCGGCTCTGTGCCGCTGGGCGGCCAGCCTCGATGTGCGCCCACTGCTGGGCGGGCTGCGGGTGCCGACACTGGTGATCCATCGGTCGGGCGATCGTTCCGTGCCCGTCGAGCATGGCAGATACCTGGCCGAGCACATATCCGGTGCCACCTTCGCCGATCTGCCCGGGGAGGCACACACGATCTTCCTGGGTGATCAGCGACCGACCCTGGACACCGTGGTGGGGTTCCTCGACCGTGAGGTCACCGGCGGGGCGTTGCGCGCCTTGTTGCGGCGCGCTGACCGCAAGAACGCATCCGCTCAAGGGTGGGACAGCCTGACCCCCTCGGAGCAGGAAGTCGCCCGGCTGATCGCCGCCGGGATGACGAATCAGCAGGTCGCGGCCCGTCTGAGCATGTCACGGCACACCGTCGATGGCCGGCTGCGCAGGGTGTTCGCCAAGCTCGGCGTGAACACCCGCGTCGAGGTGACCGCCGAAGTAGCGCGCATCCGCCTGACGGACTGACCCGGCCTCGGCCGTTCAGTCCCAGACCAGAATTCGTACGCGATCGCGTCTGTCAACCACCGCGGCCGGTCGAGTACATCTGGCCTATGTCCATGACCTCGCGGAGGAATATCACGACCACCACTCTCTACGACGCCGCCGCAGGCACCGTCCGCGCCTGCCGCCGCGGCACGAGAACGCTGCTGTGGGCTGGGCGGGTGCTGCTCGCGGTGTGCTTCGTGTCCGCCTCGGTGCAGAAAGTTGCGAGCGCCGGCTACATGGTGCACCTGTTCGGCAAGATCGGTGCCGGGCAATGGTTGCGCTACCTGATCGGCGTGCTGGAGTTCGCCGGCGCGGTCGGCGTGCTGATCCCAGTGCTGTCCGGGCTGGCCGCAGTAGGGCTGACCGCTCCGATGGTCGGCGCCACCGCTACCAACCTGCTGATCGGCTACAACCCGTGGGTCCCGGCCGGGTTCCTGATCCTCAGTGCGCTGGTCGCGTGGGGTCGCCGCCGCGAAACGGCACGGCTCGCCGCACGAGGCCACCGATGCGCGCCGCTCACCCTCACCTACCTTGCCGCCGCGCAACCCGCGCCCGCGCCGAACAACTAGAACCGCTGACAAGAGGAGCAGTCATGGAACACATTACGTCCGCCGACGGCACCCGCATCGCCGTGCAGCATTCCGGCCACGGCCCGGCCCTGATCCTGGTCGTCGGCGCCTTCTGCGATCGAACCTCCACCGCATCACTCGCCGCCGGCCTTACGGACCATTTCACCGTCTACGAATACGACCGCCGCGGACGCGGCGACAGCGGCAACCAAGCCAACTACGCCATCGAGCGGGAGATCGAGGACCTCACTGCGGTCATCGACTCGACCGGCGGACCGGCCGCGGTGTTCGGGCATTCCTCCGGCGGCGCACTCGCCCTCGAAACCGCGGCCCGAGTCCAAGGAGCCAGCCGGCTCGTCGTCTACGAACCCCCCTACTATCCCGACGGGCCCACCGACCAGCTCGCCGACGAACTCGCAGAGATGTCCGCCACCGGGCGCGAATCCGACGCAGCCGAACGATTCCTCGCACTCCTGGGCACCCCCCCGCAGGCACTGGAGCAGATGCAGGAAGGGCCGTACTGGGCCCACATGCAGGCCTATGCGCTCACCCTGTCCTACGAGCTCAGGCTGGGCAACAACGGCGCCCTACCACACGACCGGCTCGGCCACATCACCGCGCCGACCCTGGCCCTGGCCGGGGGGCAAAGCGGCGAACCCGCCCGCCAGGTCGCCGAGGCGATCGCATCGGCCGTCCCCAACGGTCAGGCACGAGTCCTCGACGGGCAGGGGCACGGCGTCGCCGACGAGGTGCTCATTCCCCTGCTCATCGACTTCCTCGCCTGAAGCCCAGGCCAGGTCTGCCGGTCATACCGCCGGCCGGACCAGTCATCCGGCCGGCGATCATCACGTCCCGCAGGCCGATCGTCAACTGCCAAGGCCCGCCGTGGCTCCCCGGGAGAAGGCTTGCGGCGCGACGACGGCCGATCAAGACCGAACGCGAAATCGTACGCGATCACATCTGCCGGCGGCCGGCAGCGCCGGAGTACACCACTAGGCATGACCACCCGGCCAGCCTGAGAAGGAGCCGTGAGGAGCCGTGTATCCCCACCCATACGTCGCCGCCGAACTCAACCGCTGCCGTCGCGCCGATCAGCTCGCTGTCGCAGACAACTTCCACCGCGCCAGGGCGCTGCTGCGGCAGCGGGGCAGGCACCCACTGCAAATGCGGCTTGCCGCCGCTGCGAGCGCCCTCGTGGCCGGTGGAGTGGCCTGCAGCGTAAGACATCCGCGGTCTCGGCGGGCAGATGACCTCCCGCCTCGTAGCGGTCCATCCGGCAAGCACGGCACGGAAGGGACTCACCCGATGAGCACCGTAATCTCGCCTGCGAAGCCCTCAGCACCTGGAGTCACCAGACCAGGCCCGCGGCGGCGGCCGACCGCCGGTGCAGGGTCGCCCGGTACCGGGATGCCCTGCGCACCCCAGGCGCGCTGGCCTTTGCCATCCCGGGCGTGATCGGCCGGATGCCGATGGCCATGCTCAGCCTTGCGCTGGTGATGCTGGTCACCGCCGTCACCGGAAGCTACGGCATCGCCGGCGCGGTCTCGGCTACCGGGGCGGTGCTGTATGCGGCGGTGACCCCCCGGGTGGCCCGGCTGGCCGACCGTTACGGACAGGCCCGGGTGTTGCGCCCGCAGGTGGCAGTCTTCGCCGCCGCCACCGCCGCGCTGGCGGCCTGCGCCGCCAGCCGGGCACCGGTGTGGGCGCTGTTCGTCACCGGCGGGCTCAGCCGCGCCACCATGCCCTCCCTCGGCCCGATGGTGCGGTCCCGCTGGAGCGGGCTGCTGGGCTCGGCCCTGCTGGATGCGGCGTTCTCGCTGGAGGGCATCGCCGACGAGCTGATCTTCATCACCGGCCCGGTGCTGGTCGTGGTGCTGGCCGCCGGCGGCGAACCGGTCGCGGGCGTGCTGGTCACCGCCGCGCTCAGCGTGGCCGGCGTGCTGGGCCTGACCGGGCAGCGGCGCACCGAGCCGCCGACCGCGCCGGTAACTCGCACCTATGGGCCGGCGCTTCGCAGCCCCGGCCTGCGGAACCTGATCGGGATGACTGTCTGTCTGGGCGCGCTGTTCGTCGCGGTGGACCTGGCGACCATCGCCTTCGCCGCCCACCACGGGGACAAGGCAGCCGCCGGGCCGCTGCTTGGGCTATACGGGCTGGGCAGCGCGATCGCCGGGGTGTGGTATGGGACCAGGCGCTGGCGGGCACCCCATGCCTCCCGGCTGACCGTGGCGCTTGCCGCGACCGTGCTGGGCGTCGCGCCGCTGCCCTTCATGCCCGGCATCTGGCCCATGGCCGCCGCCATTACCGCCGCCGGGCTGGGCATCTCCGCCACCCTGGCCAGCTCCTACCGGGTCGCTGAAATGGCCGTCCCGGCCGGGCAGCGGACCGAGGCAATGTCCTGGCTGACCACCGCTGCGGCAACCGGGACCGCCCTGGGCGCGCCCCTGGCCGGCCGCCTGATCGATGCCCGTGGCGCGCCCGGCGGCTACCTGTTCGCCTTCGCCGCGGGCCTGGCCGCCGTGGCGATCGCGGTCCTGCGCCGCCGCAACCTGGCTCCTTCGCCGGGCCCGGGGCCAGGGCACCCGGATATGACCGCCTGCCACCCGGTCACGCACAACCCCAGTGCTGAAAGTCTTCCTGCCCACGGCCAGCACGCTAGACGGCTTCATCGCCAGCGCGGCAGGACGCCACCTGGTATGCCGACCCAGCCAGCCTGAAGAGGAGTCGTGTGCCCCGCACCCATCGCCGCCGAACTCATCCGCCAGACAACGACCGCGGCGACCTCAGCTTCGGCTCAACCGTTCATGGAGCCGGCCCGGCCGCCACAGGCCGCCGGCTGACCCATGGCTGGGCAAGTCAAGCGCAGGACCAGAACATAAGGAGGGTCACCTCGATGAACAGCACCGAAATCGGCAGAGTCACCTCCAGGGACGGCACGTCGATCGCATTCGAGCGGGTGGGCACTGGTCCGGCGGTGATCTTGGTGGATGCCGCAGGGAACTTCCGCGGGTTCAGTCCTATGCCGCAGCTGGCCGAAGCGCTCTCGCAGCGCTTCACGGTCTTCACCTATGACCGCCGCAGAAAGGGAGCCAGCACCGACACGCTGCCCTATGCCGTCGACCGGGAGATCGACGACCTGCAGGCACTCATCGACCTCGCCGGCGGGTCCGCGTTCGTACACGGGTTCTCTTCCGGGGCGATACTGGGCCTGCTCGCCGCCGAGCACGGAATCGGCATCGCGAAGGTTTCCCTGCTCGAACCGCCGCTGCGGGTCGAGGTCACGCCGCCACCCCCCTCGGGCATCAGCGGCGAGGTCGCCAAACTCATCATCACGGGCCGGCGCGGCCAAGCGTACGAACGCTGGCTGAACGGCATCGGCGTGCCGGCCGAGATGATCGCCGGGATGCGCGAGAGCCCCCTCTGGCCCGCCCTGGAAGCCACGGTGCACACGCTCGTCTACGACAGCCTCATCCCCGGCTCACTGTCACCGGACCGGCTGGCCGCTATCAGCACCCCCGCCCTGGTGGTTGCCAGCGAGGGCAGCGATGACCGGCTGCGCAACTGGGCCCAGGGAGTAGCTGAGGCTCTGCCGAACGCTTCTGCCCGTTTGCTGCCCGGCACCTGGCACGGGGTAGACGCTGAACACCTCGCACCGGCGCTGACCGAGTTCTTCATCAGCCGGTGAGCGTCCCCGGACAAAAGCCGACGAGCAGCGCCGGGTTCGCCGTCCGCGACGGTCACGACAGCTCAGGACCGTCCCTGCATACCGCAGCAAGCCCGGGGTTCCCGGGCCGTCCTCGCCGGGCAACGACATCATGCCCAGCCCTCACCCGCAGGGCCACCCTGCCGAGGGCGATGTCGCTACTTCGACCTCTACCGGAAGTTATAAGGACTGGGCAGGGCAGGACGAGGGCAGGACACCGCCCAAGACTCCACATGACGGCAAGCTGACGACAACACCGCGGCCTGTGCAGCGGGCCGACCGACGAGTTTCGTCCTTCACCGAAGTCCATACCGCGACGCCCGAGAAGATCAAACCGCCGGCCGGCCAATCAGCGGAAAGGACTCACAACCATGATCCTCATAGAACTCATCTTTGAAACAGCGGCCGTCGAGCGGGAGAACGTTGCCGAGCTTGCACGGCGGACGACGGCCGCGACGCAGCAGGAGAACGGGTGCATTCTCTATCGCTTTACCACCGGCCTCGACCGCCCAAACCGGTTCATATTGACCGAGCTGTGGGAAAGCGAAGACCATCTGAAAGCTCACTTCGCCGGCGAAGCATTCAAAACCTTCTGGGCCGAACTGCCCGGTGGAGGCAACTTCGTCAGCAGCACAGCGTGGGAGGGGCCGCTCGCCCGGTATGTGCCACCCACCCCAGCCCAATAACGCCCCGCCGACGCGGCCCGCGACAGAGGTGGCCTGAGCCTGTAGCCTGCCCGTCGCCAAGACGCCGCGAAAGTCCTACACGGGCTGGCCCCCGCAATGTGGTTTCGTCTCGGCGTGGACCGCTGGGGCAGGTCCCACTCTTACTCGTCTCCGGACATTCAGAAATACCTGCTTCTGCTCACCGGGCACCGACAGCGCACCGAACTGGTTTATCTGCCCGTCACCCGGGCCGCGACCTGCGCAGTTGACAGCAGCGTCCGACCGCGCGGAATCGGCAGGGCGCGCTGTACGCCTGAAGCTTCCGGCTGTGGCCGGATCATGCGTTCACCCTTCGTAACGATCGCTATCCAGGCGACAGCTGTCCCGGGCAGATCGTGACAAATGCGATGCTCATGAAGCTGAGCAGGTAACGCGGCTGGGGCTGGGAACAAGATGGGAATCACCAGCGCTCTCCAGGGCGCTCTACGGCTCTGTCGTGCTCGCCTGTGCGCGGTGTCACCTGCGAGAACACGGAAGTACCCTGGTGGCGGGGATATGGATGCTTTCCTGGGGGTCAAGGGGTCGCCGGTTCAAATCCGGCCGTCCCGACTGGTCAGAGCCTGATTTCGAACTCAGAGACAAGACTGTGAGCGGCTGATGGGAGCGCAACGTGCTCCCATCAGTTCGATGAAACCCGCTGTGGTGCGGCGTGTGGGAGACATAACGCCCCTGGTTATCGGGGGCCTGCCGAGCCCACCTAAGGCGTCGTCCACCCGAGCGCACTTGTCTCCGGGTCAAAAGGTCGCCGGTTAACATCCGGCCGTCAAGGCTGGTTCTAGGCAACACCCAGCCGAGGACCCAGGCGGGACACGGTGGCTACCCTGGCCGACGCCGTCCGTCAGCCCACGCTGCCCTGCTACGCCGAGCAGACGGTCTTTCGGCCGCGCATTGCCACCGCCGACTGTACCGGTGCAACCGTCATTAAGCCCGCTGAGGCTGAACTCGTCCCCAAGCTTGCCGGATCAAAGGTGGCCTGCTCGGGCCGCGGCAGCGTTCTACCTGCGCAGATGCCACACCTGGATGCCCAGAAAGCACGCATTGCACGGAGATGCGGCCGGCGCTCGTCTCACGGCAGCCAGTGCCGGCTCCGCAAGATCCGTCACATTAAGTGATGGAGACTGTACAGGGAGAATGCGCGCCTACCCGCCTGATTGTGCTCGGTGGCCATGCTGGCGCTGATCTGAAGGTGCGCGTCAAATGGGATGTTCTGTATCTGAGCGCGGCGGCCGGGTACGGGCCGGCGGCCAGCCTGGAAGGAGGCGAGCCAGGACAGAATCCTTGCCGCCCTGACCCGAAGCGTGATCTCCGGCCCGGAGACTCAGGTGGCCATCTGATTCTTGGGCGGCTGCCACGGGTGCGCGTTAGCGGAGCAGACCGGTGGGGCCTTCGTCTTGGCCGATAACCTTGCCCGGCGCGGCAACGCCATCCCGGTCCACGTGCACGACCGCAACGATGAGGGATTTTGCGTGCTGGACGGTGAACTCCGGGTATTTGTGGGCGAGCAGGAACACACCACCGGGCCTGGCACCGTGGCGGTGCTGCCAGGGCGCCTTTGCCACGCCTATATCGTCACCTCCACCACGGCACGGTTCCTCACCCTGTACATCCGCGCTGGTATGGCTGCCGCGGCCAGGCATTGGCCGTGGGAGGCCGCAGCGGTCCGCTGGCCGCTGCGGCCTCCTCTTCACAGATGAGTATGCGTCGCCACTTCGGCGTGTGGAGGCATGCTTTCATTGGGCGAGTTCGAATGCTCCGAATGTCGCAGGCTGGGCCTCGCGGCCGGGGGACGCCGCGCTGGTCGGTGGGCGGGCAGCCGTTGGCGCTGGTGCCGCCACGGTCGATGGCGGGGCTGCCGGGCTGCAGCGCCTGGGTCTGGGTTGGCCCGCCGTTGCTGGCGAGCTTGGCCAGCAGTGGGTCGGTGCCGGTCAGGTCGGTGGGCTGCGAGAGTCGGCAGGTGGTGCCGCTGTCGAGGTTGAATCCGAACGGTTCCTGGATGCGGCCCTCGAGGAACAACGGAACGGTGAGTGGCGCTACCTGGAGTTTCTGCAGGCCACAAGTTTGATCACGGCCGACATATTCGTGCATGAGCTACCAGGTGGGACGAGAGCTAGGCATCGGCCCCGCCCGGTTGACACCTGCCCGAAGACCGATACTGACCACAGCGATCAGAGCGTGCCGGTACTTTTCGCTCCGTTGTTCCTCGAGGGCCGATTCATCAGGCGACTTTTTCGAGGTGGCTGAGGCCGAGGGCCTCGACCACCTTGGATTGCAC
>WNGR01008481.1_pt1 | contig 10854 bp, 6 predicted proteins | sample 5407581 | NCBI WGS metagenome assembly WNGR01 (sample SAMN13153383, study PRJNA577476) | soil metagenome | isolation source: 80 cm soil or saprolite under Garry oak tree replicate 2 | place: USA:California | collected 2016-06-15 | reverse complement strand
CCGCTTCGCCTGGAGGTATTGCACGGTCACGACCGGCGTAGCGGCGCCGTTATGACACGCGGCGCAGGCATTGCTCACGACGGCGCTGATCACCGAGGCCGAAGGGTCGATGCCTGTGATTGGCGGCGTGAACTCGACGGGCAACAAGGAATGGGATTCGCTGCTGCTCATGTGGCAGGCGATGCAGGGACCGTTGCTGCCGGTATTCATGAAATTGTTGAACCCGATGCCGTCGTGATTGAAGTTCGGCGGATTGGTGTAATCCCTCCCCGCGTATTCGTAGCCGCCGATCTTGAACAGGACGGTCGCACCGGCGAAGTCGTGGGCGCTGGTGGCACTGCTGGTGCTGCTGAAATTGAGGAAGTACGGGGCATTTGCCTCAATCTTGATCAGCCGGCCGGCGCCGCGCCCCGCATGACAGGGGACACACATGTTGGACGCACCTGCATCGGGGAAAACGACTTTGCTGTCGTCACCGTTAAGCTTCACGTTTACCCGTGCCTTGCTGGTGGAAATGTTGAAGAAGGCCGTGAACTGAGGCACCGTGCGGAGCTTGAAGCTGTAAGCATTCCCCTGGCCGTCGTCGTGACAGGCGTCGCAGCCGGTAACTTCCTTGGTCTTGTCCGTTGATAGGGTCGGGTACTGGACCACCGGATAGCCAGGTCCGGCGAAGGGGCGCAGATCGGTGAAACCGGAGGAGACGAAATGGTTAAAACCGGTGGTGGTGTGGCAGCGCACGCAGTAATTTTCGAAGGTCGTGGCGGCCGGCAGGTATGTACCCCTGGTCTTGAAGTCGTAGTCGATTCGAGCATTGACCTGGGTCTCACCGTGACCTGAAGCGGCCCACTGCCTGTTGATCGGGATATGGGTGCTGGGATCGTGGGGATTGTGGCACTTGCGGCAGTTGCCAACATAGAGCGAACTCACGAAGGAGGCCCGGTACTTGGCGTTGGCCAGAGTCGCGGTCATGTTGCCGAAATGCTGCGGAGCCTTGGCTATCATGATATCGGCAGGATGCTGCAGGCCGTGGCACTTGTAGCATTTTTGCGCCTGGTCCGCGTTGACAATCACGTCGTGACCCTGGCCGCTGGGAGCAGCGCCGTTGTGGCATTTGCCGCAACTTGTCGGGTGGCTTGGGTCCGGCTCGTGGCAGTCGGCGCATGAGGCACCGTTTTTCGTGTTGTGGGTGGACACCTGCCATTCCTCGGCTATCGATGCTCCCGTTACCGATGAGACTGCTGCTGCATGGCAACCGATGCATGACTGGGAGGCTTCGAGAGTTGACACCGGAACGCCGGGACTATTGCCGCATCCTGCAAGCAGCAGCGCCGGCAGGGCAAACAAAAACAGAGCGGATAAATTATTTTTAATCATTGATGACCCTCCTTATCGTTTTTTTATATCATTTACCGGGTGAAAAAAGTATAAAAATTTTTCACGATAATAATATTTTCCTCATCCATATTTGCCATGTTGACATAATGTATTCAACATAGTATTTTAAATGCGTTTTAAACTTACCACGAATTGATAGTAATATTTGAATGTTCGAATGCAACGATGGCACGGAAAGTTGTAAGTGTCGGACATGTGGTAATCATAGATAAAAAATAATTTGATAATATTAATAAAGGGGGCTTAACTTATGTGCAGTCGCTTCAATTCGTTCTCCGTCCAGTTTCTGGTTGTTCTCCTGTCTGTCGTCTGGGTGAACAGTGCATGCGCCATTCCCGCTTTCAGTCGCCAGCACAAGACCGAATGCACCACCTGTCATACCATTTATCCGGAACTGAATGAATATGGCGAGGCTTTTCGGAAAAACGGCTATGTCTATACCGGCAAAACCCAGCTCAGCAAGGACGTCGAGGCCTCGGCCGGAACGGTGAAAAACGGCCAGCCCCAGGAGCAGCGGGGCAAGGCCAACGAGGGGCTCTGGCTGGCCGGCATACCGGAACTGTTGCCGATTTCCATGGCCGCCACCCTGAACCTCGACTATGACGAGCACCCGGCCAACGGCGACAAGCTCGACCTCTCAGCCCGCGCCATTGTCATTAACGCCGGCGGAGCATTCCGCGACAAGGCGGGCTTTTTCATTGCCTATAACGCGTATTCGCAGAACGACAGCAATTCATCTAAAGGCGGGCTCCCTCTCAACAACCAACCCGATATCACTGAGCTCTTCCTGGTTTGGCGCCATCTCTTCAATACGCCCGTAAACATCAAAGCCGGCAGGTTCGAGCCGAAACTGAGCCTCTGGAAGTCAAAGGACAATATTACGGTCTCTGCCCTGGCTCCTGCTGCGTACTCAGTCGGTGCGTCCCAGTTCAAGCTCGATGGCCCCGAAGACGGCCTGGAGGCCAATGCGGTCATCGGCAACCGGCTGTTTGCGGCGGCGGGGGTGGTAAACAGGAAAGGGCAGAATACCAAGGAGGGGTATGGCCATCTGTCGTGCAAGTTCGGCGGCGCCGATTTCCTCGGTAACGAACCGTCTCTCGACCTCGAAAGTGACAGCTTCTGGGATTATTTCTCGGCGACAATCGGTGCGTACGGCTATTACGGGCGCAATGCCAATACCGCTACTACCATCGCTGACTATTACTACCGTGGCGGCGTTGACCTGGACCTTCTTTACAAGCGGCTGCGGGTGAGGTTCAGCGGGGTAGAGGGACAGGACAACAACCCCAACTATGCACCGGTCAGGACGGCGCTCCACTCCTTTGTCCTGGCCTCCGAAGCGGAATACCTGTTCAATTCGCAGGTCATCGGCGCATTCCGTTACGAATATCAGGATGACGGCGCGGGAATCACGCGCCGGTACATCCCTACGGTCGCCTATGCGCCGCTGCAGAACACCAGGCTCGTGCTTGAATACAAATACGAAAGCGCCCCGTTAACCATCGACAGGATTGCGGTGCTTGGCGCGACATTCAGTTTTTAAAACCGGGGACTTCCCCGGGTATTTTCAATGGAGGATCTGTATGAAACGTTTTGTGGCAATTCTGGCCCTTGTATTAATGTGTGTCACCCCCTGTTTTGCCGGCCTGCGGGTCGTCGGCAGGGGCGATAGTATGACCCTTGACCCTTCCGGCTTTCCGGCGCCGATGAAGGCCAGTTTCGACATCATGAGGGTAAAGTGCGTCAAATGCCATACCCTCGAAAGGACTATCGTCGCCATTACGACCGGCATAGCCCCCATTACCGGCCAACCCTTCGACCGGCATGCGACCAAGGCCTATGGCATAAAGATGCTGCGTAAACCTGACTCGAACATGAACAAACAAGAAGTGAAGATGGTCGTTGAACTGCTGAACTATCTCCTCGATGAAGCGGCACGCTAATCAGTTTCCGTCCGGAAAGGGTTCTTTTTCGCCCTGGCGGCGTCAATCTGCAGGCTTGCTTGTGCGGCGTACAGTCGTACGCCTCCGCGCAATCCCTTGATTTCCTTGCCAGGACAAAAAATCCCTCCTTTCCGAATCGGAAACCACTGCGGGACCGCGTCTGGAAATGGCCGGGTCGCTTCATGAGACAGATTGCATTTGACAGTTTATTAAAATTATGCAAGATTCAGGGGCCGGTTTACCGGGAAACAGGTTCGACATTCCTTGAATATGAATAAAGGTCACGACATATGGCAGTGAGAAGACGTGTTTCCAATGGAATTGAGATGAAAAACCTGAAACTCGGCCAAAGGCTGATCGGATTGTTCATGTTTATGGCGATGATGGTCGTCATTACCGGCGGCTTCGGCGCCTGGAGCATGAAACGGGTAGGCGACCGGATACAGGGGGTGCTGACCAACCTTGCCAACCAGCAGAAACAGGTCCTGCTCATGGAAGTGGCCCAGAAAGACTGTCATGTCAACCTGCTGAACGCCGCCATGGTGCGGACCGAGATGGAAAAATTCGAGGAATCCTCCGATGATTATCAGGCAAAGAGGGATCTCTTCCAGAGCAATTGCGAAATCATCCTGAAGGGAAATGCCAAGATGGAGATTAACCCGGCGCCTCCGGGTAGCGTTATCGAGGCGAAGGTGAAGGCGGTACTTGCGAGCTGGTCCCAATTCGAGAAAGTTGCCGATGACCTCCTGGCGGTAAAGGGGAAGCTTCTCAAAGAATTGAAGCCCGGTACTCTCAATCAGGCCATGACTGACAATCAGTTGCATCAGGAGAGCCTTGAGCTGGCCGAAGCCAATGAAAAGACCAAGACCTTGGTTGATGATCTGCTGGTTGCCGTAAGCGACCAGAAGACCCAGGCGAACAAGGAAGTGACTAACATCGAGCACTCGGCCTTCGCCGCCTTTGCCGCCGTGGTTATCGCCGCCATTCTGCTGGCCGCCCTGTTTGGCATTCTGACCACCCGGTACATCGTCACGCGCATCGGTAAAATGGTGTATGCCTTGAATCGTGGGGCGGAAGGCGATCTGACCGGCCGGGTGGAGGTCGATTCCGGCGACGAGCTCGGCACCCTGGGTAATGACTTTAACACAATGCTCAGCAAGCTTTCGGAAATGATGGGAAATGTGAATAAATCGACCGGCGAACTGGGGACTGTTACCGAAAACCTTTCCGAGGCTTCTAAGCAGGTGGTTAATGGCGCCCAGATCCAGGCCGAAGGCATTGCCAACACCTCTTCAGCCATGACCCAGATCAATGCATCGATCAAAGGGGTGGCGCAAGGGGTAGACGGCCTTTCCATGTCGGCGACCGAAAGCTCATCCTCGATTCTGGAGATGGCGGCAAGCGTCGAGGAGGTGGCCCAGAACGTTGAGAACCTTGCCCTTGCAGTGGACGAGGTCAGTTCTTCCATAACCGAGATGGCTGCTTCCATCAAGCAGGTGGGAACCGGCGTGCACAGCCTGTTGGATAGTTCTTCCAGCGCCGCTTCCTCGGTGATGGAGATGGACAGCTCGATCAAGCAGGTTGAGAGCAGCGCGTTGGAAACTGCCGCCATCTCGGACGAAGTCCGCAAGGACGCGGAGTTGGGGAAAAAGGCGGTTGAAGCAACCATCGCCGGGATTAATGAGATCAAACGTTCATCGGGGATTACCTACGAAGTGATCAGCACCCTCTCGGGGCGGGCGAGCGACATCGGCGCCATCCTCTCGGTGATCGACGAAGTCGCCGAACAGACCAACCTGTTGGCCCTGAACGCTGCTATCATCGCGGCCCAGGCCGGAGAACACGGCAAGGGGTTTGCCGTGGTGGCGGATGAAATCAAGGAACTGGCGGAGCGGACAAGCAGCTCGACCCGCGAGATTGCCCAGGTAATACGGGGGGTCCAGGAAGAGACGCAACGTGCGGTGGAGGCGATCAATCAGGCGGAGAAGAGCATCGCGGAAGGGGAAATGCTTTCCCAGAAGTCGGGGGAGGCCCTGAACAAGATTGTCGGGGGCGTCAATAAATCGACCGACCGGATGGCCGAGATCGCTCGGGCCACGGGCGAGCAGGCCAGAGGGAGCCTGATGATCCGGGACGCGATGGAAAAGGTCTCCGATATGGTTGCCCAGATTGCCAAGGCGACCCACGAACAAGGGCAGGGGAGCGAGCTGATCACGGTCGCGGTGCAGAGGATGAAGGACCTCACCGCCCAGGTCCGGGCCTCCACTCGCGAGCAGAGCAAGGTAGGTGGTTTTATCGCCAGATCCACCGAAAATATAACCGATATGATCCAGAAGATCAAACTGGCGTGCGATGAGCAGAGCCGGGGGAGTGAACAGGTTGTGGTTGCCGTGGAAGACATCCGGCACTCTACCGACCTGAATCTGGAAGCCATCAATATCTTGAACGATGCCCTCGCAAGCCTTCTCAGGCAGACGGAAATTCTCAACGGGGAAATCGTCGTCTTCAAGGTTTAACGTTTTCGTAGTACTTTCAAACCCCCTTCCACCTTTCCTCGATGTCGCAATTTTCAATTGCATGCCGTCTCATAGCGTGCTATCTAAAATAACTCCATCCGGAAATACCGGGTGAGGTGCCATTAGTTTCCGGCCTTAAGAGGGGTTGCCCATGACCAGGATAGGGAAAAAGTTTAAGGCGCTCGCTGCCAAAGGGGAAAAGGCCCTGATAACGTTTATCACCGCCGGCGATCCGGATCTGGCGGCGACTGAGGAATTCATCCTGGAGCTGGAAAAGGGAGGGGCGGACATCATCGAGCTCGGCGTGCCTTTTTCCGATCCGATGGCGGACGGCCCAACTATCCAGAAGTCTTCGGAACGGGCACTCACCTCGGGGACGACGCTGCCGAAAATTTTAACCATGGTAAAATCGGTCCGCAGGCGTTCCTCGATTCCGATAGTCCTCATGGGCTATTTCAACCCTATTTTCATGTATGGCGCGGTAAAATTCGCCACCGATGCGGTTGCCGCGGGGGTTGACGGCGTCCTGCTGGTGGACCTGCCGCCCGAAGAGGCCGGGGACTTTAAGGTTGCGGCCGATGCCGCGGGGCTTGACCTCATTTCCCTTCTCACCCCGACATCCGATAAAAAGAGGATAGAAAAGGTGGCGCGGATCGGGAGCGGCTTTATTTACTACGTCTCCGTCACTGGTGTGACCGGGGCGCGTCAAAGCGTGGCCGACTCAATGTTCGGGCAGGTGGCGGAGATCAGGGGGCGGAGCTCACTCCCCATTGCGGTCGGCTTCGGCATTTCGGATCCGGCCCAGGCAGCACGGGTGGCGAGTGTCGCCGATGGCGTGGTGGTGGGGAGCGCCATCGTCAAGCTGTTCGAAGAGTTCCGGGGAGATGAACTGAAAACGAAAGTACGGGATTTCGTCGCCGCATTGAAGGCGGCAATTAACAAACCGTGAATGGTGAATAGTGAAGGGCTATTCACCTTTCACTGGTTTACAATTGACATCGACCCCGTTTTCTGTTAACAAACGGTTTTATTTTTAATAAAAAAAGGCGGAATGCACGATTCCGTTACGAGGCTCATACTATGGCTTGGTTCAAGAAAGACAAGACGCCGCTGGCGCAGTCGGAAGCGAAGAAGGTCAAGGTCCCGGAAGGTCTTTGGACCAAATGCCCGAGCTGTTCAGAGGTGATTATCTCGAAAGAGATCGAAAAAAACCTCAACGTCTGCCCCAAATGCAATCACCACTTCCGCGTTTCCGCCCGGCAGCGTTTCGACCTGCTCCTCGACGAAGGGAGCTTTGTTGAATACGACCAGAATTTGGTATCGGTGGACTTTCTCCGGTTCAAGGACTCCAAGAGCTACCAGGAACGGATCAATGCCGCTTTGGCCAAGGGAGGTTCGAAGGATGCCATCATCTGCGGCGAAGGGACCATCGAGTCAACCCCGGTACAGTTAGCGATTTTCGACTTTTCCTTTATGGGGGGAAGCATGGGGAGCGTGGTCGGGGAAAAGATCACCAGGGCGATTGAACGTGCCCTTGACAAGCACACTCCGGTGATAATCGTATCCGCTTCGGGAGGCGCCCGCATGCAGGAGAGCATCCTGTCCCTCATGCAGATGGCCAAGACCTCGGCGGCCCTGGCAAAGCTTCGCGAAAAGGGACTCCCCTTCATTTCCGTATTGACCGATCCCACCACCGGTGGCGTCACTGCCAGCTTTGCCATGCTGGGAGACATCAACATCGCCGAGCCGAAGGCGCTGATCGGTTTCGCCGGCCCCCGGGTCATCGAGCAGACCATCAGACAGAAGCTCCCCGAGGGGTTTCAGCGGGCCGAATATCTCCTTGAGCACGGCATGATCGATATCATCGTGGAACGTAAGGATATGCGGCCGACGCTTTCGAAGATATTGAAGATGCTCTATCTGCCGGCTTAGGGCCTGCCAGGAAATAACTATTACATTCTTGCATCTCGTCTTCGGGCCATCTTTGGCCGGTCTTCAATCGCCAAATCCTCTGCGTAGCCTGGCTACGCCTGCGGTTTGGCTCAATCACACCGGCCAAATCTGACCCAAATCTGAGCGCCATACTGTTACAGTTATTTCCTGACAGGCCCTTAGGTTCCAAACCCTTCCAATAATCCCCCCCTCTCCCTCGGGAGGAGGGGGCCTAAGGCTTAGCCCTTATCCGTCCCTGTTGTTTCAAATAGATGGACTTTTCCCCCCGGATTTCCTATAATCCCCGCCTGTCATGACCTACCAGGAGACCCTGTCACATATCTATGGCCTCGCACGTTTCGGCATGAAGCCCGGGCTGACAAGAATCGCCGCGCTCCTCACGGCCCTCGGGAATCCCCATCACCGGATCAGGGCGGTCCATGTGGCCGGCACCAACGGCAAAGGCTCCACCGCCTCCTTTCTTGCCTCGATCGTCGCGGCTGGCGGCTACCGAGTGGGGCTGTTTACTTCGCCGCACCTGATACGTTTTACCGAGCGGATCCGGATAAACGGCGGCGAGATTGCCGAGGATGCGGTGGTGCGCCTTGCGGAGCGGGTCCTTCAGGCAGCGCCTCCTGGAGCCACTTTTTTTGAAATAGTGACGGCGCTGGCCCTGCTCTATTTTGCCGAGGAGGGAGTGGATCTGGTGGTGCTGGAGGCGGGGATGGGAGGGCGGATGGACGCCACCAACGCGGTTTCCGGGATACTGTCGATCATTGCCCCGGTCAGCCTGGACCACAGCGAATACCTCGGTGCGACAATCGCCGAGATCACTTTTGAGAAGGCCGGGATAGCTAAGCCAGGCCGGCCTCTGGTCGTTTCTCCGCAACCACCGGAGGCTCTTGAGGTTTTGACAAGGGTATGCGCTGAGCTTGAGTGCACGATGTACCGCCACGGGAGTGAATTTTGCGCGTCCTGGGGAGCGGAAGGCCTTGTCTATCGGGGCCTCAATGTCGACCTTGCCGGCGTGGTACCAGGCATTCCCGGGCGCTACCAGGTGGTCAACGCCGCGTCCGCGCTCTGCGTCGCCGAGCTTTTGAACGACCTCGGCTTTACGCTCGATGAGGCGGCCCTTCGACGGGGGATTGAAACCGCCCGCTGGCCCGGCAGAATGGAGCTTTTCGGGGGACCGCCGCGGTTTCTCCTGGATGGCGCCCATAACGCGGCGGGTGGCGAGGCGCTTGCCGGTGCCCTGGCGGATATCCCCCGCGACCGGCTCTTCATCGTGGCGGGAGTGATGGAGGACAAGGACGCCGAGGGTATCCTCGGCCCGCTGCTCCCTCTTGCCGCAGAGGTTTTCGCGGTTTCGCCGGGACTGGAACGGGCGATGCCGTCTGCCAGGCTGGCCACCCTCTGCCGCGCGCGCGGCGCGGTCTGCCGCGACGCCGGTCCGGTGGCGACCGGGCTCTACATGGCAGGCGGGGCCGCGGCAGGAAACGACCTGATTGTCGTCTGCGGTTCCCTCTTCACGGTCGGCGAGGCGCGGGCGATACTCCTTTCCGAGCACTTCGAACCGTGCCGCGGGTAACATTGGGGAAGCAATGAATGAGGCAACTAATCTCTAAAATATTTCTGGCAATGCTCTTCCTGGCGGTGATCCCTTTCCGCGCGGCAGCAGCGGAAGTTCCCGCGGTCGGTGAGCTCAAGGTCAAGGCTGACGCTGTCTCCTACGACAAGGAGAAGGACTTCCTCCGGGCCACCGGGAACGTGGAAATCCGGTGGGACCAGTTCACTCTCCTTTCCGATTCGGCATCAGTCAGAAAGGGGGAAAACGAGGCCGTAGCCGAAGGGAAGGTGTCACTCTTAAGGGAGGGGGACATCCTGACGAGTGACCGGCTCAGGATCAATTACGTGACCGGCCTGGGAGAGGCGGAGAATGGCGATCTCTTCATAAAACAACGGAATTTTCACGTGCGCGGCGCCCGTTTCATCAAAACTGGCGTGGAGGACTACCGGCTCGAGCGGGGCACTTTTACCACCTGTGACGGTGATGCGCCAAGCTGGAGATTCACCGCCAGCGATCTTGATGTAACCATAGAGGACTACGCCAGGGGGAGAAACGCCGTCTTCTATGTCAGGGACATCCCTGTCTTCTACACCCCCTACATCCTCTTCCCCGTCAAGCGCGAGCGCCAGACAGGGGTTTTGTTCCCCCGCATCGGCAGTTCCACCAAAAAAGGGTTCAATCTCGACATCCCCTTTTACTGGGCGATTTCGCCGAGCCAGGACGTTACCTTCGACCTCGATGGCCAGACCAAAAGGGGGGCGGGGGTCGGCATCGACTACCGGTTCCTGCGGCCACGGGAAAGCGGCGGCGATTTCAAGGGATACTTGATCTACGACACCCAACTGGAGCGGGAGCGCGGCTATCTTACCCTGCGCGGGCATGAATTTCTTTCTCCCTCCCTGACCCTCACCTCGGACGTGAATCTCACCCTTGACCGGAATTTCTTCCATGATTACGGCGAGGCGAGCGGCGATTATAACCGGCAGATTCTCGATACGACCTTCTTCCTGACGAAGAACAAGCAGGAGAGCTCCTTCACCGCCGACATCAGGTACGTCGACAACCTGGATGCGACGAACAACCGCCAAACCCTGCAAAAGCTGCCGACGCTCACCTATACCCGTCTCCGCAGTCCGCTCGGCGCTACCCCCCTCTATCTGGGCCTCGATTCGAGTTTCACCAACTTCTACCGGGATGACGGGATTCGCGGGCAGCGGCTCGACCTCCATCCCACCCTTGCCATGTACCATGCCTTCCCCCAAGGGATCGATGCCTCCGCCTGGGGGGGGTACCGCCAGAGGCTCTATAACGGCTACGGTGCCGCTGCCGGCGCCGGTTACCACGGCGATGGGATATTCGATGCCGGGGCAACCGTCGCCACTTCCCTGGCCAGGGTCTATGGCACGGAACGCGGCGACCTCCGGGCAGTCCGGCACACCGTCATCCCCGAACTGAGCTATACGTTCGTCCAGGAGAAAAACCAGGATCGGCTACCCTTTTT
>WNGR01008480.1_pt2 | contig 10854 bp, 11 predicted proteins | sample 5407581 | NCBI WGS metagenome assembly WNGR01 (sample SAMN13153383, study PRJNA577476) | soil metagenome | isolation source: 80 cm soil or saprolite under Garry oak tree replicate 2 | place: USA:California | collected 2016-06-15 | reverse complement strand
TCGTGAACTTCAAAGCTCCATGGCTGGGCATTGTCGCCGCTTGGCGCCCAATGTGCCGCATCCAATATGCGCTCAATTGCCTGTGGCAGACGGGAATAGTTCAGCACTTCCGATACCCAATTGTTTTCTTATCATCCGTTCGACGGCATTGCCTTTCAGGCGCTGCAGCAAGGTGTTGTTGCCGCGCCGCATGCCGGTCTTGAATTTGTTGAGATAGGCATCGAAATGATAGTGAAAAGGTGCCGGCTTCACTTCGCCGCGATTCAGCAGGACCTTGACGACCTGCGCCGCAGTGAAGGACGCGCATAGCTGCACCCCTATCATGGTCGAGGGCGCCTTGCGTTTCGCGATATCCAGCCTTTTGGGATCGACCAGGTAGGACCGGTGCATGCCGCTAGGCGTAAGCCCGATCAGGAAATTGATGTACTGGCGAAGTTCGGATTTTCCCTCGAAACGGAAATAGTCTTCGAACGACATGCCGTCCTTGGCGAACAGAAGAAAGGCCACGCCCATTCCCACGGGCGCCGCGGTCACGGCGGGAATACCCAGTTCGCGGCAACGGGCAAAGGTCTTGCGTCTGATGTCCAGCACGAAGAAATCGAAGCCGTCGATGAACAAGTCCACGCCTTCCAGGAAGGCATCGATATTCTGCGGCGTTACCCCGCCGGGGAATTCCGCGATTTCGGCTTCGGGATTGATGTCCTTCGCCATCCTGGCCAGGACCTCGACCTTGGGTTGGTCCAGGGTCGACATCATGGCCCCGACTTGGCGATTGAAATTGGCGATCTCGAATGTGTCCAAATCCGCGATGCGGAATTTCGCGACCCCCAGCCTGACCAGGGTCAGCAGGTGCACGCCTCCAACGCCGCCCATGCCCGCAATGGCAATTCTTTTCCCCTTCAGGGACTGCTGCTCGCTTTCGGTGAACCAGCCCAGATTGCGATCAAAGGCGTCCGCGTAGGAGAAGAGCGAGGGCATTTGCCGGTTTTTTCGATTTATCTGTTCAATGGCTATCGGCAGATGGATTGCCAGAGGGTTGAAATCGCCCTGGCGAACACTGCTGCGTGAGCACGATACACTATGGTCGCGACGGGATTAACCTTATTCGGCGAGTAGGCTCGCCTTAATGAGGCCCCGGGTAGCCGCGAATAGGCAGAATATCGAACGAAAATGGAACGGCTAGGCGCGATTGCGCAGGGCGACCGCTGTCCTGTCCGGAAGGCCCATTTTGCGGCTCAATTCACCTGCGTTGGTGACCACGTCCCAGTAATCGGGATGCATGAGTCGCATCTCTTCCAGCACGGTTGGGATGTGGGCATAGCAGGGCTGGCGGAAGCCATGATGGAAAATCACGGGTCCGATCGAAATGAAACGCAGGCCCATGCGCGCCAGCATGCGCAGCAGCGTCGGTTCCATCACCGCCGTCCAATAAAGGACGTCGTGGTCGATGCACTGCCGCAGCGAGAATTGAATCAGGCTCAAGCAGGCCAGATTGGTGCGCCTGAGAGGGTCGTCGCGCAGCAGAGGGTGGCCTGGCGCGACCGCGCGATCATCGGTCCAGCGGCGCCGGAATTCCTTGGAAATCGCAAAGCGGGAAACCTCCACGCTTTCCTTAACACGCACGAACTCTTCGAGATCTATATTGTTGGCGCTGAGCAACTGGGCGAGGGGCAGGCCCGCTTCCCCGCATCTCTCCGGCAGGATCAGTCTGACGGTACCTACGGCCCTATCGGTGGGACGATGGAAAAGCACGCCCTGGAGCGCGTGAGCGTCATGCTGGTCGCTCTCCAGGCCCTGGCTATGCTCTTCCGGATTTTCGAATTTGCGCTCCAGGCAATAGACTTGATAGCGCAGCGCATAGGCTGCCTGGGCAAGGGCGGGCCGATCGGCCAAGCGCGTTTCGAAGTAAATATCGTGCCGCGTGAGAAGGCTTAACTCTGTCTGCCAGGATTCGGCGGATACTGCGTCGTTGAAATAAGCCTTGTTTATCGCGCCCATATCGTTACTCCATCGCGTAGGTATGTGGCCCAACGTCCCGCTATCTGAACTGAAAATTCTTACTTCGACGCTAAGTAGGGCTGGGAAATTGTCTCGAACTCCAAGTCGGGACCGCCCTGGCGATACGGTAAAATTTGATCGACCGCTTCAACCGATGAAGCAATTCAATTCAAACTGTTCTCCCTTTCTGACAGCGTGTCAAACGCATCTTTGAGGGCAGTGACGGTAAATTGAATCGGCCGTGGTGCAGCACGTTAACCATGATAATTTGACTTGGATGGCCGGACTTGCACTCCCATTGCGGTGGCTTTCGGCCCGCCTGTGCACAGAAATCCTCGAAAGCGATATCTGGCGACTCCTGTGACGGCGTTTCCGTCCCAGCGTACAAACAAAAACGGCGCCCAAAGGGCGCCGTTCCTGCATTCAGATGAAGGAGCAATCAGGCCTTCTTGGCTTTGCGGCGGCGGAGGGCAGCCGCACCGATAAGACCCGCACCGAACACCGACAGTGTTACGGGCTCCGGAACCGGAAGAGCGACCAAATCGATAGTTCCGCCACCGGGGCAGGCTTGATTTTGGAGGGCGCCACATCCGGTATTGGCACCGATCACAAATATGGCTCCAGACTGCGTGATTTCTTCCGGAGTGTTTGTGAAAGCGGTTTCAAAATTAAAGAAGGAGAGAAGGGTAGGGTTCACCCAAAAACCGCCCGCATTCGCTCCGGCAGCAATGGTCACGTCCACGTTTGCGGCCGGAATGCCATTGATGATGTTGACCTGATTCAGACCGAAGCTCGACAGACTGCCCGTAGCAAGTTGCAACTGCGTATCCCCACCGCAGCCCGCTAATGGGCCGCCTCCTGCGGAAACGCTGAATGTGCAACCGCCGCCCACGTCGCCCCACAAGATGTAGCTGAGGGTATCAAACGCGCCGAACAGCCCCGGACCAGAGGGAGTCAGATGGGAGGTTGCGGTCACCGTGAAGTACAATGCGTAGGGGGATCCGGTCCCACCTACAGTACCGCTAGAGCTTACGAGTCCCGGCGTACTGGTATTGAAACTCTGCACCGAAAGGATGGCTTTTTCCGTAACGACGGCCAGGTTCGTGGTATCGATCACGGCGTAGTCATTGATCGTGAAGTTGCTGGCGGTAAACGCTCCAGCGCTAGAAAGCGCAGTAGGAGTGGTCAACGACGGATTCCACGTGAACGGGACCGCCGCCGCAGGGTTCGTGCCCATCACCGCCAACAAGCCCACGCTGGCTGCCGCGATCAGCGCATTTTTTACCGTCTGCATAACTCTTCTCCTTGGTTCTCTAAAAATCTGTCGCTTTAAAGACTTTCCCTTGGCCGGGGCGGTCTTGCTTGCCCAGGTTCAAAGCAAGACAAGTGCCAAAAAAAATAATTGTTGTATTTCAATATGTTATGACATTCGACGCCCCTGTTTGCCACGGATTTGTAAAGCTGACTTACACTTTTCAGCCGTTTCCTCTGGGGAACTTGTCCGCAACAGCGACACCGTAATCTCATCCGGATGGCGAAATTTGGCTCGCCCGGTCCCCTCCGGCTGGGGCGATTCCCAGGCGGACGATGGAAGGCGATCCTTTGACGGGCTCGCTCAGGAGCCCGCGGCCCGGATGGCGTCTTCCTTGGCGCGCTTGCGCTCGATCAGCAGGACGCTGAAGATCGATATTTCGTAGAGCGCCACCAGCGGTACCGCCAGGCTGAGCATCGAAAAAGCGTCGGGCGGAGTGAAGATCGCCGCCACGCCGAACAGGCCGACGATGGCATAACGGCGCATCTCGCGCAGGGCCTTGGCCGTCACAATTCCCACCTTGGCCAGCAGGCTCAACAATATCGGCAACTGGAAGGTGAGGCCGAAGGCGAAGATCAGCGTCATCACCAGGTCCAGGTAATCGCTGACCTTGGCCTGAAGCTGGATGCCCATGGCATCGGCGGTGCCTATTGTCTGAAAGCTGGTGAAAAACCTGATCGAAAGCGGCAGCATCAGGTAGTAAACGAAGGCCGCGCCCAGGATGAACATCACCGGCGTTCCGATCAGGAAGGGCCAAAAAGCCTGCTTCTCGTGACGATAGAGGCCTGGGGCGACGAATATCCAGATCTGCGCCGCAATGGCGGGAAAGCCCAGGCAGAGGCCGCCAAAGGCGCCGATTTTCACGTTGGTGAAAAACACCTCGGTCAGGGCGGTATAGATCAAATGATCGTTGGCGCGCCCCGCCAGCGCGTGATGCAGCGGCATGGTCAGAAAAGTGAAAATCGGCCCGGCGAAGAAGAAGCAGACGACAAAGCAGACGAAAAAGGATGCCACCGCCCAGATCAGCCGGGTGCGCAACTCCAGCAGATGTTCCATCAACGGCGCCTTGGTGGCGTCGAGGGCCGCTTCGTCTTCCGGCGTGGGCTTAACCACGAGGCGAGTGCCCGCACGCGGCAAGTGGGTGCTTGCGGTTGAAGACGCCACTTGCGGCGCGCAATGGATTCAGGCCGGAGGTACGTGTCATATCGTCCAAATTCCTGGGCATGCATGCGCCCTTTGCGGGTTTCCTGCCATGTTCATCAGATCGGGTAAATCCCCAAACGCCGCCGGCGCGATAACAACCGGAATGAGATATGGGCTTTTATGCCGGATGCGCCTCGGAAGGGTTAAGATATTGATTGCGCTTCTTTTTAATTCTGCTTCGCCATCAAATCGGGCAAATTCGCCATGGCTGTGATAAGGATGGACCGGTCGCAAAGCACTCGTTGCGCCCCACGCCGAACTGGGGCGGACCGAAAATTCAGCAAATGGGTACACAATTGCCGCGTTCCCGAAGCTTTGCCTCTTCCGGTTCTGCGGGTGATTTCGTGATAACGCTTCCCTCGGTCGCCATAGCGCGGTCCCTTATGTTGGGGGGCACGCTTGCGGCCGTCCTTTTCGTGGGCGCGCAAGCGCAGGGTCTGCGGGCGACGCTCCCGGCCATCTCCTATTGCCAGCAAATAAAAAACGTCGCCGCCCGGCAACCTTGTTCTGAGTCCTTGAAGGCGGCTTCTGACGGAAACATCCCGCTCTCCGCGACCTTGATGAGAATGGCAGTGGCGGCTGCTCCCAAAGAGGGCGCGGTGCGGATGCTCTTGGCGATGATCCTGCTGCGCGCAGACAACCCCGCGGTAGCCGAACGCGAACTGCGCCAGGCGCGCAGGGACGGGGCGCCCGACCGGGCGGTGTTGCCGCCGCTGCTTCAGGCCATGATGGCGCGGCGCGAGGAAAATCAGCTTCTGGCAGAGTTTCCCGATCCGGCGCCCAACATGGTGGACGAAGTGACTGGCCAGATCTTGCATGGCCGGGCTTTGGCGCTTCTCTCCCTGGACCGTGTCGATGAGGCCGCCGCGGCGATGGATCGTTCGTTGTCGATGCAGCGCAGCCCGGCTGCGCTGCTGGACCGTGCGAACATGGCCGCCAAGCAGGACAATGCGGCACTGGCCGCCAAATTGATTGACGAAACGCTCCGGCTCGATCCCAAGAACGACGTCGCCCTGATAGCCAAGCTCGGACAGTTGTCGCATTCAAACGATGCGGCGAAAACGCTCGCGTTCAGCGATCAGGTGCTGAAGCTGTATCCTCGCAACATCGGCGCCAGGGTGGTGAGAATCGATACCTTTCTGAAACTCAAACAGGATGGCAAGGCCAAGGCAGAGGTCGACAATCTTCTGGCAAGCTCGCCCAATCATCCCGTGGGGCGTTATTATCGGGCGCTGCTTCTGGCCCGCGCCAATGACAGCAAAGCCGCGTGGCAGATCATTCTGGCGTTGCCGCCGGAGTTCGTGAAATCCTATCCGGAATATGCGATCCCGATGGCGCAGTTTGCCGTCGACAATGGCAGTGTCGACACGGCCGCGGGCATGCTGGGCTCCGCGCTTGGCGCTTCTCCCCGTCGCTTTGAAGTGCGCTTGCGGCTCGCGGAACTCAGAATGGGCCAGAACAGCCCGCAATCGGCGATGCTTACATTGGTGCCGATCGAAAATTCCCAGGATCCGCGCGTCCAGAAGCTGCTTGTTCAAATCCGCCGCGCGATTGCCAAGAACCGCGCATTTTAGCCGGCAACGGACTTTCCGGGCCTAGAAACGGCTGACGATCTTGCCCATTTCGGGACGCGGCCGCTCCTGAAGTTCATCCCTTGGCGTACCGATATAGATGAAGCCCGCCATCCGCTCGCCCGCCTTCAGGCCGATTTTCTGCTTTACGACCGGGTGATAGGAATACCATTCCGTCAGCCAGTTGCCGACAAAACCCAACGCATGGCTGGCGATCAGGATGTTCTGGCATACCGCACCGGCTGACAACTCCTGCTCCCATACCGGAATCTTGATCAGTTCGCGCGCACTGGAAACAACGCCCACCACCACCGGCGCGGACAGGATTCGCATGCGCCATTCCTCGATATGGCTGGGATTGGCGCCTTCCAGCGTCAAGACATCGACCAGGATGCCGGCAAAACGCTCCAGGCCTTCATTTTCGAATACAATGAAGCGCCAGGGGAAAAGCTTGCCGTGATCGGGAACGCGCGCGCCCGCGCGCAGGATGTCGGCCAGTTGTTCTTTTGACGGCCCCGGCCCGGTCATCGCCTTGGCCGAACCGGAGCGGCGGCTCAACAGCAGATCCAGCGTCGTTGGTACAGTAAGATTCAGTATCGCAGTCTCCATTTGCCTCGCCTTGGATATGATAGTCACTGGGCAGATAAGCCGCAATCTGTGTCGCTATGCGGCTTTCAGGCGTCAATTGTCCGGCGCAACACCGAGAGGCGTGACGATGCCGGAAAACCGATTCCGCCGCAGGACAACGGGGTGGCCCGTATAATTCCTGACGAAGGTGGTTGCGACCCGCGTGTCATTGGAAAAAATATTGTCTTTCACGGTGATTTCACCGGCAGGATTCTGTGCACTTTGTCCTTCCGCGCCGATCGAGATCGCCGTTTGCCTGTTTTGTGACAGCGGACCTTTTTCGAATCTGTTGCCGGACAGCAGGGCGGCACCACCGTTGGGCAAATCGACCAGATAGCTTGCCGACCCTGTTGGGCCGTCATGAACGAAATTGTTGATGATTTCCGTCCTCGCCGCGCGTGATTTGATGTGATGCCCGACATGCTGCTCGGCGAATTCGCAGTTCACGACACGCAGCAACGCTATATGGCCGGCATAGATTCCATGCGCACAGGCGGCGATGCAGTTGCCGTTGCCGTGGAAATAGCTGTCTTTTATGATGATGGTGCTATCGGCGTCGGCTCCCGTCAGAATGCCGTCTTCATTATCGATGAAGCGGCTTGCCTCCACCGTCAAGTTCGCGCCCTCCGCCCGGATGCCGGAGCCGTTATGACCGCCGGCATGTGCGGATTTGAAGGTGATGTTGCGGATGGTAATGTTGCGTCCCGCGGTGATGAAGAGCCCCTTGTCGTTGCAAACCTTGTTGGCGATGATGACGCCAGACCCCACGCCTTCGATGACGAGGCCGTCCGCCTCCCACAGCGCGCAGTCGGCATAGACCGCGGGAAATATCCGGATGACATCCCCCGGCTTCGCCGCCCGCGCCGCCTCGCTGGGAAGCGCGTAGGTCTTGCCCGGTCCGACTGTCAAAATCCCGGCGCCGCCGGACTTCGGCCGATACGGATCTGCCGGCAATGCCGTGCTCCAGGCCAGCATGATCAGCAGCAGCGGAGCGAATGGAACAAGCTTTTTCACGTGACGCATCATTCCGCGCCCAGGGACGGCTGGCAATCGCGCGGCTTGCTTGCTCCACATTTATCCTTAATCCTGGAAGCCTTCTATTTGACGAAGTCGGCGATGATGGAGGTCGGCGCGCCGCCGGCACGCCGGTCATGCGGCGCGGCGCGCTGCACGAACATCTCGTTTTCCGGCACCGGCTCGCACAGATAGCTGTGGTCGTCGATGAAGCCCTGATAGAAATGAATCCGGGCCTTGCGGATTTCCGATTTCAGCACCAGATGGGTAATCAGTTCATAGCGCGGAAACCAGAGATGGGCCTCGCCATCCGTGCTGAAACGCACCCGGGCCTCGCCACTGGCCGGATCCAGATAGGGGCTGGCCCCCATCATCAAGTCGCCGATCACCCGGCCGCGTGCATCATAGATCGAGCGGCGCTTCTGGACCGGGCTGCGATAGTCCGGCACGCTGAGCCGGAACGTTCCACCCGGCGCCAGCACGCGGTAAATCTCGTTCAGGACAAACGGCACCTTGTCGAACGCCAGATGCTCCAACACATCCTGGGCCTGGATCTTGGCGATGCTGTCGTCGGGATAGGGCAGGGGACCGGCAAGATCGTGCTTGATCTCGCGATCATGCGCCGGCTCCAGCGCCAGGCCGATGAAGTTGGGAATCTGGAACTGGCGTTCGTGCTGCCCCAGGCTGCCGAAATAGAGATATTGCTCCATTCGAGCAGTGTCTAATGCGGCGGCAGCGCCTGCAAGTCATCCACCGTCTTGTTGACATCCTCGGCGCTCAAATCACCGCCCGACGCTTCCTGAATGGCTTTCAGGCTCATGCGCTTGAACACCGGATACTGGGCATCGGTCAGCAGGCCAGGCAAATGCTTGTTGAGGATGGCCGCGGCAGCGGGGTCGGCGGCCAGGGTTTCGATGGGCGTGTCCCGGCTGTAAGCCACGCCGGCGGGCGCCGCACTGGCCTGGGCCCAGGCGGGCGTCGCCAACAGCAACCATGCGGCTATCGCCGTTCTTGAGAACATGCCTGTTCCTCATATGCTGTCTTGGGATGGCCTGTTTCAAGCTTGGTCCCGCACTCAGGCATAAGCAATGCGCTACGCGTCGTTGATTGTCGCGAAATGTATTAAGGCTGTGCCGATCCGTTCGTGATCGCGCAGACCAGCCGACAGAAAATCAGATGATCTGTGAAACGGCATGCGAACGGAGAGCGGCGAAAATGTGAGAAAAGTTGCATAAGCCAGAAGGGCTGATTGTCGCGGTTCTGTTCGCGCTTGTATTTGCTGCACTGCAACATAATATCTGGAGTCGGTTATGTGGCGCAAATTGGTGGCAATGATGCGGTTTGATGGACCCGGCGGGAAGACCCGTCCCTCGAAGGCCAACCCTTTGAAAATCCGTCCGGCCTCCGAGGGTTCGCCGCTGGCGGAAGCCTCATTCGCGCCCAATCCCGGTAACCTGCGCATGTTCCAATATCTGCCGCAGGACCTGAAGGCAGGCGCGCCGCTGGTAGTGGCGCTGCACGGCTGCGGCCAGACCGCCGGCGGTTATGACTTGGGTGCGGGCTGGTGCCAGCTCGCCGACCGGTTCGGCTTTGCGGTGCTGGCGGCGGAACAGAAAGCCGTCAACAATCCCAACACCTGCTTTGACTGGTTCAATCCCGAAGACATTACGCGCGGCGAGGGCGAAGCCTGTTCCATCGCAGCCATGATCGGCGCCATGGTCGAGGCTCGCGGATTGGACGCCGGACGCGTCTTCATCACCGGCTTGTCGGCGGGCGGGGCGATGGCGGCGGTGATGCTGGCTACCTATCCCGAATTGTTCGCGGGCGGAGCGATCATCGCGGGCCTGCCTTTCGGCGCGGCGCAGGATGTGCGCGACGCGCTGGAAAGCATGCGCTCGGCGCGGCTGCGCACGCCGGCGCAATGGGGCGAAGCGGTGCGCGCCGCATCGGATTACGGCGGCCCCTGGCCCAGGATTTCCATCTGGCACGGCGCACTGGACACCACGGTGAACGTCAACAACGCCCAGGCCAGCATGGCGCAATGGGCCGACCTGCATGGACTTTCCCTGGCGGACGCGAAACAGGAGGTGGTGGATGGCGCCATCCGGCTCCATTGGGGAGAGCGGCTGGAGGTCTATACGCTTCCGCTCCTGGGACATGGCACGCCAATCGATTCGAACGACTTGGGCGAGCCCGGACCCTTCATCCTGGAAGCAGGCATTTCCTCGAGCCGCCGCATTGCGGAATTCTGGGGCCTGGCCCCCGCTATCCTGTCCAGGCCGGTGCCCAAGCCCGTGCCCGTTGAACCGAAGCATCCGGCGCTTCCGGAAATCGAAGCGGCCTTGCTACCCGAGCGCACAGTCGCGCAGCCGAGATTGGAAAACGTCATTCTACGCGCCTTGAGAGCGGCGGGACTGATCCGGCGCTAGAGCCGTCCGACCAATATCAGGATCAGGACAATGAGCAGCACCAGTCCCAGTCCACCTGATGGACCATAGCCCCAGCCGGTGGAATAGCCCCACATCGGCACCGAACCCAAAATCGCAAGTATCAGAATAATCAGCAGGACCAGGCGAAGCATGAAATCCTCCCTTGGTTATGGGCAGGTAACGCGCCAGTTCCACTGAAGTTCAGGGATGACCTTGGCGGCGCGCTTCTGTACGCTCGGCCACATGGCTGACAACAAAGCATCCGTTCTCGAAACCCGCCGTCACCAGATGTTTCCGCATCTGGACGATCACGACATCGCGCGGCTGCGCCGCTTCGGTGAGATCCGTCATTTCGCGGACGGCACGCCGATCATGAAGGCGGGCGAGGTCGCGCCGGGCCTGGCCTTTGTGCTGCAAGGAAAGATCGACGTGCGCCAGGGCGGCGCCGTTTCGCAACGCCAGTCCATCACCCAGCACGGACCGGGCAGCTTCCTGGGCGAGTTGGCGCAATTGTCCAATCGTCCCGCGCTGGTGGATGCCGTCGCCCAAGGCGAAGTCGAAGCCATCGTGGTGCCGCCGCGCCGCTTGCGCGACGTGCTGGTGCAGGAAGCCGAATTGGGCGAGCGCATCATGCGCGCGTTGATCCTGCGCCGGGTCGGCCTGCTGGAAGCCGGCCAGACCGGCCCCATCCTGATCGGGC
>WNGR01008477.1_pt1 | contig 10855 bp, 7 predicted proteins | sample 5407581 | NCBI WGS metagenome assembly WNGR01 (sample SAMN13153383, study PRJNA577476) | soil metagenome | isolation source: 80 cm soil or saprolite under Garry oak tree replicate 2 | place: USA:California | collected 2016-06-15 | reverse complement strand
CGGTTCCATCAGACATGAGTGATATTCATAAAAAGCCTTCTTCTGGGGGCTCATGCTCTCGTGCTTGGTCCATGGCTCAGGAATCATCATCATCATCGCGTGCGGCAACGAACGGCCCGCCAGAACCAGCAACTCCAGGCAGTTGTCGAAAATCGCTGAATCGCTGCCGTCGGTGCGGAGGACAGGTAGAATCTTTTTCAAGTCATCGCCGAACAAGTCGGATTCAAACATGGACTGGCGGGCGTGCATCCAGTTGATATTGCCGCGCAGCGTGTTGATTTCGCCGTTGTGCGCCAGGTAACGATACGGATGAGCGCGGTTCCAGCTCGGGAAGGTATTGGTGCTGAACCGCGAGTGGACCAGCGCCATCGCCGATTCCATCGCCGGGTGCGAAAGGTCCGGGTAATACTGGCCCAGTTGCTCGGTGAGCAGCATGCCTTTATACACCAAGGTCTTGAAGGACAGGCTTGAGACATAAAAGAAGTCGCCACCCTGGACTTTGCCCGAGTAGCGGATGGCGTTCTCTGCCCGTTTGCGAATCACATAGAGCTTGCGCTCGAACGCCATCTCATCGGCCAGCTTGCCAGCGCCTCCAACGAAGACCTGCCGCATGAACGGCTCCGAGACCTTGGCGGTGGCGCCCAGCGAATTGTTATCTGTCGGCACGGTGCGCCAGCCCAGCAGACGCTGGCCTTCCTCAGCGACAATGCGGGCAAAAATCTTCTCGCACTCCGCGCGCTGGGCGCGGTCGTGCGGCATGAACACCATGCCCACGCCGTACTCGCCGGGCCCGGGCAATTTAACTCGCGCCTCTTTGGCGACCAGCTTGAGGAAGTCGTGAGGCGGGTGGATCAGAATGCCTGCCCCATCGCCGGTGTTGGCTTCGCAACCGCAGGCGCCGCGGTGGTCCAGATTCAGCAGGACCTCCAATCCTTGCTGGATGATCGCATGGGACCTCTGTCCCTTGAGGTTCACCACGAAACCGACCCCGCAAGACTCGTGTTCGAACTGTGGATCGTACAGGCCTTGTCTGGGCGGCAGTCCAATCCGCGTCGGCCTTAAGCCTCTTTTTTTGGTGTCTGTTCGGCTTGCCATTTTCAGCGGATTTCGGCCTGCACTCGGCCTTCAATACAAATATAAATTTTAATAGTATTCACCTAAACCTGCGCCAGATGCAACAGTTCATTTTGATTTGACTGCCTTCACTGAGGGCTTGCGGTCGGCTTTCGGCCATCTTACTTTTGTTTGCAATGAAGACCGTCATTGATTTGGAGCAATTTAAGGGTAAAGTGGCGGGACACCGGCGCCTGCCCGGTAACGCATTGGCGTTGGAGCAGTCCAGGTCCAGTGAGGATGCACGGGCGTGGAAACGCACATTGGGCCTCCTGCCCATTCCCAAGGGAGTTTATCGCTTTCGTACACATGAAGAGGCCGACGAGTGGCTATGGGAGATGCTCACACGCCGCCGTTGAGCCCTGATGAGTGTCGGGAGCCTACGCTGGAGGACCTCGTCAAACTTTGTCGCGCCCTCAACGAGGCCGACGCCAAGTACCTTGTCATAGGCGGCTTCGCGATCCGCGCCGTGGGCTACATCCGCAATACGATGTCTGTGGATCTACTCGTCAAGACTGGACTGGATAACGAGCAGCGCGTCATCCGCGGTCTCATGATCTTGCCGGATCAAGCAGTCCGCGAAATTAAGCCAGGTGAGGTCCAGGAATTTGGCGTCGTGCGTGTGGCTGACGAAATCCTTGTCGATCTGATGAAAACCGGCTGTGGCGTCACTTACGCGGAGGCAATACCAGACGCGGTTTGGCATGAAATCGGAGGAGTGCGCATTCCTTTTGCTTCGCCCCAAACTCTTTGGCGCATGAAACAAACCCGCCGCGATAAAGGTATTCCCGACCGTCTGTTTCTGGAGCAGTTGCTCAAAAGCAGAGGTTCGAGCTCGAATGTTACGCAGGCGCGATTAGCAGGACCGCGGTCTTTCCGCGAATGGCTGAATCGTCTCTTTCTTTCAGGCGGCAAGTAGGGCAATGGACTGAACATCGCCTCATGACCAGCAGGGTGAGCAGTAAAGAGTGAGTTTGTGCCAACGGTGTTGACGGCGACCACCGTGCCCCGACCTGAGCGGCCGCCGAGCTCTGCCGTCCCGTACAGCGTGCTACCCGACAGAATCAGGCCGGCGCACGGATTGATTCCGTCGCTGTTGACATAGAAGCCTACAGAGTGCCCCTGCCTCCACTGCCACCCTCTTCGGCCGCTCCAGACAAAGTGCGGCCTGCTTCCATACGTGGTGTTGCCCGATAAAATCAATTCGGCATACGTTGAAACGGCTAAAAAGCTCCGGGACCCGGACGCCACCCCGCTGAAGCGGGGTGTTAATGAGATCAAGCCTCTTTCTCGAGTGCGCCATCCAAACGCCGGTTTGATAACAGGAAAAGAATTGAATTCCGCGTTGGCTGCTGCAATATCCGCGGATGCTGAGGCTTTTTCGTCTGAAGCTTTTGGAAAGCAGAATATGAATAGAGCGATTGCGTTCAGGCCGAAGCGGGTGGAAGCGCTCAAAGGATGCGGGCCAACCGCGCCATGAGCGTCCAACCCACCACGCTGCTGGTTGCCTCGCTGTGCGGATATGCCACAGGTGCCGTGGGCGGGCTGTGGTGCATGCGCCGCGACAAATTGGCGAACCTGTTGTCTTTCGGCGCGGCCTCGCTCTCGGCTTTGAGCGGCGTGCTGGCGGCGCTGTGGTTTCTTACCAGCGGAGTAGGGACAACCGCTCCACAAATCCAACTGCTGCCGACGCTCATCCCTTACATCCGGTTCACCGTGCGACTCGACCCGCTTGGGGCGTGGTTTGTGCTGATCCTTTCGCTGCTGGGTTTTGCGCTCTCGACCTACTCGTTCGGCTACGCCAAAGGGTTCTATGGCCGCAAGAACATCGGCGTGCTCGGCGCATTCTTCAATGCGCTGCTGCTGGCCACCACGCTGACCTTCGTCGCTGACAACATCTGGTTGTTCCTCATTGCCTGGGAAATCATGGCGCTGACGGCCTACTGTCTGGTCAGCTTTGAGCATGAGAAGCCGGAGACGCGCAAGGCCGGCGTGCTCTTCTTCATAATGTCGCACATTGACGCCGGGTGCATCATGCTCGGTTTCCTGTTGTTGTTCCAGGCCTCGGGCGACTACGGCTTCGCAAGCCTGCACGAGGTGGGGGCCAGGATGTCGCCCGGCAAGCGCGACGCGGCGTTCGTGCTGTTCCTGCTCGGTTTCGGCATCAAGGCAGGCATCGTGCCGCTGCACATCTGGTTGCCGGCGGCGCACCCCGTGGCCCCCAGCAACGTTTCGGCGTTGATGTCCGGTGTGCTGATCAAGACCGGCATCTACGGTCTGACGCGTGTTTGCTTCGACTTCCTCGGTTCGCCTCCGCTTTGGTGGGGTGTGACGGTGCTGGTCATTGGCGCCGTTTCGGCGGTGTTGGGTGTGCTCTACGCCCTGATGGAGCACGACCTCAAGCGGCTGCTGGCCTATCACAGCATCGAGAACATTGGCATTATTCTCATGGGGCTGGGAACGGCCCTGACTTTTCTGTACACGGGCCATCCGCGGTTGGCCACGCTGGGTCTAATCGCCGGCCTGTATCACACGATCAACCACGCCTCGTTCAAGGGGTTGTTGTTCCTGGGCGCCGGCGCCGTGCTCCATGCGACCCACACCCGCAACATGGAGGAAATGGGCGGGCTGTCCAAGCGGATGCCGCAGGCGGCGTTGTTCTTTCTGATCGGCGCGGTGGCGATTTCGGCGCTGCCGCCGCTCAACGGGTTCGTCAGTGAATGGCTGACCTACCAGACACTGCTGCAGGGCTTCGGCACCACCGCCAGCCTGTGGCGGCTGATCTATCCGCTGAGCGGCGCGATGCTGGCCATGACCGGAGCGCTGGCGGCCGCGTGCTTCGTGAAGGCCTTCGGGATTACATTCCTGGGTCAACCGCGCAGCCGACAGGCCGAGCAGGCGCAGGAGGCTGCGCCTTCGATGCGCTTGGGCATGGCGGTGCTGACGGCGGCCTGCGTGGTGCTGGGACTGTGGCCAACCGGCGTTATACGGCTGCTCGACCCGCTGACCCAAGAGCTTACCGGCCAGCAACTGAGCGGCCAACTGACTCTGGCCAACGGCCTGGTGCTTACGTCACTTGGCGAGACCACCGGGACGGTCTCGACGCTCGGCCTGGTGTTGATGGCCTTGTGCCTTTTGCCGATTCCCGTGGCGCTGCGGCTTGTCCTGGCTCGGAATTCCAGGACCCGACGCGGCCCGACCTGGGCCTGTGGCCAGCGCGAGTTAACCCCGCAGATGCAATACACCGCTACCGGGTTTTCCAAGCCGATACGAATGATTTTCAAGGCGCTGTTCCGGCCTCACCGGGACGTGCAGCGCGAGTATGACTTTTCGCCCTATTTCGCGACGACCATCCGTTTCGAGAGCCACGTTGAGGAAGTGTTTGAGCGGCGCCTTTATCGGCCACTGCGGGTCTGGATTCTGCGCGCGGCCCGGCGCATTCGCGCTCTCCAAGCGGGCAGCATTCACGCTTACCTGCTTTACATCTTCATCACACTGGTGCTGCTGCTACTGTTCGCCTTATGATGAACCTGCCCGCCATCATCCTGCAAACGGCCTTGCTGCTGTTATTGGCGCCGTTGCTCAGCGGTCTGATCAAGAACTGGAAGGCCAAGCTCCAGAACCGGCGTGGCCCGCGGGTATGGCAGCCGTACTTCGACCTGCTCAAGTTTTTGCACAAAGACATGGTGATTTCCGAGCAGGCCTCGTGGGTCTATTCCTCTGCGCCCTACGTGCTGTTCCTCACTGCGCTATGCGCCGGGCTGCTGGTGCCGATGGTCACCGCCCGCGCGCCGATGAGCCTGTTTGGCGGCGCGCTGGCGTTAGTGGGTCTGCTGGCCCTGGGCCGGTTCTTCCTTGCGCTGGGCGCGCTCGACCCGGCCAGCGCCTTCGGCGGCATGGGCAGCAGTCGCGAAATGACCCTGTCCGCCATCGCGGAACCTGCGATGATGCTGGCCATCTTCACCGTCGCCACGACCGCCGGTTCGACCAACCTCACCCAGATTGTTCTGGCCAGTCAAGGACCCGGCTGGAGGTTCCTCGACCCCGCACACACGCTGGCTTTTGCCGCGATGTTCATCGTGCTGCTGGCCGAGACTGGCCGCATTCCTGTGGATAACCCCGCCACGCACCTGGAGTTGACGATGATTCATGAGGCGATGCTCCTGGAATATTCGGGCCGCTACCTTGCGCTCATCGAATGGGGCGCATCCATCAAGCAACTCGTGCTGATGGCGCTGCTGGCGAATATTTTCTTCCCGGTCGGACTGGCGGCGGAAGCGACACCGACAGCGTTTTGTCTGGGGCTGGTTTTCCTGGCGGCGAAGCTGCTGGTGTTGGCCGGCGCGGTGGTGCTGGTCGAATTCACCAATGCCAAGCTGCGCCTGTTTCGCGTGCCTGATTTGTTGAGCGCGGCATTCATACTCGCCACGCTGGCGCTGGTGTCCACGTTCCTGTTCAGATGACAACTTGTGCCCGATGGAAAGCAGCTAACCACGTTAACCTCCCTCTTAATCATGTTTAATCCAATCCAGCGGCGCATACGGCGCAGGCAGCTTCTTACGACGCCTAGTAGTGTGACAATTAAATGGCGATACAAACGGCCTCCTCTCCCTGATCCTCTCCTCCAAAGGAGGAGAGGGAATTCTGAGTGCAGCTTTGTAGCGAGACTTCGTTGCCACGGTACTAGCAGGTCACGACACACAAGAACCCTTTTTCGGAGCCGCCCATGAATGCGCCCGCTTCCACAACGGGCGCACAACTGATCACGCTGCTGGCCTCAATCATGCTGGTGCTGCAACTCCTGCTGGCCATTCAACGGATGCTGGTCATGAACATCCGGCTGTTTGCGCTCCAGTCGTTCCTGCTGGCCGCCATCGCAGCCGTTGTCGGCTGGACCTATAACGCCTGGCACGTTTATGTGGTCGCCGTCCTCACGCTCATTGGCAAGGTCATTTTTCTGCCCTGGCTGCTGCAACGGCTGGTGCGCCGGATCAAGATCGAACAAGAAATCCTTCCGTTTGTAAACATGCCCGCCTCGATGCTCATTTGCGGCGCATTGACCGTGCAGGGCTATGTTGTCGCCCGCCCGTTCACGTCGCTCGAGAGACTCGGCAGCAACACGCTGGCCGTGGCGATCACGCTGCTGCTGACGGGCTTCTTCCTGATGATCAACCGCCGCAAAGCCATCACGCAAGTACTGGCGCTGCTAACGATGGAAAACGGGGTCATGCTGGCCGCCATTGCGCTGACGTCTTACGGAATGCCGCTCGTGGTCGAGATCGGCATCTTCTTCGACGTCGTCATTGCGGTGATGGTTCTGGGCATCCTGGTCTTTCGCATTCGCGAGACGTTCGCCTCGATGGACGTGAGCAAGTTGAACGAGTTGAAGTGGTGACCTCATGCTGCTGAGCACCATCATTTGCGTGCCGTTGGCCGTCGGGCTGATTTGCCTGCTCGCCCGGCCCCGCGCTGTGGCGGAGCGGCTCAACATCGCTGGCTTCGTGTCTGTGCTCTTCCTCGGCGTGAAGCTGCTCAAGACCCTGCTGGCGGCCAACGGCGCTGCAGTCACAGAGTGCGCCGAGTTTCTGCGCGCCGATGCCTTGAGCGCCTGGATGGTGCTACTGGTCGCGGTGGTGTCGCTGGCGGCCTCCCTTTACGCGGTGCGTTACTTTCGCCGCGACCTGGCCGATGGGGTCGTGAACGAACGGCGGTTCCGGCAATTCTACGTCTTAACGCCACTGTTCGCGGCGGGAATGTTCCTGGTGGTGCTGGCCAACAACCTCGGCGTGATGTGGATTACAGTGGAAGCCACCGCTCTTTCCTCCGTGCTGCTTGTGGCGCTCTATAACCGGAAGACCTCTCTCGAAGCGGCATGGAAATACGTCATGCTCGGTGGCTTGGGCCTGGTGCTGGCGCTGTTCGGCACGATCTCTACTTACGCCGCAGCCATCGGGAAAACGGGCGGGCAAACGCTGCCGAGTTTCAATTGGTCGCGTCTGCTGGCGATGGCGCCGCAACTCGACCACCACCTTATCATCCTGGCCTTTATCTTCGTGCTGGTCGGCTACGGCACCAAGGCCGGCCTGGCCCCGATGCACACCTGGCTGCCGGATGCCCACAGCGAGGCGCCCTCGCCCACCAGCGCGATGCTCTCCGGGGTGTCACTGAAAATCGCCCTCTATGCGCTGCTGCGCTTTCACATTCTGGCCTCTGCCTGCCTCGGCACCGGTTTCAGCCGCAACCTACTGCTGGGCTTCGGCCTGTTCTCGATGTTGCTGGCCGGGCCGTTCATTCTGGTGCAGAAAAACCTCAAACGGCTGCTGGCCTACTCCAGCCTGGAGCACGTCGGATTGATTTGCGTGGCCGTGGGCATGAACGCGCGGCTGACGATCTTCGGCGCGCTGTTGCATATGGGCTATCACGCCTTGACCAAACCGGTGCTGTTCTTTGCGGCGGGCAACATCCATCAGCACTTTCACACACTGGAGTTCCGCGACATCGGCTCCGGCCTGGTGCGCACCATGCCGGTGACGGCGCTGCTGCTGGCCCTGGCCGCCGTGGCCGTAAGCGGCCTGCCGCCTTTCGGCCTGTTCATGAGCGAACTGACCGTGATCGCCGGCGGCTTCACCTGTCAACACACCTGGGTCAGTGTAGTGGTTCTGAGCTCGCTCATCATGGTCTTCTGCGGCGTGCTGAACAAACTTGCCGGATTGCTCCTCGGACCAAGCTCCGGCGAGCACCCGCGCGAAATCATTTCCGCCAGCAATGTCGCCGCGATGGGCCTGCCGCTGGCCGCGCTGTTAGTGTTCACCGCCTGGCTGCCCCCTTCGGTCCGCCAACTGATGGAACAAGCCGCGGGCGTTATACAGGGAATGCCATGAACAATCGGGGTGCAAACAGATTGCCACTAGTACCGCGACAAATAAGTTTCGTTACGTCGTGCAGAGCACGGGTAGGGCGCGTCACTCCGTGCGCGCCGCGGTCCGCAGAAAGCTTTCCGAACGGCGCGCACGGAGTGACGCGCCCTACCACGTCTCGAAATTTGTTTGTCACAATACTAGTTCAAGGGGCTACGACCGTCGCCGCCCATACGATCAGGGAGGCGCCATGCTGCTGATGCTCCTGGTGCTGGTCCCGTTGCTCATCGGCCTGGTTTGCTGGCCGTTGCGTGAGCGCGCCGTGTTGGAGCGGCTCAATCTGCTCGCCTTCGCCATCGTCGCCGCGCTGGCGGTATGGCTCGGGGCCGAAGTTCTCGCGCACGGCACGGTCGAGGCCTTTGGCGGGTTCCTCCGCGCAGATGCACTGAGCGCGCTGGTGGTTGGGCTGACCGCCTTCGTCGCGCTGGTTTGCGGTATTTACGCTGTCGGTTATCTGCGCGAGGAGCAACGCGCGGGCAAAATCAACGCGCGCTTGCTGCACCGTTATTATGCGCTGACGCCAATTTTCATCGGCACAATGATGGCCGCGCCGCTCGTGAACAATCTGGGCCTGCTTTGGGTGGCGATCGAGTCCGCCACGCTCGCGTCGGTGTTGTTGGTGCGGTTTTACAATCAAAAGAGCTCTCTGGAAGCGGCGTGGAAATACATCATTATCGGCAGCGCAGGCATTGCGCTGGCGCTGTTCGGCACGGTCCTGACCTATTTCGCCGCGGTGCCGGTGCTCGGGGATCAGGCAGAGCATGGCTTGAACTGGTCAGTGCTGGTTCAAGTTGCGCAGAACTGCCAGCCTGCCGCGATGCGGCTGGGGTTCGTGATGGTGTTGGTGGGCTACGGCACCAAGGCCGGCCTGGCTCCCATGCACACGTGGAAGCCTGATGCCTACGCTGAAGCGCCGGTGCCCGTCGCTGCGCTGCTGGGCGCCGGGTTCATTAACTGCGCCGTCTATGGCATCGCACGCTTCTACGCGCTGGCCGCCAAATGCCTCGGGCACGATTACGCCGGCAACCTGCTGGTGATCTTCGGCGTTGCGTCCATCCTGGTGGCAGCGCCGTTCGTGCTAGTGCAGAGAAACTTTCGGAGGCTGCTGGCCTATTCGAGCATTGACCACGCGGGCATTATGGTTGCTGCCCTCGGTTTCGGCGGGCAGCGCGGCGCGCTGGCTATGTTGCTGCACATGCTTTTTCACGGCGTGACCAAGCCGCTGCTGTTTTTCTGCGCCGGCAATGTCCAGCAACACTTCGGCACGCCATATTTCCGCAAACTAAACGGCGTCATCCGCACGCTTCCCTGGACGGGGTCGTTGTTCCTCCTGGCCACATTCGCCGTCACCGGCGCGCCGCCCTTCAGCATATTCCAGAGCGAATTTATGGCTCTGAGCGCCGCTCTGCTGGCGGATCGCGTGTGGCCGGCGGGTCTGTTCATCGCCGGCATCGTGACCATTTTTGCCGGATTCCTGGTGCACATGTCAAAACTCAACCTCGGTCAACCGACCGACGCCTCGACGCGCGGCACAGAGTGTCGGTGGAAACTGAGCGCAATGCTGCTGGTGGCCGCGCCGGTGATCGCGCTCGGATTGGTGCTGCCCGCGCCGATCTACGCACTGGTGCAGCGCGCGGCGCAAACCATTGGAGTCACACAATGAGACCAGTCCTTTCTGATATGAACCTCCTCCCTTCCATTCGACCCATCCTCGAGGAACTGAAGCATCGCTTCGGCGAGCAGATCGAAGAGGCCCATGCGCCACAACCCAACGAGCTTTACCTGCACACCAAACTCGAACTGGCCAGCGCGCTCTGTTCCGTGTTTTACAAGAAATTTCAGGGCCGGCTGGCAGGCGTATTTGCCGAAGACGCGCGCAGTGGGGACAATGTCTTTTTCGTTTACTACCTCTATGCGCTCGACCCGGCGCACGCCTTTGTGTTGGTGCGCGTACCCCTGCCCGCAAGCGGGCCGGAGTTGCCGTCGCTTGCCAATGCTGTCCCCGCCGCCGACTGGCAGGAACGCGAAATCCAGGACCTGTTCGGGATCAAACTCATCGGCCACCCAAACCCGCGCCGTTGCGCGCTGCATGACGACTGGCCTCAAGTTTATCCATTGCGCAAAGATTTCGACGCGCACACCCGGCTTCCGCCGTTCTCCGGCGCGCGGCACAAATTCCGTCCGGTCGAAGGCGAAGGCGTGTTTCAAGTTCCGGTCGGCCCGGTGCATGCGGGCATTATCGAGCCCGGTCACTTCTTATTCAGCGTGGCGGGCGAGCCGGTGCTCTATTTACAACTGCGTATGTTTTACGTGCACAAGGGCCTTGAGAAGCTTTTCGAGACCCTGCCTATCCCTCACTGCGTTCGCCTGGCGGAGAGCATCTCCGGCGATTCGAGCTTCGCGCACGCAACCGCTTTCTGCCACGCCATCGAGCGCGCAGCGGGGACCGAGGCGCCGCCGCGCGCCCGCGCGCTGCGCACGATTTGCCTGGAGTTGGAACGTCTCTATAACCACGTTGCGGACATTGGCGCGATTTGCACCGACGTGGCGTTCGTGACCGCGCACATGCACGCCATGCGGCTCAAAGAGCGCGTGCTCCGGGTGAACGAGCAGCTTACCGGCAACCGCCTCTTGCGCGGCATGGCCTGCCTGGGCGGCGTTCGCTTCGATTTCCAGGCCGACCAACTGGGCGCGCTGGTCAAACTCGCGGACGAATTCCAGTAAGAGTTCAGCGAACTGGTGGAACTGATTCGCTCACACTCCGGCACGCGCGACCGGCTGGAGACGACTGGCGTGCTCAAGCCACAAGTGGCGCGGGACCTGGG
>WNGR01047338.1_pt1 | contig 10856 bp, 9 predicted proteins | sample 5407581 | NCBI WGS metagenome assembly WNGR01 (sample SAMN13153383, study PRJNA577476) | soil metagenome | isolation source: 80 cm soil or saprolite under Garry oak tree replicate 2 | place: USA:California | collected 2016-06-15 | reverse complement strand
GGTCCTTGATCACGCGTCGGCTACCCGCCATGCCCGCGAGCAGCTTCTGGTCGCCGAGTTCGACGCCTTCCTGGCCTTCGTCCTCGACGTTCGTGAAGCCGATCAGGTGAGCCGTGATTTCGCCTTCCGGATAAAAGCGCTTGTACTCGTTGCGCTGATAGACGCCGGGGATGCCCAGCGCTTCCACTTTCGCGGCCACTTCGACGGGCACCTGGCGCTTCACATAGACGAACGTCTTGTCTTCCGACAGCTTCTTGCGCAGTTCCGGCTGCGTCATGTCGAGCAGCTTGGCGAGATCGGCGAGCTTGTCCGCGCCGAGGTCGTCGGGCACCGACTCGGGGATCGCCCAGATTGCGCGCACGGGCAGGCTCGTCGCGAGCACGAGGCCGTTCCGGTCCAGAATCTTGCCGCGTGTGGCCGGCAACTCCAGCCGGCGCTGATAGCGGCTTTCGCCCTGCTTCTGATAGAAGCCGTTGCCCGGGACCTGAATCCAGAACGCACGCGCCGCCAGCGCGACGAACGCCATGAAGAGCAGGAACACGACGAGCTTCGAGCGCCACATCGGCAGGCGCACCGAGAGAATCGGATTCGCCGAGAACGCGACGCTCTTGTTCTTGTTCGACGATTTCTTCATCGCGTGGCTCCACGAGCTTTCGCGACCGACGCCGGGGTCGGCGCCGAGACTGGGATCGGCGCGTCTTCGGCCATGGCGGAACCGGCGTCGAGCGTCAGATATTGCGTGCGCCCCGTGGTCGCGCCCTGCATCTTTAGAGAATCAGTCGCGATCTGCTCGATGCGCGAGGTCTTCGACAGCGCGCTCTGCTGATATTGAAGCTGCGAATAGTCCTGCTGCAGCTGGCGCTCCTGCGATTGGGCGCGCTGCAACTGGATGAAAAACTGACGCTGCTGATTGGTCGCGTTGACGACGGAAAGCGCACAACCCATCACGACGATCAGCAGGAAGATGTTGAGGCGGTTCATGGCGCGATCCGCTCCGCGACGCGCATCACGGCGGAACGGGCACGCGGGTTCGCGGCGACTTCGGCGTCGCTCGCGAATATGCGGCCAATCAGTTTGAGCGGCGGGCTCGGCAGGTCGACGGCGCGGATCGGCAGACGGCGATCGACAGCAGGCGCATTCGAGTGCGCCTGCATGAACCGCTTGACGATCCGGTCTTCGAGCGAATGAAAGCTGATCACGACCAGCCGCCCCCCTTGCTCCAGCAACGACAATGCTGCTTCTAGTACGACTTGCAGCTCCGCAAGCTCTTGATTGATGTGAATCCGTATAGCTTGAAAGGTGCGGGTTGCCGGGTCCTTACCCTTCTCACGGGTTTTGACGACGTTAGCCACGATTTGGGCAAGCTCGCCCGTGCTGACGAGAGGCCCAAGACGGTCGGACTCTGCCCGGCGAGCAGCAAGCGCCTTTGCAATCTGAAAAGCAAACCGTTCTTCCCCATAATCCCGTATTACCTCCGTCATTTCCTGCACCGTGGCCCGCGCCAGCCAATCCGCGGCGGACTCGCCGCGCGTCGGGTCCATCCGCATGTCGAGCGGGCCGTCGGCGCGGAAACTGAAACCCCGCTCCGGGTCGTCGAACTGCGGCGACGACACGCCCAGATCCAGCAACACTCCCGACACACGCCCTACCCCGCGCTCGCTCATCGCGTCGCGCAGTGATGCGAAACTTTCATGCACGATCTCGAAGCGCGGATCGGCGATCTGCTGCGCGGTGGCAATGGCGAGCGGGTCCTTGTCGAAGCCGATCAGACGCCCCGATTCGCCCAGCTTTGCCAGCACCGCGCGGCTATGGCCGCCGCGCCCGAACGTGCCATCTATATAGATGCCGTCCGCGCGCGTGACGAGCGCATTCACCGCTTCTTCGAGCAGCACCGTGCGATGCTGCAATTCGTTACTCATCGCAGGCGCCATATGTATTACCTGCGGTCAGAATGTGAAGTTCTTCAGAGACTCGGGCATGCCCTGCGACATCGCCGCCTGTTCCTGCGCGTCGTAGGTTTCCTTGTCCCAGATCTCGAACCGGCTTCCCATTCCCAGCAACATCACTTCTTTTTCCAGCTTCGCCGCCTGGCGCAACTCGGGCGCGATCAGCACGCGGCCAGCCGTATCCAGATCGACATCTGCAGCACTGCCGAGAAAAATCCGCTGAAACCATTTGGCTTCCATCGGCAGTGCGACGATCTTGGCGCGGAAGACTTCCCACTCAGGGCGCGGAAACAGCAACAGGCAGCCGTCCGGGTGACGCGTAATGGTCACTCGGCCTTCTGCCTGTCCTTGCAGCGCATCACGATAGCGAGACGGGACGGACATCCGCCCCTTCGCATCGAGTGTCAGCGCTGACGCCCCTTGGAACACTTCACTCCCCTTTTTTCAGGGCGCTGAAAGATGTCGCCCAATTCTGGAAATTTACCGAAGAAAGCGCGTTGGATCACACAAAAATACACTTTCTCACACTGTCTCCCACTTTAGAGTAACCCCCAACACGGGTCAAGGGAGACTCGCGGTTTTTTGACGAATTTTGTTTGCTAGAACAAGGACTTAGCGACGCCTGTTCAGGTGACGCCTAAAAATGGAAAATCGTTATAAATGAATGAACTAACGAAACTTGTGAAGGTGATACGTGAAATGTGCGAGGGAAGAGCGTGGAATAAAAGCGTTCCTGGCGGATGAAAAGCGCGGGAAGACGGAAGATTTGGAGCGAATTTCCAGGGGCGACGCGGGGTGTGCCGCCCACTTCGAACAGTTTTGCTTTAAACCAGATTACACGTGATACGCCGTGCGGGTCATGATCTTCGACGCGGCCCGCATCAGCGCGCGCGCCGGGAACGGCAACTCGACGCCGCCCGCATCCGTTGCGGCCTTGCCGTGCGCGGCTTCATCGATACGCATCTGTTCGACGATCGCACGCGACTCATGATCGCCTTCTGGAAGCGTGGTCAGATGGCCGTCCAGATGCAGTTCCACCTGCCGCTCCGTTTCCGCCATGAAGCCGAGGCTCACGCGATCGCCAAGACGGCCGGCTGCGAGACCGATCGCGAGGGCGCCAGCATACCAGAGCGGATTGAGCAGGCTTGGACGCGAATTGAGCGCCTCGAGGCGCTTATACGTCCACGCGAGGTGATCTTCCTCTTCGCGCGCGGCATGCTCGAAGGCCTGCTTGAGCGCCGGCGAGCGCGTCGCCAGTTTTTGCGCCTGGTAAAGCGCCTGCGCGCATACCTCGCCGACGTGATTCACGCGCATCAACCCCGCTGCGTGCGCGCGCTCCTCATCAGTCAGTTCGACTGGCTCCGTCGACGCGGGCGGAACGGGTAGCGGACGCGACATGCGCGACACCCCGGTCATTGAGCGTAAACCCCGATCGAACTCATTAATCAATTCATCAAGCAGCATTCTGGCCTCCACGACGCGGCGTCCGGATCGCTACGCGCAAACCCTTGTCCACCAAGGTTTTGCGGCCGATGGCAAGAAAAATTCCGAAGCGTTTCCGACAGCCGATTCTGGATTTTAGATCATGTTGCGTAAACGAAACAGCAGCCTGGCTGCCGCCCCGCTTTTTCTTTGTGCGTTTTGGTGTCTTTGCTACATTACGTGGCAACTTCTCGAAGAAGTTACGCAAGGTCGCAACACAGATAAATACTTGCCTTGCTTCAAAATAATTCGCAATTCCTTGGAGATCTTTCGATGAAAAAGTCGCTTCTCGCTCTGGCAGCATTGGGCGCGTTTGCTGGCGTCGCTCATGCTCAGAGCAGCGTGACGTTGTACGGCATTATTGACGAAGGTTTTAACTACACGAACCACGTGCAGACGGCATCTGGCGCTGGCCGCACGAACCAGAGCCTGTACAACCTGTCGAGCGGCGTTCTGCAAGGCAGCCGTTGGGGCCTGCGCGGTACCGAGGATCTGGGCGGTGGCCTGAAAGCGGTCTTCGTGCTGGAAAGCGGCTTCGATTACGATGGGTCGCCAGTATGACTCCGTGGTCGACTACGTCGGTCCGCTGGAAGCCGGCGACCAGTGGGGCGGCTACATCGCGGCTCACCCGGACGATCTGGACAACTTCAACAACGCAAACCGCGTGAACAACGCAATCAAGTTCACGAGCGCGAACTACGCCGGCCTGACGTTCGGCGGCATGTATAGCCTCGGCGGCGTTGCAGGCGCGACGGGCCGCAACCAGATCTGGTCGTTGGGCGCTGGCTACAACAACGGCCCGCTGGTGTTGGGTGCTGGCTACTTGAACGTCCGCGATCCGAATACCTCGTTCTGGGGCAACGTGCCGAGCAGCGGCGCGAACCCGACGAACAACATCGGCAAGGTTGCGGGCGTCCAGGGTAACCCGGTCATCTCGGGCTTCGCTACGGCCAACTCGTACCAGGTCGGCGGCGCAGGTGGTGCGTACACGTTCGGCGCAGCAACGGTCGGCGTGACGTATTCGTTCATCCAGTTCGGCAACCTCGGCTCGGAAAACGTCACGGCTCCGGCTTACCGCGGCTCGGCAACGTTCAACAACGGCGAAATCAACTTCAAGTATCAGTTGACGCCGGCTCTCGTTCTGGGCGCAGCATATGATTACACGCGCCTCGCTTCGTTCAACGGTCATGGCGGCGCGCACTACAACCAGGGTGCACTCGGCGCAGACTACTTCCTGTCGAAGCGCACGGACGTCTACCTGATCGGCGTGTACCAACGCGCTGCGGGTACGGACTCGACGGGCCAGCAAGCAGTTGCTTCGATCAACGGTTTGACGCCGTCGAACTCGAACAACCAGTTCACGGCTCGCGTCGGTATCCGTCACAAGTTCTAATAAGTTGTGAAAGCGTAGTTACCCTCGAGGGCGCCTTAGGGCGCCCTTTTTTATTGGTGTGCCCGTCAGCCTGTCAAATAGAAAAGGCCCAACGGGATGAACCGTCAGGCCTTTTCGGGTCTCGTTTGCCGACTGTCACGTCGATCTATCCGCTAGTGGTCTCTCTCGCCTGTGCTCTTACCTGAGTGCGATTTTCACGCCCGGCCATCGCGCAATTCGCGACGCAAGATCTTGCCAACATTGCTCTTCGGTAGTTCCTTGCGAAACTCGACGATCCGCGGCCGCTTGTAGCCCGTCAGTTGAGTCTTGCAGTACGCAAAAATGTCTGCGTCCGTGATCGCGTCGTCCTTCTTCACGATGTAAAGCTTCACCGCTTCGCCCGAATGCTCGTCGGGCACGCCCACGGCCGCCACTTCGAACACGCCGGGGTGCTTGGCAACCACGTCCTCGATCTCGTTCGGATAGACGTTGAAGCCCGACACCAGAATCATGTCCTTCTTCCGATCGACGATCTTCACGAAGCCGTCGTCGTTGACGGTCGCGATGTCGCCTGAACGGAAGAAGCCGTCGGACGTCATCACCTTCGCCGTTTCGTCCGGCCGGTTCCAGTAGCCCGCCATCACCTGCGGACCTCGAATACATAACTCGCCCGCCTGGCCGGGCGGCAGTTCGTTGCCGTCGTCGTCGCGAATCGATACTTCCGTCGATGGCAGCGGCAGACCGATCGTACCGCTGTATTCAGTGACCGTGGTCGGATTGCAGGTGACGCACGGCGACGTCTCCGACAAGCCGTAGCCTTCGACGATCGGCGCGTGCGTGCGCTCGTACCAGCGGTTCGCGACGGCTTCCTGCACGGCCATCCCACCGGCGTTCGCGACCAGCAGATTCGAGAAATCGAGCTTTGCGAAATCAGGATGATTGAGCATCGCGTTGTACAGCGTATTTACGGCGGGGAACGTGGTGATTCTGTAGCCGTGCAGCGACTTGATCATGCCGGCGATATCGCGCGGATTCGGAATCAGCACGCCGAGGCCGCCCGTGCGGATCGTCAGCAGACCGCAAACTGTCAGCGCGAACACGTGGTACAGCGGCAACGCGACAACGGTCACGAACTGGTCGATGTCGCCGCGCTTCTTGCGCGCCGGCTCGACCCACACATGCGACTGCAGCACGTTCGCGACCAGATTGCGGTGCAGGAGCGTTGCGCCCTTCGCTACGCCCGTCGTGCCGCCTGTGTACTGAAGAAACGCGACGTCGTCGGGACTCTGCTTCACGGGCGTGAACTTGCTGCGCGCGCCCGCTGAAATGGCATCGTTGAAGCTGACGTGGCCCGGCAGACTCCACGCGGGCACCATCTTCTTCACGCGACGCACGACGAAATTGACGATCAATCCCTTCGCACCCATCAGATCGCCCATCGACGCGACGACGATATGTTTGATCGACGTATTGCGTACGATCGCCTGCAACGTCACCGCGAAATTCTCGAGGAGGATGATCGCTTCCGCGCCGCTGTCTTTCAGCTGATGCTCAAGCTCGCGCGGCGTGTACAGCGGGTTCACGTTCACGACGACGTAACCCGCGCGCAGAATCGCCGCGAGCGCGACGGGGTACTGCAGGACGTTGGGCATCATGATGGCGATACGCGCGCCGCGCGCAATGCCCTTCGACTGGAGCCAACCGGCAAGCCGCGTCGACAGGCTGTCGAGTTCGCCGTACGTGATCTGCTTGCCCATGCAGGCGAATGCCGGCTTTGCGCGATATTCGCGGAAGCTCTCCTCCAGCATCGCAGTGATCGACTCGTATTGCGTCGGATCGATCTCTTTTGGCACGCCGGGCGGATACGACTTCAGCCAGACTTTTTCCATACGGCGTCTCCTCCGTGATTTTCGAATGGTCGTGCTAAAACCCGCATCGTAGCATGCGTACACGCGTCGATATTCGGGATAAGCCCCCAGTTAGACGCCGCACTCGAAAGCGCGAACCGGGGCGCGAAGGCGCAGCGGTTGCGTCCACTGCGCGTGCGAAAAGCGACTCAGGCTCGTTCGACCTCGACGAGACAGTCGTAGAAAGTGGCGGAGCCGCCGAGGTCGGTCAGCGCCTGGCTCGTGACCTGGTTGGCGTTGCGGCCGTCCGGCGCGAGCTTTTTCCACCAGACATCGAGCCGCGATCGTTGAAGATGCGGACCTGATCGCCGTCGTTGATGCCGCGTTCGCTTGCGTCGTCGGGATGGATATCGAGGTGCGGCTCGCCTTCCGTCGCACGCAGGCTTTCGACGTTCACGAACGTGCTGTTGAGGAAATTGCGCGCGGGCGGAGAGATCATCGCGAGCGGATAACGGGCCGCGAGCTCAGGCGAACCGTCGGCCGACTCATAAGGCGGCAGATAATCCGGCACCGGTTCGAGGCCCGCTTGTGTGAGACGCTCGCTATAGAACTCGCATTTGCCCGATGGCGTGCGAAAGCCGCCGTTCGCGAACGGCGCATCGGGGACATTCAGCTTTGCCCAGCCATCGCGCTTGAGCGTCTCCCAACTGCAGCCTTCCAGCAGCGGATCATCCCAACGAAACGCCGACGACGCTACCGACTCATCGCCTTCATACAGCGCCGGCTCGTCAAGGCCCATCGCGCGCGCGATGCCGCGGAAGATTTCCGTGTTCGGACGCGCGTCACCGACAGGCGCGATCGCAGGCAAGTTGACCATCACGTGCGTGTGGCCGTACGACTTGTGGACATCGAGATGCTCGAGCTGCGTCGTAGCGGGCAGCAGCAGATCGGCGTAGTCGGCCGTGTCGGTCTGGAAGTGCTCGAGCACAATCGTGAACAGATCTTCGCGCGCAAAGCCGGAGGCGACACGCTCGGAGTCCGGCGCCACCGCGACGGGGTTCGAGTTGTACACGACGATCGCTTCGACCTTCGGCCCGAATGCGGCGTCACCCGGATGGCACAGCGCGTCGCCGATCCCGTTCATATTCACGACGCGCGGCTGTTTCGAAGGCCAGCCCGGCATCAGGTCGGGCCGCGACAACGCATGCGAATCGACAGGTGCCCAGCCCGACGACGACAGTAGCGCACCGCCCGCGCGCTCGCGCCAGGCGCCCGTCAGCGACGGCAGGCAGGCGATCGCACGAACGGCGTTGCCACCGCCGCGTACGCGCTGCATGCCGTAGTTCAGGCGAATCGCCGACTTTTTCGTGCCGCCATAGAGACGCGCGAGATCCACGACCACCTGCTCGTCGATTCCACAGATTTCAGCGACGCACGCAGGCGGATAGTCGAGCGCGCGTGCTTTCAGTTGATCGAAACCAAGCGTGTGATCGGCAATGTAAGCGTGATCGAGCATGTCTTCCGCGATCAGCACATGCATCATGCCGAGCGCGAGCGCGCCGTCGGTGCCCGGCTTCAGTGCGATGTGTTGATGGCATTTTTCAGCAGTGAGCGAGCGGTACGGATCGATTGCGATCAGGCGCGCGCCGTTGCGCTTCGCCTCCTGCGCACGCGTCCAGAAGTGCAGATTCGACGCGATCGGGTTTGCTCCCCAGATCAGAATCACCTCGCTCTCGGAGAAAAACTCCGTGAGCATCCCGAGGCTTGCGCCGTATGTGTATTTGAGGCCCGCCGCGCCAGCCGCTGCGCAAATGGTTCGGTCCAGTTGCGATGCGCCGAGCTTATGGAAAAACCGCTGCGCGATGCTGTCGCCCTGCACGAAACCCATCGTGCCGGCGTAGCTGTACGGCACGATCGCTTCCGGCGCGCGGCCCGCGATTTCCAACAGACGCTCGCCCGCGAGGCGCAGCGCTTCGTCCCAACTGATTGGCTCGAAGCGCCCTTCGCCTTTTCGACCGATCCGCCGCATCGGCGTCGTCAGCCGGCGGGGATGATGCACACGATCCGCATAACGGCTGACCTTCGTGCACAGAACGCCTTGCGTCGGCGGGTGATCTGGTTCGCCGACAACCTTGATCGCGCGGCCGTTGTCGACGGTCACGCGCATCGCGCAGGTATCGGGGCAATCGTGCGGACAGACGGCGCGGGCGAATTCAGCGGGAGCGTTCATGTTTGTATCGAGGGACTGCGCGGATGAAGGTGTTGATTTTATTACGTTCCAGCGTCCGCATCTGACACATGGTCGTCAAAAATAGGGATGGGCGTAGAATCGATTTTGATCTTCTCCGGAATCGACTGTCCGGATCAAACTGCATACAGCCAGACACTCAATCCATCATGAAACTGCTTCCTGAAATCCAAGCCGCTCGCGGCGAAATTCAGACTCTCCGACGAACAATCCACGCCAATCCGGAATTGCGATATGAAGAGACGCAGACAGCGTCACTCGTCGCCAAGACATTGGCTGGATGGGGTATCGAGGTGCATGAAGGCATCGGAAAAACCGGCGTGGTTGGCGTGCTCAAGCGCGGGACGGGGACGAAGTCGATCGGCTTGCGCGCTGATATGGACGCGCTGCCGATCCAGGAACTGAATACCTTCGATCACCGCTCGAAAAACGAAGGGAAGATGCACGCGTGCGGTCACGATGGACATACCGCAATGCTGCTTGGCGCGGCGCGCCATCTCGCCAGGCACGGTGATTTCGACGGCACGATTGTCTTCATCTTTCAACCGGCGGAGGAAGGCGGCGCCGGCGCGCAGGCGATGATCGATGACGGGCTATTCACGCGGTTCCCAGTCGATGCCGTATTCGGCATCCATAACTGGCCGGGCATGCCGGCGGGACATTTCGGCGTCACCGAAGGTCCGATCATGGCATCGAGTAACGAATTCCGCATTGAAATCACAGGCGTGGGATCTCATGCGGCTTTGCCGCATAACGGCCGTGATCCCGTGTTCACGGCCGTGCAAATCGCGAATGGCCTGCAAAGCGTGATCACGCGCAACAAGAAACCGCTCGATACCGCCGTTCTGTCGATCACCCAGATTCATGCCGGCGATGCCGTCAACGTCGTGCCGGACTCCGCGTGGCTTGCGGGGACCGTTCGGACTTTTACGACGGAGACGCTTGACCTGATCGAATCGCGGATGCGGAAGATCGTGCAGAGCACGGCTGAAGCCTACGAGTGTTCGGTCGAGATGACCTTCCATCGCAACTATCCGCCAACGATCAATAGTGGGAAGGAAGCACGGTTCGCGGCGGCGGTGATGAAGGAAGTCGTCGGTGAGGAGAAGGTTGACGATACCGTCGAACCAACGATGGGCGCAGAAGACTTTTCGTTCATGCTGCTGGCGAAACCTGGGTGTTATGCGTTTCTTGGAAACGGCAACGGTGGGCATCGCGAGGCCGGACATGGCGCCGGTCCCTGCATGCTGCACAACGCGAGCTACGATTTCAACGATGAGCTGCTGCCGGTTGGTGCCACGTACTGGGTGCGGTTGGCGCAGCGGTTTCTGGCGGAGGCGTGAACAGAGCTTAGGACCCGAGAGTTCAGAACGCAGGATATGCAAGCGGGCGCATTTGCTGTTTCGCTGAGGGTCGCCGGTACGTGAACGGTTAAGAGGCCACGAGTTGGCGAAGCTGACGCCGTCCAGCCGAGTGACGGTTGGGCGGCCGACGGCCGCTGGGAATGGTGGGGATAGACTTGCTTAGGCCGTTGCGGCTTGGCACGGCCGCTGGCGCGACCTCAAAACGTGCTCTACAAACGCCAAGACCCCGCTTTTGAGGGCGAGGTCTTGATGTATGTAAGGAGCCTGACGATTACCTACTTTCACACGGGCAATCCGCACTATCATCGGCGTGGAGTCGTTTCACGGTCCTGTTCGGGATGGGAAGGGGTGGTACCGACTCGCTATGGTCATCAGGCATGACGGGTTGCTGCGTCGCATTTAGGGTGCGCCACAGCCAATCTGGAAGAAGCGTAAAGAGGGGGTTGTGTTGTTTCTGTTGGCACAACACCGATCTCAACCTGTGTGTCCTGCTCACCCCGTTGGGGTAAGACACACCTGTTATAGGATCAAGCCTTACGGGCAATTAGTATCAGTTAGCTTAACGCATTACTGCGCTTCCACACCTGACCTATCAAC
>WNGR01034906.1_pt1 | contig 10857 bp, 23 predicted proteins | sample 5407581 | NCBI WGS metagenome assembly WNGR01 (sample SAMN13153383, study PRJNA577476) | soil metagenome | isolation source: 80 cm soil or saprolite under Garry oak tree replicate 2 | place: USA:California | collected 2016-06-15 | reverse complement strand
AGAAACTCCTTGCAGTCGATATAGGCCAAGATTGAATTAGACAGTGCCATTTGGTCCTACCATTCTATATTCTCTGAATCGACCTCGATTAAGCGATCACGGGATCGGGTCGAAATCACGTAGTCTAGATTCATGTTCTGTTCGTGTGGGTCACGCCGGACCAGCCAAGGGTCTAGGTGAACCACTGTGGACCATTCAAGGCCTTTGGCCTTGTGGCCGGTGGTGAGGTAGAGTCGACCTTGTTGCTTGAACAGATGCTCCGCGTAAGCAATGGCCTGACCGAGGTTCTTCCCGCGTTCCGCAAAGACCTTCATACAGGCTGCGGTATCCTCCGCGGTCTTCGATTCCTTCGCTAGCTTACCTTGTAACCACTCTTCAATTGCAGCAAGAAGTCCTGCACGATCGAGAGTTTCTGGTCCAAGCTTCCGCATGATTCCAACAAGGCGAGGGCCAATGTCACTGCCTGCAAGGGAGATTGATCGACCCGCACCGAGCAGCTGCATTGCAAGTCGGAATAATGGAGCATTGTTGCGGCAGATGATCGTAGCGTCCTCAGGGAGATCGTTAATTCGAAATCTTGCAGGTCGTTCAACGGAACCTCCCTTGGTTAGCCAACGGAAATGTGGCACTCGCCAGCGGACGTTGCGGACGATTGCAGATGGGCAACGGAAGCTGGTGGATAGTGGCAGCTCGTGGCAGTGGTAGCTGGCGGTTGCTAGGGCCATTCCTCCGGCTTTTGCGCCACGAAAGCCATAGATGTTCTGGTAGGGGTCCCCAACCCCGATAAGACGCCCCTTGGTAAGCTTTTCAAGCAGGGCGTGATTGACCGGCGATAGGTCTTGGTATTCGTCCACGAGCACTGTCGGGAACTTGGGGAATATACCACCGAACAGCGCAGGCATGTAGGGCTGATCGTTGTAGTCGATAAGGCCTTCGTAGCAGGCTTTGATGGATTGTATGAGCACAGTATCAATAAGGTCAGCTGTAAGGTCATCTGGGACTTCGTCGAGTATGCAATAGAACTGTGCCCGCGTTACTAGCCGCTTTGCGTTCGGGTAGACCCCTTCGGGAACGTAGCCAACGGCTTTCGCGAGCGCAACGCCTTGCGTGACTTCGGAAAAGACAGACCAGATTGCATCACGGTGCTGGCTAGGCGCAGCGTCGATAATGGATTTGAGGATCGTGCCTGACTTCTTAGGATCGACCTTAAGCTGTCGTGACTGGGACTGCGCCCATATTCGATGGCCGATCGAATTAAACGTTCGAACGGTCGTGGTCGATAGCATTCGGCCTTCGGCTTCATTGGCGTTCTTCTTGTTGAATACGAGGTAGAGGATCGGCCCGCGAGGAAGCACGTGTTCGATGGCTTCTAGCGTGGTGGTCTTCCCCGTCCCTGCAAGGGCCGAGATCATTAGATTATCCTTCGACATCGTTGCGGCATTTAAGATGTCGAGCTGCTCGTCGGTGTGATGGTGAGTGGTGACATCCACGGGGTGGTCTCCTTATACCATTCGTTTCATTGCTAGCTTCGTTACCTTATCCTGTGCCAACCGAAACATCTCGGCCACGCCAAGCCAGCCTCTGGCGAGAAGCTTATCCATGTCGTTGTCTTCGGTATTGTGCAGGTGGGCTAGGACACAGGCACATTCTTGGGCCTCGCGAAGGTGATCCATTAGCTTCGCGTAGGTTTCCCCGCGGGTTACTTGGCCACCAATGGTTTCATAGCGCATTCTCATTCCTCCGCCGTTATGGGTATATCCAGTATGATAATGGCCCTATCCTGTAGCCAATAGCACCATCCATGACTTGTGGTTTCCATTCCCAAAAGAACCATAACATTGGTCCAGTTGGCCATTCCCAAATCAACATATGACGGTTAGAAAATCTTAGGACCATCAAAACCTCCGCTTAAATGGCTTCACTGGTACAGGTGGCAAGGTAGCGAGTAGGGCTGCAAGGCGGTCCTTACGTGGAGCAGTGGAATGGCCATAGTGGTCAGGCCAGTTGAGAGGCATGTTGTAAAATTCATATGGTAGTCCATCCATGGTGGTTACAAATTCATAAAGTTCCATGTTCCACCATGGGTAAGCCCTATGCCCAATTGTTGGGATGGTCCACCAGTAGCCAAGGTTGTCGCACTCAACACAGCCGGTGGCAGGTTCAGAGCCAAGGCAACCATCATTTAGTGGTTGGTCGGTGTAGCATAGTGGACATGTCATATGCTCGGCAATGTCGAACGCTGGCTTGCCGTGAACCTTATGGACTATGAGGTAGAGATCGGTCATTGCAGTCCACCTTGCTGATGTCGTTCTTGCTTCCAGCCTTTCATTTGAGAATCCCCAGTTCAAGCAAGGCCTCCCTAGCCCTATCCAAATCCGGTTGCGTGATCCCGTCCTTGATCAATCGCTTCGCTATCACCGCCGGTCGCAGGCACGGTTGGCCACCGCCCTCGACTGAGTGGCGAGCACCGAGAAGGGCAATAGCCTGCAATAGCCCAGCTTCGGACAACCGAAAGGCTACTACACGGGGAGCATTCGGCGCAGGTATCTCTGCATAGACATTGACGTCATCAGCCCAGACTTTAACCGCGTAGCTGGGCGCTGCGGTTGGTAGGACTTCGGCCATTAGAACCGCCTCCATGATCGTTTTGGTGCAGGTAGGGTCGGTGCTAGAACAGGAGGGATATAGGCTTCGTGTTCATAAGACCCATAATATGCATGGGTAGCACTGGCCATATCTCGCTGTATCTGTTCTGGCTCAGCCATTATTGCTGGTATAATCTCAGGCTCCTCTGGCAACAGTGCTGCCATTTCCATCTGTACCCATCCACCCCGATCATAATCATAGCACCACTCCGTCCCGATCGTCCCGCGCTGGATAAACCTTGGCAACATCTCGCGATGGCGGCAGCGAGGGCGGTGCCCCGCAGGGCACTCACATTCCTTCATCGTGCAGAGATAGCTGCTTTCGACATTCATATGTTCGTCGAACTTGGTGATCCGGTACTGATCACCAGCATGTTTGCAGTTGTAGAGGAAGGTCATTGTTCGTTCTGCTCCATCTCATTGGCACAGTCAGCGTAGCCTGACTCATAGGCATCTGCGAGACGCTGTACGATCATCTGCTCAATGTCAGTATCGTTAGCCATATTACGGATTGCCTTCATGATTTCGTTACAGGCTTCGTCAAGATTAATGGCTGTCATAAGCCCACCCTTCCCTTTGTTCGGTCTCGATGTCAAAGTCCTTAGGTGCCTCTAGTCCTTGCCGGTACCATGGCCATTCCTTCCACATATTAGGACGAAGCATACCTAGGTGCAGGTAGTAGTCAACCACGTGAAGGTTGCCGATGTCACTCATGCTCCCCGTTCCCCACTTCGCTCAGGACGGAGGGCGACGGCAGTTACATGGAGCGCTTCACGGATTTTGCTGATAGTATCTGCGTCAGCATCTTCTCGGCTCATGTCCTCTGGCGTCTCACCTCTTATGCAATCCTGAGCCTGCTCAAGAGCGCTTTCACTTAGAGTCAGTGCTTCCTTGAGATCGTGCATAGCAATTTCACGCTCACAATGCCGGTCTGTGAATTGCTTTAGTTTCCGCGCGATCTCCTCCCTTCCCGAATCCACCTGTGGGGGAGGGTCTGTGAGGCGATCGACAACGTCAATCAATGTCCCGACAAGTTCATAATCGAAACAACATTCGGGATTGTCAGGTGTTGCACGAGCGACTTGATAGCGCGCGTGGCCTACGGCGTGGCGCTCTTGTTCACTGAACAAAGATTCCCTCGCCCCAGCATCAGGAGCGACGGCGGGAGTTATTGGGGTGCAGCATTCTTGTGTCCATTTACGGTGTTCGCTCCCAGGAGCGACGGCGGGGGTGAGGGCTCGACTACATTGTTCACAATCTTTGCGCTCAATTCCGTGACAGCAATAATCGAACTTTGGAAGTTGATCCGCTTTCGCCTCCCGCCCCTGGGGGGCAGCGGCTTGGCGGAGGGCTACCGCTGCTCTTTTCATCAATCGTGATACAAATCCGGCGTCTAGCGCATCGCCGCGTCCACCCGTCGCAGGCCAGGTGTCCAATTCGTCCGCCAGTTCCAGCATTTCCTGTGGGGTGGTCATGGCTGACTTCCCGGCTTTGCATAATGTTCATCGAGCATTTCGAGCGCGCGCCGCAATGTCACTCGCAAATCACGCTTCCCCCAGAACGTCACAGCCATGAATGGCCCTTGTACCTGCACCGTATCGCGAACCGGACCAACATGTGTCTCGCGAATGATCTCCTTCGTCACGGGCAATTCAAGATAGATGCGAAGTGCCGTAAATCTGTGGCCGTCGATGATCTTTTCGATGATCTCAAGGCGCGGCTGGTCCGGCATTTCCTCGGCGTAGATGTTGACTCGCATAAATTATTCTCCGGTGGATTTTATTGGACAATGACCAGTTGCGGTTGCGGGGGAGGGTAACAGAGCATTTTCCGGCTGTTTGCTGCACCACTCGCGCCATTGGGCACGGATCGGCACCGGAATGTAGAAATTCGGAATGTGATAGATGCCCATCGCGTCTCGCCGAATATCATCCGCGCCGCGCTCGATGACGCCAGCCTTTGAAAGCGCGTCTATCATTGGCCAAGTGCAATTTGGCACTTGGCCAATTGCAATTTGCTCAAACGCTTCGCGCTGCGCTGGCGTCATTCCGGCACACGGATGTTTTGTCATGTCATCCTCTCCCCTACATTGCCTTGCAACCCATGTGGTGGCACTAGACGACCACCACTAGCCCGTTCCCATCTGCCGTTTTTCACCTCAAACAATTGACCCGTTGAACCGTGGCGGAATGTGCCGTCCGGCAAACCAACCGCCGATGCCTGTGGTGGCCAATCTGACATTTCGTGTTCGGATTTATCGATCATGACCGGGCTGCTCCCTCTAGCGCGGCGATGACTTCCTCCGCGGTTCGGTTCCACTGATTGTTCCAACAGGCTGCACCGTAGCCATGGATGTTCTTGGCACCTGCGACAAGCAGGTAATCACAGACGGCTAGTCCTGCCTCCCACTCCAATGGAGTGGTGTCGTACTCATTGAGTGGACTATGCACTCTACCATTGGCAGCGATGGCAATTGCGCCGTGGATGCAGACGCGGCCTAGGCTGTCCTCCTGCGTATACTTAGCCAGCCCGTATTCGCGGACGATCTCGGCGGCTCGGAGCAGAACCGTGCGCCACGGGGCAACGTAGTTAATCTTCTCTTCCCATTTTGGATCGTAAAGCATCGTTTGCCTCCATTGTAGGTACAAACTTCTGACTATCCTTTATTATACCATTTCTAGCGCCCGAAGTCAACCTCGATTTGGCTAGATTGGCCACGATAGGAAAAAGCCTGCCAGTGCATTCGCGCCACTGGCAGGAGTTTCTGCCCTCTCGTAAGGGGACGAACGAGGGCATTGGGGAAGGTTAGTCCATTCGACAGACTTCGAAGGAGCGATCGGGTTGGGTTATGGCTTCTTGCTCCTATTAGATTTGGCTCAGTCAACGGATAGAGACGACATTGGATTGTTCTTCCTTGTACAACTCCTCCTTATGTACCAGGGCATAGACGTGGCCATCTCCGCCGACTTTGCCACACAAGTCAGATGTTAGCCCACGAATTAGGCACAGCCCATACATTGTATGTTCTAAGACTACGGGAATGTTCCATTGCCCGCCGTCAGCTTGACAGTAGTAAAGCTTATTCATGGTATGGCTCCCTGCTAAAGAAATTGCCCCACCAGTTTCCCAGCAGGGCAATGCTTTGCTTAACGCTGACTACCTATCGCTTCCGGTCGCCAGTTATAGCTTTCCTCCGTCCCGCCACCAGCAAGCCATGCCTGCAATGGAACGTAGTAGGACCAGTCGTGGTAGCGCTTGCCGGAGTACTTGCCGGGGGAGGGTTCAGGCTGGGATTGCGATGCATCTTCCAAGTTGCTGGCAATCGTAGTAGGCTCCGATTGCGCAGTAGGATGGCTTTCACTCTGACCCTGTTGGGGCTGGTCGATAGTCTGCCCAAAGCTTGTTTCTGTGGTAGGGAAAGGGATCGGTTCCGAGATAGACTCAGGCTGGACCTGCATTAGCTCAGGCATAGGTTGAGCCTTCGCCGCTTCCTCCGCAGCCTTTCGGGCCTCCTCGGCCAAGCGATCTCGCTCAGCTTTGAATGCCTGTTCAGCCTTGAAGGCTTCCAGTTCCGCCTTCTCTGCCGCAGACATCATAACCGTAATATCCTTGCCAGAGCCCGTTACAGCTGCCGTGGTGTGCCCCACAGTAGCCTGCACGTCTTGGAAAGTGCGGATAAGATTAGCAACCTTGTCTTCTGCTTCCAAGTGGCGAAAGCCAGCGTCATCGCGTTCGGCCTCCACCGAACGCAGCTTGGCATTGAGGTCATTTTGCTGGGCTTTCAGTTCCATAATCCGGGTCTCTAGCTGGGCTATGGTTTCGCCGTCGCGAACATGACGGCCTTCATAGTCTTGGACCTTGTGTTGAAGTTCAGGCTCAGCTTCCAGAGCCCTATAGGCTTCCGCAATCTCGCGGATGAAGTTATGTCCTTGGTCAGTCATGGCTCAATTTCCTTTCGATTGGTCTTTGGGGCTATGCCCCTACCATCGCTTGAAAAGGGCGAGGGTATCCTGAGCTTGTGGCCTTACGGCAGTGCTCATTGCTACCCTCGTTTGGGACTACTGGCCCCGTGTTAGACCTAGGCGATACGCAGCGTGTGGCTGGCTAAGGCTTGCTGTTTCTCGCCTAGGTTAGCTGCGTCAGTGGGCCGTGGCTCCGCTGGGCTTCTGTCTCGGCGCGGCCATACCGGCTTGCTTGGCAGAGAGTGGGGCTCCTTCACCCTTCTTCCGCTTCGGCGGTGCCTTTGGCTTTGCCTTAACTTCATCGCTCTCGGCTTTCGCACCAAACAGGCCCTTAAGGTTCAGGGCAGAAGTGCCCTTGGCCTCAGTAGCCCGCTCCGCGAGGTTCTTCTCCGCGAGTTGGATCAGGGTTGGGTTACGCTCCAGCACCGTCTTCGCAGCTGTAGTAAGTTCCTTCGCGGTGTACGCACCGATCTTTTGGCCAGAGTTGCGGATCAAGTCCTTGACCATGTTTTTTGCGAGACGCATGGCTTCGGTAGATACCGCACCGGAAGCTTTTGCCCTCTTGGCACCGGGGACGATACCCTCGCGTAGTTGCTGGGCTGTCTGTTCCGCTGCTTTGAGGACTTCCTTCTTCCGATCTTCCAACTCCTTGCCTTCGAGCTTTGTGATCCCAGCGAGGCACTTTGCCGCACCGTTTGCCTTGTTCAGAAAAGCCTCCGCGCCTGCGATAAGCAGGGCTTGGTAAGTCTGATCTGGCAAGGCTGAGAAGTTGATCTCGATTGCTCCAGCTTCGCCTTTGAGAGCGATCTGAGCAATAAAATCAGCAGGGGCTTCCGCCCCGCCTGTTTCAACCGTTACGTCAGTCATGTGTGCACGTCCTTTGCTGCACGTCTTGGGTTCTGATCTCGCGCTAGGACTGTCGAATATCGAAGCAAGTCCGATCTATCCGTCCTCTATGGCCTCGTCAGGAGAGGGCAAGACCCTCTCGACATTCGTCTGCTGGAGTTGGCAGACGAATGTTTCGGCCTGCTATCGCCTCCATCCTCTGCCAATGTGCGTTTGGCCAAGTAGTGGGCTTAGGACATTGGCAAGACTTGGGGTGGAGGCAGGACTAGAGTTGGTAGTGTTATCAGCCCACTCACACCGCATAGGATGAGCTTCCCAGTGGTCTAGCGACCCGTGCCATACCTCCGCTAACCGCCCGCATTTGGCACAGTGAGGGCTGGCCTCATCCTCACGATAATGCACCGTCTCTGTCTCCCTCCGCATCCGCAAGCCTTCGGCTTCACCCTCGACGATCGTCTCAGGCTTGCCGTCGTTATAGGTGATGGTGCTTATGTTGAACTGGCTTGGTTCCCTAGCATGTGATATAAGGCTGATGAGGTTCATAGCTCACTCCTTTCCGATCCGTGACATTGGATCATAGTGAAGGCCGTTGAGATAATCCACAGCCTTCGAATTGAGATACGTCACGACCCCATCAGCCGCATTAGCAGCCTCGTCTTCGTTCTCAAACTCAACGCTAGAGCACACCCATAGCCTGTCGTACCAACGTATCGCTGGCTTAAACGGGCCTAATCCGAAAGAGGTAGCAATCATGGCATGGCTTCCCTTTTGCTAGAATTGGCAGTGTTAAGTCAGCATCTCTAGCACCCATTGCAGGAACTGTTGGATTGGCATTGGCATAGCTTCCCTCCTGCTGGAGTTGGTAGTGTTAAACCACGAAGTGGTAGAGCAATTCCTCTGCCCCAAATACCGCTCGCTTCTCACAGCACTTGCATTTGTAATTCCTTGCATCGGGCTCACGGCCCTCCGCATCCTCTCCGCAAGCAATACAGAAGCCAGGATTATCAAGCGTCTTCCTCCCTCGCTCTACAGCTTCTATTACCCTGTCAACCGTGATAGACTTATGCATCTTCATTAGCTCTCTCCCTTAGCCTATCCCTCGCACCATCACCATTTGGTGCCCGAATTGCGGCGGAATTGTGACCCCGAAATCAATTCCGCGTGAATGCATTTGCATGTTGCACCGCGATACAGGGTGGAGTTGGTAGTGCTATCGCTCGGCGTGGGATCGGTAGTGAGGCTGGAGTTGGTAGACGAAGCTCTATTGTCCCTTCATTATAGCAGATTTTCCCCGCTATGTCAACACCAATCCCACCCCGATTTACCCCCGATAGTACCCCGATGATACCTCGATTACCCCCCGATAGCCCGATAGACGAAACCATAGCACCTGTCTCCCCCCGGGTAGGTAGATGGCATGTTCTCCCTGCCCCTGCCTCCCTGCCTATCCTGTCCTATAGTAGTCGTATATATATAGAGAAAGGCAGGGAGGCAGGGGGCAAGGGGATGGGAGAAGGCACGATATAGGGCAGGGGAGGGACACAGGTGTGATGGTTTTGCCTATCGGTATATCGGGGACTAATCGAGGGTTAATCGAGGGGACATCGAGGGATGTGATGCGGCGGATTGTCGCAGGGGAATGGCCAAGGCTGTAACATTTCGTGATTGGACATTGGCCTTGGCCCGGCGCATCGTCGCGACATGGCCAGCGCATTCCGCGCAAATGGCCTAAAGGAGCAAGCCATGACGATCCACCAGAACAGCGAACTGGAAGCCTTCAAAGCCCGCATTGCTGAACAAGACAAGATCATTGCGGCCCTCAAGGCGCAATCCGACCGCAAGATCACCTGCAAAGTCACCGAGAAGGGCGGCGTCTCCGTCTACGGCCTTGGCCGCTTCCCCGTTACCCTCTACGGCTCGCAATGGGACAAGCTCGCCGCGAACATGAAGGGCGTGATGGACTTCGTTGAAGCCAACCGCGCGTTGCTGTCCACCAAGGACTGATCCCCAGCCACGACCGCTTCCTACCTTGGCCTCTCGCCCCGAAGGGCGGGGGGCCAAAATTTCGTTCGCGCGCGTGGCGCAATACTGCCAGGCGCAAATTGTGCTGATTTCGAAGGGCCCATATCTGTGCAAATCGTGTGCAAATCGAAAGGCCCATACCTTTCAGGGTAGCGATTGCAAAGGAGTTGACTTTTGAAAGGGGAAATGATATTATCGGGGATAGTATGGAGTGGACTGGTATTATGTTACCGCTTGCGGATGATGGATTTCTGGACTTCTCAGGGCTGATGCACTGTGCGGTTTATGCGCTTGTGCGACAAGGGAAGGTGGTCTATATAGGGCAGTCAAAATCGGTCGGGGAAAGACTGATGACCCATTGGCGCAAGCGAAAGGGTGGTGTCCGAAAGTCAGGGTTGTACAAGCATAGGATTGTTGTAGGTATTACATTTGATGCTGTTTGGGTAAGGCTTTGTATGTTGCGGGAACTGGATGACCTAGAGATCGCAATGATCAAGAAGTATCAACCGAAGCATAACGTGAAGCACATGCCACCAAAGCCATCTATATCGCTAGATATGCTAGTCGATATGATGCCACTCTACCCGCTACTTCCCCCCGCCCCAGAACGGCGGGTTTCTTCCTGGAGACGATTGTGAAGCCTGAGCTACACAGAGGAAAGATTGCCAAGCCGCCGCGGATTCTCGCGGTGCGGGTGCTTACGCGCGAGGACTTGGGTTGCCTAAAGAACGAGAAGCGGGTGCAGCCACGGGTGAAGGCCTTCCGCGATACGCACCATCGTCTAGCCCGGCGCTGCGCTGCGCGGCTCCGCAATGAGGAAATCCTGCGGATCACTGGATACTCCTATACACGCCTATCCTCGTTTAAGCTGGACCCAGCCTTCCAACAGCTTGTCGCTGAGTACCGTAACAAGGTCGACTCCGCCTTCGTCCAGTCCCAGGACGAATTCTACGAAACCTCGACCTCGAACATGCTCCGGGCCGAGCGCCAGGTCGAAGCCCATCTTGACGACGCCGACGACAAGGGCGAGTTGATCCCAATCAAGACCCTACTCGCGATCACCTCCGACCGCGCCGACCGCTTTGGCTATTCGAAGAAAACCATCAACACCAATATCAACCTCGACTTCGCAAAGCGAATGGAGCAAATGATGGCCGCGCGAGGTCAGGCTACCGTAATCGATGCCAAGGCAATTGCCCCCCAATCTCAGGCTTTGGCGTCGAATCCTCAGGAGCTCCCCCAGGCTCCTGAGGAGCCCAAATCCGCCGCAGCTTCGGCTGGCTTACGGCGGCGGATGTAGAGGAGGGAGAGATGCTCGATCGGATACCTTGGCATGGCTCTCCGGTCTCCGAGCGCTCTCCCTCTTCGAACTGGCAGGAGCA
>WNGR01017005.1_pt1 | contig 10858 bp, 7 predicted proteins | sample 5407581 | NCBI WGS metagenome assembly WNGR01 (sample SAMN13153383, study PRJNA577476) | soil metagenome | isolation source: 80 cm soil or saprolite under Garry oak tree replicate 2 | place: USA:California | collected 2016-06-15 | reverse complement strand
TGTTCACGCGCACTAAGTACGGCGCCGACAAGCTGGTCACGTTCCTGCGGCGCGAGGGCATCGCGGCGCAGGCGATCCACGGCGACAAGGCCCAGAGCACCCGCCAGCGGACCCTCGATCAGTTCCGCAGCGGGGCGATAGACATTTTGGTCGCGACCGAGATCGCGGCTCGGGGAATCGACGTGGACGGCATTCGCATGGTGGTGAACTACGACGTGCCGACCGACCCCGAGCTGTACGTGCACCGCGTGGGCCGGACGGCCCGGGCGGGCCAACGGGGGCTCGCCCTCATGCTCATGTCGCCCGATGAGTGGCTGCTCGTCGTCGATATCGAGAAGCTGGTGGGCCAGACCTTCCCGCGCGAGGTGATCCCCGGGTTCGAGCCCGCCGTGGCGCCGCTGCAGCCGCGGGCGCGAGCGGCCGAGGCGCCGAAGCCGGCACGGTCCGTGCGGATGCGCGCCGGCCGCGTGCGCCGCTCGGCCTAGAGGCTCTTCACGAAGTCCTGCACGGGGATCGCGGCCAACGTCAGCAGACGCACGCTGCCGCGCGCCCCCAGCGTGGCCGACACGCGCGCGATCGTCGCGTTATCCGGCGCCTCCACCACGTTGACGAAGTCGTACGGCCCCAGGGTCGCGTACTGGGCCGTCACGCGGGCGCCCAGCTTCTCGATCTCCTTGTTCACTTCCTGGAGGCGCCCGGGGTTCTCCTTCAGGGTCTTGGCGCCTTCATCGGTGAGGTTCGACAACATGATGTAGGTGGACATCGGTGGTCTCCCGTGCGTGGTTGGCCCGCTCAGCCCCGTTGTTCGATCGACACGTAGTCCCGCGCGGCCGCGCCCACGTAGATCTGGCGCGGGCGCGCGATGCGCTGCTCCTTGTCCAGCAACATCTCCTGCCACTGCGCCAGCCACCCGGGGGTGCGCCCGATCGCGAACAGCACCGGGAACATGTCCACCGGGATCTGCATCGCCTCGTAGATGATCCCGGAATAGAAGTCCACGTTCGGAAACAGCTTGCGCGATACGAAGTAGTCGTCCTGGAGCGCAATGCGCTCGAGCTCGACCGCGATGTCGATCAGCGGGTTCTTGCCCGTGACGTCGAACACCTCGGCCGCGATGCGCTTGATGATCCTGGCCCGCGGATCGTAGTTCTTGTAGATGCGGTGCCCGAAGCCCATCAGCCGCAGCTCGCCCCGCTTGACCCGCTCGATGTAGGCCGGAATGCGGTCCTTCGAGCCGATCTCGCGCAGCATCCGCAGCACTTCCTCGTTGGCGCCGCCGTGCAGCGGCCCGTACAGCGCGGCCGCCGCCGAGGCCATGCACGAATAGGGATCGGCGTGCGAGGAGCCCGTGGTCCGCATCGCGCTGGTCGAGCAGTTCTGCTCGTGGTCGGCGTGGAGGATGAACAGCACGTCGAGCGCCCGCTGCAGCGTCGGGTTCGGGACGAACTTCACCTCCGTCGTCTTGAACATCATGTTGAGAAAGTTGCCGGGGTAGCTCAGGTCGTTGTCCGGATACGCGTACGGCAACCCGACCGAGTGCCGGTGCGCGAACCCGGCGAGCGTGGGCACCTTGGCGATGAGCCGGATGATCTGGATGTGGCGCGATCGCTCGTCCTGGATCTGCTTCGCCTCGGGGTAGAACGTCGAGAGCGCGGCCACCGTGCTCACGAGCACCCCCATCGGGTGCGCGTCGTGATGAAAGCCGTCGATGAACTTCTTGATGTTCTCGTGGATGAACGTGTGGTGCGTGATCTCCAGCACCCACGTGTCCAGCTCCGCGGCCGACGGCAGCTCCCCGTGCAGCAACAGGTACGCGGTCTCGAGAAACGTGCTCTGCTCGGCGAGCTGCTCGATCGGGTAGCCGCGGTAGCGCAGGATACCCTGTGCCCCGTCGATGTAGCTGACCGCGCTCTTGCACGAGGCGGTGTTGATGTAGCCGGGATCGTACGCCAGCAGGCCGACGTCGTCGTCCCCCACCTTGATCTGTCGGAGGTCAACGGCCCGCACGGCGCCATCCTGCACCGGGATCTCATACTGCTTCCCGGTGCGGTTGTCGGTGACGCTGAGGCTGTCCTTCGGCACTAGGGACGCGTCCTGGGAGTGGCTGGGGAAAGATAACGCCCTTATCTTCGCGTCCATGACCCAGGCGACCCAGCCCCGCCGCGAAAGCCTCTATCCCACCCGCTCGAGCGCGGGGGCCATGTTGGGCCAGCAGCTCGCCACCCGGGGCTACACGTCGAGCATCCTCCTCGGCGTCACCCCGGAGGGAGTGGAGATCGCCGCCAACGCGGCCAAGGCCATGGGCGCGCAGTTTGACGTCCTCGTGGCCTCCTTCATTCGCCTAGGCTCCAACCAGAATCCGATCGGCGCGATCGCCGAGTCGGCCCCGTCGGAGATGGACCCCGACTTCCTGCCCGGCGGCGACCTCCTGAGCTCGCTCGAGGCCGCGATCGACGAGTCCCGCGCCCGGGTGAGCCAGGACCTCGTCTTGTACCGCACCCAGCGGCCGGTGAAGAGCCTCACGGGGCGCGTCGCGGTGATCGTTGATGGGCACGTCGTGTGGCCGTGGAAGGTCCTCGCCGCCGCGAAGGCCGCGGAGCAGCTCGGCGCCAGCAAGACGGTGATCGCCACGCCGGTGGCGACCCAGGCCGCGTCCGAGCGGATCTATGCCCGCCGCTACGAGCTCGTCTGCCCGAGCATCGTCATGGGTGCCACGGGCCATCCGTCCCCCTACGGGGATATGGCGGGGGATACGCCGGAGCGGCTGCGCAGCATCATGATCGCGCACCAGGCGGCGTGACACGTCCCACGTTGCACGTCGCACGTCCCACGAGTGGCGCTGGGGGACGTGCGACGTGTGACTTGTGACGTGCGACGCCTATTTGTCCAGCTCCACCAGCCCCCGCTCCAGCCACCGATGCTCGCCTCCCAGCACCTCCTGGGCCACGCGGTAGGTGGGTGCGTCCTCGTTGCGCCACAGCTCCCGAAGCTTGGACGCGATCCGCCGACGCGCCTGGCGGCAGAACAGGTCCGCCAGAGCGACGGCGTGTCGGCCGGTCGCCTGGTCCTTGCGCCGCAGCGCGTCGGCCCGCGCGCAGGTGGCGGCCATGGCGAACAGCTCGGCACCCGCGTCCACGAGGCGGAAGAGCACGGCCTGGCGATACTCGAGCTTGGGGCCGAAGCGCAGCATGGCGTGGAACACCCCCCGGGCGAGACGCCGGGCGTTGCGCTCGACGTAGCGCACGTGCTTGGCGAGCGGTCCCAGCTCCGCATACCGCGGCCAGAAGCTCCACCCCACCCAGCGCGACGGGTACCACCAGGCGTAGAACAGCGCGGCGCGTAGCAGTCCGGCGAGCCGCCGGCCGAGGGCCTTCCCGGGGAGCACGACGTCGCCCGCCACCTGGAGGTGCTTGTCCACCGCTTCCCGGGCGATGAACAGGTGCATGATCTCGCTCGAGCCCTCGAAGATCAGGTTGATGCGGAAGTCGCGCATGATGCGCTCGACCGGGACCGGCCGCTCGCCCCGGGCGCGGAGCGAGTCGGCGGTCTCGTAGCCGCGGCCCCCCCGGATCTGGACCGTCTCGTCGATGATCCGCCACCCCATCTCGGAGTTGTACAGCTTCGCGATCGCCGCCTCGAGCCGGATGTCGTAGCCGCCGCGGTCGGCCATCGCGCCGCACAGCTCCGCCACCGCCTCCATGGCGAAGGTGTTCGCGGCCATCGCGCCGATCTTTTGCGCGATGGCGTCGTGCTTGCCGATCGGCCGGCCCCACTGCACGCGCTCGTTCGACCAGGTACGCGAGATCTCGAGACAGCGCTTCCCCGCGCCGACGGCGGAGATCGGCAGCGTCAGGCGGCCGGTGTTGAGGGTGACGAGCGCGAGCTTCAACCCCCGGCCCACCTCCCAGAGGACGCTTTCCTTGGGCACGCGGACGTTGGTGAATCGGATCACGCCGTTGTAGATCGCCTTGAGCCCCATGAAGTGGCAGCGGTGCGTCACGGCGACTCCCGGCCAGCTCGTCTCCACGATGAACGCCGTGATCTGCCGCTTCTCTTTCCCGTTCACCATCTTGGACGGCGTCCGCGCCATCACCACCATCAGCTCGGCTTTCGTGCCGTTGGTGCACCACAGCTTCTCGCCGTTCAGGATCCAGGCCGCGCCGTCTTCGCTCGGCACCGCCGTCGTCTCGAGGGCCGCCGGGTCCGACCCCACGCCCGTTTCGGTGAGCGCGAACGCCGAGATCGCTCCCTTCGCGAGGCGCGGGAAGTACTTCTTCTTCTGGGCTTCGGTGCCGAACATCTTGAGCGGCTGCGGCACGCCGATCGACTGGTGAGCCGAGAGGAGGGCGGTGACGGATCCGTCCACGCTCGACACCAGCTCGATCGCGCGCATGTAGGAGAGCTGTGACAGCCCGAGCCCCCCGTACTCCCGCGGGATCTTGATGCCGAAGGCTCCCAGCTCGCGCAGCCCCTGAATCACCGACTCGGGAATTTCGCCTTCGCGATCGATGCGCTCGGGATCCACCTGCTCCCGCAGCAGCTTCGCCAACCCCGTGAGAAAGGGCTGCGCGCGGCGCTCCTCGTCTGGGTCCTGCTCGGGGTAGGGGTGGACGAGGTCCATGCGCAAGCGGCCCAGGAACAGCTCGCGCACGAAGCTCGGGGCCGCCCACTCTTGCTCGCGGGCGGCTTCGGCGACTTCGCGCGCCTCCTCGGCGCTGACTTGGCGTTCGGGTGCTGTGGCGGTCGTGGCCATCGGACGTCCTCGGTTGGGCTACCTCAACTTAAGCAGCCGGACCGGGGCACGGTGAGGGACCGATGTCAGCGCGCGGTGAGCGTCAGGCCGAGCCGGTGCTGACTGCCCAGTGCATCGGATGCCTGGTACGCGTAATCCAGGGAAGCCCCGTGCATTCGAAGGCCGACGCCGAGGCTCACCGGGGCCGTAGCGAAATCGCCTCCGGCGCGAGAGGCGAAGCCCAGCCGGGCTACAGCGAGGCGCCGGCTGCCGGGGTCGGCGAGCCCCACCTCCACGCCACCGCCGAGCCGACCGGGAGCGCCCCGCGCCGCGACGAAGTCGGCGGTGACGACGAGGTGGAGCCGGTCGTGGCGGGGTCCCAGCGGCCGCAGCTCCGCCCCGGCGCGCACAGTGCGGGGTAGCGGGGCCGAGAATCCCCCGACGCTCACGTCGCCGCCGAGGTACTGCACGCTCGCCCCGATTGCCAGGCGGGAGCTGAGCCGGCCGCGGATGCCGGCGGAGAAGCTGGCGGAGCTACCCGACGCCTCGGCGAGCGCCGTCGAGTAATAGTTGACGGCCGCACCGACGCTCGCGTGTCCCAGGTCGAGCGCGCCGACGAGCGCGAACGTCTGCTCGTTGGCCGACAGCGTCTGGCCGGTGGCGGTACCCTGGCCGCCGCACCCGTTGCACACCACTTCGTCCACGCTGCCGAGATCGAGATAGCGGACGCCGACAGCGAGACCGATCGCATGCAGGCGCCAACCGACGGCCATCGATCCGGCTTTTGAGCCGTCGAACAGGGTCTGGCCGGCGAGTTCGGCTTCGAGGTGCTCCACCGTCGCTGCGCCCGCGGGGTTCGCGAAGATGCTCGTGACGCCGGCCGACGCCGTGAGCGCGCCGCCCAGCGCCGCCGCACGCGGCACCGTCGTGAGCTGCAGGATGGGTGCGCCCGCTTCCCCGTTGGCGCGCTCGACAGTCTGCGCCGCTGCGACGCGCGATCCTAGGAGGAGCGCGATGACGATCGGGGAGGAGGTAAGGGTCACGAGGGCACGTCTAGCGCGCGGGGCTCAGGATCATCAGGCGCTGGCGGAGCAGCTGCCGGCCCATGTCCACGACCAGGATGTACATGCCGTTCGGCAGGCCGGGAGACTCGCCGCGCACGTCCCAGGTGAAGCCGTTGCTCGGCAGGGCCGTGAACCGCCGCACGCGGAGCCCGGCAAAGGTGTAGAGCGCGATGGACTGCGGCGGCACGTCGTAGCTGAAGATCACCCGCCCGCTCCGGACCGGGTTCTCCGACACGAGGAAGGGCGCGTTGCTGAGCAGCGACGCCCGCCCCAGCTGGCTCGCCACGGGAACGGGGATGTAGGCCACGGCGCGCCCGGCCGATACGCTGCCCGTCGCTGAGGCGGCGGTCACGCGCAGGCCGAGTGTGTCGCCCTGGCGCAAGTGGTCGTTCAGGCGCACGGCGAGGAGGTAGGTGACCTGCCCTCCCGCGGGCACGCTCGAGACGAGGACCGGGAGGCTCGGGGTCGTGCCGCTCGCGAACGGGGCCGCGAGGGCGACGAGCGGCGCCCAGCCTGGGATCGCGCCCGCGCCCGTCGAGTCCCGGTACAGGTCCAGTTCCGTGACCATGTCATTCAGCGCATGGTTGCTTGTGCCACTCACGACGATCGTGTCCACCTGCTCCGCCTGGGCGGCGGACGCGCTCACGACGAACTGGAGCGCCGCGTTGGCGCCGATACGCAAGCGCTCGGTGGGGGGGTGCGTCCCCGGCATCACGGTGAGATCGGCCGCCACGAGCGCGAGCGCTGCCTGCGTGTCCAGCTTGCCGTAGCCCCACGATGGGTTGGGTGTCCCCGCCCCGAAGCCGGTGTAGGATGAGCCCGTGAAGCCATCGTGGCGTGCGCTCCCCGTGAGGATCGTCCGCACCTGCTCCGGCGTCAGATCGGCGCTCCGCTCGAGCAGCAGTGCCACGGAGCCCGTCACCATCGGCGTCGCCATCGACGTCCCGCTGAATAGCACATGCACATGGTCGGTGGCGATGAGGGCGGTCGGCGCGGGCGGGTTGCTGGCGCTCGAGTAGACCGAGAAGATGCCTTTCCCGGGTGCGGCGAGGTCGGGCTTTTGCCGCGACGGCAGTGAGTCGCGCACGGGGCGAGTGGGTCCGGGGGACGAGAACGTGGCGAGGTCGCCGATCTGCTCCTGCACCAAGTATTGGCGGCCCCCGGCTTGCGAGACCCAGTTGACTCGCGTCACGTGCGCGGCAACGGTGATGGCGCGGGCGGCGGTGCCGGGTGCGCCGACGAGGTAGGCGTTGTCGCCGCCCACGCTGAACTGGGCGGCGAAGCTGCTCGCATACTCCCAGATGTCGAAGCGGCCGGACCCGCCCTGATGCTCGAGCCGCAGCGTAATGAGCCACGTTCCCGCTGCGGGCGGCTGCGTCGCAATGTTGTCGTACATCTCGATCTCGCCTTGGCCGTCGCCGTTCTCTGGCGCAGGACCATCCGATGCGTTGTACAGGAAGATGTGCCCTTGCGCTTCGTCCACTGAATCGCGCGCGTCGTACCAGAGCGTGAAGAGCATGTAATCGTTGAGGGCGCCGGAGGTCGGTGTGTAGTTCGGGACCGAAACGGCGAGCTGCGCCGAGTCACCCGCGGCGAGGAGCGTGCGCGTCGCGTGCACGTAGAACGGCGGGGAGTTGCCGGTCGTCGCGGTCGCGTTACTGCCGCTGTTCCCCGCGGCGATGACCACGATGTGCCCTGGACCAGAAAGCGAATCGATCGCCTGCTCGTCGGCTGCGGTGCCGTCATGGGGGCCGAACAACGTCCCTAGGCTTAGGTTGACGACGGCGGGGCGTCCCAGGGCGTCGGCGCGCTGGAAGATGTATTGGATGCCCTCGACCAGGTCGGCCGATGAAAAGCTCCCCTCGCCGCCCTTGACGGCGATGATGTCCGCATTCGGCGCGACGCCGGCGTACTGGAACGCGCTGCCGGCGGACCCGTCTCCGGCCGCCGACCCCGCGACGTGCGAGCCGTGTCCCACGTAGTCCCGCTCGCTGCACGTGCCGGCGTTGATCGTCACGGCCGGGCACTCGTTCCCGGTGCTGAACGTCTGTCCGCCGATCGTTCCCGGTGGCGTGCCCGTAATCGTCATGTCCCAGAGGTACAGGATGCGGGTCGTCCCGTCGGGGTGCTTGAAGTCGCCATGCGACCAATCGATCCCCGTGTCGAACACGCCCACGATCACGCCACTCCCCGTCGCACCGGTGAACGCTCCGCTGCTCACCGACCGCACTTGACTGGCGTGGATGTCCTGCATCGCGAGGTCGTTACTCGTGTGGAGGCGGCGAGCGGCCTGGACGTAGCGGACACGGGGCTCTGCCTCCAAAGCGGGGAGCGCGGAGAGAGGCACGCGCGCCCCGAACAACGAGCCGGCGCGCGCCCCGACGCGTCCGCCCAGTGTCTCGATCAGGTCGGGCGCGGGGTCCTGCAGCGACACGAAGACGTCGACGAAAGGTTCGAGGTCGGCCGGCTCGCGACGCAGCACGATGAGCTCGCTGAGGGGTCGTCCGGCGGCGGCGCTGGCCCGGTCGATGCGAGGGAGCGCGGCGATGCGCGCGACCACCGCGCGGTCGAGCAGGGGACGCAACAGGGGATCGAGCTTCTGGGGCGGGTTCTGCGCGCGGCCCGTCGGCGCGGTGAGCGCGAGCAGGGCGACGCCAAGCCCAAGAGCGGCGAGGGCGCGTCTCACGGGTCTAACATGCGCCTCTTCGGTCCGCTGGCAAGCCGGCGGGAGATCCGTATGTTCGGCCGTTCCGTGCCGTTTATCCAGGGAGGGCGCTCATGAGACCGTTCGAGCTGTTCGCTATCGGGCTCCTCGCCGTCGCCGCGGGGGCCGCCGCGCAGGGCACCCCGGATCGACCTCTCGACCTTTACGGTCCTCCCGGGCCTCATCGACACCCACACGCACCTCTTGCTCCAGGGTGACCCCACCCCGGAGTCCTACGACCGGCAGCTCTTGTACCAGTCCATCGCCTATCGCGCCATCCTCGGTGCCCGCAACGCCGGGCTGGCCCTGCAGCACGGCTTCACCGCCCTGCGCGACCTCGAGACCGAGGGGGCGATGTACGCCGACGTGGACATCAAGCGCGCCATCGACGGCGGCGAGATCCCGGGGCCGCGCATCTTCGCCTCGACCCGCGCCATGGCGCCGACGGGGATGTATCCGATCGTTCCCGGCAACTGGGAGCTCGATCTGCCCCACGGCGTGCAGCCGGTGGACGGCGTGGACGGAGCGCGGGTGGCGGTGCGCGAGCAGGTCGCCCACGGCGCCGACTGGATCAAGTTCTACGCCGACCGCCACTACTACTTTGGCCCCCCCCCCGACAGCGTGCTGCACAGCTGGGTGAACTTCACGGACGAGGAAGCGCGCGCCATCGTGGACGAGGCGCATCGCCTGGGGCGGCGCGTGGCCGCGCACGCCATCGGCGCCGACGGCATCGCCGCAGCGCTGCGGGCGGGTGTCAACTCGGTTGAGCACGGCGACGGCATGACCGATTCCCTGCTGGACGTGCTCGCGGCGCGCGGGGTGTACTGGGTGCCGACGGTCACTGTGGTGCGCTACGTGGCGGGGCCCCGGGGCGGGCCGTGGAGCGCGATCGCCGAGCACGAGCGGCGCGCCTTCGCCCGGGCGCTCAAGCGGGGCGGCGTGAAGATCGTGTTCGGCACCGACGTCGGGGGATTCCCCTGGACCGAGCTGAACGAGGCGAAGGAGTTCAGCTACTACGTGGAGTACGGGATGACGGCGATGCAGGCGATCAAGTCCGCGACGACGCTCGCCGCCGAGCTGCTGGGTGAGCAGGGCCGCCTCGGCGCCGTCGCGCCGGGGTGCGCCGCCGATCTCGTCGCGGTGGCGGGCGACCCGCTGCGCGACATCACGGAACTCGAGCGCGTGCGGTTCGTTATGAAAAACGGAGTGGTATATCTTTCGCCCTAGTGCGGCGCGCGCTCGCAGTCGTCCCGGTCCTCGTCCTCGGCGCCGCCGGCACCGGCGTGGGGCAGCTCGCCCCGCCCGGCACCGGCGGCGTCGCGGCGTTGGTGTCGGCCCTCCGCTCCCTCGGGGCCGAGAAGCGCGTGCTCGTCATCGGCGCGCACCCCGATGATGAGGACAACGAGCTGCTCACCTTGCTCTCCCGCGGGCTCGGAGCGCAGACCGCCTACCTCTCCCTGAACCGAGGCGAGGGCGGCCAGAACGTGATCGGGTCGGAGCTGGGCCCCGAGCTGGGCGTGCTCCGCAGCGAAGAGCTACTGGCGGCGCGCCGGGTGGACGGCGCCCGCCAGTACTTCACCCGGGCCTACGACTTCGGGTTCTCTAAGACGGCGGATGAGACGTGGCGCTTCTGGCCGCGGGACTCCCTCGTCGCCGACGTCGTGGCGGTGATGCGACGCTTCCGACCACAGGTCGTCGTCTCGATCTTCTCAGGCACGCCGCGCGACGGACACGGCCACCACCAGGTGGCCGGCTTGCTCGCCCATCAGGCGTTCGAGATGCTCAGGGACTCGAGCTGGGGCCCGGTCAACCTCTATCGCTCGGCGCGGTTCGATACGGCCGGGGCCAGCGTGACGCTGCAAGGCGGCCGGCTCGATCCGGTCGCGGGCCGGTCATACCGCCAGCTCGCCGCCGTGGGTCGCAGCCAGCACCGCTCGCAGGCAACGGGACAGCTACAGCCGCCGGGCCCGAGCGCCATCCGGCTCGCCCTGTGGGAGCGGCGCGGGTCGGCACAGGCCCCGGACCGGGACTTCTTTGCAGGGGTGGACACCGTGCTGCGCGGCCGGCGGCGCTACGTGGCCCTGATCGACTCCGCCCGGGCCGCGCTCAACCCGCTGCATCCGCAGGCCATCGCCCCCCTCCTCGCCCGGGCCCTCGCCGCGCTCGGTGAGGAAGGGGAGCGAGGTGACGCCGACCGGCGTGCGACCCTCGAGCGGGCGCTCGCCGACGCGGCGGGGCTCGCGATCGATGGCGTGGCCGACGACTGGATCGTGATCGGCGGCCAGCGCCTCCAAGTCGGCGCGACGATCTGGAACGCCGGTGACTCGGTCGCCGGGATCGAGGACATCCAGCTCGTGA
>WNGR01008472.1_pt1 | contig 10858 bp, 5 predicted proteins | sample 5407581 | NCBI WGS metagenome assembly WNGR01 (sample SAMN13153383, study PRJNA577476) | soil metagenome | isolation source: 80 cm soil or saprolite under Garry oak tree replicate 2 | place: USA:California | collected 2016-06-15 | reverse complement strand
CGCGGCTTGACGCCATCTTGAATAGAGGTGACAGGCTCTATCATCGGTGCTTGTTTTGCCTCTGCCGCTTTCTTCTCATCTTCAACGCGAGTGAGAACAGCATCACGTGAACCATCACGATAATAGGTGACGCCTTTACAGCCCATCTCATAGGCCAGGCGGTACAGTGTCTGCACTTGCTCGACAGTATGATCGTGAGGTGCATTAACCGTCTTGCTGATGCTTGAGTCGGTGTATTTCTGCACCATAGCTTGCACACGCACGTGCTCTTCCGGCGTCAGGTCCTTTGACGAAACAAAGTACTCAGGTGTTGGCTCGTTGGGATGCCTGTCACGCCATTCCTGGAGCAGTGGGTGATACAGGATGTGCTCCCCCGTGCGATCACGTCGTACCATCGCAAAGTCGTATACTGGCTCGATACCAGAACTTACTCCTGATAGCAAGCTGGTAGTACCTGTGGGGGCCTGTGTCAGCAGGACCGCGTTGCGAATACCCTGCTTCTTAATCTTCTCCTGGACGACCTTCGGCAGCTGCTTGATGAATTGCCCCTGCACGTACTTATCGCGATCAAAGTGCGAAAATGTCCCTTTCTCGGCGGCGATATCGGCTGAAGCTTCGTAAGCGGCATCGCGAATAGTGGCGTAGATGCGCTCGATGACTGGCAGTGACTCATCACTACCGTACGCAACCTTCATCTTGATAAGCGCATCTGCCAGCCCCATCGTACCCAGCCCGGTGCGCCGCGTGCCAAGCTGCGCCACACGGTTTTCCTCGATAAAGTACTCATTCGCATCGACCACATTGTCCAGGTAGCGCATCGCTACCTTGCTCATCTCTGCCAGGCGCTCGTAATCCATCTTGCCGTTCTCTACGAACGCCGAGAGATTGAGCGCGCCCAGGTTGCAAACGCCCCAGGGAGGAAGACCCTGTTCACCACAATCGAGCGAGCAGTACCCATTTGTGACCCAGGTGAGCGTGTCAGGTTCGTAGAGGTCATAGACCTCTTCTTCGCGCTCAGTATCCTGAACCGAGGCAACCGAAGCTGTCCAGGTACCACCGATGCAATGCCAATCTTCGGCGATCTCTTTCAGGCGTGCTGCTTTCTCTGGGTGACTTAGACCAATCTCTGTATAGAAGCGTGCAATACCCTCGTTCATGATGAGGATATCGTACTTCTCACCCGTGCCATACATCGAGCGGCCATCGTACATTAAATCCTCATCGCGGGTTGCATGGTAGATGCGTCCATGGATGCCGAACTGAAGCAGGATTAAACGTACCTGCTGCGCCAGTTCATATGACGATGTATGGAAGCGCAGCATCGGGTTGTCCTGTTTCATGAGCATACTGCCGTCCGTCGAAAAGAGGCCATCAAGGATTCCTGCCAGGAATTCTTTTTCCATGCGCATGAAAGCAGCAGGAATGGTCTTTTGTGGTGCCTTCACATTGGGCGTCATACCAATGCGCACGAGCAAAGATGCCAATTTATAGCATTCTAGCCGCACGGCTGCATGCTTGACGGCAACACCGCCTTCGCCAACAAACTCTTTTTCAACGAGCGCGCGGTGCGTGTGGATGTTCATATCCGTCATCAAGTTTGTGAACGTATCATACCAGCCATCTTCGTGAGCGCCAAAGGCTACTTTGCATTGATTAGAATGGCTATTCCGAGATTGGACTACACTCAGTACGCCGTCGCCTAGCACAGCACCAACAATTAGACCAAGTTTGCGATCATAATAGTTGGCAGTGTTGAGTTCTCGTTTGGTGATATACTCCAGCGCTTCCTTTGGAAGGCTCTGGCGTGGGCCAAAGGTTTCATTGGCTATAACCAGAACCTTATCGCCCTGGGTCAACTCAGCGATGGGCACCCACTGATACTTTTTGCCGCGCACAACTTTGAGCTTGTGATCGGCAGTACCTTCTAGATAGCCACCATCGGAAAATTCCACACGATAGATGCGCTGAAGACCATTGTTATACATCTTTTCGATGGGCTTTAGCCCGGCTGGTGTGCGAACTTTCATGCCTATCTGCAAGTCACGCGCATACGTATATCCGTGCTCAGTAGAAACAAGAGTATCACCTGTAACACATGGATTCACGCAGCGAATATTCTCGTAATACCAGGTGTTCGAGAGCGTATTATACCGGTCCATAAAGACCATGCCCGGCTCAGCCGACTCCCACGCGGATGTACAGATCAAGTCCCAAAGATCGCGGGCGCGGATAGTTTTCTTGACCTCGCCCTGCCAGGTGAGGTCCCAGTTGGCGTCGTCCTTCACGGCCTGCATGAACTTGTCGGAAACACAGACGGAGAGGTTGGCGTGTTCGATCTTGCCTTTGGTGCGTTTGACCGTAATGAACTCTTCGATGTCGGGATGGGTATCGTCAAGCATGAGCATCAATGCGCCTCGACGCGAGTTGGAGGTGTAGAAGCCGCTGCCCGATAGAAGATGCACATCGTCAACTTCAAAATCGTATACATCTGAGAGGCCAACAGGTGTGATCGAGACAATAGTATCGGGTAGAACATTCAAGAGAGCGTCGATACGCTCTAGCATACCTATGCCTGCGGAGGGTGCAACACGCTCACGAACACGCGTGAGTGCATAGTGTGATACCCGCTTTTTAGTTGAGTCAAACAGTCCCTGGTAGTAGCGGCCAGGAATACCCAATGTATCCCATACTTCTATCGGGTAATTGCTGTTATGGCTACGATATCCCAGGCGTTGCTGGTCTTTGTGACAGTTAATAAAGTTGCTAAATCGCTCTCTGAATTGCGCACCCGTGATGAGCAGTCGATGAATGGATGCCCATCCTTGTTTTGTGCGGTCTTGTGTGGCAATATGAGAGACAATACCTTGCGCAAGGAGTAGTTGCTGGATATCTTCTAGCATCTCACGACTCACGCTGTCGAAACCATAGCCGCCCTTTCTTCCTCGATCACAGCCGTCTGCATCAAAATATCCGCCGATGAAAGCTGCAATTACAGGAGTTGGTGAATGAAAAATCGCTTCTGGAACCCGGACATGTGCTGCTTTCTGTTTGAGCAGACCGTTTTCTTGTAGCCATTCTACCAGTAAGCGTGAAAAGATGGTAATAACTGAACATGCGCCATCACCCGGATAAACTTTTGCCTCCAGTCCAAAGAGATCCCTCGTTAGAGTGATGAGGCGTTGCTGAATGTCGGGTCGTGAGTTCTCTACGCAGTAAGAAATGCCCTTTTCATCGTGCCATGTAACTTTTTTCCCCTGCATCACATGCCCGTCACCGTAAAGAAAACCGAGCAAGTAAGCCAGATCGGGCGTAAGATATGCTGGCAGTTTGACTTGCTCATTGAGTGTTGTACTCATCTTAGAACGCCTGTATGGGCTCGTGGTGAGAGGCATAAGCGGTGGTTCGTTTCTCTCTTCACCGCCTAGCAATAGCAGAATTTCATCTCCTTCCTGGAGTTCGCGTAAGGGAATGGTCGTAAGCTCTCCATGACGGAGAACACCCATTTTGTGATCAAGGGTGACACGAACGTGGTAGCCGCGCCGCGTTTTCACTTCGTAAAGTTCTTTGATGCCGTTGCGGAATACGTAGGTGAATGGACGAGAACCACGATGGGTTTTTGCCTGTATTTGCTCACCTACTTCCAGGCGATCGGCCAACTCTTTTGCACGAATCAGACCGTGATCGGTAGCAATACGTTCATCTGGGCCAAAACAGCCGCCCTGCTGAATAACATCACCTGTCGCCACCGAGTAGAGCTGTGCCCAGGAACATGGACCGGACGCTGTACCGTTCACGGTCTTGATGTAGGAGCCGCGTGGGCGCAAGGTCGAAAGGTTGATACCGACGCCGCCGCCTCGCGCCATAATCTCTGTCATGGTCTTGAGGTTGTCGAGGATACCCTGGCGGCTGTCTTCAGGGCTGGGGATAACGTAGCAGTTATAGAATGTGACCTGGTGGCCCGATCCCGCGCCTGCCAGGATGCGCCCACCCGGCACAAACTGGAAATCGGAAAGCGCCTCGTAAAAGCGTTTTTCCCAGTGTGCCTGTAGCTCCTCGGTCTTCTCTACGGCGGCGATGCCTCGCGCTACCCGTGCCCAGAGCTGTTCGGGATAGAATTCGAGTGGTTGCCCAGCGGGGTCCTTGAGCGAATACCTATCCATGAATACCTTTTGACGAATCCCCTCCAGGTGTGTCATGTGCTGAGGGTCGAGGGCGTCAACACTCTGCTGGGCAGCAGTAGTGGTCGTCTTCTGTTCCACCATTGACTATGGCTCCTTCTTTTTTTACGTCTACAGTAGGCGCAACATATCGCGTATGTCGCGAATGCGTTTGCAAATACCAGATGTTTTTTTAACATCCGCAACTCAGTATACCTGTAAAAAACGGGAATTGCAAGGGTTTTGGCACAACATATTGATATTCTAATGTCTCTGAGCACAATATGTTGATTGTAAAGCATATAGAGTCTGTTTGTCAGCAAAGACGGCCTTTGTCGCTAAATGCTTCCAAATTGACCCTGCGGACATCTCATCGAGAGGTGTGGTGGTAACCTGTTACCGGGCTAGAGAGAGGTTGCTTATTCCGCAACGATTCTCTGGAAGCATTTAGAAGTGATATGATATGGACACAAACGGCTAAAATGAGCACTGTAGGGGCGAAATCTCTCGCCCGTAACTGGAGGATGCATGCGCGCCGAAATACTTTCCTGTGGCACTGAACTACTGCTGGGACATATTACCGATACCAATGCGACCTATCTTGCCCAGAGCCTCGCGTCGCTGGGGATCGATCTCTATTTTGTCTCTCAGGTGGGAGATAACCAGGGACGTATCGTTGAGACGCTGCGTCGAGCCTGGGAACGCTCGGAACTGATTATCATGACGGGTGGCCTGGGACCGACGGAGGATGATCTTGCGCGTGAATCGATTAGCGCGTTACTGGGCGAGACGATGCAGGTAGACCCGCGCCTGGAAGAAGAATTACGGAGGATATTTGCCGTCCGTCACGCGCAGATGCCTGAGCGGAACATCAAGCAGGCCACCTTGATTCCCTCGGCCCAGGCGTTGCCTAATCCACGGGGCACTGCGCCGGGCTGGTGGGTTGAGAAGGATGGGCATATCATTGTCGCCATGCCAGGGGTGCCGCGAGAGATGTATCACATGTGGGAACACGAAGTCATCCCGCGCCTCAGTCCCTACGCCGGGGGCCTGATCTTTACGCGTATCCTGCGTGTCTGGGGCCTGGGTGAATCAACCGTGGAAGAGCGATTGGATGCCCTGCTGCACAACACCAATCCGACCATTGCAACCTATGCTAAGTCCGATGCTATTGATGTGCGCATTACAGCCAAGGCCAAAACTCGTGAACTGGCGGAAGAGCAGGTGGCAGCCATGGAAGCGCAGGTGCGCCAGATACTTGGGAATTATATCTTTGGTGTTAATAAAGATACGCTGCAGAGTGTGGTAGGCAAGTACCTTTCAGAACGTCATCAGTGGCTAGCCGTCATGGAATCGGTGACCGGTGGACTGCTGGCGAGTACTATCACCGACGATCCAGGTAGTTCTAAGCACTTTATTGGCGGTGTCGTTTCGTATAGTCACGATCTCAAAGCGCGGATGGGTGTGCCGCGCGAAACCATAGACCGCTATGGAACTGTGAGCGAGGAGACGGCACGCGCCATGGCTCATGCCATCCGCGAACAATTTAACGCCGATTATGGGCTAGGTATTACAGGCGTTGCCGGACCGGAGAAGCAGGAGGATAAACCTGTTGGTACAGTACACATTGCCGTTGAAGGGCCAGAGGGGGTAGTCACAGGCATGGGGCCGGGCTGGCGTGCCGCTCGCGAAGACAATAAACGCCTCGCGGTCCTGGCCGCGCTGAATTTATTACGCCTGCATCTTGAAGGCGTGAAAAGGGGAGAGCAATAGGGAAGTCTGGGCTAGATTACTCTTTTTCTCTTGCAACCCTGATGTTGAGATGTTATTATCAGCGACAAGGTTGGAGGAAAGGAAAAACAGGTTAGAATAGTCTTGCATCTCTTCTTTCCTGAGTGCGCTACCTATGGAAACACCTCCCCAGGAAGCACAGAAACTTGTGGTCAAAGGCCGCGCTGAACAGAAAAAGCAGGCGCGGTCGCGTTTTCGTTTGAGTCGTTCTTCCGCATTATTTCGCCTCTTTGCGGTATTGGGACCGGGATTGATCGCCGCGAATGCCGGCAATGATGCAGGGGGCATCGCCACATTTTCGCAAGCCGGCGCAAGATATGGTTATAGTCTGCTGTGGGCGCTCGCCATCTCCGGTTTTTGCCTGGCAATCGTGCAGGAGATGTGCGCTCGTATGGGAACGGTGACAGGCAAGGGCCTGGCTGATCTCATTCGCGAGCAGTTTGGCGTGCGCTGGACTGTGCTGGCGATGCTGGCGCTGCTCATCGCCAATACGGGCGTGACCGTTTCTGAATTTCTTGGCATCGCCGCCAGTGTGCAGGTGCTGGCGAATGATACGCAAACTCCTTTCGTCTATCTGGTCGTGCCGCTTGCCGGGCTGATTCTATGGTGGCTTGTGATTAAGGGTTCCTACCGCCGCGTGGAGAAAGTCTTTTTGCTGATGTCGTTGGGCTTTCTTGCCTATATCCCGGCGGCATTCGCGGCCCATCCTGCCTGGGGTGATATAGGCCATCAGTTGATCTTGCCATCTCTCAGTCGAGATAGCGGATATTTACTCACAGCGGTCGCGCTCGTAGGGACTACGATCAGCCCGTACATGCAGTTTTTTGTGCAATCCTCGGTTGCTGATAAAGGTATTTCCATCGGCGACTACTTCTACGAACAACTCGATATCTTTAGTGGTACCGCCTTTGCCATGCTCATTGCGGGATTTGTAGTGATTGCGACAGGCGCGACGCTCTTTGTGAACCATCATGACGTGCAAACCGCGTTAGATGCGGCCTTTTCGTTACAAGCTTTTGCCGGACCGTATGCAAGATATCTCTTTGGCATAGGGCTATTTGGAGCGTCACTCCTGGCGGCGGCTGTTCTCCCCCTCTCTACAGCATACGGTATTTGTGAAGCATTCGGTTTTGAGCGAGGCGTCTCACGCAGCTTTAGTGAAGCCCCGGTCTTCCAGAGTATTTTCACGGGCTTAATCGTTCTGGGCGTGCTGATTACGCTTATACCGGGACTTCCCATCATTCAAGTGCTGATCGTGCTGCAAGATTTGAATGCCGCTATGCTGCCTATTCTGCTGGTCTTCATTATCCTGCTGGTCAACAATCGCCGTTTGATGGGGCGTCATGTCAATAAACTGGGCTTCAACATCATCGCCTGGGCAACCGTCGTCGTCATCACTATCCTGATCGTGTTATTGCTGCTCAGCACGATCTTCAACATCACCCTGTAGGGGTTAGCCCGTGGAAACGGAATAAAACAACTGCAGGCGCATGTTCAACGTATATATGGTATGCTTATATGGTAAGACTATACATAATGAAAACATGACTATGCAGAAGCGAGGCTGGAATGTCCTGGAACCCTGACGAATTTGTTGACTATCGAGAGTACGGAAGCACTGGAAATACTTCTGATTACTCCGATCCCACGTACTACAAGCAGGAAGAATCGAAGACGCCTCGTTCTGCGCAACCGGTGCAGTCTTTGGAGTCGCCCCCGACCTATTCCGCCTATACTCCTGCCTCGCCTGACATGTACGCCTATGATCCTGCTCAAATGAGCGCGTATCGCGGCCCGTCCTCATTAGAGGGCTATACCGTCGATGCCGGGGCGGAGCAGCGCAAGACTGCTGAAGAGGGGAAGAAACGCAAAGGGTTGGCGGGCCTGGGTGGGCTTGGTGCTACTATTGTCGCGCTGCTCGTGAAATTCAATACATTGCTGCTGCTTTTTGCCAAGATCGGTTTTGCCGGTATTACCGCCCTCATCTCTATCGGGGCCTACGCGCTCATCTTCGGCTGGCAGTTTGCTGTAGGGCTGGTGGCGCTACTCTTCATTCATGAGATGGGGCACGCGGTGGTGATGAAGATGAAAGGCATACCGATAGGGGGTATGATTTTCATCCCATTGCTCGGCGCGGCGGTCCTCATGCGCCAGATGCCCAAGAATGCGCGCGACGAGGCAGAGGTGGGCATTGCCGGGCCGATAGCCGGGGCATTAGCAGCCTCGGTCTGTTTCCTGCTCGCGCAAAGCAATCCCGGTTCCATCTGGGCGCCGCTGGCCTACTTTGGCTTTTTCATCAACCTGTTCAACCTTATCCCGATCATCCCCTTTGATGGGGGACGCATATTGGCCGCCATTGACCGGCGTATGTGGATTATAGGTTTTCTGGGACTGGTGGCTTTCCAGGTCTGGTCTTTTATCCAGTACCACAGCCTTTCGATCTGGCTGCTCTTCTTTATCCTCATGGCAGGAACGCAGCTCTGGTCACGCCGCTCCGTCGCCAATACTCCCGAAGCTCAAGCCTACTATCAAGTATCGATCAGCGAGCGTATCGTATTGACACTGGCCTACTTTGGCCTCGCGGCAGTCCTGGTGCTGGGCATGACCATTTCGCATGGGCTGATTCAAGCTGTTCCGCAGCAATAGACTATCCCAGTAAATAATCGGGTACTTTCGTAGGGACGCGATAAATCGCGTCCTATGATCTTGATACGATGGTCATCTACCGGGACGCGATAAATCGCGTCCCTACAAATTTCGCACCTCAATCCCTGCCATCTGCTCCAACACTTTGAGTAGCGATGTATAATCTTCGCGGCCATAGCCTTCCGCGCGTGCCATCTCGTACATCTGGCGTGTGAGGGCAGTCATGGCCACCGGAGTGGTATTCTCGGCAGCCAGGTCAAGTGCCAGGCCGAGATCTTTATGCAGCAGGTCGGTCATAAAACCGGGTTGGAAACTGCCGTTGAAGGCGCGCAGCGGGAACTGATTGGAGAGCTGCCAGCTCGCGCCACTGCTGACGCCGATGACCTTAGCCATCGTATCCACATCTGCACCCGCCTTCACACCCAGCACAAACGACTCGGCTATAGAGGCTGCGATCGCGCCGCACAGGATATTATTCACAATTTTGACTACCTCACCCGCACCGTTGGGTCCAACGTGGAAGATGTTCTCCTTCTTGCCCATCGCTTCCAGCACCGGCCGCACTTGTTCAAATATCTCGCGTTCGCCGCCGACCATGATGGTAAGCGTACCATTGACCGCGCCCTGCGAGCCGCCGCTGACGGGCGCGTCGAGGAAGTGAACGCCGTGTATGGAGGCAGTCTGCGCCAGTTTGCGACTCACGGCGGGCGCGATGGTACTCATATCGATGATGATCAAACCTTTGCGCGCACCTTCGAGTATGCCATGCGGCCCGGTTACGATCTCCTCGACCTCAGGAGAATTGGGCAGCATAGTGATGACGATATCCGAGGCCATCGCTACAGCACGCGGAGATGGTGCGAGTTTCGCGCCCGCGTTCAGTACCTCCTGTACTTCTGGCTTGTCGGGATGGCGCGCGTAGATGGTGACATGATGTTCTGCTTTGAGTAAATTCAGCGTCATGGGTCGTCCCATGACGCCGATACCGATAAAACCGATCTGCATAGTTGTTTGTCCTTTCAGATTATTCCATTTCGACGAGAACAGCCCCTCCCTTAACAACATCGCCCTCCTGGTAATGGACACGCCGCACCTTGCCCTCGTAGGGCGCAACGATCGTATGCTCCATTTTCATAGCACTGAGAATGACCAGTACCTGGCGATGTTGCACCATCTGACCATCCTGTACCTGCACTTTGACGATAGTTCCCGCCATCGGCGCGGTGAGCGTTTTCTGCGCACTGGCCGGATTACCGCCATGCGCGGTCGCATCAACATCAGGCGGCTGTCGTCGTTCAAACCGGTACATTTGTCCATGAATAATGACCTGCGTCTCGTTATTTAGGCGCTGGACATAAGCGCGAACCTGCCTGGCTCCTTCTTGCAGCAGCACCAGCCCATCAGCGCCAAAGACACAGCCAATATGGGCGGCTGGCTTCCCGTGATCTCCCTGCAACTGTATCTTCCATAAACCTGAAGCATCTGATGATGGTGAGAGCGCTACCTGGTAGGGTTGCTCATGATAGCTGTAGGTAATGCTCCTGGATTCGCCGATCATGCGCCAGGGTCCAAGCGTTTGCCAGGGATTGTTTGAGAATACGGCTCCATTGTTAGAAAGTCCTGGCGCATCCTGCCTGAGTAGATCATAGCACGCTGCCGCGAATAAAGCATATGTATCGGGTTGCACTCCCTCCGATTGCTGCTCAGCTACTTCACCAATCAATCCGTATTCGTCCAGGAAATTCGTGTAGGTGCGTCCCTCGCGAAATGCCGGGTGAACGGCGATGGCATGCAATAGCGGAGCGTTGGTTATGACGCCAAAGACCACCTGCTGCTCTAATGCTGCCTGGAGCCGGGCGATTGCCGCGGGGCGATCTTCTCCGTAGACGATCACTTTGGCGATCAAGGGGTCGTAATACCGGGTGATTTCGTCCCCGCTTGCAATGCCACTATCGACGCGTATACCAGGCCCTGCCGGTTTGAGAAAGGTGGTGACGGTGCCTGTGGATGGAAGGAAGTTCTGCTGTGGGTCTTCAGCGTAGAGGCGTACTTCGATGGCATGGCCGCGCGGGCTGATTTGCTCCTGCACCAGTCCAAGCGGCTCGCCTGAGGCAATCAGTAGTTGGTGCCGCACCAGATCAATGCCGGTGACGAGTTCGGTAACGGGATGCTCCACCTGCAGGCGCGTATTCATTTCAAGAAAGTAGAAGCGTTTGTCGGTATCGAGCATAAACTCAAGCGTACCGGCGTTGACATATGCGGCG
>WNGR01051166.1_pt1 | contig 10861 bp, 10 predicted proteins | sample 5407581 | NCBI WGS metagenome assembly WNGR01 (sample SAMN13153383, study PRJNA577476) | soil metagenome | isolation source: 80 cm soil or saprolite under Garry oak tree replicate 2 | place: USA:California | collected 2016-06-15 | reverse complement strand
CACAAGGCCAGCTCGATGCCCAGGGAGGAATTCAAGCAAGAGGTCAAGCGGCACCTGACCGGGCAAGAGACCGAGCCACACGAGATCCTTTACTTCAAGGTGTACAAGAGCCAGCTGCCTGTAATCGAACAGGCGCTCGAAACTGCCGGCCTGATGCTCGGAACCGATAAGTCTAGGGGTTACTGCCTGGAGATGATTTGCGCTGATTTTCTGGCGGGGGCGAACCTGGCCGAGACTCAGCCATAGATTTGATTATGCAAGGTTCTATAAATTCGGTGCGTCTACGTCAAAAGCAACCTAGGCTCAAGCTGAACCCGAAAGAATACACAATAGTCCGAAACGGGGTCCTGGAACGAGATGGTTGGCGGTGTCAGGAATGTGGTTCCACGCTGAACTTGCAGGTCCATCACATGGACCGCAGGAGCCAGCTCGGTGGCGATGTGATGCACAACTTGATTACGCTTTGCGTCAGTTGTCACGGCAAATGTCACGGACGGCGCCGGTAGAGATTGATATTCAACGCAGGGATGGCGGATGGCGGAGCGGTTGAAACTGGCGGTCTTGAAAAATGAAATCGGCCCTTGGCTATCTGGTGCAAAATCGACATAAACCCTTTGCCAGCCGTCAGATAGCGTAGGTTCCATTTTTGGGGAGATCGCGTCGCACCCCTCGCGACCACCTGGGCGTAGGGAGCGCAACTTGGAAGAACCGGAAACAACAAGCTTAGCATTTACGGAAAGGACAAGAAAAGCGCGAATGCTATACTGGCTTCCGCAGATTCCACATGGCCGATCCACTAAAGATTTTCAACATTGTCGGCGCACGACCGAACCTGGTGAAAATTGCGCCGCTAATGCGTGAAATGTCCAAGCATGCCCGTATCCAGCCGGTGCTTGTTCACACGGGCCAGCACTACGACGAGAGACTTTCCGATGTGTTCTTCCACCAGATGGGCATTCCGGCGCCCGATTTCAACCTAGAGGTTGGGTCCGGTTCGCACGCGTGGCAGACTGCCGAGATTCTGAAGCGTATAGAACCGCTGCTAATGGAGAAGAAGCCCGATCTCGTCCTTGTAGTCGGCGATGTGAATTCTACAATTGCGGCCTCGCTGGCAGCAGTGAAACTCGGCATACCCGTTGCGCATGTCGAAGCCGGACTACGCAGCTTTGATCGAAGCATGCCCGAAGAAATCAACCGTATTCTAACGGATGCTTTGGCCGATCATCTCTTCGTGACGGAAGAAGATGCCATTAGCAATCTCTTGAAAGAAGGTCGACCGCGCGATCGAATCCATTTCGTTGGGAACGTCATGATCGACGCGTTGCGCCAGTTTCTCCCTCTGGCGCAAAAATCGAATATCGGCAAGGAACTCGGGCTACTTGACGGAAATGGCTTTGTGCCTTTTGCTGTCCTCACTCTCCATCGGCCCTCCAATGTGGACTCGGAGCAAACGCTGGAGAAACTGCTAAGTGCGATCGGCGCAGTGGCGGAGGAGTTGCCGGTCATTTTCCCTGTGCACCCGCGTACCCAGCATCGTTTGAAAGAGGCACGTGCAAAGCACCACCCGCGCCTGCGGCTCATTCCCCCAGTTGGATATCTCGACTTTCTTTGCCTGCTTGAGCGTTCCTCGCTCGTCCTCACCGACTCCGGTGGAATACAGGAAGAGACGACCGCGCTCGGCGTGCCTTGCCTGACGCTTCGCGAAAACACGGAACGACCAATCACAATCACCGAAGGAACAAACCAATTAGTCGGCCAGGATCCCATGAAGATCATCACAGCAGCGAGCGAAATCCTCGCTGGTAAGACCAAGCGGGGACACGTACCGCAGCTCTGGGATGGCCAAGCAGCCGAGCGGATCGTCGAGATTCTTGCACGGAAAGTGCAGTGCAGCGGAGTTGAAGGCGGTCCAAGTGGAGGGGGTTTACAGACGCCAGCTTCCAAGCTGGGGCTTTTAGTCTGAGATTACCAGCAGGTTTTGTCGAGGCTTAGGTAGAAACAGCGCGAAACAATACCTGAGCCTCGAGTCGCCGCCGCGAATCCTCGAACCATGGTCGTGCTCGAAACGGGCATCGAGATAAACCCACAACCCAGAGCCTTAAGCACAAACGCATTCTCATCGCTCCGGGAGAGACCAGTAGCCTAGAAATGCATGCCGCGACAGACGTAACATAAGATTCAGTATGGGACATGTTTGCAGCCACTTTTCGTTCGAATGCGCTTTACCTTCCCGATAGCATGGGTCAGGATGTTTTCAGATTTACCTCTGCAGTTAGACGAACGGAAACTTGATCTGATGGCTCGCCGCTATGGTTCGGCTCCGCTATGCTTACGGGCTTCACCCAGAGGCCTGTGTCCCACACCCCGGCGCTCGTCCAGATCTGGCGCCATTCTCTGACTGCATCGAGATAAGTTGCCCATTTCTCTGTGTAACAGCCCTGCTCGGGCTTTCGCGAGTAGGGAGACCGGCTATTTGACGGCAAATAACAATTGCAGTTATCCACAACAATGATGCCGCCCGGCTTAACCAGGAAAAGTGCTGCCAGAGCGCAATTATCCCGGGCTACGCCGTCCACTAGGCGGAAGTCAAAGCTTTCCGACGAGAACGTGTTGGCCACTTTGCAGTAATCCGCCTCATCCTCGCAGAAATAATACTCAACGTTCTGCAGCCCCTTCTGTTTGAGTTCCGCGCTGACCCGCCCGTACCAGTCAGGACTGTGCTCCACGCTGACGAGACTCCCAACCCTCTCCGCAAACCAAATCGTGCTGCGTCCTGATCCCCACTCCATGCCTCGATCCGTGGGCTTCAGCCAGTTTTCCAGAATGTCCACCATGTTGTGAACCAGCCAGGGTGCGTTCGGGTACTTCCACTGATAGAGGGACAAACCCAAGCGGTGGTAGATATATCGCAGTGTCCAGTGTTTAAACTTACGCATTCGCTTTCATCTTGGCAACGCATCGAGAAGTATAGAGCAGCTGCATCTCCCTGCAACGGGAATTTCACGCTCGCATTGCCAGCGCTGAGTCGCTCTCGAACCATCCGATCGTTTGCCGGAGTCCATCGCGTAAAGACGTTTTCGCACGCCAGCCAAATTCCTTCTGCGCCCGCGCGGTGTCCAGGCAACGGCGCGGCTGTCCGTCGGGCTTAGTCGCATCCCAGCACACTGCCCCATCGTAACCAACCAGGGAGCGGACTTGCTCCAGCAAACAACGGATACTGATTTCCTCACCGGATCCTAGGTTCACCAAGTCGGGCTTTGCGTATTTCTCCGTCGCCAGTACGATCGCCTCAGCTGCATCCTCGACATAGAGGAACTCTCGCGTGGCGCTTCCCGTTCCCCAGGCCAGAATTTCCGCCGCGTGGGATTCCCTCGCTTCCCAACACTTCCGGATCAACGCGGGAATGACGTGGGAGGTTTCGAGATCAAAGTTGTCCTTCGGGCCATACAGATTGACCGGCGTGAGGTAGATGCCGTTTAATCCATACTGCTGCCGGTAAGCCTGTAATTGCACGAACAACATTTTCTTTGCGAGTCCGTACGGCGCATTGGTTCGTTGTCGTAGAAAAAGCGTCCGGGGTTGGCGCGGTTCGCTCCGATGCCTCCAACCACCGCCGCAAGGTGGATGAAAATATCTGGGCGCATATCTTTAAAGAGCCGCAGCGCTTCAGGCTTTTCTCGCAGATCGTACTCAGTACTGCGCGGAACGATAATTTTTCCACAGCCCGCAGCCCGCAGCAATTCCACAACGGAGGACCCCAGAAATCCGCTGCCCCCGCTGACTGCCACACGTCGGCTGTTCCAAAAGTTCATCGTATCCTTTCAATGGTGCGAAGCTTGCCCGCCGACCGCCCTTACCAAGCGAGTGACAGATTTGTCCCAATGGTTCCAATTGCCGATTTTCTCTTCCAGAATCTCCTTGCCTCGTCCGCGTGGCGCGAGTCCGGCCGCTTCGAGATCGGAGTCCACCATAATGGCAACGAGATCACGAAATCCAATCTGAGACTGCCAGCCGAGCTTTGCGCAGGCCTTTCTCGGATCGGCGATGAGAATGTCGACTTCAAGAGGCCGAAGATATCGCTCGGAAGTCTTCACGTGTTTCTGCCAGTCCAGTCCAGCGTATGCAAAGGCTTCCTGGACGAATTCACGGACCGAATGCGTTCCAATCGCGCCGGGCCTCCAAATTTCCAAGATAAAGCGTGTTTTCTCGGCCCGCAAGAATGGCAGCGACACCTCGGGTAATCTTGCGGGTGACGAACGTTTCTCCCCTGCGTGGGCTCTCGTGATTGAACAAGATGCCGTTCGCAGCATAAAGGTCATAGCCTTCCCTGTAGATCCGGGTCATCCAGTGCGCATAAACCTTTGCAGCGGCGTAAGGACTTCGCGGCTGAAATTCAGTTGTTTCACTCTGCGGTGGCGGAGCACCGCCAAACATCTCCGAACTCGAAGCCTGATAAAACCGCGTCTTCGCTCCGCTGCGACGGATAGCTTCGAGCAATCGCATCGTTCCCAGTCCTGTGATATCGCCCGTGTATTCGGGAATGTCGAAGCTTACTTTGACATGACTTTGAGCAGCGAGATGGTAAAGCTCATCCGGTGCAAGGTTATAAATCAGATTTAGGATCCATTCAGTACTGGATAAGTCTCCGTGATGCAAGAAAAGCTTTGCGCCCTGCTGATTTGGATCCTCGTAGATGTGGTCGATACGCGAAGTATTGAACGTGCTGGCGCGACGGATGATTCCATGAACTTCGTACCCCTTCGATAGCAGTAGCTCTGCCAGGTACGAGCCATCTTGTCCGGTTATTCCGGTTATAATTGCTCGTTTCATGCTACCTCTCCGAAAGCCACCTTTTCACCTTTTCACGCGGTGACGGTCCATTCATACACTTGCCACGCGAGCAGAAATAAATGATCTGATTTCCTACATCAGTCAAATCTATTAGACACGAGTGAGGCACCGCACTACCAGCGCCCGAAAGCGCCGACGGTCGCGAGGTTACCCCGGACTTTCTGGACCGAAACTGAGGCGTGAGCCGCAATGCTGTGGCGGGAGTAGTAGAATAACAGTCGAAATCATTGGATCAGCCTGGGCACCTAGCGCAGACCGTGCAATTGGTGGCTCAGTGGTTAGGTCTGCGAATTTGGTGAGTATCCGACAATCCCTGGGAGGTGGGAAGTCGCAATGAGTAGAATCAACCGTTTTTTGGTCAATTTATGATATCCCAACAGTTAATATATAGGACCTTAATCTCATTGTCCACGGTCCTTCTTCTGACTGGGTGCCAGGCAGCACTGCATGACAGCACTGCAGATGTTCAAAGCGCAGTAGACGCAGGAGGCTACGTTACATTTCCGGCTGGAATCTACTTACTTACAAAAACAATCGTGGTCAGCAAGAATAACACAATCATCCAGGGCGTAGGACCGGAGACTGTATTTGTATTTCAGCCGACTCTGCCACAGATCCATTGTGCCAATGATCGAGTCTTTACTACGCCATGCGACGTTCTGACAACAGTCCGACGGCACATTCTAGGTCCTATCGCAGTCGGAGCCGAATCCTTTGTTGCGGCGGGCGATGTTTCTGATGTGAATCCTGGAGACTGGCTTATTATTGAGGAGATAGACCGAAAGGCCGGAGACGTTGTTAACATCGATTGGGCTCAGGTCGAATCTGTCGCTGGCAACAGTGTTGGCGTGCAAGCTCCATTCCGCACGGCCTTTCCCAACGTCCGTGAATGGGATCCTGAGTTCAGCGGTCTCGGCTTCTATAAGATTCCGCAATTACTTGAGGGGTTACAGCTTCGAAATCTGAAAATCGTTGTTCCCGATTCAGGTCAAAATGCAGCGGGTATATCAGTTTTTGCGGCTCTGCACACGCTGATTGACAACGTTACTGTTCAAAACTCCCACGGTCAACCTCTCTACAGCTACATATCAAAGGACTTGACGATCCTAAACTCCAACGGTGCCGGGGAACAAGTCCTCAACGAGTTCGCAGCTACCGTAGACTTGCGACTGGACAACAACAGTTTCAGCTGCGACCGTGGTGCGGGCCTGGGGCTTGACTTCGGCACGGCTTTCTTCCAAGTAACCAGGAACCTCGTGCCCTCAAGCCTCAACAGTGGTATGTATCTGCTCTTTGGGGTTCATGACGGGAGCATAACGGACAACTCGATTTCATTCGTTAGGATTTCGGAGGCAACCGGCAACCAGGATTTTGCCGTGGGGCTGTTGGCGCGGGGAACTCAACGCGTACAAATCATAGATAATTATTTGGCGGGAGGAGCTGGAGCAACGAGCATAGGTATTTCTATTGGACCGGCTTATGGTCTAGACTCACCGATCCCTTCCCTAGGGAACACGGTTTTCCCAAACCTCTTTGGCTCGCAATGGGGAACAGACTACGATCCTTCAAACGCACCCTAGCTAGAGCTTCTGAAATGTCAGCTCCGATTGCCGAAGAGCAGCGAATCAAACAAATAATTCCTGGAGTTTCGAATACGACAGGGACCGGAAATCAGGCACCACGTGATTTGCACCTGCATCGAGCAGGGCTGAGGCTCGGTCGGCGTGGGCAATTCCTACACACATCATGCCGGCGGATTTTGCTGCTTTCACGCCTGAGAGAGCATCTTCGAACACCATGAGCTCGGCAGGATCCATTTGCAAATCTCGCGCGGCCTTCAAGAAGACAGCTGGATTGGGCTTACCTTGGTCAACCTCCTCTCCTGTTACTACGACTCGAAAGTACTTATTCAATTCGAGGCGCTCTAAGAGGAAGTTAACTCGACTTCTGCTTCCCGAACTAGCGACGCCTAGGGCCACGCTCGCGTCCGCGAGGTCTTCTAAAAAGTTCGATAAACCATCCATAGTCTGAACATCTCCCGCCTCATCTCGAAAAAGCTGCTCCTTCCGACGTCCATATTCTGCGATCCGCTCGGCGTCAAGGTCGCCANNCTCTTCCTCAGAGGTCTTTCTTCCCACTGATTCGAGGAACCTCTTCCATGCACGTTTGTGCACGGGATGGCTATCTACGATTACTCCATCAAAGTCGAAGACGGCACCTCTGAACATTAAACTCACCTCGATTTCTGAGTATGACAGAGACCGGGCCAAGTCACTTGAGCCGTCTTGTAGGTCTCTAGCGTTCCGATGTCAATCAGAAAATTCGGGATTTGATACGCCGCCATTCGACCGCCCATTTGAGGCAAGACGTGAAACCCCAGATCAGCCGGACTAGTGTCGGGAATTACATCTAAGAGAGCCGGCGTGGCAACCATCAACCCAGAAAAAGCTAAATTGCCTATCGGCGTTTGCGGCTTCTCCGCAAAATCGCGTACCACGCCACGATCATCAACCTGAACGATGCCACATCGCGTTGGGTTTGCCACTTCATAGACTCCTATCGTGGCGATCTGCCTAAGACTTTCATGAAAAGCTAGCATTTGGTTGAGATTGGCGGCAGTGAGCACGTCTGCATAGAATATCCAGAAAGATTTGTCTTTTTTGACCCAGTCTCGGTTGGCGCGAATAGTTCCCGCGCTGCCGAGGAGCGCCGGTTCCTCAAAAAGGCGGACTCTTAGGCCATCTCTATATTCCTCGATAAACTTACGCACTGCGTCGCCGTGAGAATGAACGTTGATTAAAACGTCGTCAATATTATATTCTCGACATAAGGCGAACCAAATCTGTAACATTGGTGTGCCCCGAATCGGTAATAGGCACTTCGGTGTAGTGTCGGTCAGCGGGCGGAGGCGCGTTCCAAGTCCACCTGCGAGCAGAAACGCCTTCATAGGTAGGACTCAGCTCGAGAAAATTCCCGGTTGCAGTTCATTAGGAACCCTCCCCCAACATCTGGCCTTTACCAGCCGCTTTTGTTGCCACTGGAGCGAAAGTCCAGCGCATGCCACCGTTTTCATCCCCATCGATGAAGGGATCGTTGGCGATAACTTGAGCGCCCTGGAAGTCAAACTCGAATCCCATTTCACGAGCACCGAGCGCAACAAGGGCGTCGCGTACATTTTTCTGGTGCTGCTGCTGGCAAAACATCAGAAGGAATCCGCCTCCTCCTGCGCCAGTGATTTTGCCTCCTAGCGCGCCGTTTCGTAAGGCACATTCATACATCTCATTGATGCGTGCATTTGAGATTTTCGACGAAAGTCGTTTCTTCATCTCCCAGCCTTCGTGTAGGAGTAGGCCAAAATCTCTTAACTCTCCGGCAAGCAGTGCTGCCTTCATTGGCTCAACTAGTTGCTGAATCTCGCGTAAGTATTCCACGGTGCCGCTGTCAGTCCTTTGTGTCGCCTTTTCTTGTTCTTCAAGAATTGTCCAGGAGTGATGGGACGCTCCCGTGAAAAACAAGAGCAAGCTCATTTGCAGTTCGCGAACAAGGTCCGGTTCTAATTTCAGCGGGTTAACGTGGGTGCTGCCATCCTGGTAAAACGAAATGAAATTCAAGCCGCCAAATGCCGACGCGTATTCGTCCTGCTTACCAACAGGCCAACCCAAGACGTTTCGAGCAATGTGAAAAGCTCTCTCGGCAAGCTCATATTTCGAAAGAGGCACGTGACTGTAAGTCGCAAGCATCTTCGTCAGATTGACGCAAACGCTTGCAGAAGAGCCAAGCCCCGTTCCCGGTGGAATTTCAGACGCCAGGAAAAGGTTCACGGAGACATCACAACCAAACTCTCTGAGAACCGCGAGGGGAATTTCCAGTGAATTGCCGCGAATGTTCATCCGCGCGATGTCTTGCCAGGTCTCTACCGTACGGAGGTCCGCGGAGATGATTTGAATTTTCCCATCGCCTCTTTTTTCGAGCACCGTGTAAAAGTGCTTGTTAATGGCCGCGCTCACAACAGCTCCGCCGAATCGCTCATAATAAGATGGGAGGTCCGTCCCGCCGCCCCCAAAACTGATTCGCACAGGGCTACGAACGATTAGCATTTACAGCCTCCCTAGTCACATATTCTCTCGTCCCAGTGCGAAAATTCGTTGTCTGTGTAGCGATCGGCTCTTGACTCAAACCCCTGAACAGTAACGTCCACACTGTCTGTAAGATAAGGCTGAGGTCCAAAAATGGCGACCAGTTGAAGATGTATTGCAGATCGAAGCGTGCCTTGTCTTCGGAGGGATGCTGCTCACGAAGCCCATGGACCTGTGCGAGACCCGTCACGCCACCTCGAACCTTCAACCTTTGCCGCTGCCACTCAGAGTAGCATTTGAGTCTCTCGGCAGACTCCGGTCGAGGACCGACGAGAGACATATCGCCTCGCAACACGTTCCATAGCTGGGGCAGTTCCGTCAGGCTCCACCTTACAAAAAGCCGCTCGTAGCGCTCCGGATGGCTTGCGTGACGCTCCACGTTTAGCCGGTACATCCGAAAAAGGATCCCATCCTTGCCACAGCGAAGTTCGGCCCTAAAGGCCCTTCCCTTCTTGCCATAAACGAACAGGGCAGCAAATGAGAGCAGGGGAGAAACCAAGAGCAGAATTCCCGCACCCAGTACAACATCCATTGCTCGCTTGAGGGCCAAGCTCGCGCCGGACGGATTTCGCTCCTGCAACGAGAGCAGTGGAAGTCCGTCAATCTCTACCAACTCTGCTTTTGAAGCATACAGGTCGTACCACTGCGGAACCAGATAGACTTGGATCGATGCCTTGCGACATTCAGCAATCAGTTTTCGGACTTCTGCACCACTGGGTTGCGACATCGCGATGATAAGCTTCTGCACTTTCTCTTGCGCTAGGAGTTCTAAGACCTGCAGAGTCTTGACGGAGGCGAGAGGAGTGCCAAGTGAACTGGCGAACCCGTTGGGGCCCTCTGATTCGCCAGGGAATAGAAATCCGACAACATGAAAGGGGAGTTCGGGGTGTGAGGCAATCTTGCTGGCGAGCTCTCGAGCCACTTGCCCGTTCCCCAGAATCACACATCGATGATCCGTTACACTCCTTAGGTGGGAAGTAACCAAAAATCGAATCAGACAGCGCACGCCGACCAACCCGACAGTAAAGAAAAGCGCAAAGTAAAGGAGGACAAGCCGAGAATAGTTACGTTGAGTTAGGAAAGCGAGGGCTAACACGACAATCATCAGAAGAAAGACGGCCACGATGGCCTTCGAGAGAATCGCGGGTAGGTGCCAGCCACCCTTGAAGCCGTCGAGGCTCATCTCAAAATAAAGAAGGGCCCATGCGACAAAAGCGGCGATTATCATAAGAGAATACGTCTGGAAGTGCTCGGTGAAGCCCGTACCATCTCTGGTGCCAGCGTAACGCAGCCCGATTGCAAGTCCCAACGCACCAAGCACCCACAGCAGATCGGCGGTCAATATCCAATATCGAATGTTTCGGATTTTCATTTCGAGCTGGAAGACAGTTCAGAGTACTTCAGAGCAATTCCCAGGTGTTCTCATGGTTAGCGCTAGTCTGCATTCGGCTGCTAGCATTTTGCGAAGGCCAATCAACCTTCAACGTGTCGGACAGCGGAACTGTTAGATGAAGTTAGCGGTTATAAGAACCGATAGCTTCGAAGGCGATTGTGTTTGCCGCAACCTCGTTCTGCTTAGTCGATCTTCCTCCATCGATTTATCCTTGGCAAGCGGCTGTCATCGTACGACGTGACATTCGGCTGTAAACTACACGGAAAATCGAATGCGCGATCGCCAGATGCAAATCCTCGATAATTTGCATATTATTTGAAGGGACGACGACACATGTATCGCATAGGGACTTCATCTCGCCGCCCTGGAAGCCAGAAATGCCGACCGTTATAGCACCAGCCTCTCGGGCTACCCGCAGGGCATTCAGCACGTTCTTGGAACTTCCACTGCCACTGATGGCAAACGCAACATCTTGTGCCTG
>WNGR01022756.1_pt1 | contig 10861 bp, 8 predicted proteins | sample 5407581 | NCBI WGS metagenome assembly WNGR01 (sample SAMN13153383, study PRJNA577476) | soil metagenome | isolation source: 80 cm soil or saprolite under Garry oak tree replicate 2 | place: USA:California | collected 2016-06-15 | reverse complement strand
ATTCCCTTCACCGCGTTCGGCATCACTCCGGGCACTGATTTCGCGAACGCGCACCTCGAGGCCAGCCAAACCAAAGTCACCGGGGCGCACTTTGGCGTGATCGTCAAGGTCAACGACCGCTTGTCCATCGGCGGCCGGTATTTGATGCACGCCAAAATGGACTATACAGGTACGGCAACGTTCGACTCCGTTCCGACCGGCATCATCATTCCCACGACCATCGTACTTCCGGGGGGCCTGCCTCCCATCCCCGCCGGCACGCCGCTCGATGCCGTGCTCAGCCAGTTCGGCGTATACTCCACGCTCTTGCCTGACCAGGCGGTCGCGACCACAATCACCAATCCGGAGCAGTTCGTCTTTGGGGTCTCGTACAAGGTGCGGAGCGACGTAACGCTCCTTGCCGACTACCAGCTGACACGGTGGGGGAAGCGGTTCCAGATCTTGCCGATCATCTTCTCGTTACCCTCGCCGCCTTCTCGCCTGCTGTACACCCAATACAACGACGCCAGCGACTTCCGCTTGGGCGCGGAGTGGGTGAAGAACGCGAAGCTGACGTTGCGCGGTGGCTATCTGTATAACACGGCCGCGGCGCCGCCGCAGACCGTGACGCCGCTGCTGCCTGAGGGGCCTCGCAACGAAGTAACCGCGGGCGCCGGGATCGTGCTCGCGCCGAAGTTCACGCTCGAGATCGCCTACCAGTTCATTAAACAGAACGACCGGCGCGGTCGGACGCGGGACGTGAGCGGCACTCCGCCCACGGTCGCCCTGAACAACGGTGTTTACACCCTCGTGGGGCACCTCCTCGGCGTGTCCCTCGCCTACTCGTTCTAACGGAGCTCGACGATGACGGTTCGTCGTGTCTGCTTGCTCGCCGGCCTGGGTGTGGCGCTCGCCGCGGCTGGGTGCCATCAGGATGACCTGTTTACGCCGGCGCCACCTGCGTACGCGGGCGGCGCGATGTTCGCGCGCTACGTCTCCTTCGGCAACAGCATCACTGCGGGCTTTCAATCGTTCGGGTTGAGCGACTCCCTCCAGCAACTGGCGTATCCCGTGCTGCTCGCCAGAGCGATGGGGACGCAGTTTTACTACCCGACCCTGAACAACCCCGGTTGTCCCCCGCCGATCACGGTGATCTTCGCAAGTCCTCCAACCCGGTTGGGCGGAGCGTCCGACACGTCGTGCGCCCTGCGGCGTGTGCCCCCTCCGCCGTATCTGAACAACGTCGCCTTCCCGGGGGCGGACGTCCTGGAGGTCCTCAACACCAACTATGCCCCTCCGCAGCCTCCGGCGGCGGCGACCGATGCCTACAAGCTGTTTCTGCTGGGCGGGAGGACCGAGCTGCAACGCGCCCGTGACGTGCTCCCGACGTTCGTGAGCGTGTGGATCGGGAACAACGACGTGCTGGGCGCCATCCTCGATCCGGTGGACGCCGGCAACGCGGCGGACATCACGCCGCCTGCCACGTTTGCGAGCCGCTACGACGCGTTGATGGACAGCATCGACTCGTTCGGGTCCGTCCGAGGCGGTGCCCTCCTGGGCGTGGTGCAGGCAGCGGGAGCGCCGTATGTCTCGCAGGGACGGTATTACTTCGCCGCGCAGGCCGCGTTCCCACCCGGACGCCTGACGGTGAATACGAACTGCCTCGACAGCCTGGTGGTGGGACCTGGGGACACGGTGCGCGTGTTGGTACCATTCCACTACGGAGCGCCGATCATCGCGGCGGCCGCGGCTGGCAGCAATCAGACGCTCGACTGCTCGGTCCCCCAGGTGATCTCCGTGACTGAGGCGCTCGGCATGATCGGTGCGGTCATCCAATACAACACCACCATCAAGGCGGCGGCCGACGCGCGGGGGTGGCTCTATCTCGACCCTTCCCGGCGTTCCCGCCCGACGCGAATGCGACGGCCGCACCGTTCGGCACGGCCGTCAGCCGCGACGGCATCCATCCGAGCAGCGCGACGCAGAAGCTTATCGCCCAGAGCTTGCAGCAGGCGATCAACGCGTTTTACGGCTCGGCTATCCCGGCCATTCCCTGAGCGCGAACCCCGCCTATGCCGCGGGGTAGCGAACACGGCATCCGCCATCTGGCGGGTGCCGTTTTGCTGATGCGAACCTTCCGTTTGGTTCTCGCGCTCGCCGGCCCCGCCGTCACCTGCGGGGCCAGCCTTGCCGCGCAGGCCGTCGAGCGAACTGACGCTCCGGCGCGCGGCGTGGTGCGCGTGACCTTCGACCCCCGCATCATGACGTGGAACGATCAATTCACCGACGCGGGACGCATGAAGCTCGGGGCCGGGCTCACGGGAGATACGGTGGGCGGCCGCTATATCCCCGTGGTGGCGCGACTGGAGCAGAACGTGCGCCTCGCGAGCGGGCTCTCGAACTTCGTGGCGAGCCTCGGCGCGGGACTCCTGAGCGTGCGGCAGGAACGGCGTACCTACCCCACGACCGCCGAGCTCGGTCTCACCGATCGCCTCTCCGTGAGCCTCATGGTGCCGATGGTCCGCGTGGCGACGCGAGCCTCGCTCCAGCTTTCGAGCCGCGGCGCCAACCTCGGCGTGAACCCGCTCGTGCTGAACGCGTTGGGAGCGCGAGGGACGGATTCGGCCTTCTTCGCGCAATTCGACCAGGCGCTGGCCCAGCTCGAACAGCAGGCCGCGGGATGTGCGTCTCCGTGTGCGGCGCGGGACAGCTCGACGCGCTGGCGTGCCGTGCGCGATGCGCTCTATGGCTCCGTGTACGGCGCGGGACAGACCGGCTCGCCGTTCCTGCCGCTCGACAGCTCGACCGCCGGGAAGGCCATCGACACGACCGTCGCGCGCATCCGGCAGGGCCTCAACACGTTCGGGATCGGTGGGTTCGATACTGCCGTCGCACTGGCGTCGGACACGCTCAGCGGCAGCACCTTCGAGCAGATCCTCCTCAGCCCTGATCCGAACGGGTTCGGGTATACCACGGTGCCGTACGCCCGGAACTTCCGCTACCGCTTGGGCGACGTCGAGCTCGCCGCGAAGTACCGGCTGCTTGCCGGCGCGCACTACGCGGCTGCGGTGCAGGCGCTGGTGCGCCTGCCGACGGGAGCGAAGGATTCGGCGAGCGACCTGCTCAGACAATGGGTCGGCGAACACCAGCTGGACCTGGAAGGGCAGCTGATGCAGGAGGTGTCGGTGGGGCCGCTGTGGCTCAACGTGGCCGTCCGGGCCGGGATGCAGCGGCCGGGGACTCGGGTGCGCCGGGTCGCCCCGTGGGACGCGCTTCTGGTCCCGGCCGCGGCCGCCGCGGACCTGCGCTGGGACCCCGGGGACTACGTCGGATTGGACGTCGCGCCGCTGGTACATCTCGCGCCGCAATTCGCGGCCGGGTTCACGGCGGGCTACTTCTCAAAGGCCCGCGATCATTATGCGTTTCAATCGTCTCAGGACTCGGTTGCGCTCGCGACCAGGCTGGGAGTCCCGACGCCGGCCAGCGTGCTCGATGCGGGTACGTCGCAGCGGTGGCTCCGCCTCGGATTCGCGGTGACGTATCATGCCCCGACTGTCGAGGGAGGATTTTCGATCGAGCAGACCGTCAGCGGCGCCGGGCTGGTCCCCGGGGCGACGGTGTATCGGATCGTGCTGCGGACGACACGGAAGTTTTTCTGAGCAGCTCGGCGGCGTGAGTGAGCGCGGTCCGCATGTCGGGGTCGCCCAGCATGCGGGCGAGCTCCCGCGTGCGACCGTCGCCCGTTACGACCTGCACGTCGCTCGTCGCGATCCCGCCTCTCGCCCCCTTCGCCACCACCAGATGATGATCGGCGTAGGCCCCGATTTGCGGCAGATGTGTGATCACGAGCACCTGGCGTCCCCCGGGCGCCCCCTGCGCCACCGTCGCGAGCGCCTCACCCACCCGGCCACCGACCTCACCCCCGATGCCCTGGTCCACCTCGTCGAAGACGAGCGTCGGAACGGCGTCGTGCTGCGCCAGAACGACTTTCAGCGCCAGCATCAGGCGCGACAGCTCGCCTCCCGAGGCGACTTTGGCGAGGGGGCGCGCGTCCAAACCCAGATTGAGCTGGACTTCGAAAAGGACATCCTCTGCGCCTTGGGAGCGGGGAGCGGGGAGCGGTACCAAACGGGGCGCGAACCGACCACCCTGCATCCCGAGCGCTGGCAATAGCTGGTTGACGGCATCGGCGAGTCGAGCGGCGCCGCGTGTACGTTTTGCCGTGAGCGCCGCGCACGCCCGCGAGAACTCGCTCCCGGCTTGCTCCCGCTGCTCGGCAATGTTTCGGAGATCGAGATCGGCTGTATCGAGCGACTCGAGCTCGTGCTTCGCTCGATCACGGGTTGCGAGGACGTCCGGGAGCGTGGGGCCGTATTTTTGGACGAGGCGGAACAGCACGTCGCGGCGCTGTTCGACAGCCCCCAGGCGGCGCGGGTCGCTCTCGATGGCCGCTGCGTAGCCTCGCACCGCTTGGACGAGCTCTTCGACGTGCGCGAACGCCCCGTCCAGGAGCTCCTGCCACTTGGCCGCTGAGGGATCGAGTCGCGCGAGGCCGGCCACCAGCTTGGCCGCCCGCGAGAGGGCGGCGGTGTCGAGCGCCTGCTCCAGCTCCCGCGACAGGCGGCCCAGCTCGTCGGCATGGGCAAGGCGTTTGGCTTCGACCTCCAGGGCCTCGACCTCGCCATTCTGAGGCGCCGCGCGCTCGATTTCTTCGACCACATGTCGCAGGTAATCCGATTTGCGGCGCACGTCCTCGCGGCGGCTCGTGAGCTCCTCCTCGCGCCGCTCCAGGTCACGCAGCCGCTCATGCGCGTCGCGCACCGCCGTCCGCTCCACCGCCGCATCGGCGTACGCGTCGAGCATGTCTCGCTGGGCATCGATCCGCAGCAGGGATTGAGTCTCGTGCTGGCCGTGCAGGTCCACGAGCAGCGCACCGAGCTGCGCCAGGACGCCGACGGTCGTGGGGCTGCCGTTCACCCAGGCGCGGGAGCGCCCCTCCCCGGAGATCTCGCGCTTGACGACGAGTCTCCCCGCCTCCGCCTCCACCCCCAAGGCGGCAAAGGGCGGCAGAAGGCGGGAGAGGGCGGCAGAGGTGAATTCGAAGGCGCCTTCGATAACCGTCTTCTGCGCGCCGGGGCGAACGACGTCGCTCGACGCTCGCTCACCGAGCAGGAGGGCGAGCGCATCGACCAGCATGGACTTGCCGGCGCCGGTCTCTCCCGTCAGGACGTTGAGCCCGGGGGCGAGCGGGAGCGTTACGTCGGCGATGACGGCGAGGTCGCGGACACGGAGCTCCGTGAGCACTACTTGCGCTCGCGGTCGGAGAGGTCACCCCACTGCAGCTTCTTGCGCATGCGCGCGAAGAAGCCTTCGGGGCCCAGGCGCACCAGCAGCACCGGTTGCGCGGCGCGTTTCACGACCAGCCGCTCGCCTGCGCCCATCGTGGTGCCGACCTGCCCGTCAAAGGAGACGAGCACGTCCTCGGTGGAGGGGGGAATCGGCTCGACCGTGACCGCGGCGTTCGACGGGACGACGAGCGGTCGCACGGCGAGCGTATGCGGGCAGATAGCGGCTACGACGATGGCGTCCACGCTCGGGACGACGATCGGCCCGCCTGCCGAGAGCGCGTACGCGGTGGACCCGGTGGGCGTGGCCACGACGATGCCGTCCGACGAATACTGTCCGACTTCGTCGCCGTCCACCGAGACGCGGAGCCGGATGACGCGTGCCACGCCGCCCTTGTGCACCACGGCGTCGTTCAACACGATCGGCTCGGCGCGGCTCCTGCCCTGCTTGTCCTCGATGAAGGGAGCGAGCGCGAGGCGCGACTCGGTGGCATAGGCGCGGCGGACCAGCGCGTCCAGGGCCCAGTCCAAGGTCTGCGACGTGGCGGTGGTCAGGAAGCCGACCCGACCGAGGTTGACGCCGAGGATCGGCGTGCGGGCGCCGTTCAGAGTGCGAGCCCCGCGCAACAGCGTGCCGTCCCCGCCGAGCGTGATCAGGCAGTCCAGCTGGGGTGCGCGCTGCAACGGCGGGGGAGCGGGCTCCGGCCAGAGCGGCCCGATTTCCTCCTCCGTGTACAGCGTGACTCCGACCCGGGGCGCGACCTGCGCGAGATGCGCCAGGATGTTCTTGAGATCGCGGTAGCTGGGGTTGCCGACGACCCCGACGTTCATGAGTGGGTGAGCGATTGCTCCGCGGCCAGCGCCCGCACCCGCGCCGCGATCCCGGCCCCATTGAGACCGACCTCGGCGAGCTGCTGCGCGCGGGGCGCGTGCTCGTAGGTGCGGTCGGGGGCGCCGAGCGGGACGACGCGGGTCTCCGGGGCGACGGTCTGCACCAAGCCGGCGAGGAAGGCACCGAACCCGTTGGTGACGGTGCCGTCCTCCACCGTGACGAGCACGCGGTGGTCGTGGAGCAACGCGTCGAGCAGCTCGCGGTCCACCGGCTTCAAGAACCGGCAGTTCACCACCGTGACGTCGAAGCCGTCGGCCGCGAGCTCCTCCGCGGCGGCGAGCGCCGGCTGGCACATCGCACCCACCGCGAGCAGGGCGCACTCGCGCCCCTTGCGGAGCACGTCCCAGGTGCCGTAGCGGATGGGTGCCACCTCCGCGGCGGGCGGCGTCTCCCCCGGGGCCTTGTCGCGCGGATAGCGCAACGCGAACGGCCCGCCGGTGTGCTCGAGGGCGCAGCGCAGCAATCCGATGAGCTCGGCGCCGTCCTTCGGCGCCGTGACCGTCAGGTTCGGCACGGCGAGCAGGTAGGCGATGTCGTACAGCCCCATGTGCGTCTGCCCATCCTCACCCACCATGCCGGCGCGGTCGAGGCAGAAGATCACCGGGAGCTGCTGGATCGCGATGTCGTGGATGATGCTGTCGTAGGCGCGTTGCAGAAACGTCGAGTAGATCGCGACCACGGGCCGGATGCCCTGCGTGGCCAAGCCCGCCGCGAACGTGGTCGCGTGCGCCTCGGCGATGCCGACGTCGAAGAAGCGCTCGGGCCACTTCCTCTGGAAGATCCCGGTGCCGGTGCCCGATGGCATGGCTGCCGTGATCGCGACGAGCTTGGGGTATTCGCCTGCGAGCTGGGTGAGCGCCTCGCCGAACACCGTGGTCCATTGTGGCGGGCCCGCCTTGACCGGCCGCAGCTCGCCCGTGACGGGGTCGTAGGGCGCGCGTGCGTGATACTTCTCCGTATCGGGCTGCGGCAGCGGGAAGCCTTTTCCCTTCTCCGTGATCACGTGCACGACCCGCGGCCCCTTGAGCGTCTTCACGATTTCGAAGGTCTGCAGCATCTGGGCAATGTTGTGCCCGTCGATCGGCCCGAAGTAGCGGAAGCCGAGCTCCTCGAACAGCATCCCCGGCGACCAGAAGTTCTTGATGCTCTCCTCCATGGTCTTCGCGAAATCGACGAGCTTCTGGCCGCCCACGATGTGAGACACGGACTCGATCAGCCCCTTCACGCGCTCGCGGATCCGCACGGTGACGGGGCTCGCGATGATGGAGCCGAGGTATTTGTTGATGGCGCCGACGTTGGGGGCGATCGACATGCCGTTGTCGTTCAACACCATGATGATGTCGCGACCGGAATGGCCGGCGTTGTTCATCGCCTCGTACGGCAACCCGCACGTGAGCGCGCCGTCTCCCACCACCGCGACCACCTTGAACTGCTCGCCCACCAGGTCGCGCGCCGCGGCGATGCCGTAGGCCGCGGAGAGGCCGGTGCCGGCGTGTCCTGCCCCGAACTGGTCGTGGGGACTCTCGCTGCGCCGCAGGAACCCCGAGAGGCCGCCCGGCTGGCGCAGCGTCGGCAGGCGATCGTTGCGACCGGTGAGGATCTTCCAGGGGTAGCCCTGATGCCCGACATCCCACACGATTCCATCGAACCTCGTCAATTCGGAATGCGGAATTCGGAATGCGGAATGTCAGGGCGAGCCTCGTGCTGCGAACGACCTTCCCTTTCAATTCCGCATTCCGCACTCCGCATTCCGCATTTGGTCAGTTAGGCCTGGTAACAATGTAGTGCGCCAGCTCCGCCAGCGTAGGAGAAACTAACCCCGCTTGCCGCAAGCGGTCCACCGCCCGCGCCGCCAGGCGCTCCGCTTCGGCCCGGGCCGCGCCCACGCCGAGCAGCGTGACGAAGGTCGACTTGGCGAACGCGGCGTCCTTGCCCGCGGTCTTCCCGAGCTGATCGGACGTCGCCGTGGCGTCGAGCACGTCGTCGTAGATCTGGAATGCGAGCCCCACGTCTGCACCGTAGCCGCGCAGCGCCTCGCACGCCCCCGGGGGCGCCCCGGCCGCGAGTCCCCCGATCACGCACGCGGCCGCGATCAAGGCGCCCGTCTTGCGCCGGTGAACGTCCTCGAGATCGGCCGCCGGCAGCCGCCGTCCCTCCGCCTCGAGATCCAGTGCCTGTCCACCGATCATGCCGCCCGCTCCGGCGGCGCGGAACAGCTCGAGGGCGATCGCGCGGCGGCGCGCCGGCTCGACGGCGAGTGCGGCCATCCCCGCGTCGAGCACGCGGGCGCCGAGCGCCACCATGTGATAGCCGGCCAAGGTGGCGGTCCCGACATCGAAGGCGCGGTGGGTCGTCGGCCGACCGCGGCGCAGGTCGTCGTTGTCCATGCATGGGAGGTCGTCGTGCACGAGCGAGTACGCATGTACGACCTCGACGGCGGCGGCGAGCTCGGCCACACCCACTCCTCCCCCACCCCCGCTGGCCTCGGCCGAGGCGAACACGAGCGTGGGGCGCAGCCGTTTACCGGTCGACAGCAGGCTGTAGCGGATCGCCGCCGGGAGGGGGGCGCGCCACCAGACGTCAGCCTGCGCGCCCCACGCTTCGAGGGCGGCATCCACACGGGCGCGGGCGTCCTGGAGGTAGGCCTCGAGGGCGCGGTTAGTCGTCGAAATCCTCGACCTTGAGATTGCCGGCCTTGTCCGAGAGCACCTGCTTCACCTGCACCTCGGCAGCCGTGAGCCGCTCGCGCGCCTCGCGCAGCCGCTCGATGCCCTCTTCGAACAGCTTCAGCGCTTCGTCGAGGTCGAGCTCCTGCGCTTCGAGCCGGCGCACGATCTCTTCGAGGCGATCGAGCTGTTGAGCGAAGGTCAGAGGATCGCGGGCGCGTGCCATCACGACTCTTCGGCCCGCGCCGCGACTTCCCCATCGGTGACGCGCAGGCGGAAGCGCAGGCCCGACGGGAATTGCACGACCCGCTTGAGCACCCGGCCCTGTTCGTCGCGCGCGAGGGCGTAGCCGCGCTCGAGGATCCTGAGGGGCGACAAGGCATCGAGACGGCCGGCCAGCCCCGAGAGCTCATGGCGGTGCCGCTCGAGGCGGCGCTCGAGCGTACCGGTGAGACGGTCGAAAGTGCGGTCCAGGCGCTCGGCCACGCGTCCCGAGCGCGCCGCGAGCCCGCGAGCCAGCCGGGCGCCCAGGTGCGCGAGCTCGACCAGGACGTCCCCGAGGTCAGGCGTCGCGGCCTCGGCCGCGGCGGAAGGGGTGGGGGCACGCACATCGGCGACGAGGTCGCACAGCGTCACGTCGGTCTCGTGGCCGACGGCGGAAATCACCGGCACCGGCAGCGCGGCTACCGCGCGCGCCACGCGCTCGTGGTTGAAGGTCCAGAGATCCTCGCGGGAGCCGCCACCCCGGCCGATGATGGCGAGGTCCAACCCGTCGATCCGGCACAGCAGCGCGAGAGCGGCGCAGATTTCCGCCGCCGCACCGTCGCCCTGCACGCGGGTGGGCACGACGAGCAGCTCCGCCAGCGGCCAGCGACGTGCCGTGACCGCGATGATGTCCCGCAAGGCCGCGCCGTCGGGACTGGTGACGACACCGATGCGGAGCGGGTACGGCGGTAGCGGCCGCTTGCGCGCCGGATCGAGCAGCCCGTCCTTGGCGAGCGCGGCCTTCGTCTTCTCAAAGGCGAGCTGCCACAGCCCGCCCGCCTCCGTGGAGAGCAGATCGACCACCGTGAGCCGGAAGTCCCCCTTCTCCTCCCAGACGGTGGGTCGGGCGAAGAGGAACACCTGCATGCCGTCCTGTGGCGGTGCGGGCAGGCGGCGGTTGTCCTTCTGGAACATGACGCAGCGGATCTGTGCGCTGCGGTCGCGCAGCGTGAAGTACCAGTGACCGCTCTGCCACGCTTTGAAGCCGGAGACTTCCCCGCGCACCCACAGCGGCAGGAGCCCGGCCTCGACCACGGCGCGGGCCCGGCGGGTAACCTGGGTGACGGTCCACGCGCCCTCCGGCGAAACGGCCGCAAACAGGTCTAGGCTTTGGCCCATTGGCGCGCCGCCTGCACGGTGTTGTACAGCAACATGGTGATGGTCATCGGCCCGACGCCTCCTGGCACGGGCGTGATCGCCCCCGCCACCTGCTTCGCTTCCGCGAACTGCACGTCGCCCACCAAGCGGTAGCCCTGCTTGGCGGATGGATCCTCCACGCGGTTCACCCCGACGTCGATCACGACCGCTCCGGGCTTGATCATGTCGCCGGTTACGAACTCCGGTTTCCCGATCGCCACGATCAGGATGTCGGCGAGTCGTGTGACCGACTTAACGTCGCGCGTGCGGGAGTGACACACGGTGACCGTCGCGTTGCCGCCCGGGCCGTCCTGGAGCAGGAGCGCCGCCATTGGCCGACCGACGATATTGGAACGACCCACGATCACGGCGTGTCGACCCTTGGTCTCGATCCCGCTCTTGACGAGGAGCTGCTGGACGCCGTACGGCGTCGCAGGACGAAAACCGGTCGGGTCGCCGATCGAGACCTTTCCCACGTTCTCCGGGTGGAACCCGTCCACGTCCTTCGCGACTGACACGGCACGCAGCACGCGCTGGGCGTCCATGTGTTTCGGCAGCGGCAGTTGCACGAGGATGCC
>WNGR01009966.1_pt1 | contig 10861 bp, 9 predicted proteins | sample 5407581 | NCBI WGS metagenome assembly WNGR01 (sample SAMN13153383, study PRJNA577476) | soil metagenome | isolation source: 80 cm soil or saprolite under Garry oak tree replicate 2 | place: USA:California | collected 2016-06-15 | reverse complement strand
AGCATATCTTGTACTTTTGAGGGAGCTCCACCATGCAAAGGCCCCTTAAGCGCTCCAATAGCGCCTACAACCGCCGAGGCAATATCCGATTCAGTGCTCGCGATGACACGCGCGGTGAACGTTGAAGCGTTCATCCCGTGATCTGCCAATAGAACAAGGTAAGCGTCCAATGCTCTAACATGTTCTTCCTTTGGCATCTGGCCAGTGAGCAAGTACAGGTAATTGGCAGCATAACCTAACTCGGGATGGGCCTCTAATGGCTCCAGTCCATTCCGTATCCTGTGGAAAGCTGCCAGGATAAGCGGAAAGCGTTCGGTCAGAGCAATGGCCTGATCGAGGGTGGGTTCGCCTTGAATTGTCGCTGCACCAAATGCCGAAACTGCTGTACGCAAGACGTCCATAGGCGCTGCTGTTGGAGGTAAGTAGTTCAGAACCTGCAAAACCGCCGTTGGTAATGTACGCTCTTCCAGCATCTGTATTTTCAGATCTACCAGTTCCATTTTAGTTGGCAGTTTGCCATACCAGAGCAGATAAGCAATTTCCTCGAATGAGGTTGTACCAGCAAGGTCATGAATGTTGTAACCACGATATATGAGCCTTCCAGCTGTCCCCTCTACTTTGCTAAGTGCGGTTGTTGCTGCTACCACGCCCTCCAAACCACCACGATTCTGTTTGACCGTTGAAGTTGTTCCTGATGTCTCCTCTGTCATTTCTTTTGCTCCTTTGCATCTCAGGGAATCCAGTTCCTGTAAGCATATGAATGATCCTCCTATTATGTATTACCATGGATTTCTACGAAAGTCAATATATTTTGATTTAACTTGATATTACTTGATTTATATTGATTTTATCATCATAATGGCGTATACCTGTTGACAAAGTGGCGCGAACTTTCTATCATTGAGTATATGAATACTTTCTATCATTGAGTATATGAATACAATCCGTATCCCACACTGAGATTGAAGAAGGACGATGCACATATGATAGAGCTAGACGGTGAAAAATACCTTGATGGAGATGAAGCTAGCAACTTGTTGGGGGTCAAAATGTCAACCCTCTATACCTACGTGAGCAGAGGCATACTCAGAAGCTACAAACAGGGTATCAAACGCCAGCGTCTATACAAGCAGGCCGAACTCGAATCTTTATTACGTCTGCGTCCAAGTGATAGGCCTTCTCCTATCTCCACCACCAAACAATCAACTGAGGAAACCTCAGACTCAATCAAAGGGCATACAGAAATCCCGCTAGCCGAGGATTGGGTGCCTTATATGTAATTAAAGAGGTATGTTGGTTCTCCTCTTACAACATATCTCTTGGAGCGAGATCTCGAAGCAGCATGCTTATGTATTTTCCTTCGTCAGCCCGGCATCTCTGGCACGAATAATTGCTTCTGCACGCCCAGCCACTTGCAGTTTGCTGAAAATGCTGGAGACATGGTTGCGCACCGTCTTGGGACTGAGCACCAGTTGTTCGGCAATGGCCGGATTGGTATAGCCTTGCGCAATGAGGGTCAGGATTTCCCGTTCGCGCTCGGTTAATTCGGGAAAGAGATGAGCGGGCTGTGGGCTTTTGCGTGGCGCTCCAAAATAGCTCATCAAGCGACGTGCAATCGTCGGGCTGAAGATCGCTTCTCCCTTGTTCACACCGGTAATCGCTCGTATCGCCTCTTCCCCTTCTGCTCCCTTGAGCAGGTAACCACGTGCTCCTGCACGCATGGCAGCAAAGACCGACTCATCATCGTCGAACATGGTCAACATCAGGATACCTATCTGGGGCGTTTCCGCCAGAATACGGCGCGTGGCCTCAATCCCGTTGAGTCCTGGCATGTTCACATCCATCAGAATCACATCAGGCAGACACTGGGCCGCTAAGGTGACTGCCTCCTCTCCAGAGGTAGCCTCTCCCACCACTTCCATCATCGTCGCCTCCGCCAGTAAGAGGGCACGCAGGCCATAGCGGAACACCGGATGATCATCGGCGATCATGACACGAATCCGGCTCATCACACTCCCTCCTCTTGCTGCGCAGCCTCGTTCTCTTTGTGTCGTTCGATCAGGAGCGGGAGCCGCGCACATACCCGCGTTCCCCCCTTCGCTATGCCTTCAATGAGGCATGTGCCACCCAGCTCCTCTGCCCGTTCGTGCATGGAACTGAGTCCCACGCCACTGCGTACCCCTGGTGGCAATCCCTGCCCGTTGTCTCTCACCTCCACCACCAGGGCCTCCTGTACATGTAGATGAACGGTCGCAGAGGTGGCATGGGCATGACGCACGACGTTGGTCAGCGCCTCCTGCACAATCCGGTAACAGGCCATCTCGATTGCGGCAGGCAGCGGGGGAAGCGTCTCTGGGGCATCCAGGGTCAGCACGATACCGCTCGCATGGTACTGGGTCATCTGCTCCTGTATGGCCGCCAGCAAGCCGAGATCGTCGAGCGCTGGCGGACGGAGCGCATAGACGAGGCGACGAATATCGGCAATCGCCTCCTGTGCATGGGTGATGGCGTCACTCAGCAGATGTTCTGCAGTGTCAGGGTCCTGACGCAGCAGCTTTTTGATGGCGGACAGCGTGAAGGTCTGGCTTGAGAGTTGCGGACCCAGTCCATCGTGTAAATCTCGGCGCAGGCGCCGTCGCTCCTCCTCACGTGCGGTCACCAGGCGCTCACGTGAGTGCTGCAGGTCAACCGTCAGGTGTTGTAGGTCAGCCAGCAGAAGGGCTGAATGCAGAACCATGCCAATCTGGGGAGCTAAATCGCGCACAAGTCGCAGGTCAGCTGGTGTCAGTTCCTCGCCTCGTTGACGTGGGGAGAGGACCAGGTCGCCCAGGTACTTGCCTTGATGCACCAGTGGAACCCGTGTATCTGCTGCGCTCCCTTCGCTTGTTCCAAAGGCAGCCGTCAGAAGCAATGGCTCAGCGCCAAGTGGGACCTGCTCCCGCTTCCAGACAATGGCGACATACGGGAGCTTGAGGGCATGGGCCACCGTCTCCACAATCGTGGGCAGTAAGGTATCAGAGGGCAGCGACTCCTGCAGGCGTTGCCCTAAACGTGAGAGCACGCGATAGGGCTCGTTGCGATCCCCAAACATCAAGCGGTTCACCCCATGCTGCAACCATTGGCGCAGCGGTTGAAACAGCACGGCAATCAGTGCCGTGGCCAGCAACGACAAGAACAGGTCGTTCTGTACCCGCAAGAGCGCACTTGCCCCAAAGACGACCAGCACATACAAGCTCAGCGTACTTGCCGAAAGCCCAGCATATACCAGTGTGCGATTGATCAGCAGGTCGATGTCGTAGAGCCGATACCGCAAAATCGAGAACCCAATGGAGAGCGGAATCAGGAGGAGGGCGACGGGGAAGATAATCCAAACTTCAGTTAAAAAAAGAGGGTTGTTGTTGAGGGATGGGACGAGGAAGCTTATGGAGCTTATGACGAGTAACCCTATGAAAACTCCGAATGTCACCGTTCCTCCAAAGACCACCCATTTCGTCTGTTGGCGTTGGACAGGTGCGGAGACACGTCGGTAGCGGTAAATTTGCGAGAAGATGATGGCTCCATAGAGCACGAGATTCTCCAGCACGTAGAGCCACCCTGGCCAATTCGTATCAAAAGACGATCCTCTAGAAGGAAAGGTGTCGAAGAATTCAAAGATGATAAAGAACAGCAGGATTAGTCCCATCCAACGTGGGACAAGCCGTCCATTGGGGAAGAGCACAAAGAACACAACGAGGGAGACTTGCGCAAGAAAGCTCATGAGACTGAGAGGCAAATCAAGGGCAGGAGAGGTGAGTGCTAGCGCAGCGAGGGAATTGTATGAGAGGGTTATGCCAGATATGACGAGAACAAAGGCTGCCAGCAGCGCCAACCAGTCATCTGACCTGCGCCAGAAAAGGAGGAAGCCGACCGCACACCAGATGGCTGCCGTGATCGCGAAGAAGATGGTGAACAGAGCAGCATATGCACTCACCGAGAAGCCATGAGCAGAGAGCTCCTGGAGACCCTTTGCCGTCTGTGCTCCTGCGAAGTTACATGTCACGGGATCAACACACGCCCTTTGAAGTTGCTGATAGTACACCGGGAGGCCGACAACAAAGAGCCCCAAGCTGGGGACGACCAGTGCCAACCACACAACGCGGGCCATGAGGAGCCAGAAGCCGGATAAGCGTGTATTCGCGGTGCTGGAATCAGTCAAGTCGCGTGCGCTCGTTCCCTCAAAATACGATCGGATCATGCATCTTCCCCTTCCCACAAGAGAAGAAAAACTCAAAGACTCAAAGATAGCCTGCCGTTATTCTCATGCATATCATAACATACTCCCGTCAGCGAAGTGCCGCCTGAACAGAAGAGGGTGCTTCTGCTCCTGCAACGGTGTGCTGTGTCGTCAAGATCATGCCAACCCAGCCATATGCAATCGCTGCAGAGACGATCCCCACCAGGCCAATGAGCGCGAACAGCGCGCCGCCTGAGAAGGTGTTCACCGGGCTAAGGACTCCTGCAACTATGAACAGGATGCCGACCAACGAGGGAAAGACCTTCGCCCGGATGACCGCAATCCCCAGCAGTAGAGGTCCGATGATCCCCAATACGGTTGCACTGATACCGAAGACTGCAAGGCTCGTCTCGTACCCAGCGTTGATGAGATGCGGCGCTTTTTCAGCAAGCAAGGGCAGGATCGAGACAAAGTAGGCAGTCGTTGCCATGCCCAGAAAGCTACCCAGTGCCACGAGGAACACTCCGATGAGTCCCACCACCCCTCCACGTCCTCTCGACTGTCGCAGGTAGAGTGCTGGCAAACCAAGCAGAATCAGCACGATCCCCACGAAGGCCAGACTCCAGAACGTTGACCACAGTGGGCTTTGGATGGTCGTCGGCGATGCACCCAGACTACTATCGAGGAAGAGCGTCATCACTCCTGCGACGACACTGACCACGGCACCCAGCAGCAAGACTATGCCACTCAAACGAAACAGTTGTGTAGAAGACATTGTTTTTTTCTCCTTATCTAAACTTGTATGTAGATCTCTCGCGTCACAGTGGAATGAACATGTATCTGAAGGATAAGAGCGTCTGCCGCACCTGCTAGGGAGATATGCTCCAGGCGGGCTGGAGCTGCCAGAACTCGTTCTTGGTGATTTGAACCAGGCTGCTGCCATCGGCATTCATCTCATAGAGGTGGGCATTCTGATCCACCGCCGTCGTGGAGCGATACGCAAAGATGATCTTCGTCCCGTCCGGCGACCAGGCTGGCCAGCTGTTGCGCTCCTTGCTCGTCAATTGGACCAAATGCGTGCCATCGGGGAAGATCGTGTAGAGCTGCGGCGTGGAGCCAGCGGGGAAGGCACCGAAGGATTGGAAGAGAATGCGTGTGCCTTCGGGCGACCAATGCGCATTGCCCGCCTCCAGCTGCCCCCACACTGTCACCTGTTTCAGACCCGTGCCATCACGGTTGATGACGAACAGCGCCTGATCATCATAGGACTGACCCACAAGGTGGTTGCGCGCAAAGACCAACCGTGTGCCATCGGGCGACCAGGCGGGCCCGTCATCAGCGAAGCTCGTTGGGAGAGGGGGTTTTGTCAGTTGCACAGGGTGGCTGCCATCGGCATGCATGATCCAGAGCGCCGCTACCGACGGGTCGCCGTTGGGACGAGGTGGACCATCCCCTTCACTATAGGCAATCGTGCTGCCATCAGGCGACCAGGCGGCCACGCCCATCCCCAGACACGACGGTTGCGTGCAGTGGGTGAGTTGCTTGAGCCCCGTCCCATCGGCGTGCATCAGAAAGATGTCGCCACTGCCACTATTTTGCCCGCTTTGTGTGAAGATGATGGTGGAGCCATCCGGTGACCAGGCGGGCCAAGCGTCTTCTTTCCCGTTGTTGGGGTGCGTGAGCTGGCGTACATCGCTGCCATCAGCGTTGGCCGAGAAGATCGTCGACGTGGTTTGATCGGCATCCAGAAAGCCCTGCCAGGCGATGCGGCCCAGGTGAGCGTGGGAGGATGCGGTGGGCGTCCCACCCGTCTGCTGTCCTGTTGCCGATTGTCCACAGGATGCAAGCAGCGCAGCTAGCAGGCCGATCACCAGGAGAGATGGAAGACTTCTTTTCATCGATATTTTTCCTTTTCTTTGGTTGAGTACCAAAAAATCACACAGCTTTCTTTCTGCTCTACAAGCTGTCTTCTCTGGTGAACGTTGGTTCATGTCCCACTGCTACCGAAACCCCTCTTATGCCTCAGAGTTATTCCCCTGCGGTCTGCTGAACCGCTTGCAGAGCCGCTCCGTAGTCTGGCTCACGTAGCTGATCTGCGACATACTCGGCGTAGACCACATGGTCGTGGCGATCAATCACAAAGACGGACCGCGCGAGCTGTTGCCACTCTTTGAGCCACACCCCATAGTCCTGGCCGAACTGCTCATTGCGATGGGTAGAGAGAACCTGGTGCAATACGCCTTCAGTGTCCTGCCAATGAGCTTGCATGTGTGGCGAGTCCGTACTCACGGTATAGATGCATGCATCGGGTGGCAAATCTGCACAAAGGGCTTCCCACTGTCGCGTCACTCGCTGGCAGACAGGTCGGTCCAGGCTATTTACCACGTTGAACAGACGAACCAGTCCTCTTGAGTCAGCCAGCGAGACGGTGCGCACGGCCAGATCAGCCAGATCAAGGTAATCCAGACAGAAGTCTGGAGCGGGTTCTCCTGCATGCAGCGGCCTTCCCATAACCGTGAGCTGTTCAGTGTCTGCGAATGCCTCGCCCATGCGTTCTTCCATGATGGCGTACTCCTCGGTCTCGTTTCGACTTCAGTTGAAAGAGCTCCAGGATCCTTGTAAAAATCGATCAGAGCGCTGAGAAAGCCCTCCTCAAGGCAGTTCAACGAACATAAGGTACGCTCAATGTTTCGTGAGAGCCTTACACGAAAAGTGCATGAAAACTCCTTTCGCCCGCTTTCACACACCGCCTCTGAGATACCATTCTTGAACAAAAGTACAATCTGTCAGTACGGGTGCATTTCTTTTTTGCACAGCTCTACAATTGTGAGCTTGGTAGATTTGACTCATCCAAATCTCCCTGCGCATAATAAACTCATCTTTGCAAAGAAATGAAACGCACCCCTACACCACCATGTAATGCGGCAAAGCACAGATGATTAGGTAGAATCCGCCTCAGACGAGCCAGAGGCACCGTGGCTATCCAGTTGTACACCGCACGTCAAAGTACAAGCGCTACGACAGCAGCAGCAGCAGCCTTTCCCAACTCCTCGCCCACTTTTTTCAACAGATCACCCAGTTCGCCTTCCAAGCCTCGAACAAGAGTATCTTTGCCGTCTATACTAGCTTCCAGCTTAGCGCCAGGCATGCCCCCAAACTCGTTCGCAATCGATGGGTTATTACCTCCAGTTATGAAGTCATCATCCCGTCGCGGGGTCTTAAAGGGTAGTCCGGCTGAGGTACCTTCCACATTGCCTGAATGCTGGAAGGTAAAGGCTATTCCAGAGGGTGTCATAAGCACTGCAGATACAACATAGTCGATATTATCGAAACCGCTGTCGTGCGCGTGACAACTAAATGTGAAGTCACCACTCTTTCTCATCACAAGATGCACAGAGCCACCCAGCGGCAGACTGCTTGTGAGGGAACCAGAGTCGAAGGTTGCAGTCTCATCATCAACGTGCGGGAGGACGAAGTTGAACCCAGCGGCTTGGTGGGGACCACCCGCTGCACAGACGCCCTTGCTTGGGAAACCGTCGAAGAACATCGCTTCACATTTGGCGCAGAAGCGCCAGGCTGCTTGTTCTGGCATTTTCGTTCCTTTCTTTGACAAAATTGATAGTACTACATCAGGGTCTTTGGCAAACAACTCCTGCTGCACAACAAGCGTGTGCGATGAAGTGTTGTTCGCTGTGCACGCGACACGCAGCCTCGCTGTCCGGATGCTCATGAAGCCAGCTCAGGACGGTCTCTTCCAGGCTCTGTTGGAACGCTGCCCAGGCATCCAATTCGCTGTATGTACTCACTCGGCGCAACAGCTCCAGGCGAGAGACCTCGAGTGTCTCGCCGACATTCTGCTTCATGGTGCTGCTCCTTGTGTTCCCATCAGAGGCCTCTGTACACCCATCGCGTACTCTGTCACAAGTATACCTATTGCAGAGATGTTTGTGATGGGACTAGTGTCCTGACTTTTCTGAGAAGAATTGTCCCGGTCCCCTCTCTGAAATTGGGACACCATGTCCCATTTGAAAGAGGACAATGTCCCGGCACAACCCTTCTCAGCGATTGGATACGGGATAAACTACAGGGATGATCTCTACAAGCTGCCCTCCTACTACGTCACGATCACTTCCCCGATCAAACCGGGATGCTCTTGACAGTGGTACAGGAATGATCCCTAAGCGGAAGCAGCGCATGCCGTGCCAATCTTTGGCTTCAGCAAACAATGGTTCCACCCAGACACTGCGTTTGCGATACGCTTTCTTGTAGGCTTCATCAAACCATAGCCACTGGCTGCTCCTTGAAGGCCAGCCAGCCTTTTTAAGGCACCACTGACAGCATGGTGTAGAAAGGTACCAGGTCAGAAGCCGTGCCCTGACCAGAGCACGGCCTCGTTCTGCAACATAGGAGAAGCTGCTAGACTGTTGCGGCGAAGACATCGGTCCGGTTAGCGGTATTGCCGGTGTTGGTCTGGACAAAGAACGGCAGGAAGGTGTTGAAGCCGCTCCCTACAGTGGTCAAGCCCTCGTAATCCCCAAGGAAGTAGCCTCGTGAGATCGGGGCCGTCTCTATGTCGAAGGAGCCTGCAACATGCGACTCCGACCAGCTCGCCGGGTTCGTGCAGTTTACGCTGGTGGAAGAGCAGCGCACCAGCCAGTAATCGGTCGGCACTCCCGCAGCCGCAGTGTTGTTACGAAAGTCATAGGAGGTCACACCGACCGTGCCGTTTGCCGCCACGTACACCGAGGGAGTGAAGGCCGCGGCGTTGTTCGTCGTCTGATTGGCCTTTATGGGCGCAGACCAGGTGAGACCCCCGTCGGTCGACCTGGAAAGGGCGATGTCGTCGTGGGCACCATTACTGAAGCGTCCATCTTCCCAGACCGCATACAGAGTGCCGGTGGTGCGATCAACCGCCATGTCCGGCAGACCAGCGCTAGTGCGGACTGGCGCTCCCGTATCAGGATCGGTGACCGCCACAGACATGTCCTTCGAGATGATGATTGGCTGTGACCAGGTGACTCCCTTGTCCGTCGAGCGGACCACTGCCTCGAAGAAGCCAGGCGCATTTATTCCTGATCCCTTCGCCAGGGTGAAGATATCTACCAGGGTGCCATTGGGCAGCACAACGATCTGGTTGCCGACGGTGAACTCAAGGCTCTTCGGGGCAAAGATAGCGCGGGCCGGCTCCCAGGTTGCGCCGCCATCCGTGGTCCTGGAGAACCAGATGTCCCCCCGGAAGGCAAAGGAATGGAGCGTATTGAAGTCGGCGTTGTCGCTGGGGAAGCGGCTACGATCCCACACGGCGTACACGTAGGAAGCACTCGTCGGGTCGGCGGTAATGGACTCCTTGTCGTTGAAGTTGAAGGCCGACGAGTCTTTGCGGAGCGTTATTGGCTCACTCCAGGTGTCCCCGCCATTCGTTGACTTGCTCACCAAAAGGGCGTTGGTAACAAGGTCGGCACTAGCCGCGCCGCCGATCTGGTAAACGTCCCCGTTGGGAGCAAATGAGACCCAGGGATCGGATGCACGGTCGTAGTTGCCACCGTTGGCGGCGGTGCCTCCCGAGCAGGCGCTGAAGTGGGCCCAGGTCTCGCTCCAGGTTGTCCCTCCATCGTGCGAAACACCGGCCACCAGCCCGTGCGCTCCGCCATTCGACCAGCGATCCTGCTGGAAGACGCCGACGATGTTGCTCGGGTCTGTCGGGTTGACAGCGACCCGTGGTTCAACCTCAGCATTGACGTAGTTGGTGCCCGGCCCACCGATGGTACAATTGGCGAAAGGGCTGGGACCAGAGACCAGCTTGGGAGGCGAGCTGGCATGGACTGAACCGAGAGGAACAGCAGCTACGAGGACGATCAGAAATACTGCCAGGATGACTGGCTTAGCAAACTTTGACTGATGCATCAAATCCTCCTTCTGGTCAACATTGACCGTAAACGACTATCAGATGGAACACAACTTTCTTGTACACCTCAATCAGGTGCCAGAGTCACACAAAACGTCAGATGACTGCACAATAAGCTGTTCTCTCTGCGACGATAGCACCTCCTGTCTGTTCAATTACGCTTGGTAATCGATACCTTGAGCAAGGCGTCTGCTGCTCTCCTAGTAGGCAATGAGAAGGAGGAAGAGGCGTATTTTTTCTGCCAACATAGGAGAGTCTTCTTCTCTTTAGAGAGCATCCCCCAGTGAATAAGTTTACCACCTCGACCAGAAAGAGTGCAACAAGCAAGCAATCACGAGGAGGAGACGCAAGACCAACAGACTTCTTCAGTGGAGATAAGCAAAGTACCAATTATACGTTACCTACTTCATTCAAAGGCTGAGCATCGCGAACATGTCTATTCAAATTTGCGGCTAGAGCGAAAGCGACCATACCGAGAGTGCAAATGAAAACCGTTTGGACAACGCCGATATTCTGGATAAGTAAACCTGTCAATGCTAACCCCAGTGGTTGACCGCCAAATGCGATCAATCTAAATACGCTGTTGACACGACCCTGTAACTCATCTGGAATAATAGCGCTTCGATAGCTGAACTGCACTACATTGTATACCGGTCCCATGAAGAAGGAAGCAGCCGAAAGGACTCCCAATACGAATGGGTTCGGGGCTATTGCATAAAGCGGCAAGATAAGAGCGCTTAACC
>WNGR01018695.1_pt1 | contig 10862 bp, 10 predicted proteins | sample 5407581 | NCBI WGS metagenome assembly WNGR01 (sample SAMN13153383, study PRJNA577476) | soil metagenome | isolation source: 80 cm soil or saprolite under Garry oak tree replicate 2 | place: USA:California | collected 2016-06-15 | reverse complement strand
AGGCAACGGCGGTCCAACCAGTTCCGGCACACTCGGCACAGACGACAGCAAACTGAAGGTGTCCTTTTGATTTCGTCGTTTTTCCCATACCCTGACACGGGATGCAGGCGGACTCGCGCGAACCCGGCGCTCGGCCGGACCCGCTGCAGGTCCCACACGCATGCTTGCGGTGCACACTGACCTTTGTCTTTAGGCCACGGATCGAGTCATCGAAACTGATCGGGACATGGTGCTCCAGATCCTGGCCGCGCTCGGGCTCCCGTCGTCGAGTCTGGCGTTCAAAGATCTGGCTGAAGATCTCCCCAAAATAAGATTGGCTCGAGCGAGAGAAATCAAAACCCTGGAAACTAAAACCCCAACCGGACTGCCTTCCCGGTTGTTCCAGGACACCCTCCGTGTAAAAGCCGTTCACGTCATAGAACTCCCGCTTCATGGGATCGCTGAGGATCTCATAGGCTTCCGTCATCCGCTTGAAGCGTTCCTCGGCCAGGCGATCACCCGGATTGATGTCCGGATGATACCGCCGGGCAAGTTTCCGAAAGGCTTTCTTGATTTCGTCAACCGAAGCCGTTCGCAGAACCTCAAGGATTACGTAAAGCTCGTCTCTACTGGTCATGATTGAGAATCAACTATTCCTTTTTCTTATCGTCCGCATCGACATATTCGGCATCGATAACGTCGTCTGCCTTCTCGCCACCTCGACCACTGCCGGCAGTTTGAGCCGGACCGCCTGCCTGGCTGCCTCCTTGCGCCCCGGTCTTGTACATGGATTCGGCAACCTTATGCGATGCCTGCGTAAGCGCGTCCGCGGCCTTGTTGATTCTGTCGATATTTCCCTCATCCAACGCCTTCTTGCAATCGGCGACGGCAGCCTCGACGGTTTTCGCATCGGAGTCGGAAAGTTTATCGCGATTCTCTCGCAGCAACTTCTCGGTCTGGTAGACCAGAGAGTCGGCGCGGTTGCGGGCTTCGATCTCTTCACGTCTTCGACGGTCCTCGTCAGCATGAGAGTCTGCATCGGTAACCATCCTACCAATCTCCTCCTTGGACAAACCGCTGGAAGAGGTGATCGTGATCTTTTGCTCCCTGCCTGTTCCAAGATCCTTCGCGGATACATTCACGATACCGTTTGCGTCAATGTCGAAGGTCACTTCAATTTGGGGAATTCCACGGGGCGCTGCGGGAATGCCGACAAGATGGAACTTGCCCAGGGTCCGATTATCGCGAGCCATGGGGCGCTCGCCTTGCAGCACGTGGATCTCAACCGAGGTCTGATTATCAGCCGCGGTCGAAAAGATCTCGCTCTTTCGCGTCGGAATCGTCGTGTTGCGCTCAATCAGCTTGGTGAAGACTCCACCGAGCGTCTCGATACCTAGTGAGAGCGGCGTTACGTCGAGCAATAGGACGTCCTTCACTTCGCCACCCAACACACCGGCTTGAACAGCCGCGCCAACCGCGACAACTTCGTCCGGATTTACGCCCTTATGAGGTTCTTTGCCGAAGAGTTCGCGGACGATCTGCTGAACCTTTGGAACTCTTGTCGTACCACCGACAAGCACAACCTCGTCAATATCGCTCGGCTTTACGCCAGCATCTTGCAACGCCTGCTTGCAGGGTCCCATTGAGCGCTGAAGGATGTCGTCGACCAACGCTTCGAACTTCGCACGCGTCAATTTCAAATTGAGGTGCTTTGGACCGGTCGCGTCCGCCGTGACGAAAGGCAGCGTTATTTCGGTTTCCTGGAGGGTAGAAAGCTCCATCTTGGCTTTCTCCGCCGCTTCTTTCAAGCGCTGCAGTGCCATCTTGTCTTTGGAAAGGTCGATGCCTTGATCCTTCCTGAACTCGTCAATAATCCAATCGATGATGCGCTGGTCCAGATTGTCGCCCCCGAGGTGGGTGTCACCGTTGGTCGCCTTCACCTCGACGACGCCCTCACCGACCTCGAGGATCGAAATATCAAACGTGCCGCCACCGAAATCGTAGACGGCAATCGTCTCGTCCTTCTTTTTGTCTAGGCCATAGGCGAGCGCCGCAGCCGTCGGCTCGTTAATGATGCGCTGGACTTCGAGGCCGGCGATTCGGCCGGCATCCTTCGTCGCCTGCCGCTGCGAGTCATTGAAGTACGCCGGAACTGTGATGACGGCTTTATCCACCTTCTGTCCGAGGTAGTCTTCAGCCGCGCTCTTGAGCTTCTGGAGAATCATCGCGGAAATTTCCGGTGGCGAATACTCCCTCCCCATGATTTCGATGCGTGCATCGCTATTGCTCGTCCGCGTTACCTTGTACGGCACCATCTTCATCTCTTCGCTGACTTCGTCGTACCGCCGGCCCATGAACCGTTTGATGGAGTACACCGTGTTCTCGGCATTCGTGACCGCCTGACGTTTGGCGACCTGTCCCACTAAACGTTCACCACTCTTTGTAAAAGCGACGACTGAAGGCGTTGTCCGCCCGCCCTCCTGATTTGCGATAACGACCGGCTCACCACCCTCCATAACAGCTACAACGGAATTCGTGGTGCCAAGGTCGATCCCAATGATCTTGCTCATCGTAAAGCTCCTTCTGCGGCCTTCAGATGCTGAAAGCTATCTCTAAAATATGTGTGACCCACTGCTCAATATAGGATGTGAGTCGAAGACTGTCAACTGAATCTTATAGGACTCCTATAAGATTTCACGACGGGCACCTGTGACGGCGATGATCTTTCTAAGAAATGATTTAGCGAAGGCCGGCGACCGTCGCTAATGCATGGTGAGATTTAATCAAGGTCTTTCAGGCGCGAAGGGTTTCTTAGAGGCGTAAATCCGTTGAATTTTCTCGACGTATTCTTCGGCGTTCTGCTCGGAGACCGGATTATCGGGATTCCACCCCTTGTATCTCTTCACTCCCTGCCAAAGACCGTAACGATCCACGTATTGTTTGAGTATACGGACGCCAAGGTCGATGTTGTCCTCGACCTTGAACAGGTTGATCCCTTCCTGATCCGCAGTCTCACCCCAGGTCGGTAAGTGTATCTGCATGATTCCAATGGATCCGCGATCAGAAATCGCGAATGGATTCGCCCGGCTCTCGACAATCATGATACTGGCCACGAGGCGGGAATCGATACTGTATTTTCGACTGGTGTGGACCGGAGTTTTCCAGAGACACAACGCTGGCGCGAACGACGGGATTTTGAGAAGCGAGGTGAAGGTCCTGGTCGGAAAATACAAAGGCGCTGGGAGTCTGAATTGTGACCAAGACCGTTACCAGAATACTTAGAATCAGTAATTTAGATGATTTAGAGATCCACTGATTACAGCTAACACAGTGGAGGACGTAGCGCCGGTTCCAGCCGACCGTCATGCCCCGACAACGCTTGCAAAATGCAACTGGTTGCACAAATCCTCCTTCTTGGATTCGCCGGCTTTTCCTGATTCGGATGATGTCTGAAATTTGGGACCCGGGTTTGGGGGTGACCCCACTTCTTCTATAATACAGGAGCAAACGAAGTTTGCAAGGGAAGAGTACGATCGTTGGGCACAGCGAAGATAGCGCTTGCGCGAAGGAAGACCCCTGATTATTCTGGTCGGTTTCATTCCACGTAAGTCATCTGATTGACACTATATAATTTAATCACTTATAAGGATCTGTGAGTGAACAGGTTACTGAAGGACGGAATCCTTTTTTTTAACGCCGGCCGGTACTTCGAGGCGCATGAAGCTTGGGAAGACTTATGGCGGGAAAGCGACGAATCATTACGGCTGTTCTACCAGGGACTCGTCCAGGCGGCTGTCGGCCTACATCATCTCGCTCAGGGAAATCGGAATGGCGCCCGTGCCCAACTAGCTAAATCGCTCGAGAAGCTGAAGCAATATCCGCCCGAATTCTCGCAAATCGATAATGAAAAGCTGGTGACGGAGCTTCAGAAAGCATCCGAAGAGCTTACCCCCCGGCGAATTCTTATTTTGCATTCCTAGGCTGCCCTTGGATCAACATATTTCCGTCCAAAGAAATTGTGATAGAGTCGAAAATTTAAGGTTGCGAAGTTGCAGAAATCACCGGAGAGATGTCCGAGTGGTTTAAGGAGCACGCTTGGAAAGCGTGTGTGGGGGTAACTCCACCGTGGGTTCGAATCCCACTCTCTCCGTCAAGCTGTAAACGAGGGTCCAGCTTATTGTCAGGCTTTGGGGGGCTGTGCAATTGGAGCCCGAAAACCCGCCAGGTCCGGAAGGAAGCTACGGTATTGGGTAAACCAATGTGACACAGTATCCCCCGGGGCCTGTCCCTGTTCGGTTATCCCTACTCGGTGCTTGCCATCCCGCGAGCATGCGCAGGTCTCATGAAGTATCAGGTCATTGCTCGAAAATTTAGACCGCAGGTTTTTGAGGATGTTGTCGGTCAGAAACCGATTGTCCAGACGCTTCAGAACGCAGTCCAGATGGACCGGATTGGCCACGCCTATCTCTTCTCCGGACCCCGCGGTGTTGGGAAGACTACCACCGCCCGAATTTTGGCCAAAAGCCTCAATTGCGCCGAGGGCCCGACGATCACCCCGTGCAATCGATGTCCTGCTTGCGACGAGATTTCTGCGGGCCGATCCATTGATGTTTTCGAGATCGACGCGGCTTCAAATACCGGCGTCGACAATATTCGCGAACTCCGCGAAAGCGCCAAGTACGCGCCCGCGCGGAGCCGTTACAAGATCTTTATTATCGACGAAGTCCACATGCTCTCCACTTCGGCGTTCAACGCTTTGCTGAAAATTCTAGAAGAGCCCCCATCGCATGTCGTTTTCATCATGGCCACGACGGAACGCCATAAGTTACCGGCGACGGTTCTTTCCAGATGCCAGCAGTTCATCTTTAGAACAATTTCGCCGGTAGAGATTCAGGCGCACCTTCGACAGATTGCGGGGCGCGAGGGAGTCACTATCGACGAGCGTGCCCTGAGCTACATCGTCAAGGCCTCCGAAGGCAGCATGCGCGACGCGCAGTCGCTGCTTGATCAGATCATCTCTTTCAGCGGCCAGCAAGTCATCGATGAGGATGTCCGTGATGTGCTGGGCCTTATACCGAGCGAAATTTTGGATCGGACGCTAGAGGCACTGGCCGGTCGCGATTCTAAGGCGCTCATCGAGAATATTGGTCAAGTCGTCGATCAGGGCCTCAACTTGCAACAGTATCTCCGAGAATTCGTCAGCCGGGTCCGGGACATGTTGGTTCTGAAGCTTGGCCTAGAAGAAAGGATTCTCGGTAGCTCTGAGGAGAAGCGGGCACTCGGCGCGCGCGCCGAACGTTTTTCCGAACAGGATCTGATTCGTTTCTTTGACATCTTACTTCGGTTGGAGAACGAACTGCGGTGGGCATCGCAGCCGCGATTTCATCTGGAAGTGGGATTTGTCAAACTCGCCAAGATCACCCATGTTCGTGATATTGAAGAGGTGCTCCGCGAGGTGAAGCACAGCGGTGGTACTGGATCGTTGACGCCTTCAACGCCTGTCGCAACCGCACCGAGGATGACACCCGCACCGACCGAACCCCCGCATCAGCCAAGGCGGGACGAAAAGACGACAGTTCCGGATTCGTTCACTTTCGCGGACAGCTTCCGCCGCCGAGTTGAGGACAAATCCGCGACTACAGCAGTCTATTTGCAAAAGGCGGAACGCATAGGCCAAACGGAGAGCGGAATCGACATTTTCCTACCCAATGGCACAGCCCTTGCGATGCTTCAAACCAAAGATCACAAGACGGTGCTCGATGCTGCCGCGACGGAACTGGTTGGTAAAGCCGTTTCCGTGTCTCTTATAATGAAAGAGCAGTGGTCACACAACGGAGTTGCTGCGGAAAGCGCCAAGAATGAGCCTCTGGTGAAGCGCTTTCTCGAAGTGTTCCGCGGAGATCTGGCTCAGGTAAAGCCCGCCAGGGAGGATTAGTTTATGAACATGCAGCAGCTGATGAAACAGGCTCAGAAGATGCAGGAACAGCTGCAAAAACAGATGGAAGCAACTGTCGTAGAAGCAAGTGCAGGCGGCGGGATGGTTTCGGTCAAGATCAATGGGAATAAGCAGGTACTTTCGATCCAAATCGACCAGGAGGTTTTCGGCAACGAAGACAAGGAAATGCTACAGGATCTGATCGTCGCTGCGGTCAACGAAGGTATGCGAAAAATTGACGAGGCCCTGGCGGGTCAGATTGGGAATTTGACGGGTGGGTTGAAAATTCCCGGTCTGTTCTAACACATGGATATAGCGGGACCCGTCAATAGACTGGTCGAACAGTTCAAAAAGCTTCCGGGCATTGGCTCCAAATCAGCGCAGCGTCTAGCGTTTTTCGTATTGAAAATGGACTCAGCGGAAGCAACAGAGTTCGCGGAGTCCATCCTTGAAGTAAAACGAACGATCCGCAGATGCTCCATTTGCAGTAACCTCACGGATGTGGATCCCTGCCAGTTCTGCACTCATCCTTCTCGGTCGGACCGCGTTCTATGCGTGGTCGAGGAATCCAACAACATTCTGGCCGTCGAGAAAACGCATGAGTTTAAGGGACGGTATCACGTGCTGATGGGTTCCATCTCTCCCCTCAAAGGCGTAAGTCCGGAGCAACTGGCGATTGCTTCACTTCTGAAGCGGCTCCAATCGGGCAGTATTGAGGAAGTCATCATTGCGACGAACCCGAACGTTGAAGGTGAGACGACGGCGCTGTATCTCTCCCGGTTGATCAAACCACTCGGGATACGGGTGACTCGTCTCGCATTGGGACTGCCGGTCGGCGGCGATTTGGAGTACGCGGACGAAGTAACGATGGCAAAGGCGCTGGAGGGCCGCCGGGAACTGTAGCCCTCAACGGGCAATCATTTGATCGAATACATCTTCGGCGTGATAGGAACTTCGAACTAGAGGCCCCGAGAAAACCCAGCGAATACCGAGCCCATGGCCAACGTCTCGGAGCTCGGCGAATTCGTCGGGATGGTAATACTTCTTGATCTCGGCATGTTTCCGCGACGGGCGCAGATATTGCCCGATAGTCAGGATGTCCACTCCCGCTTCAGCGGCATGCTGCATCAGCTCCGTGATTTCGTCTTTCTCTTCGCCAAGACCCACCATAATGCCGGTTTTGATATAAACCGCCGAGTTCATCCCTTTGGCCGCCTTCAAGAGACCGAACGACGTGGTGTAGTCTGATTTAAACCGGATTGTGGGATAGAGACGGCGAACGGTCTCGATATTGTGCGAAAAGATATCCGGAACGGAATCGATGACTGTCCTCACCGAGTTGAGCGAGCCTTGAAAGTCGGGCGTGAGCAGCTCGACCTTCACATTTGGATCGAGGTTCCGAATTTGCCTCACCGTTTCGGCAAAAATCATGGCACCTCCATCCTGGAGATCGTCACGATCGACGGACGTGACGACGGCGTGCTTGAGCTTCAGGTCGGCAATAGCCGCGGCGACTCTCGCCGGCTCCATCAAGTCATACTCGGTCGGGCGGCCACTGGTCACTGCGCAAAACGCGCACGCGCGCGTGCAAATATCACCGAGGATCATGAAGGTAGCGGTTCGATGTTTGCCCCAGCATTCGGCGATGTTGGGACACATTGCGTCTTCACAAATCGTATTAAGCTTATGGGAACGGAGGATGCGGCGAACCTCAAAGAAGTTTTCACCACCAGGGATTCGAACCTTCAGCCAATCGGGGCGACTGCTCATTCACGACCAGTATATCTCTAGATGTGGATGGCGGCGCCAAACACGTTTTCCATGGCTTCGTGCGTGGCCTCAGCAAGTGTGGGATGCGCATGGATCGTATTGATGAGATCGTCCACTGTGCCTTCCAACGCGATCGCGGCAACAGCCTCCGCGATCATCTCTGTGACTGTGCCGCCAATCATGTGAACGCCGAGAATCTCGCCGTATTTCTGATCTGCGACAACCTTTACGAATCCGTCCATGGCGTCTTCGATTCTGGCTTTGCCGATTGCAGTAAAAGGAAACTTACCGACCTTGACGGTGTATCCAGCCTCACCGGCTTTGGCTTCATTCAACCCGACACTGGCCACCTGGGGTTCGCAATATGTGCACGAGGGTACGTGGTTGTAGTTGATGGGAGCAGGATGTTTGCTTGCGATCTTCTCAACGGCGACGATACCTTCCTGAGACGCGACATGCGCCAACAACGGCGATGGAGTGACGTCTCCAATGGCGTAGACGCCCTTGACGTTCGTCTCCATGTACTCGTTGACTTTGATAAAACCACGGTCGGTGGTCACTCCGATTTTTTCAAGACCGATATCGACAGTGTTCGGTCCTCTGCCTGTTGCCATGAGGAGTTTCTCAGCCGTGTACTTCTTAACCTCGCCCTTCTCTGTCTGGAAAGTCACTTCTACGCCGCCGTCCTTTGCCTTCGCGCTTTCGAGCTTCGCCTTTGTATAGACTTCGATTCCTCTCTTTGTGAAAACCCGTTTTAGCTCTTTTGAGATTTCTCCGTCTTCGAGAGGAACGATATTCGGCAGGATCTCAAGCAAAGTGACTTTTGATCCAAAGCCGTTGTATATCGAAGCAAACTCCACTCCAACTGCACCAGCGCCAACGATCAGCATCGATTTCGGGATCTGTTTCAGATCCAATGCCCCGATATTGCTGAGAATACTTTTTTCATCGATGTTGTAGCCTGGCAGCGACTTCGCCTCCGAACCGGTAGCAACGATGATGTTTCTGGCATTCACTTCAGTACTGACGCCATCGCGTGTGACCGCGATCTTACTTGGGCTGACTATAGTGCCGTAGCCTCTGAAGCTGGTGACTTTGTTTTTCCGGAGAAGAAAGTCCACTCCGTTGGCCATCTTACCCACGACGTCACTCTTACGTTCCTGGATCTTGTCGAAGTCGATTCCAATCTCTCCGGTCTTGAAGAGTCCCTGTTGCGATGCCCTTTTGACTTCCTGCAGAAGATGGGCATCGCGCAGAAGCGCCTTTGTCGGAATGCATCCGCGCAGGAGGCAAGTTCCGCCGAATCGTGTATCTCTTTCGATAACAGCTGTCTTTAAACCAAGCTGGCCTGCTCGAATGGCCGCGACGTATCCCCCAGGACCAGTTCCGATGATCGCTACATCAAAAGACGCTTGTTCGCTCAAGTTGTCTCCTGGGGCACTGTAAGTCGGCGGTCATCGACCACCGCCACAGTAAGACGGCTACTACTTCGACCGTTACAGTGCACTAAAAAATGTCGAAGTGCTCTTCATGAAGGAGTGGATCAGACTTTACGATAATGTCTTTTTTGGTCCAGTCCTCGAGTTCGTTAAGTGAAACGAATTCGCCGCTCTTCAGAACTTTGGCGACCTCCGGATTCAAGCGAATGGTGATCTCTTTGCCCTCGAGCAGGTGAGTGATTTTCTTTATCTCCTGCTGGATCTCATAGCAGATTGTTTCGATCGATTTGGACCAGCCGGAGCCGTTGCAATACGAACACGGCCTGCAGATTGTTCGCTCAAGCGAGGGCTGCGTGCGCTTTCGAGTGATCGCCACGAGTCCAAAATCATTGAACTGAAGGATTTTGGACGGAGAGCGGTCGGCACGCAGCGCTTCTTCCAGGGCGCCCATGACGCGCTGGCGGTTCTTTTTCTCTTCCATATCGATGAAGTCGACGACAATGATTCCACCAAGATTCCGCAATCGGATCTGCCTGACGATCTCGTGCACGGCGTCAACATTTGTCCGGACGATCGTATCTTCAAGTCGATTGGACTTGCCGACGTATTTACCCGTATTGACATCAATGGCAACCAGCGCTTCTGTCTGATTGATGACGATGTAACCGCCAGACTTCAACCATACCTTCGGCCGTAGCGCCTTCTCGATTTCTGGATTCAAACCGTACTCTTCAAAGATCGGGGTGTCCTTCAAGTGCAGTTTCACGCGATGGACGAGGGCTGGTTGAAACTTGTTCACGAATTCCGTACGGACAATGAATCCGCCGGGCAGCCCGTTGCGGTGCTCATGAATAATTCTCTTCAGCCGCAGGCGTTCTTCATCAGAGGCAATTTTTCGAGAGACACCAACATGGTCGACCGTCGGCATATACACGAGATACCGGCCAGGAAGCGCAATGTGCGACGTGATCCGCGCGCCTTTCTTACCGAGCGGCTCTTTGGAAACCTGAACCAGAATCTCCTGTCCCTCGCGCAGCAACTCGGAGATCATTGGACTCGATCTTGGCGGTTGTCCATTCGGACGATGCTCGTCAGATTTCCCCGGCGGCGGACCGCCGCGACCGCGTCTGGGCCGCCGGGTTGAGGAACGATGGGCGAAACGGTAGTTGTCTGACCGATCCGTGATCCGTGCGGTAGAAGTCGGGTTTTCTTTGGAGCCCGTTTTTTCATCGTTTTCAGGTTCTGTTTCGGACTCCGCAATCGGAGCTGAAGCTTCGTTCCCGATGCTACCCTCGGATAATTCCCGCGGTATAGGCGCAGTTGAAGGTGGAACCGGACCTGCCTCATAAGCTCCGGAATGGAGGTCACGCTTGGTCGCATCCGGCGTGCGGGCCGCTTCGACGGTGGTCTCGGTGGCTCGATCTTCCTTCTCAACCGTTTCTCGGAGTCCGCTTTCGGTTTCCGCTGGTGGTCGTTGTCGTTCCGCCTCAGGACGACGCGAGTACTTCGCGAGTGACTCGCCGGGCAATACTTCAATCGCGCCGAAGGCTCGCTCATCGGGCCGGGGCTCGTAGGATTTGCTTTCGAACGAGGGAATTTTCGGTTTCTTGCCCCGCCGGTCACGATCCCTCCGCCGAGGACCTCGTTGATCGTGGGCCTCTTCCGGAGGGCCTGTCAGTGCTGCGGTCGGCCGCACGGCCTCAATGACTTCCTTGGGGAGCGGCGGGATTTCCGTCGGC
>WNGR01018130.1_pt1 | contig 10862 bp, 10 predicted proteins | sample 5407581 | NCBI WGS metagenome assembly WNGR01 (sample SAMN13153383, study PRJNA577476) | soil metagenome | isolation source: 80 cm soil or saprolite under Garry oak tree replicate 2 | place: USA:California | collected 2016-06-15 | reverse complement strand
CTCGCGGCGAGCCCGGCGGACCTGCGCGGCGTGGCCTACGTGGCGCACCGCGCGCCCGACGGCACCGGCGCCGACGACCTGCGCAAGCTCGCGCTGGACGTGCGCGCGCGGCTCGGCTCCCGGCCCAGCGTCGTCGCGGTCGCCTCGGTGGCGGGCGGCCGTCCCGTGGTCGTCGTGACCACCAGCGAAGCGGCGCGCGAGCAAGGCCTGAAGGCGGGGGCGCTGGCCAAGACCGCGGCGCGGACCCTCGGCGGCGGCGGTGGCGGCAAGGACGACATCGCGCAGGGCGGCGGTACCGACCCCGCCGCGTTGGGCGAGGCGCTCGAGGCGGTCGGCCGTCAGATTCTGGGCTGACTCGACCCGGACTGACCCGAACCGTGGTGACGCCGCGTCACCACGTCATCCTCGATGCGCGTTTATTGAGCGAACACACCCCCCTCCATGCGACGCTGTGGCATGGAGGGGGTTTCACATCCAGGCAGCGGACCGGAGCGGAGCGGCAGTGAGACCGGGCAGAAGGCTGGGCGTCGACGTCGGCGCGGTACGCATCGGCGTGGCCGTGTGCGATCCCGACGGGCTGCTCGCGACCCCCGTGGAGACCGTGCGCGCGGGAGACGGCGACCTCGCCAGGATCGCCGAGCTCGCCGACGAGTACGGCGTCGTCGAGGCCGTGGTCGGGCTGCCCCGCTCGCTCTCCGGCGCCGAGGGAGCGGCGGCGGGCAAGGCGCGCGTCTTCGCGGAGAAGCTCCTAGGTAAAATCCAGCCCATTCCGGTGCGTTTGGTCGACGAGCGGTTGACAACCGTGACCGCGACCCGTGGACTACGCGAGTCGGGTGTGCGCGGCCGCAAGAGCCGGGCGGTGGTGGACCAGGCGGCCGCCGTGGTGATTCTGCAGAACGCGCTCGACGGTGAGCGCGCCTCGGGGAATCCGCCCGGTACGCTGGTCGCCCCGGAACAGGACCGTTCCCACGGCTCGGCGGCCCCGGTGAAGGAGAGCGAATGAGCGACGGCGAATGGTACGGCTACCCACCGCAGCAGCCGGACCCTTACTCGCAGCCGCAGGACGATCCGTACGGCGCCGCGCAGAACTACGGCAACGCTCCGCACAGCCCCGGGTACGACCAGTACGGACGGCCGATTCGGCCGAACCCGCAGCAACAGCAGTACTACCAGCAGCAACAGCCCCAGCCGCCGCCGCAGCAGCCCAGGCCGCGCCCGCAGCAGCCGGGTCAGCAGCCGCAGGGTCAGCCGCAGCCGGGTCAGCCGCAGGCGCAGCCGCGGCAGCAGGGCCCGGCGGGACAGGGCCAGCCGCAGTACGGTCAGCAGCGTCCGCCGCAGCGCCCCCGGCCGCAGCCGCAACAGCCCCAGCAGCAGACGCAGAACCCTTACTTCCAGCAACAGCAGCAGGAGTACGGGTACGACACGAGCGCCGGGTCGCAGGGCGGCTACGCGCGGCCGGGCTACGACACCGGCGGCTACCCGCGGCAGGACTACCAGCGCTCCGGGTACGACACGTCCGCGGGCTATCAGAATCAGGGCTATGACGCGGCCGCGAGCTACGACGCCGCGTCCTACGGCTCAGGCTCCTACGACACCGGCGCGCGCAGCGGCGGCTACGGCAGACGCGGTGCGCAGCCGCAACCCCAGCCGCAACCCGCGTACACCGAGTCGCACGACCCGTACGCGGATCTCGGCGAGCTGTCCGAGGAGCCGGACCAGTACGAATACCCCGGCCGCGGCGGTCGCCGCCGCGCTGGAAACACCGGCGAGCAGTCGCAGGTGTCCGAGGACGGCCGCCTCGGCCTGCTCGACGAGGACACGGCGACCGAGTCCCCGTCGTCCCCCGGCACCGACGAGGACGACGAGGACCGCGGCCGACGCAAGGGCGGCCGCTCCGATGGCACGCAGTCGGGCAAGGACAAGAAGGCGCGGCGCAGCTGCACCGTCATATTCCTGTTCTTCGCGCTGATCGCCGGCGGCCTCGGCTACGGCGGCTACCAGGCGTACAACTGGTATGAGTCGCACTACGGCCCGCCCGCCGACTACAGCTCGACCTCCGGCATCTCGTCCACCAGGGACGTGACCGTCCCGTCCGGCGCCGGCGGCACGGAGATCGCCTCGCTCCTCGTCAAGGCGGGCGTGGTCAAGAGTGAGCGCGCCTTCGTCAACGCATGCAACAACAACTCGCAGTGCCCCAGCATCCAGGCCAACACCTACCTTCTGCACCAGCAGATGAGTGCGGCCGCCGCCGTGACCGCGCTGCTCGACACGAGCAACATCGACAACAAGTCGCAGCTGCTGGTGAGGCCGGGCGAGCGCGCCGCCGACGTCTTCACCGCCCTCGAGCAGAAGAAGGGCTGGACGCAGGCCCAGATCGTCTCCGCGATCGGCGGCGGCCAGATCGACCTGCCGAGCTGGGCGACGGCCAAGACCGGGACGAAGTACCCCTTCGCGAACGTCGAGGGCCTGCTTTTCACCGGCACGTACGAGCTGCCCGGCTACAAGACGCCGCAGGCGCTGCTCAAGGCGATGGTCGACAAGCAGGTGTCGATGTTCAACGCGGTCGGCCTCACGCAGAAGGCCTCCTCGCTGAACATGACGCCGTACCAGGTGCTCACCGTCGCCTCGATGGCCCGCGCGGAGGCTGGTTCCGACACGTCCGACCTCGCCAAGATCTCCGGCGTCATATACACCCGCCTGAAGAACTACAGCTACTCGAAGCTCGGGTTCGACACCTCCACGCTCTACGGCCTCGGCCGCACCTCGCCGCAGCCCACCGCGGCCGAGCTCACCGACACCTCGAACCCGTACAACCTGCGGGTCGTCAGAGGTCTGCCGCCGGGCCCGATCGACAGCGTGGACCAGCCGGCGCTGATGGGCGCGCTTTCCCCGACCGACTCGACCGACGTGTTCTTCTGCGCCGTCAACGGCACGATCCACTACGCGTCGAACGACACCGCGTGGGCCCAGCTCGGCAAGCAGTACCCGGGAAACTGCGGATGACCGGAAGCACAGACGAGGTGGGCGCCACCGGTGTGACGCCCACCATCCGCCGTGCCGCCGTCCTCGGCTCGCCGATCGCCCACTCGCTCTCGCCGGTGCTGCACCGAGCCGCCTACGCACGGCTCGGCCTCACCGGCTGGACGTACGGAAGGCACGAGGTAGACGAGGCCGCACTCCCCGGCTTCCTAGACGGCCTAGACCGCGACGGAAGCTGGGCGGGCCTGTCCCTCACCATGCCCCTCAAGCGCGCCGTGATCCCGCTGCTAGACGAGACCGAACCGACCGCCCAAGCCGTCAACGCCGTAAATACCCTGATTTTCCGCCCCGACGGCAGCAAGTTCGGTGCGAACACCGACGTAACCGGCCTCACCGCCGCACTCCAAGAGCGCGGCGTAACAGCAGTCAGCGGCGCCGCCATCCTCGGCGCCGGAGCCACCGCGGGCTCCGCGCTCGCAGCCCTCTCCGACCTGGTCAAGTCCCCGATCACGATCTACCTTCGCAACCCCGCCAAACTCGCCGAGTTCGACGCCCTAGTCAGCTACTTCGGCCTAGAACTAGACCCCCGCCCCTGGTCCGAGGCAGCCGAAGCAGCCGACTTCGAGCTCGTCATCAACACCACCCCAGCGGGCGCCGCCGACGCCCTGGCCGAGCAATTGCCCGACCAAGTGGGCACCCTGTTCGACGTGCTCTANTCTGGCCGCCGCCTGGTCCCACCGCGGCGGCGCCGTCCTAGGCGGCCAAGACCTCCTCGTACACCAAGCGGTCCGCCAAGTAGAGCTGATGACCTGCCTAGAAGGCCGCGCCCCCGAGATCCTCTCCGCAATGCGCGAGGCCTTGGAGAAGGACTAGCCCTGCTGTCGCTGAGAGCTCGCGGCTCCTCGGACAATCGCCGCTTCGCGACTGCGGTGAAAAATTGTCGCCTGATCCGCGCTGTTCTGACTTCGTGTCGGCGTCGTGCGCAGCGCTCGGCTGATGGAGGTCAAAGTCAACGGCGCCTCCGGCGGGCCGCAACCGCTCAAACACGCCTTAGCGGTGCGGCACTACTCCGGTCAGCGCGCCGTCCGCGGCCAGGCTTGCGGTGAAGGTACCGAGGTGTCCCGCGCTGACGACGATGCCTTCGGGGCTGCGGCTCCAGTCCCAGCCGTGGTGCTCGACGTAGCCGAGCACGCAGTCGGACGGGTCCTCCTCGAACTTGTCAGCGCCCTGCGTCAGGTAGTGCGCGGCGGCGTCGAGGTCGGGCTTGGCGGTGGGGATCGACTCGTCGAAGGCCAGATAGTAGACGCGGTTCTCGTCGGTGAAGGTGTGGCCGATGTAGCCGCGCGCGCCTGCGACGCCCATCGCGGTCCATGCCAGCATCTCGGCGGCGATCTCGGGGTCGTCGGCGTCGGCTATCTCGGCCAGGTCCAGGACCGGCTCCGTCAGTTCCGTGATGCCGAGCCGGTCGCCCTGCTCGCGCAACTGGCGGGCGCGCTCGGTGAGAGCGGGATTCTGCGACCATGCTTCGGGCTCGGCCCACGCCCAGACCCAGCGGCCGCTCTGGTCCAGCCGTCCCAGCGCGTCGACGGTGAACTCGCGGCCCGCCTGGCGGTAGCGGCCGGACTCGTGGTCCACCGACCAGTCGTCCACCGGCATGAAGTCCAGGAAGGTCTCTACCTGTTCGTACACCCAGGCCGCATGACGGTTGCCTGCCGCGGTGAAGGCGGGGCTGAACGTCTCGCCCTCGGCGATCTCCTCGGAGACTGGCGCGGGATCAGAAACCGGTCCGGGGCTCGGCGCCTCGGTCGACGAGGTTGCCGGAACCCCCATCGGTTCCGGTGTCCACAGTCCCGGCTCCGCGGGCTTCACCTCGGGAGCGGGCGCCGGGGGAGTGGGGGCAGGAGCCATCGGGGCGGGTGGAACTCCCATCACTCCGCTCACCGCGTTGCTCGCCGAACTGCTCGCGCTACTCGCGTTGCCCGGCGCGTTCCGCTTCGCGGCCGCGAGCTCCTCCAGCATCTGCGCCGCCGCGGCCTGCCGCTGATCCTCCGCCACCGACGGCAGCTGGAATCCACGGGCCCTGATGTGATCGACGAGTTCCGGCTGCGGGGGCAGGTGGTACCGGTGCAGGTAGTAGCCCACCGCCGCGGGCCAGATCCACTCGCCGTCGGTGTGGTACGCCCGCGGCACGACCAGGCCCGCGCCCGGGGACATCTCGTCCTCGCCGGTCTTGGTGGTCGCCAGTGCCACCGGAGCCTTCGTCAGATAGGCCGTCAGCCCGGCCAGCTCGGCCGGATTCACCTGCGGACGGCTGATCACGACCCCGCCGGTCGGCCCGCGCCCGTCGAAGACCTCGGCCACCCGCATCCGCCGCGACGAGCCCCCGAACCCCGTACTCTGCCCGTCACTCACGCTGAGGTTTCTCCTCGCCACTGTCTCAACGTCCCACACCTCGCCGAAGGGACAGTTTACCGAGTGCCTACCCGCTGGTGTCCATCGTTGCGGGCAGGCGCACCGCGACGGGGTCTCCGGGCTGCAATTGCAGCTCCTCCGCGGCCGAGTTCGTGTTGCGTGCCAAGGCGAACAGGCCCGCCGAATCGACGTAGCCGACGGCCTCGCCAGGGCGCACGTCCGCGTGGCTGCGGCCGAAGGGGACGCGCACGACGCCGATGCGGCAGTGCACGTTCAACGTGTCGCCGACGCGCAAGCCCGCCGCCTCGAAGAGCTTGGCCTCCAGCGTGGTCTGCACCGTCCCCCAGCGGTCCACGCTGAGCACCTCGCCCTCCAGCCGATGCGCAGTCAGCCGCGCCACCGGTTTCTGCAACTGCACCAGCGCGTCGATCGGCACTTTCGGCCCGAGCACCGCCGGATCCAGGCCCCCGGCCAGATGCGCGGCCACGGGTGCGAACACGTCCCGGCCGCGGAACGTCGCCGAGACCGGCTGACGCAGATACGTGCGCGCGGTGATCTCGTACGCCGCCGAAGCGCCGCCGAGCGCCTTCGCGGCGGGCAGCAGCAGTCCGTTGTCCGGCCCGACCAGCACGAAACGGTCGGCGACCACGGCCAGCGCGCGCCGCCTGGTGCCCGCGCCCGGACCCGTCGCCGGATCCACGACGGCCAGCAGCACTCCCTGCGGCAGGTCCGGCGCCGCCTGCGCGAGCAGCGCGGAACCCCGGCGCAGGTCGCCGGGCGGCACCTCGTGGCACAGGTCGATCACCCGCGCCGTCGGAGCGGTCGAGGCGATCACGCCGTGGCAAACGCCGACGTGGCAGTCGCTCAATCCGTAGTCCGACAGGAAACCGATCCACGAGATCCCCGCTGTCGCTGTCATTGAGGCACCGTAGAGCGTCGACGTGACCGCGACGTGGACCGGCGGTGAACCTCACAGGGGCGCTTCGTGCACCCGCGCGCCTCATTCGATCACGCAGCGTGACTTGACGGCGTCTGGACAGCGACGAATCGGGTCACGCCCCGTGTGGGATGATCGGGGCATGTTGCGTTGGCTCACCGCAGGCGAATCCCATGGTCCAGCCCTCGTCGCGATCGCCGAGGGCCTGCCCGCCGGCATCGAGACCTCGACCAAGGACATCGCGCACGCGCTGGCCAGGCGTCGGCTCGGCTACGGACGCGGCGCCCGGATGAAGTTCGAGCAGGACGAGGTGACGATCCTCGGCGGCCTGCGCCACGGACTGACCCAGGGCGGCCCCTTCGCGGTGCAGATCGGCAACTCGGAATGGCCGAAGTGGCGCACGGTGATGGCCGCGGACCCGGCCGAGGGCGACGGCGAGCTCGACGAGCTCGAGCCCGGCACCACGAGCCAGGCCCGCAGCGCCCCGCTCACCCGGCCCCGTCCCGGCCACGCCGACCTCGCGGGCATCCAGAAGTACGGATTCTCCGAGGCCCGCCCGGTTCTCGAGCGGGCCAGCGCCCGGGAGACCGCCGCACGGGTGGCCCTCGGCGAGGTCGCCCGCGCCTTCCTCAAGCAGGCCGCGGGCATCGAGCTGGTCTCGCACGTGGTCGAGCTCGGCCCGATCAGGGCCCCGGCCGGCCTCGTTCCGCGGCCCTCGGACGAGGAGCGGCTCGACGCCGATCCGGTGCGCTGCCTGGACGCCGAAACCTCCGCGCGGATGGTCGCCGAGATCGACCTCTGCCACAAGGAGGGCGACACCATGGGCGGCGTCGTCGAGGTGCTGGCGTACGGACTTCCTCCGGGCCTCGGCAGCCACGTGCACTGGGATCGCCGCCTCGACGCGCGCCTGGCCGCCGCCCTGATGGGCATTCAGGCGATCAAGGGCGTCGAGCTCGGCGACGGCTTCGAACTCGCCCGCGTCCGCGGCTCGCAGGCGCAGGACGAGATCGAGCCGGGAAACCCCGGCGTGCACCGGCGCACCGGTAAGTCCGGTGGCACCGAGGGCGGAATGTCGACGGGCGAGGTGCTGCGCGTGCGCGCCGCGATGAAGCCGATCTCCACGATCCCGCGCGCCCTGGCGACGGTCGACGTGGCCACCGGCGAATCCGTCACCGCGCACCATCAGCGTTCTGACGTCTGCGCCGTGCCCGCGGCCGGGATCGTGGCCGAGGCGATGGTCGCGATGGTGCTGGCCGACGCGCTGCTGGAGAAGTTCGGCGGCGACAGCGTGCCCGAGACCCGGCGCAACGTCGAGTCGTATGTCGCGGAACTGGACGTGCGCGGACTGGGGGTGCACTGATGGACAGGCCCGTGGTCGTCCTCGTCGGCCCGCCCGGTTCCGGAAAGTCCACCGTCGGCGCCGCCCTCGCCGAACGCCTCGAGGTCCCGCTGCGCGACACCGACCAGGACGTCGAGGCGCTCACCGGCACGACCATCGCCGAACTCTTCGTCGACCGCGGCGAGGACTATTTCCGCGAGCTCGAGTCCGAGGCCGTGCGCGCCGCCCTCGTATCGCACGGCGGCGTGCTCTCCCTCGGCGGCGGCGCCATCCTGCGCGACGAGACCCGGAAGGCCCTGGCCGCACACTACGTCGTCTGGCTCGACGTGAAGGTGCCCGCCGCCATCCAACGCATCGGCATGAACACGGCCCGCCCGCTGCTGCTCGGCAACGTGCGCGGCCGATTCATGGAACTCGACCGCGAGCGCCGCCCCCTCTACGCCGAAATCGCCACCATCCACGTGGACACGAGCGACCTGAGCGTCGAAGAGGTCGTCGAAGAGCTGTGCGCGCGCATCCCCTACGGTACGAAGGAGTCCTGAAGCCTTGAGCAGCACCACGCGCATCCCCGTCGGCGGCGATTCGCCCTACGAGGTCGTGGTCGGCCACGGCCTGCTCGACGAACTGCCGAAGATGCTCGGCGAGAAGGTCTCCCGCGTCGCGGTCGTCCACCCCAAGGCGCTGGCCGCCACCGGTGAGGCGGTGCGCGCCGATCTTGCCGCGACCGGCCTGAAGGCGATCACCATCGAGGTCCCGGACGCCGAGGAGCAGAAGTCCGCGCAGGTTCTCGCCTACCTGTGGACGGTGCTCGGCCAGTCCGGCTTCACCCGCAGCGACGCGATCGTCGGCGTGGGCGGCGGCGCGACGACCGACCTCGCCGGCTTCGCGGCGGCGACGTGGCTGCGCGGCGTGCGCGTCGTGCAGATCCCGACGACGGTCCTCGGCATGGTGGACGCGGCCGTCGGCGGCAAGACCGGCATCAACACGGCCGAGGGCAAGAACCTCGTCGGCGCGTTCTGGCCGCCCGCCGGGGTGCTCTGCGACCTCAACTCGCTGGAGTCCCTGCCGCGCAACGACTACGTCGCCGGGCTCGCCGAGGTCGTCAAGTGCGGTTTCATCGCCGACCCGGGCATCCTCGAGCTGATCGAGGGCGACGTCGAGGGCGCGAAGACGTATGAGGGCCCGCACACGCAGGAGCTGATCGAGCGCGCGATCCGGGTCAAGGCCGACGTCGTCTCCCAGGACCTGCGCGAGTCCGGCCTGCGCGAGATCCTCAACTACGGCCACACCCTCGGGCACGCGATCGAGCGCAACGAGCGCTACCAGTGGCGGCACGGCGCGGCGGTCTCCGTCGGCATGGTCTTCGCGGCCGAGCTCGCGCGGCTGGCCGGGCGCCTCGACGAATCCGTCGTACGCCGCCACCGCGACGTGCTCGGCGCGCTCGGCCTGCCGATGACGTATGACGCCGCGGCCTGGCCCAAGCTGCTCGAGACGATGCGCATCGACAAGAAGTCGCGCGCTGACGTGCTGCGCTTCATCGTCCTCAGCGACCTCGCGAAGCCGACCGTGCTGGCCGGGCCGGACATGCAGCTGCTGGTGGGTGCGTTCGGGGAGATCTCCGGTTAACCGCTAGACTCGAGTGATTACGCATACCCTCTAGCTAGGAGTCACTCGGCCGTGGCCTCGACCAACGACCTCAAGAACGGCATGACGCTCAACCTGGACGGCGAGCTCTGGAACGTCGTCGAATTCCAGCACGTCAAGCCCGGCAAGGGCCCGGCCTTCGTGCGCACCAAGCTCAAGCACGTGCTGTCCGGCAAGGTCGTGGACAAGACCTTCAACGCCGGTATCAAGGTGGAGACCGCGAACGTCGACAAGCGCACCATGCAGTACCTCTACAAGGAGAGCGCCGACTTCGTGTTCATGGACCTGGACACCTACGACCAGATCCACGTGTCCGGCGAGACCGTCGGCGATAACGCGGACTTCCTGCTGGAGAGCGCCGAGGCGATGGTGGCCACGCACGACGGCGTGCCGCTGTACATCGAGCTCCCGGCCGCGGTCGAGATGGTCATCACCTACACCGAGCCCGGCCTGCAGGGCGACCGCTCCACCGGCGGCACCAAGCCGGCGACCGTGGAGACCGGCGCGGAGATCCAGGTCCCGCTGTTCATCTCCACCGGCGAGAAGGTCAAGGTGGACACGCGCGACGGCAAGTACCTCGGCCGGATCAACAACTGAGCCGGACCGCTTTCCAAGAGAACATGCGGCGACGAGGGATCTGAGACGGAACTGTGGCAACTCGCAACAAGGCACGCCGGCGCGCGGTGGAGATCCTCTACGAGGCTGATCTGCGCAGCGTGAGTCCGTCGACCGTGCTCGCCGACCGGATCTCCCGGGTGCAGCAGCTGACCCCGCAGGACTCGGATCCGCGGCTCGGGGAGTACGCGATAGAGCTCGTGGAGGGCGTGGCCAGGCATCAGGAGCGGATCGACTCGCTCATCGCGACCTACTCGGTGGGCTGGCCGCTGGACCGGATGCCGGCCGTGGACCGGAACGTGCTGCGCCTCGGCGTCTACGAGCTGCTGTGGCAGGACGAGGTCCCGGACGTGGTGGCGATCGACGAGGCGGTCGGACTCGCCCAGCAGCTGTCCACGGACGAGTCCCCGCAGTTCGTGAACGGCCTGCTCAACCGCATCATGGAGCTCAAGCCCTCGCTGCAGCGCTGAGCTCCCCGAGATCATTTGTTCCGCCCGCCCCCGGATTTGACGGAGGCGGGCGGACGGCGTAATGTTGGTCGAGTCGCCAAGAGCGGATGGGCCGGATTTTCGGCCGGACGCGGAGCGGCACAACCCTTACTTCTGTGAGATGAGATCCCGTCGGTAATTCGGTGGGGTCGGTTTTTCGTCGCCCTTTCGGGTGGTACGGAAAACCCCGGTGGAAATAGCCTCCGGGAAAGTCTGATAGAGTCGGGGACATCGCAAGGGAAACCAAGCGGAAACAGAAAGAACCGAAGTAGCGCCGGTCGCCGAGGCGGGTCGAGAGATCTTGTCGGAGCGGTGAGTGTGTCTGTTTCTTGAGAACTCAACAGTGTGTCATTTGTTTACGATGCCAATGTTTTGAATTGGCTAGGAATCCCGACCCCCGTCGGGATGTTTTAGCCAGGTTCTTGAATTCTTTTTTGGAGAGTTTGAT
>WNGR01012794.1_pt1 | contig 10862 bp, 8 predicted proteins | sample 5407581 | NCBI WGS metagenome assembly WNGR01 (sample SAMN13153383, study PRJNA577476) | soil metagenome | isolation source: 80 cm soil or saprolite under Garry oak tree replicate 2 | place: USA:California | collected 2016-06-15 | reverse complement strand
GGGTCCGCTTTGGCAGCCAGGCGCTGACCAGGGCGGCCGAGCTGCCGCCGCCCCAGGCGTGGTCCAGCGGAACACCGGTCGACAGCCTCACCGGCATCGGCGGATTGCCGCGGGGCCGGCTCTCGCTTTTCATTGGCAGCGGTACCTGCGGCAAGCTCACGCTCGCCCTCTCCCTGCTCGCCAATGCGACGCATGAGTTCGCGCATTCGATCGTGATCGACGCGGGCGGATTCGACCCCCAAAGCCTCCTTCCCTTCTCTGCGGAGCTTGGCGCGCTGACCGTCGTCCGCGCGCCGGCTCCTGAAATCGCCGGCGAGGCGGCGGCCACTCTCGCTCGAGCGGGCGCCGGCTTCCTCCTCTTGACAGGCGAGGTCCCAGAGCACTGGCTGGGACCTCTCGAGTCGGGCGCCAACCGCTCGGGCACAGTGCTTGTGGGAGTGATCGACGCTCCCAGTCGCGCCTTTGCCCACGCGTCGAGCTTCAGCCTTGGGTTCTCGCGATCCGATTGGATGTGGGACCGTGGCCAACTTGCCGGCCTTCGCGCCTCGGCGCGCTGCGTGAAAAACCGTGTCGCGCCGCCGCTCGGCGAGATAGAGCTCGAGATTCGCTATCCCCTTGGCGAGCGTCGGCTTGCCGACTATGCCGTCGGCGTCACCGAGATGCCCATTCATTTCGAGGAGGCGCCACCACGCGAGTCTGCTGCGGTCTGACCAATCACCTCGAGCTCGCGCGGCGCCCTGACCTCTATGGGTCGCCGGTGATAGTCGGCCGGTGGGACGAGCACGTCGTCGCTGCGTCCGAAGAGACGCTGGAGCTCGGGGTAATGACTGGGATGGCGATGCGGCAGGCGGAGCATCTGTGCCCACAGGCGACTTTCGTTCTACCGGATGAGGAAGCGACCGCTCGCATTCGCGAGCTGATCTCGACCGCGCTCTACGACCTCGCGCCAATTGTCGAGGTGCGCGACGAAGGCGTGGCATGGCTCGACCTGAGTGGGGTCGTGCGACCGGGCGAATCGATCAGGGAGATGCGCAGGCGATTGCTGAAGGCGATCGGCCGCGAACCCCGGCTCGGCCTCGCGCCTGGTCCGTTCTCCGCGCGGCTCGCGGCGGCACGCGCCAGGCCAGGTCGCCTGATGCAGGTGCAAGACTCCCGGGCATTCCTCGCTCCTCTTCGCTCGCGTGAGCTGCCGCTCGACGCTGAGCAGCTCGAAAGGCTTGATCTACTTGGCCTGCGCACTCTCGGCTCGGTCGCGGCGATCGGTCCACGCGAGCTGGAAAGCCAGCTGGGTCGCGACGGGAGGCACGCGGTCCTGCTCGCGCGCGGCCTGGAGCCGGATCAGCTCGAGGCGTGGCGACCGCCGCTTTTCACGAGCGCGCATCGGCAGTTCGGCGAACCGGTCGAGGACCGCGAGGCGTTGCTCTTTGTCTCGCGCGCGTTGTGCGGCGACCTGGCGGACGAGCTGGGGCTTCGCGGCGCAGGAGCGAAACAAGTGCGGGTGCGACTCGTCTTCGAATCAGGCGTATCCGAAAATCGTGAGTCGGTCGTTCGGCATCCGTTGAGCAGCACTGCCGAGTTGTTCGGGCTCATCGGAGGGTGGATCAAGCAATGGCAAGCGTGCGCGCCTATCACCGAGCTCTGGATCGAGCTGCCTGTGCTCGAGGGCGCGGGACGGCGCCAGCTGCGATTGTGGGCGGGCGGCGATGGATCGAGCGAAGAGGTGACCGCCGCGCTGGAGCGGCTGCAGGAACGCTTCGGCGATGACGTGGTCTGGAAACCGCAGCCAGCGTGACGAGGTTGATCACTCCTGCCGCCGCGATCGATGTCGTCCTTGGACCAGGCGGCGCGCCCGAGTCCATCTCCGGTGTGCTCAACGGCTCGATCGACCCCATCGCCCGCTGGAAGGTCGAGACGTCTTGGTGGACCAAACCCGTGGTCCGCGAGTACTGGAAGGTCGTGCTCAACAGCAACCTCTTGTGCGAGCTCTATCACGACGTCGCGAGCAACGACTGGTTTGTCGAGCGGGTTTATGACTGATGCCGGCGCCGTATGTCGAGCTCCACAGCCACTCCAACTTCTCGTTCCTGGATGGCGGCTCGCATCCCTATGAGCTGGCGATGCGGGCCGCCGAGCTCGAGATGCCGGCGCTCGCCATCACCGACCGTGGCGGTGTGTATGGAGCGGTCCGCCACCTGCAGGCGTGCCGCAAGCTGGGCGTCAAGCCGATCATCGGCGCCTCTCTTGAGGTCGACGGCGAGGAGCTGATCCTCATCGCGCGCAACCTGCGCGGCTACTCCAACCTGTGCCGCCTCCTCACCCTCGCCCACGCCGACCAGCCCAAGGGCGACGCGCGCACGACCCTGGACACGGTGGCCGAGCATCGCGGCGAGCTCTTCTATCTCAGCCCGACCGACCGCGAACAGAGAATGCGCGAGCTGCAGGGCGCCCTGGGCAAAGAGAACATCTTCAGCGAGCTGCACCATCACAGGCGGCCAGAGGACGAGTGGGTGCTCGAAGGTCGAGCCGCGATGGCGAGGCGGTGCGGCGCTGGGGTCGTCGCCACCAACGAGGTCCACTACCACGTCGCGGAGCGGCGCCGTCTCCACGACGTCCTGGTCGCGATCCGCCACCGCGCGACACTCGATGAGGCGAGTGCTCACCTCCTCCCCAACTCGGAGCACCACCTCAAGGGCGGCGCGGATCTGCGACCGCTCTTCCATGGTCACGCTGAAGCGCTCGCCACGCCATGGGAGATCGCCCAGGAGTGCGATGTCGACCTCGACTTCCGCAAGGTCAGATTCCCCGGCTACCCGGTCCCAGCCGGCGAGACCCCGTTCTCGTTTCTCTACAAGCTCTGCTTCGAAGGCGTCCGCGACCGCTACCGGCCGATCACCCCCGCGGTCGCCCAGCGTTTGCAGCGCGAGCTGGAGGTGATCGAGAAGACCGGCCTGGCCGAGTTCTTCCTCATCAACTGGGACCTCATGCGCTTTGCCCGCGAGCACGGGGTGCCGGGACAGGGCCGAGGTTCCGCCGCCGACTCTATCGTCGCTTACGTGCTCGGCATAACGCGGGTCGACCCCATCGAGCACAACCTGCTCTTCGAGCGCTTCCTGCACGAAGAGATGACCAGCACACCCGACATCGACATCGATTTCTCGACCGAGCATCGCGAGCAGGTCATCCAGTACATCTACGAGAAGTACGGCTGGGAGCGGACCGGGATGGTCTGCAACATCGTCACCTTCCAGCCGCGGATGGCGATCCGCCAGGTCGGCAAAGCGCTTGGCTTTTCGGCCGAGCTGCTCGACCGCCTGGCCAAAGGTGTAGACCGCTGGTTTACCGAAGACGTCGAGGACTCGATGACTGGTGCGGTGCCGCCACCCGATATGCGGCCTCAGAGCTGGCAGCAGTTCCTCGAGCTGTGCCGCGAGGTCATCGAGTTTCCCCGCCACCTCTCGATCCACAACGGCGGCATGCTCGTCACCGGCGAGCCACTGGTCGACATCGCGCCGGTCGAGCCCGCGACGATGGAAGGGCGCCGCGTCGTCCAGTTCAACAAGGACGACGTCGAAGACCTGGGCCTGATCAAGATGGACATGCTCGGGCTGCGCACTCTGTCGGTGGTCGCGGAGGCGCTCGAGCTGATCAAGGACACGACAGGGACCAGGCCCGACCTCGACCAGCTGCCTCTGAACGACCCGGCCGTCTTCGAGATGTGCGGCGAGGCCGACACCATCGGCGTGTTCCAGATCGAGTCGCGGGCGCAGATGCAGACGCTGCCCCGCACGCGGCCGAAGACGTTCAACGACCTCGTCGTCGAGGTGGCGATCATCCGGCCCGGACCGATCCAGGGCAACGCCGTGCATCCGTACATCCGCCGCAAGCAGGGACGCGAGGAGGTCACGTACGCGCACCCGCTCCTCGAGCCGATCCTCAAGGACACGCTTGGCGTGATCCTCTACCAGGAGCAGATCATCGAGATCGCGATGTACGTCGCCGGCATGAAGCCGGGACGCGCGGACGGCTTTCGGCGCGCCATGACCCGCCACCTCAATCGGGTCGAGATGTCATCCCTGGAAGACGAGTTCATCGGCGGCTGCCTCGCCAACGAGGTGCCGCGCGAGGTAGCGGACCAGCTCTTCGCGGCGGTGCAGGGATTTGCGGTTTACGGATTCTGCCGTTCTCATGCGGCGGCGTTCGCCCGCACGTCTTACGAGACCGCGTGGATGAAGCTGCACCACCCGGTCGAGTTTGGGTGCGGACTGCTGAACAACCAGCCGATGGGCTTCTACCACCCAAGCGTGCTGGTGGAGGACCTGAAACGCCACGGTTTGAAGGCGCTGCCTGTCGACATCAACCTATCCGACATCCGCTGCCTGCCCGAGGCGTTGCCTGAGGTCGCGCCGGGTCAATTTCCCGCGACTGCCGGCACTCGCGGCATACAGCGAGACATGTATCCAGCATCTGCCGGCACTCGCGGGGGATCGGGCAGCGCTTCGGCAACCCCACAACTCGCCGGGGGCCCTCCCTTTGGTTCCAGGCCCCTCCCCCGCCTGCCAACCGAATCCAGCGTACTCACCGAGTCAACCCTGCCTGTTAAGGCGAGGTACGCGATGCGCATCGGTCTCAACTATGTCCGTGACCTCGGCGAAGAGGGCCGCAAGGCAATCGTTGAAGACCGCGATCGAGGCGGCCCATATCTATCGTTCGACGATTTCATCAACCGCATGCGCGGCGGACCCATCGGCCCTCGCGCAGTCCGCAACCTGGTCATGGTCGGCGCCTTCGATGCTCTCGGCCAGCCGCGGCGCGAGCTACTCTGGGGCTGGCAGGAGCGGTGGCATGGCAAGGGCCTGCGTCGGGGCATCGACAAGCAGTCCGAGCTCAGGCTCAACGGAACCGCCCCTTCCCTTCCCGATGTTGACGACTTCGACGCCAACCAGCTCGAGTACCGGATCTCCGACCTCTCGACGGGCCACCACCTGATCCACTTCTGCCGCGACCGCCTGGCCGCGATGGGCGCCCTCGAGAGCAAAAAACTCCCAGCGATCGCCAACAACAAACAGGTCCGTGTCGCCGGGCTGGTCATCACCCGGCAAGCTCCTTCGACGGCGAAGAAGATCCGGTTCTTCACCCTCGAAGACGAGTTCGGCCAGGTCAACGTGACGATCAAGCCCGACGTCTACGACCGCTACCGCCAGGTCGCCAACCGCCAGCCGATCCTGATCATCGACGGCGTGATGCAGCGCCAGGACGGCGTGCACTCGGTCCTGGCCAGCCACATTCAGGCCCTCGAAGGCGCACCGCGTCCCGCCCAGCGCTCCCACGACTACCGATGACAAGTCCTTACTTTCCGTAGCCGAACCGGGGCCTTTTGCGCCAAGCTATGGAGTCACAGCCAATCTTCGTCGCAGCAACCCAAAGGAAAAGCACCCGAAAAAATGTCGATCGCCCGAGAAATCGAAGACATCGCGCGCGACCTGATCAAGCATCAGCACGACCATCCACCGGTCCGCGATCTCAACCGCGAGATCGAGCGCCGCCGCACCTTCGCCGACCGCGTCGCAGACGACTTCGCACGCCTGGTCGGCAGCTGGGTGTTCGTTCTGGTCCAGATCGGGATGATGGTCGTGTGGGTCGGCCTTAACGTCGTGAACCTGCTCCATCCGTGGGACAGGTACCCGTTTCAATTCTTGAACTTCATCGTCAGCCTCGAGGCCGCGCTTTGGGTTTCGGTGGTCCTGATGGCCCTCAACCGCATCGCCGACCGTGACCGCCTACGCGCGCAGCAGGACTACGAGCTCAACGTCAAGGCCGAGGAAGAACTGAAGGCGTTGATGAACCACCTGATGCATCAGGACGAGATCCTGCTGCAGATCGTCAACCGCCTCGACCGCGGCGATCGCGAGATGAAGCGGCTGGCGCGCCGGCTCGAGGAAGTGATCGAAGCGCGAAACCAGGCGCCCTCCGGGCAGGCCGCCGGGTCAGAACGCCCGCCGATCAGCGTCCCGGCTCCCTAGCCGCTGACCCGGTACACCGCGTACCCGCCGTCGTCGTAGACGAGCGTGGCGTGCTGTTCCCAGTACGCACGGCTGCCGCCGAGTGGCACCTCCTGGGGACCGATCATCACGTAGTCGACGTGATACTTGCGGACAAGCGCCGGCGTCGACGGATCGCCGCCGAGGATGAGTTTGTCGTCGGCGCCCTTCCGAACGTAATCGGCGAGGCCATACGTCCACAACCACCCGGAGTAGCCGATCAACTCACGCCGCCCCGCCAGGGTGGGAATCGGGCTGTTGTGATCGTCTGCGACGGCGAACAAGGCGGTCGGGCTGGTGTGGTTGCGCACCCAATCGGCGACCTTGAGTCCGCCCGTGTCGGTGAACTGATTGGCACTTACCTTGAAGTCCGACGCGCGTGCGAGATCAAGCCCGCCCGAAAGGCCCAACACAACCATCACGGCGACGGCGAGAACGGCGGTCAGCGGACCGCGCTTCAGCATTGCGGCAAGCAGCGATCCCACGAGCACGCTGCCAAGCAGCGCCCAGAAAATGAAGAACTTGGTGTTGTCCCAAACCCACGGCTGGAGCACGACAAGGTTCGGGACGAAAAACCACAGCCACATCGGCGCGAACCAGGTCGGGAATGCGGTTGGGAACGATCGGAGCACAAGCTGGGCGACCAGGAGGATCGGCAAGAGCAGCGAGGTGTTCCAGATCCAGAACCAGAGCCACTTCGCCCCGAACGCGCTCGGCCCGTCGGTCAGCAGGTTGCCCGAGGACAACCAACCCGGCTGGAGGCAGAAGCCATAGATCGAAGGCATAGCGCCGCAGACGCTCGTGTTGTCCGGAGGCCACATCCAGATGAGGATCGGCACGCCGACAAGGAGCGCGGGCACGAAATAGGCAACCCAATCAGGCCTGCGGTTGAAAAGCGCCCAGAACGCGGGCAGCGCGACGACTGTGCCGTATGCGTGGACTTGGAAGATTGGCATGACTCCGGTAACGAGCCCCGCAAAGAGAAACGAACGCCAGCCCAGCCTTTCGTGCAATGCGATCCAGAGCGTTACGAGCACGATCAAAACGAGGCTGAACCCAAACACGGTCGAACGTTGAGGAACCAGGTACGCAAGCACCGGGTTGAGCCACTGGAGGTTGACGTCGCGGTTGAGCGTGTATTCGCGCGGCAGATGGGTGAGCGCGCTCAGACCGAAGCGCCGAAGGTCGTCGCCCAGGTAGATGAAACCGAGTCCGCCACTCAGCAGGAAAACGAAGACCGCGATCGCGGCCGCGGCGCGCCCACCAGTGAACCTCAGTGCCGCCAGGTACAGGACCGCGGGAAAGGCCAACCCAAGCATGCCGCTCGTCGCGGTCAGGGTTTCGGTGAGGGACAGGCGCAGGGGAACGAGGTCGGCCGCGAGAAAGTCGACCATGAACGGATAGCCGAGGTGATGTCCGGGGTCGACTGGAAACTCGGGCGGAAAGTTGTGTCCGAACGCAAACGAGCCCGCGTAAGTGAGGTGCGCGGCCCAGTCGCCCCAGATATTGCCGTAACCGGCGTACAGACCGTCTGGCGTATAGACATACGCTTGGTGCAGGAAATGCATGGTCCACGCCGCGCAAATGAGAAACACGGCGGCGAGCGGCCAGGGATGGCCCGGCTTAAGAGGAGGTGACAGCCAACGAGCGCGCCAGTCCTTCCAGTCGCGGCTGAGCACCGAGCGCCCGCGAAGCAACCCTAGCGCGCCCGCTCCAAGAGCGACGGCCAGCCCGAGCAAGACGGTGATGAGCGTCAAGTCCCTGATCAGCAAGGCAGGGACGAACGTCGTGAGCGCGACCGTCATCGCGCCAAGCACCGCACCGAACACGATTCGCTCTTCGAGGGTGAAGGCGACGCCTGAGAGATAGGTGATGCCGAACCCCGCGACCGCGCTCGCGGCGAGGAAAAGGCCGGCTATTAGTTCCAACAGAAGATCTGCGGCTGCGACGCCGGCACGTCGCGGCAGTTGACAAGCCACATCTTCGGCCCCCAGGGCGGTGTGCCGGAGCCTTCGAACCAGGCTGAGCTCGAGATCGGTACCGCGGTCCAGACCGGATAGAAGTAGCCGAAGAAGAAGACCGCCGTCGCGAGATGCACCGCGACCAGTGCCTCCCGGTTCGGAGAGCGCAGCTTGGATGCCAGGTACGAGAGCACGAAGGCCAGGGCGAGGACCATGAAGATGAGCCCGCCGAACATGTGGTACATGAACAACACGCGCGTGATCGGAAACCACGGCGCGTACTGGGTGACGAATCCGAGCAGGATCACCGCCGCCGGAAAGCTGCGATGCCGGACGATGAAGTACGGCAGCGCGGCGACGCAGGGGAGGCTCGTCCACCAGATCCAGGGATTGCCGAGGTCGGAGATCCGCGCCCACAGGACCTGACCTGTGAAGACGTCATTGCCAAGTCCGTCGTACTGCGCGTAGTACAGCACCGGCCGGGCGAGAAACGGCCAGGACCACGCGGGCGATCCGTACGGATGCGTCGCGACCAGGTTCTTGTGGTAGTTGAAGGATTCGAGCTGGTAGTTGGAGGAGTCCAACGGCCATGTAGCGCGGCAAGAACCAGCCTGAGGATGTGAACAGTGGCGGGCCCCAGTCGATCTTGAACGCATGCAGCGCGAGCCTGACGACCAGAAAGAACACGATCGACGCCCAGGCCGCGAGCACGATCCATTTCGACGCGATGCCGATGCCGAACACTGTGCCCAGCGCGACAAGTGAAAGCAGTGACGAGCTGGATGACCTGCTCTGCATGTGGACGAGGAACAGGAAGTACGCCGCGAGGATGAAGAAGATCGGGAAGATGTCGATCATCCCGATTCGCGATTGGATGAAGAACATCCCGTCGAAACATGCGAGGGTGGCTGCGGCGATCGCAAAGAGGCGATTCGGCCACAAGCGCCGGGCGAACAGATACATCATCGGGATGCACAGGGTGCCGAAGATGCATGCGGCGATTCGCCATCCGAAGGTGTTGAAACCGAGGTCGATGTAATCGCCCGTCGCTCCCTGGAAGTGCGCTCGGTACCAGCCGTAACCAAGCTCGCCGGCGGCGATGATCTCCTTGCTCAGCGGCGGTTCCGGGTCGAAGTAGTTGAACTTGCAGAGCACGGTGGTCGGCTTGCACTGTTGGATGCCCTTGACGTCGTCGTAGGCGTCGACGGGGAAATAGACCTCGTCAAAGACCTGTCCGTTGGGCGGCGAGAGCTGGCCGTTGATGTCGGGGGAGCCGCGGTTGAAAGGGTACGCGAGGCCGCAGATCGTGCCGAGGTCGCCCTGCGGATCGACCGGCGTGCGGGACACGCAGTCGGTTACCAGTGGCCCCTGGAACGGATGGAGGAAGAAGTCCGGCAGGATCGGGCTGAAGAAGCGAATGACGAACGCGACCACTGTCAGCGCGAGGATGGCGATCAGGTCGACGCGGTCGAAATACGCCGTCGCCTTTTTCGGGATCACCGGCGCGTCCTGCGGTTCGCCGCCCGCGGGCCGGATCACCGTTTCCGTTTGCGTCGTCTGGCCCCGCCCTGGTTCTGTCCAAGTCGTTCCGGAAGGTGCGCGCTGATCTCCCAGACAACGGTGTCCGCGTCCGGGACTGGGACGGCGATCGTGTCGTCGTACATCAGCCGCGATCGGAAGATGCCGAGGCGCTTTTTGATCTGAGCGAGCTCGGTCTCGTCACCGCGAACCTTGATGAAGACCGCGGGCTTGTCGATATGCTGCTTCATGATCGGCGCGATCATTCGGCTTCGCTTGTCTTGAAAATGCTGCCGCAGGGGCAGTGCTTTGACCGACTTGATCGAGTCGTAGTCGAGGACCACGTTCTGGAGCATGCTCGAGATTCGCACGCCGTCGTCCAGCACGCGCAGGTTGCTGCGCCAGCGGTATAGGAGGATGGCACCGCCGAGCAGGATGCCGGTCGGAATGTAGATGAGCCACACCGCGAATGCCGGGGAGAAGAGCTGACCCTGATAAATGGCGATGCCGGTCGCGACGACGCCCGCCAGGAGGAGCAGGCCGGCGAAAAATCGCTGCTGCAACCAGAGGTGGTGAGCGTAGAGGACCTGGTGTCGGGCGGGACGCGAGGCGGCTTCGGTGCTCACGGGACTACTGATTATCCGGTAGGGCTTCTTCAGGTCGCTCCCAGGAACGGCTGCGTTCGACGGCTTGGCGCCAGCGTGATTGCAACGCGTCGGCCTGGTCGCGCGACAAGGTGGGCTCGAACTCGCGATCCAGCTTCCACAAGCGGGCGAGGTCCGCGTCTGTCCACAGGCCTGCTCCCAGGCCGGCGAGGAACGCCGCGCCCAGCGCAGTGGTCTCGGTCTGCCGGGGACGGCGCACCGGGATGCCGAGAAGGTCGGCCTGGAGCTGACAGAGCACGTCCATCACAGCAGCCCCGCCGTCCACCCGCAGCTCGGTCAACGGCTGTCCGGTGTCTCTTTCCATCGCGTCGATGACGTCGCGGGTCTGGTAGGCCATCGACTCGACAGCAGCCCGCACAATCTGGGCGCGTCCGCTCCCGCGCGTCAGGCCCACGATCGTGCCGCGTGCGTAAGGATCCCAGTGTGGTGCGCCCAGTCCGACAAAGGCAGGCACCAGGAAAACACCACCCGCATCCGGAACCGAGGCTGCAAGGGGGCCGGCTTCGCCGGCGCTCGCGATGATCCCGAGCCCGTCGCGCAGCCACTGCAGCGCAGCGCCGGTGATGAAGATCGCCCCCTCGAGCGCATAGCTGAGCTCTCCGGCGCGGCGCCAGGCGACGGTGGTCAGCATGCCCGCTCCTGATGCCACGCGGCGCTTGCCCGTCTGCATCAGGACGAAC
>WNGR01018603.1_pt1 | contig 10863 bp, 12 predicted proteins | sample 5407581 | NCBI WGS metagenome assembly WNGR01 (sample SAMN13153383, study PRJNA577476) | soil metagenome | isolation source: 80 cm soil or saprolite under Garry oak tree replicate 2 | place: USA:California | collected 2016-06-15 | reverse complement strand
GCAGGATGTGCTCGATGGTGAAGCCGATCGCGCCGTGGACCTGATGCGCAATGCCGCCGCCCTTTTCGGCCGCTTCCGCGCAGCGGATTTTTGCCGAGACGGCTTCCAGGAACACCGCGTCGTCGAAGGATTTGGCGTTCGCGATGGTATCGGCCGCTGAGGTCGCAGCCGCCAGCGCTGCCGCGGATTCGCCGGCGAGGCGGGCGAGATTGTGCTGCACCGCCTGGAATTTCGAGATCTTCTTTTCGAAGGCGATGCGCTCGTTGGAATAGCGCACGGAAATTTCCAGCATCGATTCCAGCGCGCCCGCAATCTGCAGCGAGCGTGCGACGCCGCCCATCAGCATCAGTGCATTCTGGTCGAAGCCATCAGGCGCCGGCTTGATGGTGAGCGGCTGCAACTTGTCGAGCGTCACGGTATCGGAGTTGTCGCCGCCGAGATTGAGCCCAGGCTCGATCCGGCATTTTGCAACATCGACCAGCGCGATCGAGATGCCGCCTGGGCCGTGTGCCAGCACGGCGAAATGCTTTGCGACCTTCGCAAATGGAACGCCGCGGGCGCGGCCGGAGAGCCCGCCGTCGGCATCGAGCGTAATGCGGTCCTTCGGGCTCGCCGGCACCACCGTCATCTCGCCGTCGGGCGAAGCGATTTTGGCTTGCGCCAAGAGCCAGCCCGCCAGCATGGTCTCGGCGAGCGGAACGGCAATCGCAAAACGCCCCGCCGCGCTCAGCACGCTAAAGCCTTCCGCAAGGCTTGCGCCCGAGCCACCGCAATCTTCGTCAACCCATGACAGCGGCAGGCCGGCTTCCGTCAGCGCCTGCCAGAGCGGGGCTTTCCACGCGCCCTTCTTGTCGTTGTTGATGGTTTGAGCATCGGCGAGATCGGAAAAAATCTTCTCCGCGGTCTCGGCGACAATGTTCTCACTCTCCGCCACGGCGTTCCCTTTGTTTCGTTCGCTTTTTCTTTGGTCTTTTCTTGCGCTTTATGATGCGGAAAAGCCATAGCCGTGACAAGCGCTGCCCGCAGGGCCGCTTGCGATGGCGGCATGCGGTTTCGTCTGGCGGCGTGTGAATTCCGCATCGCGGACTTCGCGGATTTGAACGGATTTTGCCGCGCGATATGGTATGCCAGCGCGAGATAGTTCGGCTCAAAACAACAAAAGGAAATACGGATGTCGAAGGATGGTTTGTGCGTAATCGTAACCGGCTCGGCATCGGGCCTCGGCGCCGCGACTGCGGCCATCCTGGCCAAGGGCGGTGCGCGCATCGTCGTCAACTATTCCAACAGCAAGTCCGAGGCCGAAGCGACCGCCGACCTCTGCCGCAGCGCGGGCGCCGAGATCGTCGTGGTGCAGGGCGACGTGTCTCGCGACGACGACTGCCGCAAGATCGCGGCGGCCGCGGCGCTATGGGGGCGTGTCGATGCGCTGGTCAACAATGCCGGCATCACCAGGCATGTGCCGCATGATAATCTCGACGGACTTTCGGCCGAGGATTTTCAGCGCATTTTCGGCGTGAACACGATCGGCCCGTACCAGATGATCCGCGCGACGCGGTCGCTGCTGGAAGCAGGCGCGAAGGCCTCGGGGCGCGCGTCGGCGGTGGTCAACGTGTCCTCGATCGCAGGCCTCTCCGGCAACGGTTCCTCCATCGCCTATGCCGCGAGCAAGGGCGCGCTCAACACCATGACGCAGTCGCTGGCGCGCGCCTTGGCGCCGCTGATCCGCGTCAATACCGTGTGTCCCGGCTATATCGATACGCCCTGGTTCACCAAGGGCCGCGGCGAAGCCGGTGCGAAGGCGGTGCGCGATGCGGTGGTGGCGCGAGCGCCGCTGAAGGTCGCATCATCTGCGGAAGATATCGCGCAGCTCGTTTGTTTTCTGGCATCGCCCGCCTCCAGCAGCATGACCGGCGAATGCGTGCGGATGGATGCGGGGATGCATCTGGTGTTGTGAGTATCGGATTTCGTCATTCCGGGGCGATGCAAAGCATCGAACCCGGAATCCGAGATTCCGGGTCTGGTGCTGACGCACCATCCCGGAATGACGAAGTCGGCCATTGAAGCACTTACGCCATCACCTGTTCATATCGGAAATCACGCCGCGGGCCACCAGCCGGTTCCAGATGAACAGCACGATCAGCGCGCCGATGGTGGCGGTGATGAAGCCGGCGCCCTGGTCGGGACCGTAATGGCCGATCGCCTGGCCGATGAAGGTCGCCAGAAACGCACCGACGATGCCGAGCACGGTGGTCAGGATGAAGCCGCTCGGATTGTTCGGCCCCGGCGACAGCACGCGCGCAATGATTCCGGCAACAAAGCCGACAATGATGATCCAGAGAATGCCGCTCATGGCCGTCGTCCTTTCCAGTTCGCGGGGTGTTCGACCGTCAGAGCCGGCCTGACAATTCGTTCGGATCCGGCAGCCGTCCATCCGGCGTCAGATGATTGACTGCGTCGGGCAGATATTGGCTCAGGCCCTTCAGCAATTCGTCGCGCGACAATCCGCTTTGCGCCGAGAGGGAGTCGATCTGGTCGGCACCGAGCGCGTTGGCGAGATCGCCCGGCGCGATCTGTTTGTTGGGACCGTTGCTGACCCACGAGTTCGCCGTCTCGCCGTGGCCCTTCTGCTGCAACTGGTTCAAGAGATCGCCGAGGCCGCCGCTGATCACGCTGCCCGCGGCGCCACCAGCCAAAAGTCCGCCCAATCCGCCCTTAAGCAGATCACCGAGACCGCCGCCCATGCCACCGCCGGGCAGGCTCGCGGTCACATTGCCGGGTGACGGCGCGGGCTGCGGCGGTGTCGCACCGGGCTGGCCGGCGGTGAGATGCTTGACGGCCTTCCAGGCGAGCAGGCCCAGGATCGCCATCGTGATTGGCGACATTCCGCCACCTTGGGATTGTGAGCTCGGGGTGCTCGGGCCACGCGGTCCGTTCTGCATGCCGTTGAGTACGTCGAGTAAACCCATGGTCGTCTCCTGCAGCGTTTTCAGCCCCTGCCTGCGAAAACATAACGGGGGCCCATGACGGTTACAAGGCGGAGCCTGTCCCCTTTGCCGTTCGATAGGCACCCGGTGCTATCTCTGCTATCGATGCCAATGTGAGGTTGAACGGCGCATGAACGCAGACCATTCGATTGGCATCGCCGGGGCCGGCAGTATCGGTTGTTTCGTCGGCGGCATGCTGGCGGCGTCCGGCCGCCGCGTCGCGCTGCTGGCGCGGCGGCGCCTGCTGGTGGAAATTGAAGTCAACGGCTTGCGGCTGACGAACTTCGACGGTTCGCAGCAAAGGCTCGACGAGAGCCAGCTCACGCTGTCGGACGATCCTTCGATATTTCGCGAAGTCGGCACCGTGCTGGTCACGGTCAAAAGCGCCGATACCGCTGGGATGGCCGACATCATTGCGAAACACGCCCCGCCAGATGTGGTCGTGCTCAGTCTGCAGAACGGCGTCGGCAATGTTTCGGTGTTGCGCGACCGGCTGCCGGGGCGGCGCGTGCTCGGCGGTATGGTGCCGTTCAATGTGGTCGGGCTCGGTGAGGGACGGTTTCACCGCTCGACCTCCGGCGACATCGTGGTCGAACGCGACGAGGCGGCGACATTTGAAAAGCTGTCGGTGCCGGGGCTGAAGATGCGCGCTACGGCTGATATCGAAGGCGTGCAGTGGGGCAAGCTGATCGTCAATCTCAACAATGCGCTCAACGCGCTCTCCGACATTCCGCTGCGGCAGCAGCTTGCGCAGCGCGCCTGGCGAAGATTATTTGCCGACCAGATGGCGGAAGGGCTTGCGACGATCAGGGCTGGATGCCGTCCCTGCTGCGCCTGCCGGACGCCGTTTTCGAATTGCTGCTGGGGCGGACGATGAAGATCGATCCCGAAGCGCGCTCCTCGATGTGGGAAGATCTGCAGCGTGGCCGCCGCACCGAGATCGATTATCTGCAGGGCGTCATTACCGGGATCGCCGGCCGGCGTGGGCTCAAGGCGCCATTGTCGCGCCGGGTCGTCGAACTGGTCAAGCAGGCGGAAGCGGCAGGCAAGGGCTCGCCCGGACTGACGCCGGAGCAGGTCCGGGGGTAACGGCTCGCCGTCCGCCTTGAAATGGCGACTTTCGCGTGATTCTTGCCTGAATGAGTTATGGGAGGATTCAATGAAACGAGTTTGCGGGGTGCTGCTTGCGCTGGCGGCGCTTGGCGCCTCATCCGCTCACGCGGCGCCACCGACAGTGACGCCTTCACCAGGCTATGACGCGCGATTGCAGGAACAACGGGCGGCGTCGGCAACGACGGTCCATACGCCGGCGCCGGCGTCCGTGTCCCCCACCGTTTCGCGACACCGCAAGCGAACGCCCGCGCACTGAACCGATGATGATGAAATTGTGCAAGCCGAGGTCGTTCCTCCTCGCACTCTGCCTTGTGTCGGGCTTCGCCACCGCAGCCAACACAGCCGACTATGCCGGCGCCATCAGCACCTATCGCCGGGCCCACGGCATGACCGCGGTGAAGCTCGACGGCAAGCTCAATGCTGTCGCGCTGAAACAGGCGCAGGCGATGGCCGCGACCGGATCGATCAGCCACAGCGCTGGCGGCAGCTTTTCATCGCGCGTGACGCCGCTGCGCAAATCGCGCGCCGCGGAGAATATCGGCGCGGGATTCCTGACCTTTGCCGAAATGCTGAAGCAATGGGAGAATTCCAGCGGTCATCGCGAGAATCTGCTGATGTCCGGCGCGCGTCGCGTCGGCGTGGCGTTCGTCGATAATCAGAAGTCGCCGTACCGGAAATTCTGGGCGATGGTGATTACGGATTGAGTTCGGGATCGTTCTAAGCCCATGATCGTCATTCCGGGGGGATGCGAAGCATCGAACCCGGAATCTCGAGATTCCGGGTCTGGCCCTTCGGGCCATCCCGGAATGACGCCCGTCGGGGTCAGCTTCGCTTCGCCTTGTTGGGCGGCGACGGCGACGCACTGAACAGTTTCTTCAGGTCATCGATCCCCTGCGAAAGCCTCGGCCACTCGCAGGAGAAGGAACTCTTCGCGCAGCTGGCGGCGTGTGCGCGCTTGAGCGGATTTGCCACCGGCACTGGCACCTTTTCGGTCTCGGTCTTGAGCGATACCTGCTGCACTTGTTGTGGCGGTTGCGGTGGCTGCTGCTGCGCTTGTTGCTGTTTCGCGGTGAACGCGGCGGCGATGGTGTTGCGCCGCTCCTTCTCCAGATAGACGGTATATTGCTCGTCGATCTTCTTCTGCTCTTCCGGCGTCGGATTGGGGCCGGCGATATCGAAGGTGCGGTCCTGCATGAAGTCGTAATAGGTGTAACCGCCGCCCGGCTTGCGGCGGCCGGCGAACTTCGCGTTGCATTCGGCAAGCGCGGCCGTCTTGTCTTCCTTGGTCTTCGCCTTCTCGGCGCGATCAGCACAGGCCTCGAAATCAACCGGCGCGCCGCGCCACCATTGCGCATGCGCGTGCACCGGCGTCAGCAGGACACCAGCGGCACACGCGGCAATGACGAGCGCGGGCGATCGTGGAATAAACAAAGGTAATTTCCCAAGGCGAACGGGGGTGTCATGGATTCACCTGATTGTCGCCATTTTGACCGGTCTTGTCACCCGGAACCTGATGGATTTCACGGGCGCCTGGAGCTTTTGCAAGGCTGTGACGGAGAGGACACATCGATCGGGCTGAAGCCTCAGGATTGCCGCAAATTCGTCTCAAATGAGGCGCGGCACGTTGGTGCTCAACAAGCGCCGCCCACGTTCGGCAATCTGGTTTGGTTGCGATAGATGTTGACCTTCTCGATCGGCGAGATCGAGATCGGTGCGCCCAATGGACGTATTCCGTCATGGCTCAGGATGATATTGCCAAGCTCTTTGGTATAACGATTGACCGGAGTGTGAGGATGGGCGATCGGGGGTGTTGAATCGTCGACCAGCACGATGAAATCCGCTGATGACAAGATTTGTTGGGCGAGGCTCGCGATCTTTTCCTGATCGGAAGCGCCGGCAAAGGCATTCCATTCCGTCTGCGACGACAAGCCCAGCCGCACCGGGCTCAGCTTGATTGCGTTCCTGGACAGGCACCAGTGGCGATCGACCTTGAAGCCTTCGTCGAAAATAAGCGAATTGGCGATCGCAGTAGCATCCAACGCTCCCGAATAGGCGGCGGTCAGGGTCAAGGCGCGCTGATCCGGGCTCTCAGCGTTCTCCATGATCAGACGATTGACCTCGCGCATCGCTTTGTTTCTCGGCACCCATTCGCTCACGGTATATTTGTGATTTGCAATCCCGCCCGACAGACTGAGCGCTGACGCCATCAGTGCAGCGCCAGCGACTAGGTGGTTGTGGAACTGGCCACCGCCAGCGTGACCTTCCGACGGGGTGAACGGTGCCAGGGCAAACAGCATGATGCCGGGAATGGCGACCATCGACACGAATGGATTGAGACCGGCACCTGAGAGAACCAGATAGGCAAGGGGAGCCAGTCCCGCCCACAGGGCGCGCCAATTCAGGGAAGCCAGCCGGCCGGAGTTCAACGCGACATTGGCGGCCATGCTGAGCAATAGCGTTAGGCCAATCGGCCAGCCGACGCCGTCCCGTACAAAGTTGATGTGCCGATAGCTATCGCGAAGCGGAAGATGCGCGTTCGCGTCCGGATTCCAGACGATATAGTAGTGATAGAGACGGCCAAAGTTCAGAACAAAGAACCAGCCGCTCACAACGATGGCGGCGAAGGCCGCGAGCAAAAGGCCGCTTGCGAGCTTTCTTCGCCTGACGTCGAGCACGTCCGCGACCGCAAACGGTGCGAATACCATCACGATGTAAACTGGCGTGGTCGCCCGGCACAGGCAGGATGCGCCGAGCAGCGTACCCAGTCCGATCCAGTGCATAGGCGATGGCCGCTCGCGCGCCACGAGATAGGTCGCAATCGATGCACCGAACGTCAGGGCCTGCAACAGGTCCATTCTGAAATCGGAAAGCCCGCCATTGGCGAAAAACATGGCGGCAAACGAAATCAGGCTGATCGCGAAACAAATCGCAGTCACCGATGGCAGCTTTGAGACGCGGCGGAAGTAGCAATAGCCCGAGAGTACGTAGACAATGAGCCAGGGCAGTTGGATCAGCACGCCCAGCCATCGGGACGGCTGCAGGAATGATCCTAGAACGGCAGCCTCGGCGAACGGCAGGAACACGGTGGCGGCGGACGTCGACAGGCGGACGGCGGCGAAAAACCCTTCCTGCGCCGTCACCCCCATCATACGGGCTGACTCATTCAGATAGGCCATCGAGTCGTAGAACGGCCCGAACCTGGCGTAAAAGATCTCGTTCAGCGCGGCCGCGTAGCAAGCGACCAGTATCGCCACGAAGATCAGCAGCGCCGCGTCCAGGAGAATTCTTGCCCTGCTCACGCGATCAGGTCGCTGACGCTTGTTGCGTCGAAGCGATCCGGTCGATCAGGGTGTGGAGGTTCGATTGTTCCAAGGATGCTGATCCTCTAACGATGCCGGACATCATCAGCGTCACGAAGGTGAGGATGCCGGACTGCATGACCAGGATCAGCAGGAAGCCGACCACAGTCGTGAACCAGCCGGGTGAGGCGTAACCCAGAAGCTTCATGGTCGCCGCGATGGCGATGAGGACGGCCGAGATGACGGTCAGCGCAATGCAGGATATTCCGACCCGGACCAGGATGTCTTCGGCAAACACCATCATCGAGCGGGTGCCATGCAGCGCCAGGCCAACGAAATTCAGCTTGGAGTGCCCGAAATAGCGTTGGCCTCGATCAATCGGAAGCGCCACCGCCCGCAGCTTTGACGCAATGATGGCGCCGGGAAAGTGCACGGCGGTTTCCTGCATCGAAGCCAGCCGCCGAACGGCTTTTGGCGCAAGCGCGACGAAATTGCCGAAATGAAGCGATCGGCCGGTCAGGATTTTGAACACGAGCTTGTAGATTTGATAGAAGACCCGGAAGCCAAGCGATTCAGAACGCCGACGTCGTTGCGCCACCACGACGTCGCTCAGGCCACGATCCAGTCCGTTCAGCAATTCAAGCGTCGACGCCGGCGCATCTTCGCCATCCGAATCCATCACAATGACATTGGCCGGGGAATGCGATTGGCTGACGTGCATCAAGCCAACTGCGATCGCGCGCTGATGTCCGACGTTTCGCCGCAGATAAAGGATCTCCCCTTCGATGCGGTTTTGCGCGATGTCGTCTATGCACAGCTCGTCCTGGAGCGACCCGTCCTCGACCGCGACGACGAAGATATCCTTCAGCGGCAGCTTGGCGAGCGCGGCAATCACGGCCACAGCGCTCTGCCTGTCCTCATAGACCGGCATCAGAAAAACCGTGCGCAAGGCACCGGAACTAGCGCGGTTGGCGGGATTACTCACGATCGACCTCAAGCAAGGGGGCTGTTCGGTTCCAACTAGGCAGGCGCACCGCGTATGGCGGTCGAGGCTCACTAATTGAGGTTGCCCCTCGGATGATTTTCCTAGCACGAAACCCTGCGAAATGGTCCATCAGCGGCCCGGCCGGCATCATGCTGTTGCGAGCCGAGCCGAGCCGAGCCGAGCCGAGCCGGGGCTGGCGATTTTGGTGGTTCGGCGCGCGTCACCGTGCCGGCCCGGATTGTTTGTGAAAAATGAGACGGCGGCGAGGTCGCCGGCACCACTATTTGCGGCCGGGCAGGTCACGACACTTCTTTCACAGGCTGGCGATCAGCCCCCGGCTCTGTTATGGACTGGCGAAACCCGTGCGATGAGCGTGGGTTCGCGGTCCCGTAGCTCAGCCGGATAGAGCGACGGTTTCCTAAACCGTAGGTCGCATGTTCGAGTCATGCCGGGATCGCCATTTAATCGACCGTCACCGCCCCACAGTTGAATCGACAAGAAAATCCAGAAAGGTCCGGACCTTCGCCGGCACGTGACGATTGCTCGGGTAAACGGCCGAGACGGTTTGAGGCGGGGAGCGGAATTCCTTCAATACTTCGACCAAACGACCGTTAAGGAGATAATCCTCAATGGTGAAATCGAGCAACCGCACAAATCCACCGTCGCTGAGTGCGGCGGCAACAGCGCCAAATGGGTTGTCAAAGGTCATCGTCGGATGAACGGCGACATCGCGACTACCACCGTTTTCTCCAGAAAACGCCCAAGGCATAACCCGCCCGGTGTCGGGCAAAAGGAGCCCGATGCAGCTGTGCTGCCGCAGGTCTTCAGGTCGGCCTGGAATGCCATTTCGACGAAGATATGCCGGCGAAGCCGCGATGCAGTAGTGAGCTTCGTGCAATTTGCGAGCGACGAGCCTCGAGTCGCTTGTTCCGCCCAAGCGGATCGCCATGTCAAAATCCTGCTCGACAAAGCCGACCAGCGAATTGCTCAGCGAGATCACAACTTTGACCTGGCCCAGATACCGTTCGACATATCTTGGGACCAGCGGGATCACACGTTTTACGCCATAACTGTCGGGCAAGCTTAAACGCAGTACGCCGCGCGGCGTACTGCGGTGACGCACGAGTATCTTCTCGGCATTTTGAATGTTCTCCAATGAATCACGACAAGCGGCATAGTAGGTTCGGCCGTCATCGGTCAGACGGATGGCCCGCGTGTTTCGCTGGAATAGCTTGGTGCTCAACCGATTTTCCAGCCGCTGCACCGCCTTGCTGACGGCGGAGGGGGTGGTGCCCAACTTGGCCGCTGCCGCGGTGAAGCTTCGGGCTTCGGCGGCTGCGCAAAACAATTCCACGGTGCTCAGGTTGCCAGTGCCAAGCTTGTTCACGCCATCGGCCTCCCAATGCTTCGGCGCCCGCACAGCAGTTGCCTCAACGGCGATAGTGTACATCACGGCATCCAGCTGATTAATGCCATGATGGCACAAATGAAATGCCGGAGACAGCCTTACTGTCAACGGCGGTCTGCTCATACAGTGCGCGCCAGCCTGTATTTTCACTGCAGCAGCGGAGTCGAACGTGTCCAATCGTCAGCACGGTCCAACCTTGCCGGGTTCTCATTTCGCAGTGGCCGCGGGACGCGCCATGTTAGGTGCGTTGTTCGTGGTTTCAGGACTGCTGAAGATTGGACGGTTTGCTGGCGTTGCCGCATCACTCGCAGCTCTCGGAATGCCGATTTCGCAGGGCGTGGCGGGGCTGGTTATCGTCCTCGAGGTCGGAACCGGGCTCGCCTTGGTGTGCGGGTGGCACGTGCGAATAGCGGCGACGATACTTGTACCGTTTGTCGTTATGGCCACCTTGATGTTCCATCCGTTCTGGGCGGCCGACGCATCTGCATATGGAAATCAGCTCAACCACTTTCTCAAGAATATCGCGCTACTGGGGGCGCTTTTGATGGTCGCGTGCACCGACAGCCCCCGGCAGACAGCGCGGCTTGACCGTATAGACAGCCAGCTCACGAAAGCTGCCTAAGCCGAGATTAAAGCAGACCGCGGTTACCAAATAACAAGAGAATTCCCTCGAGGGAGGCGTTGCAATGCCGAGTCCGGATGATGTGATCGATATTCCCGCGGTCATTGATGCGAAACCTGTTGGTTCATTTCAAATATGGGTACTCGTGCTGCTCGGCCTTACCGTCGTCATCGACGGGTTTGACGTTCAGGCGATGGGTTTCGTCGCTCCGGCGATCATCCAGGCGTGGGGCGTGGACAAGGCTTCGCTCGGGCCGGTATTCGGCGCAGGCCTCCTTGGGATGCTGGTCGGATCGCTCCTCTTCAGCCTGCTCGCAGACAAGGTTGGCCGGCGCCCGGTGTTGATTTGGGCTACACTGGCCTTTGCTCTCTGCATGCTTGCGACGCCCTTTGTCACGACCCTCGAAGAGTTGCGATGGATCCGGCTTCTGACTGGCGTTGGTCTTGGCGCCA
>WNGR01008468.1_pt1 | contig 10863 bp, 9 predicted proteins | sample 5407581 | NCBI WGS metagenome assembly WNGR01 (sample SAMN13153383, study PRJNA577476) | soil metagenome | isolation source: 80 cm soil or saprolite under Garry oak tree replicate 2 | place: USA:California | collected 2016-06-15 | reverse complement strand
GCCGCGCCAAGAATGGCTGCGCCCGCAAGCGGGAGCCCTAGCATCAGCCATCCCGCGAGAGCGATAAGCCCGGCGGAGAGCAAGGTGCCGGGGCCCAAAACCCGAAAAGCCAGCGCGCCATGACGGCGCACTTCCGCAATGCTGAGGCCAACGGCGTCTGTGAACAGCACCAGAACCAGACTCAAAGTGGCCACGATGCGAAGGATCGGCGACTCGAGAGTGATATCGAGCAATCCCAACCCCGCCGGGCCGAGCATCGCGCCGAGCGCCAAAAAGACGCCGATCTGGGGCAGGTCGCTGCGGTCGATGAGCCCGGAGAGCAGCGCGGCGATGATGATAACCACACCCACCAGCGCCAAAGTCAGCACGAAAAAATGCGGATTGAAAAATTCCATGAAGACTTTCTTAAACGCTACGAACGGTCTCTAGTCGGCTCCGATGTGCAATAAAAATGCGTTTACTCAACATAACAGTTCGGACTCTGGGACACTACGTGGCTACCGCGCTCCATTGAATGCTTAAATTTGTTAAACGTTGGAACGAATTGAACGGCCGGAACGGATGAAACTATCCTGATCGCGGTTCGCCGACTCGACAAGAGCGGGTTTGTGGAGCGTTTGTAGACGTCCCGGCGAGAAAAATAAGGTTAATAGAGTTAGGAAAGTCTGACAACTCCTTCCGATGCTTGAACCGGTCCAAGCACGCTCAACTTCCCTGATAGAACCGATCCATGAAGCCGCTTTCATCGAGTTTCTTGCACAGGCTCGTGTCGGCGCGCCCGCGATAGCGAGCATAGGCGGCGCGGGCACTTTCGACGGCATTGTCTTATCCGGCCTGGTAGCGGCCCTGCTCGCATAAGAACACGATGGAACGGTGAATGCCGGCCAATTTGTGACTTCTCATCGCAGAGCTATTTTCAATTGACCGTTGCTACAAGGGTTGGTCGTTCGGTCATTTGCGATCAGGCTGACCCTTTTCGGTGACCTTTTCCGTGATTCCCGGGCTCGCGGCTGGGAAGTCTGAGCTATCTCTGTCCCGAAAAGACACGTCCCTTCCGCGCCGGCGACCATATACCAAGCAATGCGCATTTATTGTTTATAGAGGTCCTTGATGAAACCCGATTTTTCCAGCTCGGCGACAAAGGAGTTGTCTATAAACTGCTCGGGCTTGGCCGTCTTGCCCGCCGGGTTGATGGAAAAGTTGAGCAAGGTCTGCATGGCCGCCGCGGAAACGTAAGGCACTTGCTCCCACGCTTTCGCATAGGTGTTGTAGGTTTCGTCCAGATCTTCCCGGTTTTCCGTCTTGGTGTATTTCCCAATGATCTGCTTGGTCGTTTCGGGGTCGGTGCGCGCGATTTTGTTGCTTTCAATATACGCCTGCACATAGCGGCGCACCTTGTCGGGATTGGTTTTGATGAAGTCGCGCGTCGTCGCCAAGCCGGCGTGAATCATCGGAATATTTTTCGCCGTAATATCGACTAGCTCTTTGAGACCCGCCTGGCGCGCTTTCAATGTCGTCGGCGCCGATATAATCGCCGCGTCGATCCGGCCTTGAGTGAGCGCCGTGATCAGGTCGGGCATCCCTTGCAAGTGGGTCACTTGCACGTCCTTGCCGGGGGCCATGCCCGCTTGTTGAAGCAAGATGCGCGCAGTCAAATCGGTCGTCGATCCCGGTACGGTCACGCCAAGAATCTTGCAGCGCAGATCGGAAAACTGGCGAATATCGGGCTTGCTGTAAACGGAAAACACGGCGCGATTCAAAATGCCGATAATGAAAGCGACCCGCGCTCCGCCCAAACCGGCTTCGATCAGCTCGGTGGCGGGATTGACGATGTCCATGTTGCCGGACAAAAGCGCCTGGGTGCTCGTGGCCGATAGCATATATTTCAAATCCACCGCTAAACCGTACTTGTTGAACACTCCCTTGTCTTGCGCGATCCAGAGCGGCGCAAAGGCGCCGCCGATCGCCGCGTAGGTCGCGCGCAGCGGGATCAGCTCGGCGCTCCGCGCCGTAGTCACCGAAACGCAAATCGTAAGGAGAACAGCCAGAAGCATTTTCGTTATTTCGTTATCCCGCATGGGTTTCCTCCCGAATGTTTTGATTTGTACGAGCATATATTAAAGTCCTGTGAATCGTTCAAGCCGTTCAATCCGTCAAAAGTTCAAGGTTCAAGGTAATCAGCGGATTTCACGGGAAATAATATTTTCTGTTACTTCAAGGAACTGGTAGACTACGTTGTCGAGTACACATCGGACATCGATTACATTCAGGACGAGGCATCGCACCAACCAAAAGTATGGCCGAGGACTCCTGAGCTTATCGACCGTTGGGGGACGGCTGGCCCTCCCGGCCGGATATCCGTCGCGCCATGGAAGGAGAACCCGATCCTGGATGGCAAACTTAGGATGCGCTGTTTCGCTGGGCATCGCCGAAAACAACCAAAAAGCCGAAGGGAATCTCGTATGGCGCTAAGCGTAGCAAGATCATTTTCACCTTCGTTCCTTTTGATCTTAGCAGGTGTCGTTCTAAACGGCGTCGCCGTAGCTGGGCTTGATCGCCCTGGAACATCTTCAGCGCAAATGGAGCAAACCCCGCTGGCGCAAAAGGCACCGGAGGAGAAGTCGACCAAAGTCGAGAGAATCGTTGCTGCGATTCCAGTTCGAGCTTTGCCGAATGTACCTTTGCTGGTGGGAGTCAAAAAGGGCTTCTATCGGCAAGAGGGTCTGGAGATTGACGTAGTACAGATGGGCTCCACTCCGGCCATTACCGGGATGATGACAGGCGATGTCGCGGTGGATTTTCATAGCTCCGCAATTAGAGCGCCCGTCACCGGCAGACCTATCCGCATGATCGGCTACATGGTGGATCGGTTGAACTGGCATCTGTATGCAAAGCCTGAGATCAAGCGGGTGGAGGATTTGAAAGGTAAAGTGCTTGCCGTCACCGATGTCGGCGGTAACGTAACTTACATATCGCAGATGATGCTCGAGAAGCATGGGTTAGGCGGTTTTGGCAAGGACACGGAGATGTTCCCCACGGGCAGCATGCAAAGCAGCACGTTAGCCCTACTCGCGCGGCAGGTTGATGCCGCTCTGGTTGGCACGGAGATGGGCATCAAGGCGGAGGCGAAGGGTTTTCACGTCATAGCGCGAGCCAGCGATTATGTCCCCTTGGGATTGGGCGGCATATCCACGAGCGTCGATACCTTGAAAAACCGTTCGAATACTATCAAGCGTTTCCTGCGTGGGACCATTAAGAGCCTTCAGTATATAAGGTCAGATAGAAATAAATTGGAAGCGGCGGAGTTCTTTGCCAATTTTTTAAACCTCTCGCGGGGCGACGCGGAGTTAATCTACGCGCAGTCCAAAGACTACTACAGCCCGAATGGATCCATCAGCAGAGAAGGCTTGCGGTTTGAGATCTCTCTGCTGGTGCAGCAATTGGGTCTGAAGAAGGAGATATCGATCGACGAGGTGGCCGATTTTCGCCTCCTGAGAGAAATACAGACGGAATTGGGATTGAAGTGAATTGCACTCGATCAGATGGCGGACAAACCGCCGTCGGCCATGAGCACAGCTCCCGTGATGAATGAAGCTTCATCGGAAGCGAGCCACAAGACAGGATAGGCGATCTCCTCAGGTGTCGCCCACCGATTCAGGAGCGATGGAGCGAAGCCTTTGACCCTCAGCTCGTCTTCCGTCATACCGCGCGCTTTGGCCCTGCCCAACGTAAACGGCGTCAACGTAGAGCCGGGACAGACAGCGTTGACACGGACTCCATGCTCGGCCTCTTCGGCGGCCAGCGCGGGTTAGACCTAAGATAGCCGCCTTGGTGGCATCGTACTGTCCCATACCTTTACGTCCGACGACTCCGAAGACCGACGACAGGTTGACGATGCTGGCGACGCCGGCCCTGCGAAGTGCGGGGATGGCAGCCTGGCAACAGTTTACCACACCGAGAATATTCGTGGCGATAATCCGTTGCCACGACTCTTCCGGCGCCTCTGCTAATGGAAAATATTCCCGCAATGCGGCATTGTTGACGAGCACGTCCAGCCCGCCGAATTCGGCAACCGCTCGTGAAACTGCTTCGTTTGTCTGCTCACGGCTGGATACATCGGCCATGATCGGTAAGATCCATGATGAGAGGATCTCGTGGGAGAGCTGCGCCGCCTCCTCCTCAACTTTTTTTCTGTCGATATCGACCAGCGCAACTCTGGCGCCTTCGCGGCAGAAAAGACGGGCCGTAGCCGCTCCTATACCGCTTCCGCCTCCGGTGATCATCGCTATTTTGCCGTCCAGTCGGCCTGCCATAGATTTCTTTATCCTCCTCTGGCTTTGCCTGCTGAAAAAACGTCATATGCCGCACTCAATCGTGGCGCTACGGGACAGAAGATGGAGTGATGGAGTAATGGAGTGATGCATTTAAAACCCGACACTCCAACACTCCCGTACTCCAACGCACTATTTTAAGCTATTGGCCAAACAAGTGAGTTTTTGCTGGGCGCCATGCGGTTCCCGCTTAGCTGCGCTAAAAAAGCGTCTCTTATCCTTTGGCGCACTTCATACATGCTGATGTCCGGCTCGAAGAGGTGTTCGTTTGTCCTGGCGGTCACAAGATCGCCCTGGGACTCGGCGATCATCGCGTCCTCCCTGGATATGCTCTTGAAGCGCGGCCCGACTACCTCCGTAAAAAGCTTCGCCCAGCGTTCGCGCGCTTCAGTGGTAGGGGCCCTTTGCACGGCGAACCGCTGGATGATGCATCGGCTATCGTCTATCGGGAACTGCCACAATCTTGAGACGTAGGGCTCTACCCCGGGCACGGGACGGATCACGTTGGTTGAGATGCAGGGAAACAAGAACCGGTCCCCTTTGACTTCAAGCAGGTGCCCGTGATGAATGGGCTTGCCGTCACGATCGGTGGCGACACCGCGGACCCCGTATGAGGTCTGAACGATCTTTACCCGTCGCTCGGCCAGAGGAGCCGTTGCAGCTTGGGGGCTTCCTCCCTGCCAAGAGCCGTCCGTCACAGCCTGGGTTTCGGCATGCAGGATCACCGCATGAAATCCGTCCCCGCCGTCGATCGCCAGCAGCCAATTTGTTTGCCACACCTCCGTCGGCATTCGAAACCACAAGAACTCATCAGCGTGATTAAGCTCTTCCGGAACTTCGTCGGTCAGGGGCGGTGGCGGAAACTTCGCTGCATCACCAAGGTAAGCCCAGATGTATCCCCCCAACTCCTCGGCCGGGTAGGAACGCGCATGGACCTCATTCAGGCTCGGACTATCATTGGCCTCCCACGGTATCAGCACGCATTGTCCGCCACTGTCAAAGCGCAAGCCGTGCAGCGCGCATTGAAGCTTTCCTTCTAGGACACGACCCAGGGATAGCTTCGCGGAGCGATGCGGGCAACGGTCGGACAAGACAGCCGGAAACCCACGGTCGTCCCGCCAAACTACCAAGTTTTCGCCCAGGCATTGGATGCCGATAGGTTTGCCCTGACCTAGCTCCTCGGACTGCACGATAGGATACCAATAGTTGCGTAGACCGATCTCCAAACCTTTCGGCACCCCGGGCACCAATTCAGAAATTTCGTTCACGTTCATCTTCGACGGCCTTTTGTTCGCTTCCTATTTATTTAGTCCAACAGTGAAAAGCAACCCGAGTTGCTGGAAACCGAATCATCGGTTTTGCGCCGCCATTCAATAGACTTTTTCTCTGGCTTGAAGTAAGGAGATTTGACCAGAGGGGAGAGACCACAGTGCTCACGAAGGATGATATTAAAGGCGTGGCTGGTACCGATCTTCAGGATGCTGTTGTTGTCATCGTTTCTGCCCCAGCCGTTTGAGTTCTGTGCTGGCGCCGTGGGATTCATAAAGGTGCGATGGGCAGTCCTTCTCCGCGGCGCGCAGTAAAGCAATCGCCGTAGTGACGTTGGCCCTGAAGAGTCTGGCCTCGCCGGCATGAAAGTTCGCCGCACAGATTTGTTCACTCCTTTTCTTCGGATCGGGATCGTTGGCGGCTGCGAACATTGCCTTCTCATCGATTTTTCCTAAATGAAAATCTATGATCGGCGTGGGCCAATGGCGCTCTTTAAGCTTCGCCGAGTCGGCTTCCAGCTCACGAGCAGCGGCGAGCGCGTTGCCTATCTTGGCCTCCACCAAATAGCGAAAGAGAATCACCCCGATGTCGTCCGGATCCGACTTTAGGCAGTTCTCGAATGTCTCGGCGCTTTGTGTCATTCGGCCCAGGAAAAAAAACAAAAAACCCTTGGAACGGCCTGAGACCAACTTTGCATCTAGTTGTGTCGCTGCGTCGTAGTCGGCGAGCGCCTGCTCATATTGATGCTTTTCCAATAACGCAGCGCCTCGCCTTGTGAGCGCGAGACCATAGTTGGGTTGTAAACTGATCGCTCGATCGTAATCTCGAATTGCCTGCTGGTAGTCTTTCTTGTTGTAGTAGGCGAAGGCCCGGTTGTTGAAGGTGATCGCGAGGTCCTGATCCGAGAGCTGGCCTGATTGAATAGCCGCCGTGCAAAAATCGATGGAGAGATTAAAGTCGTTTCGCTCGGCTTCGGCGGCGCACTTCTCGCCGTCTTCGTTTGCCTGCGTCCAGGAAACGTCTCCGGCCAGTAATGCAATTAACAACGTCAATCTTAACATCGGGACTTCAAAAGGTTGGATTACAGCAATGGTTATGCCATCGGACCATAAACTTGGTTGGCATGCTTCTACCGGAAGTAAAATGTCAAATTTACCGCGATTTTCCTAGAAACTAAGAAATTGGTGGGGTAGCCGGTATAGACGTAATTGTCCGCTATGGTCAAAAAATGATAGCAGCTGAAGCTCGATCTGAATATTGCGCGTCGTGGAAATTTCTAGCGGCGATGAAACTAAAAATTCTATGTCATGGTTGGTGAAATCTTTAGAGCCTGTTGAAAAACTATGATTCCAGGCTGTTCAAAAAGGTCCAGATGCGAGGCGCGCGAGAAATCGACGAGCGGAGGCGTATTTACTGATACGTTGGAGCGAGGCGATTGAGCGCAACGAAGCAGGTGGGTCTTTTTCAACAGCCTGTTTACCTTTGACATTCACGCCCTGACTTGAGCGGGCCTAAAAAGCAGTATCATGACGACGGCTGCGAGCAGCGGGAAGGCTGAGATCGACAGCAGCGCTGCCGGGAGGCCGTAGACATCGGCGATCAGACCGGCCATGAGCGGGGCGAGAAAAGATACGCCCATATTGGCTCCGTAAAGCACCGCCACGATGCTGCCGGCGAGATTTTGCGGCGCCGCTTCCATCGCTGCTGTAACGATCACCGGACGAAGCGCCCAGAGGAGCGCGCCGAGAGCGGCGAGCGCTACCGCCAGGAACGGCCCGGTGCTGAGATGAGGAATGGCAACGATGACAACCACGCTCGCGATCGAGAACGCAACGATGAGGCTCTTGCGGCCGATACGATCGGAAACCCAGCCGACGAAGGCCGGCGCCACGCCGGCGAAGAAAAAGAGTAACGACATGTATGCTCCGGCAGCGCCGCCGGAGAGTTTTAGGTGCAACGACAAGTAGAGCGGCAGGAACGCGCTCAGCGCCGTTTGCCCCATGGCGCGGAACGTGGAAACCACCACCAGACTGAAGACGGTTTTGTTCTTGAGCACATCTTCCCAAAGCGCGCGGCGATAATCGCGCCGCTCGGACGCCTCAACACCGTCTTCGGCGCCGAGCAGCGCGTAAAGGAGCCCGATGGCCAGACCGGGAATCGCCCAGATCTGAAGCGCGGTCCGCCAGTCGACAAACGTGATCAGGAGACCCAGCGCGAGCGGCCCAATGACTTCTCCGAGATTTGCGCTGCTATCGTGCACGCCCAAGGCAAAAGCGCGCTTCTCCCCATACGCGGCGGATAGAATCGCTAGCGACTGCGGATGAAAACCTCCGCTCCCGGCGCCGCCTAGCGCCATGAAAATCAGCAAAACGGGAAAACTCCAAGCCGCGCTCAGGCCGAGACAGCCGAGGCCGATCATCCCGAGACAGAGGCCTAAAAGAAGGTTTCGCCGGCTGGCAAGGTCGGCAAGAAATCCCGAGGGAAAGCTGGCGGCGCCGGCCATCAAAGTGCGAGCGGAAGCGAGCGCGCCGGCTTGCGCCAGGCTTAAGCCCAATGAAGTGGTAATCAGCGGCAAGATGACCGCGATCACCCCGGCAAAAAGATGCTCGACCATATGGGCTGTGGAGTTCGCCGCGAGTCGGCCCCAAGCGGGAAGAGGCGCTACGAGCGTTTGCGTCGTGTCAATTTTCGCCAATGGTTTCTCCTGATAATGCGTAAGCTTGACCAATAGGGCAATTCCACTGTCAGTGCAAGCCGACCATCGCGTCCCCGAGATCAAATTTGCCGCATGCTTGAATCTTGCCGCGGGCCGAAGCCGATGACTAAATAGTTCAAGCTGTTCAAAGCGTTCAACCGGTTCAAGATTGCTTCAGATGTTCGATCCAGGCACGCTTTGAAGTGCAGACTCAGCCTGACACTCATCGTCCGCACTTTGAATTATCATGGTCGGTCTTGTCAATTTTTTGAAACTCGGCCGTTAAGCCGTCCAGCACGGTTGGACCGTGGTTGTCGTACCGGAGAGTAGGACGCTGCCGGATTCAAAATTCTAAGGCCCGAGATCGCCAGGCCGCGTCTGGCGTAGGGTCCGCGCTTTAGTGCTCGCCCGGGAATATGTCCTTTTCCGATTCGTGCCAGACGGGATGGTCGCCGGATGTCTCAACGTTAAAGCCGTAATCGTAAACAAGCGATCCTCCATACGTCGCCCCAAAGCTAACGAGCGCCGCCGCCAAAACCGATAAAATCATCGTGCCTAATCCTGTGTAGGCGCTGTCCCACCCGCGCAAGCGAACGATGATGTCAACGACCACTATCGCAGTGACGGTCAGCATGACTGTCATATGCCAGTTAGCCGTTCTCCATGCCTGCGTGTGCTTGGGCGTTGACGTTAGCCAGTCCCAGAAGCCGGTAAGCGCGGTGCCGACAGATACGGCGGCGCCCGCGATGATGACGTGCGTACCTGACACGAAGAAGTCCCTGGCCGTCGACCTTGCGCCTCCTAGCGCATAGGAGATGATATCGAATAGTCCTACCAGGACGTAGCAGGTGACAGGAAAGTCAGTAAGCGGTGGATGGAGGGGCTTTCCAGACCAGCCGCTAAACCCTTTAAACTTACGACCCTTTAGAGTAATCGCCGGTTTGATCGAGAACCATCGCGCCATGATTTGGTCTCCTTTCCGCCAGATCAGTCTGCCGACAATAACCTGAAGCTTTATTACTCCGGGATAGGAGCGATGTCTATCCTCACCTTTTGGCTCGATCATTGAGTCTTGAGCGCCGATGCTACTATACGGTCGCTTTCGACCCTCGCGAGGGAAGAGATAAATGAATGAGTCGGGAAAAGCATCCTTAAAGACTTGGGTTCGCACCTGATTATTAACTCCTTGTTCTTGCCGCTTCGATTTGCGCTTAAAGCCGCGGCGCAAAGCCGTTTGCTAGACGGTTCAAACAGTTCAAGGCGTGAGATTCTGGGTGTCAGGAGATTCTGCAAATCTGCCGATTGCGCGATAAAAAGTTGACATAATGCTACCTTTGTGGATACTCTCCGCCTCGAAAATGGGCATTAGCGGACTGCTTTCTTTTATAGGACTCGCTATCAAGCTATTGATAGCTGGCTCGCACGCGGCTGAGGGAGCCGGTTTTCAGTTCTCCACGTCGGGTTCTAAAAAAATAAATCCGATCATTTTATCTGGAGATTGGTGGCACCCATGCTACCAATCTCTTCAGCTCAGTAACGGAAGCTCGAATTGCTGCAAGATTCAAGAAACAATCCACATTGGGGAGGTAGCAAGATGCACTTTAGCGCTTTGGCCATGACGACTGCGGCGGTGCTTGCTTTCGGTGGCGTGCCGCTTCACGCCCAAACCTGGCAGATGCCGCCGGACAATCAGCGCTGCCCGTCGAAGTGGGGAGCCGGCGACCAGCGCGGTTCCGCCAATATGATGAAGCCCGAGACGGTTCTGCGCGCGGCAAAACTGATCAAGACCGGCGAGGTGTTCGAGCTCGCTGCAGTACTTTCTCCGGACCCCAAGGAAGCTTTTATCAATACCGGCCGCGTCTTCAACATCTACACCAAACCGGCACTGCCGGCAGCGAATGCTCGTCAGGCCAATGAAGAGCTGGTCGTCACCGAGCTCGGCCAGATCGGCACCCAGTTCGACGCCTTCGCCCACCAGATGTGGGGCGATAGTTTTTACAATTGCTTCAAGCTCGGCGAGATCGGCACGCGAAGTGGATTCAAGAAGCTCGGAGTCGAGAACGTCGGCAGCCTGATGGCCCGCGGCGTCTTGATCGACGTTGCCGGATTGAAGGGCGTCGATATGCTTCCGACCTCCTATAACATCACGCCGGACGATCTCCAGCAGGCGCTCGCAAAAGCAAACCAGAAGCTCGAGCCTGGCGATGCGGTCGTCATCCGCACCGGCTGGTCCAAACTGATGGGCAAGGAGAACCAGCGTTATGGCTCGGTCAACCCCGGCATCGGCATCGCGGCGGCGCAGTGGCTCGTAGGACAGGCTCCGATGATGATCGCGGCGGATAATTGCTGCGTCGAAGTGCGGCCTTCCGAGCCGCCGCACAACCTGCCGGTTCATGCGATGATGCTGATCCAGCACGGCATCTACTTGATCGAGAATCTGGAGCTGGAGGCGCTGGCGGCGGCGCGCGCCTACGAATTCGCCTTCATCGTACAGCCGCTGAAGATCAAGGGCGGCACCGGGTCGGCGGTGGCGCCGATCGCCATTCGCTAACGGGCGCAGAGGTTCAT
>WNGR01018116.1_pt1 | contig 10864 bp, 9 predicted proteins | sample 5407581 | NCBI WGS metagenome assembly WNGR01 (sample SAMN13153383, study PRJNA577476) | soil metagenome | isolation source: 80 cm soil or saprolite under Garry oak tree replicate 2 | place: USA:California | collected 2016-06-15 | reverse complement strand
AAGGCGGGCAGCAGCAGCGTCGTCGTGTAGGGCAGACCGGCCAGCGGCAGCAGCAGCAGCGCCGCGCACGCGGCCAGGCCGAGCGCGCGCACGATCACGCGGTGGCCCGGGCGAAGAGTCCCGCCGGCCGCAGGACCAGCACGGCGATGACGATCACGTAGATGGCGAGCATCTCGACTTCCGGCCAGGTGGCGATGGCCACCGCCTTCACCACGCCGACGATGAGCGCGCCCGCGAAGGCGCCGCGCATGCTGCCGAGCCCGCCGATGACGACCACCGCGAACGCCTCCACGATCAGGTCGATGCCCATCTCGTTGACGGCGGCGGTGGCGGGAATCACGAGCGCGCCGCCGACGGTGCCGAGGGCGACGCCCAGGGTGAAGACGCGCGAGTAGACGCGCGCCATGTCGACGCCCATCGCCTCGGCCATCTCGCGGTTCTCGGCGGCGGCGCGCACGATGCGCCCGAAGCGCGTGCGCGCGAGGAACCACCCCATGCCGGCCGCGATGGCCGCGCCGCAGGCGATGACGACGAGGTTGTAGGTGGGGACGGTGAGTGCGCCGACGCGCACCTGGCCGTACGTCAGGTAGACGTTGCCGAGCTGGTGCGGCGCGGTGCCCCAGACGAAGCGGATCACGTCCTCGAACATGAGCACGAGCGCGAAGGTGAGCAGGAGCTGGAACGACTCGTCGCGATCGTAGATCGGGCGCAGCAGCCGCTCGATGGCGGGGCCGATGACGGCCAGCGCGAGCCCGGCGCCGAGCAGGACGGGGAAGAAGAGCGGCGCCGGCAGCCCCGCGGCGAGCGCCGCGCGCACGGCGGAGACCCCCGCGTACGCCCCCAGCGCGTAGAACGAGCCGCACGCGAGATTCAGGATCTTCTGGACTCCGAAGACCAGCTGCAGCCCCGCCGCCACCAGGAACAGCACGGCGGCGTGGAAGACGCCGCCCAGCAGGATGCCGACGAGCGTCAGACCTTCCAGCCGTTGATCCAGTCGTAGAGGCCGACGCCCGACGGCTTCTGGATCTGCTTCGTGCCCATCGACTCCACGGGATCGATGGTGACGAAGTCGTGCTTGTTCTTGTGGGTGGTGAAGCCCTGGAAGAACGTCGCCTCCATGATGTGGTCCTCGCGGTAGCGCCGCGGTCCGGACAGCGACTCCGCCTCCACGCCCTCGAGCGCCTGGATGATGGCGTCCTGCGTCGGCCACTTGCCGCCCCCCGCCCTGGCCGCGCGCTCGACGGCCGCCTTGAAGGCCGCCACCGTGAAGTAGCCGTGGTCGGACTCGTAGTTCGGCCACTCCTTGAACTTGTCGTGGTGCCAGCGCGTGAACTCCCTGGCCAGCGCGCTCGCCTTCGTGTTCTCGAAGTAGAAGCAGTTGTAGCCGAGGAGGGCGCCCTCCGGCGTGAAGTCCTTCTTGAGCGACTCGTGGACGCCGCCGCCGGTGGTGAGCACGAGCTTCGTCGACCTGGTGAGCCCGGCCGCGTGCGCCTGCTTCATGAAGATCGGCGTGTCGCCCGCCCAGAAGCACGAGAAGATCAGGTCCGGCCTGGCCTGCGCCAGCGTCGCCACGTGCGAGGTGAAGTCCGTCGCGCCGAGCTTGGGCCAGAGCTCGCTCACGACCTGCGCCTCGATCCCGTACTTCTTCATGATCGCCAGGAAGGCCGCCCAGTTGTCGCGGCCGTACGAGTAGTCGGGGTTGATGCCGGCCACCGTCTTGAATCGTCCCTTCCAGTGCCGGGCGGTGAGGATCGAGGCCATCACCGCCTCGCACTCGTTGTCCGTCGAGCGGAACGAGTACGTCGGCTTGGGCATCGACTCCTCGACGCCCTTCTGCGTGGTCGCGTCCCACGAGAGCCAGATCGTCTTCATCTCCTCGGCGGCGGGACCGAGCGCGAGCCCGACGCCCGTGGAGATCGCGCCGCTGACCGCGTCCACCTTGTGCTGCAGCGCGAGCTTGCGGAAGCGCTCGACGGTGTCCTTCGGGCTCGACTCCTCCTCGATCACCAGCTCGAGCTTGCGGCCGAGGATGCCGCCGGCGCCGTTGATGCGGTCGGTGGCGAACTGCACGCCACGCAGCCCCGATTCGCCGACGGGGGCCAGCACGCCGGCCTTGGCGACGAGGATGCCGAGCCGGACGGGTCCGCTCTGCGCCAGGACGGGAGCGACGTCGAGCGGGAGGGCCGCGGCGGCGGCGCCCGCAGCGGACAGCTTTAAAAAGTGGCGGCGGGTACAGCGCATGCGATCCCTCCTTGGTGGTCCGACCGGCCTCGCCGGGCGGCATTGTAGCCCGCCGCCGCGCGTTGGTGCTATATTCGCCGCGTTCCACGTCACGACAGCTGGAGGCAGCGTGTACGTCAGGTTCTGGGGTACTCGCGGCTCGATCGCCGCGCCCGGCGAGCACACCGCGCGCTACGGCGGCAACACGTCGTGCACGGAAGTCCGCGGGGCGGACGGCACCGTGATCGTGCTCGACTGCGGGACCGGCGCGCGCGAGCTCGGCCTCCACCTCACCCAGACGCTGAAGCCGCCGGTCCACCTGCACCTCTTCATCGGCCACACGCACTGGGACCACATCCAGGGCTTTCCGTTCTTCGTCCCCGCGTTCATTCCCGGCGTCGAGCTGAACGTCTACGCGCCGCTCGGCTTCCAGCAGAGCCTCGAGGAGGCGATGGCGGGGCAGATGGAGTACTCGTACTTCCCGGTCAAGCTCCGGGACCTGCGCTCGCGCATCCACTTCACCGAGCTCGAGGAGGGCTTCTTCCGCGTCGGCGACGTGCTCGTGGAGACGCAGTACCTCAACCACACCGCACCGACGATCGCGTACCGCATGACGAGCGGCGGCGCCACCGTCGCCTACTGCACCGACCACGAGCCGTTCTGGAAGCCGGAGGAAGGGATCCTCCATCATCCGGGCGACCAGCGCCACGTCGCGTTCATGAAGGGCGCCGACCTCGTCATCCACGACGCGCAGTACACCGAGGAGGAGTTTCTGCAGCGCGTGGGCTGGGGCCACTCCACCTTCGAGTACGCGGTGGACGTCGCCATGGCCGCTGGCGCCAAGCGCGTCGCGCTCTTCCACCACGACCCGACCCACGACGACGCGGCGATGGAGCGCCTGGAGGCGAGCGCCCGGGCGCGCGCGCAGGCGGCGGGCTCGCGCATGGAGGTCTTCGCCGCGCGCGAGGGGATCGAGCTGACGATCAGCGGCGACGGCGGCTCCGCGCCGGTGTCCGACATCTCCGCGCTGCGGCGGCGGCTCGTCGCCGGCGCGCGCGTGCTCGTCGTCACCTCCGACGAGACACAGGTGATGACGATCGAGGACGTGCTGGCGGAGGACGGCATGGTCGCGCTGCCCGTGCCCGACATGCACGCGGCGCTCACGCGCGGCACCGAGCACCTGCCCGACCTCGCCATCGTCGACGCCGACCTGCCGCCCGCCGACGGCATCGACCTCATCCCGGCGTTGCGCGCGCGCCTGAACCGCCCGAACTTTCCGATCCTCCTGCTCGCCGACCGGCCCGACGCCGCCGCCGACCGCGCGGCGACCGGAGCCACCGACTACCTCGCGAAGCCGTACAGCCCGCCGATGCTCCGCGCGCGCGTGCGCTCGTGGCTGGCGCGCACGGTGGTCTCCTTCGACGGCCAGGCCGAGGGCGAGGAGTCGCCCGGGCGGCCGGAGACGATCGAGGACTCCGTGCCGTTGTTCAGAAAGTGCACGCCCGAGCAGCTGAACATGCTCGTACGGCGCGCCAGCGAGCAGGTCTATCCCTCCGGCCACATCGTCACGCGCCAGGGCGAGCCGCCTGAAAACCTCTGGGTCCTGCTCTCGGGCCGCGTGCGCGTGGTCGAGGCCACCGCCGACGGGCAGGCGGAGATGCTGCTGGGTGAGATCGGCAAGGCGGAGATCTTCGGCGAGCTCGGCATCCTGCGCGACCAGCCGCGCTCGGCCACCGTCATCGCGGTGGACCGCACGCACTGCCTGGTCCTGCGCCAGCGCGACTTCCTGGCCGTGCTGGAGGATTCCAGCGAGCTCTCGAACGCGCTCCTGCGCGTCGTGGCCGGCCGGCTGTACGACGCCGACCGCAAGCTCGCGCGCTACGCGCCCGACCCCCTGACGGGTCTCGCCAGCCGCCGCGCGTTCCACGAGCAGTACCGCAGGCTCGCGGCCGGCGCGCGCCGCCGCAAGACCGGGCTGCTCCTGCTCGCGCTCGACGTGCTGAATCTGAAGTCGGTGAACGACGGCTTCGGCTACGCGCTCGGCGACGAGGTGCTGCGAACGGTGGCCGACGCGCTCGTCGAGTCCACGCGGACCACCGACTTCATCGCCCGCTACGGCGGCGACGAGTTCGCGGTGCTGCTGCTGGACGCGCAGCCGAAGGACACCGAGATCGTCGCCGCCCGCGTGCGCGACAAGCTGGCCGCGCTCGGCGTCCAGCGCCGCCTGCCCGTTTCCGTCGAGTGCTCCACCGGGCTCGCGTGGAGCCAGTCCCCGCCCGACACCGCCGAGGAGTTCCTGCGCGACGCCGACCGCAACATGCAGGACAAGAAGAGCTCGCGCGGAGAGTAGTCGCCGCTGAACGCCGTCGAAGTCTCCATTGATGGGAAATCAGCCGTGCTGCCGTTTGCGCTCGACGAAGGCGCGGATGCGCTCACGGGCGGCGGCGCCGGTCCTGAGCGCCGCCCCATACGCGGCCGGGTCGCCGCCCGGCTGGCCGCCGCGGATGGCGGCCACGATCTCCTTCGTCGCGGCCAGGCCCTCGCGCGGCGACTTCGCGATCTCCGTCGCCCACGCCACGGCCGTCTCCGCCAGCGTCGTCGCCGCCACCACGCGGTTCACCAGGCCCATGCGCAGCGCCTCGGTGGCGTGCAGCGTGCGTCCCGTGAGCAGCAGGTCGCGGCCGTGGCCGCCGCCCAGCACGTCGAGCAGCCGCGCGATGCCGTAGGCGGGGTTGAAGCCGAGCGTGACCTCCGGCAAGCCGAAGCGCGCGCGGTCGGAGGCGATCCTGAGATCCTGGGCGACGGCGAGCATCAGGCCGCCGCCGAGCGCGTGACCGTCCACGACGGCGATCGTCACCTGGGGCAGCGCGGCGAAGCGCTCCATGATCGCCGCCCAGCGCCGCGCGAGCGCCTCCGCCTCGGGGCCCGCGATCTCGCCCATCTCGGCGATGTCGTTGCCCGCGCAGAAGGCGCGTCCGCGCCCGGCCACGAGCAGCACGCGCGCGTCGTCCATCGCCGCCGCGCGACCCAGCGCGTCCTCGAGCGCGTCGGCGATCGGACGATTCAGCGCGTTGAGCGCCTCGGGACGGTTGAGGGTCAGTCGCGCGACGCCGTCGCGCGGGTCGTCGAGCAGGACGAGGTCGCTCACGCCGGCGGGGGACGGCGACGCAGCAGAAAGCCCGCGACACCGACGGCGAGCGCGCCGAGCCCGGCGGTGACGCCGGCGGCCGCCGGCCAGAAGTTGGTGCGGAACAGCGGCACCCTCGAGAACGGCGAGCGCCGCGCCGAGTGCGACAGCGTGCCGTCGAGCAGCCCGTCCACGATGGCCATCGCCTCCGTCATGAGCACGTCCGTCGTTGCGCGCGCGAAGGCCGGATCGGCGAGCGCGGGATGGCCGACGTAGCCGAGGCCGCCCTTGCGCAGCGCGTAGTTCGGCAGGATCCGCTCCGGCCACGAGTAGCGGGCGGGCGGCAGCGTGCGATAGGACTCGTCCACCAGGTCGGGCCGCAGCAGCAGCATCAGCGACGTTTCCCACCAGCCGCCGTGCGCGTCCTCGGCGAACGCACGCCGCTCCTCGTCGCTCATCGAGCGGCCGAGGACCGCCTCGATCTTCGTCGCGTAGTGGCCGCGCATGAACTCCCAGGCGAGGTGGCCGGTGAACGACGCCATGGTGATGCCGTGGCGTCGCGAGACGAGGGCGGCCGCCTCGTCGAGCGCCGCGAGGTGGCCGGGCCCGGCGTGACCGTTCGCGATGAGGATGTAGCGGAAGCCGGCGCGCGCGAAGGCGCTGCCGTAGTCCACGAGCGCGTCGCGCACCACGCGCTGGCGGACGGTCACGGTGCCGACGCTGTCGAAGGTGAACGAGCCGAGGTGCAGCGTCGGCACCAGCACCGCTGACCAGCCCGGCCGGGCGGCCACGAGCCGGTCGGCGATCGTCTGGGCGAAGTGACGCGCGGTGAACGCGTCCACGCCGACGGGCAGGTGCGGCCCGTGGGTCTCCAGCGGGCTGATGGTCAGCAGCACCACCGTCTTCGCGCGGTCGAGGGCGTCGACGGCGGGCGTGGACATCTCCTCCAGCAGGTGGACGCTCAAAAGCTGCTCCCTTTGGTGGCGGTGAGCCACTCGGTCTTGGCGCGCTCCAGCTCGGCGACGATCGCCTCGCGCTCGACCACCAGCCGCCGCGCCGCCGCCGCTTGCGTCGCCGTCAGCACGGCGAACCGGAGGCGACTGCCGAACCGCCCGGCGCCAGCCAGATAACGATACGCGATCATCCCCGAGAGCGGCAGGGAGAGCGCGAAGAGCGCGGCGGCGAGGCCGCCGGCGGCGCGGAAGACGAGCCACGTCTCCAGGCCATAGAAGACGGGGACGGCGACGATCGACGCGAGCAGCCGCACGGTGGCGTAGTCGGTCTCCTTGCGCGCCGTTCGCCGCGCCAGCCAGCGCGGCACGAGATACGGCAGCAGGTTCACGAGCGTGCCGTACAGGAAGAACGGGAACCCCACGATGGCGTCCCAGGAAGAGACGATCCGTCGCCGCGCCGGCAACCGCTCGAGCCGCGCGCGCACCGTCTCGTCGCGCAGGTGATATTGCGCGAGCAGCGCGCGGTAGGCGCGGATGCGCAGCCAGATCGCCTCCACGCGCTCGGGCTCGCGCGCCTTGAACCAGCCGATGGCCTCGACGATCGAGCGCGAGAGCCGCACCAGGTCCACGTCGCGGGGGCCGACGCCACGCGCCTCCATCACCGCGCGCGCGAGGACGTCGCGGTAGAGCGCCTCGATCGACTGCAGCAGCCGCGCGTCGTCGATCCGCTCGACGTTGACGACCTCCGCCTCCATCGCCTCTTGCAGGTGGCGCGTGAGCGCGTCCACGGCCTTCACGGGGTCCTCGCGGTACGCGTCGGCGTACGCGTGAAGCGGCAGGGGCAGCCCGAACGACACGAGCACGCGCGCGCGGAACGACTTGCGCGCCTCGAAGGTGAGGCCGACGGGCAGCACCCTCAGCGTGCGCGGGTGCGCGGCCTCCCACGCCAGCGCGATGCGCGCGGCGCCCGTCTTGATGCGCTGCACGCGGGCCTCGGCGTGGGTCGTGCCCTCGGGATAGATCGCGATGAGCGCGTTGTGCTCGAAGCCGGCCGCACACGCCGCGAATGTGTCGCTGTTCTTGTCCATCTTCCCGGGATCGTCCTGCTTGCGGTAGACGGGGATGGCGCCGGCGGCGAGCAGGAAGCGCGCGACGAGCGGGTTGCGGAAGAGGGCGGCGGTGGCGAGGTAGTGGACCTTGCGCCGCACGGCGGCGCCGACGACGAACGAGTCGATGAAGTTGTTGGGGTGATTGATGCAGAGGAGCACCGGCCCCTCGCGGGGCACGCGCTCCGGGTGGCGCACGTCGACCGCCTTGAAGAAGAACCAGAGCCAGAACCGCGCGACGGCGCGCACCGCGCGGTAGAAGCGATCCATGCGCTCCCGCGCGCTCATGCGGCGCGATCCGCGCGCGCGGCGGAGCGCATCAGAACGAGCGCAGCCGCCACACGCCGTCGCCGTCGATCACGAAGCGGACGTCGTAGGACAGCCGTCCGTGCGGCGGGTCGGTCCGGAGCATGTGGTAGACGGCGATGACGAAGACCTCGTCGAAGAGCCGCGCGTATTCCGCGCGTCGCGTGCTATGGATGCAGTCGAGCGCGCCGGCGACGTCGCCGCGGCCCAGCCGGGTCTTCAGGGTGTCCCAGCGCGACTGGAGCTCCGCCTCGAACGCGGCGGGCGACAGCACCTCCACGGGCGACGAGTAGCGCTGGACGCCGCCGCCGCGCTCGTGGACCCAGACCGTGAAGTCGTAGCGGCCGGCACGGTCGTAGGTGTGATCGATGTGTCCGTAGCCCGGCCCGAGCGTCTGCTGTCGGCCGTCGCCGGCGTCGAGCTCGATCTTCGCCGGATCGGCGACGGGGTCGTACAGCCAGCGTGCCCGCACCGACAGCGGGGCTGGGCCGCTCGGCGGAACGACGCCGATCGGCGGGATGTTCTCGCGGCGGAGCCAGTCGTGCAGCTCGGCATCGGAGGGCGGCGCCGCGCGCCCGCCCCGGCTCGCCGCGAACCGCTCGAGCCAGTTACCGCTGCCGCCGGTGAAGGGCGGGCACGTGGCCAGCGCCTCGCCGCTCGCGAGCGCGACGAGCGCGGCCGCGAGCCACAGCGCCCGCGCCGCACGGCTCACCCGCCCTTCTCCGAGAACCGCTTCAGCAGCGCGTCGAAGTCGCCGATGGGGAGCGTCTCCGCCCACTCGATGCCTTCCGACTCCGCGCCGTACGCCTCGCGCATGAAGTCGATCGCCTCGCGCTTCGTCTCGAAGCGACGCCACACGTGCCCGGCGCCGCCGCCGGGGCGGCGCAGGTGGAACACGGGATCGGCGGGCGACTTCGGCTCGTAGGACACGCGCTCGCCGAAGCGGTCGAGGGTGATCCAGGCGACCGCGATGCCCTGCATCGAGAGCACGCGCGCGCGCAGCGACTCCTCGCGCGGCAGCGACTCGACGTCGCAGAGCCGCGGGCCGTAGAAGACGGGCACGCCGTCGTCGGGGACGGAGAGCCGCGCGGGCATCGGCGCCTCGCCCGCCTCGTCGAGCAGGCGCTTGGAGTCCTCGCCCACCCAGAATGCGCTGCCGCCGCGGCGGTCCGCCCACGCCTCGACCACGAAGCCCTTCGGGATGCGCGCGCGGCGCCGCACCATCTCGTCGCCGTCGGCCATGAAGTAGAGGCGCCCCATCGCTCAGAGCGCCGGCGCGCGCGTCATGGAACGCGGACGAAGCCTTCCATCAGCCGGCGCGCCGTGCGATACACCGTCACGCGCTCGGCCCACGGCGCGCCGTCTCGCGTGGCGACCTTGGCGTCGAGCGGCAGCACGCCGGACGCGTGGCCCAGGCGCACGTCGCCGGCCTGCCGGCGCGCGATCTCGTGCACGAGGGTGCCCTCGATGCGCGCGGCCACGGCCAGGCACATGGCGGAGGTCAGCGGAAACGCGCGGTGGCAGTTGCCCATGGAGATCGCGCGGGCGAGCACGTCGTAGTCGCCGGCGGCGTGGCGCACGCCGTCGAGCGCGACGTAGTCCGCGGGGGCGGCCACGAACGCGATCTTCGGCGCGGAGGCGCTGGTGGGGATGCCCATGCGCATGGCCGCCTCCACGCGGATCTTCTCCAGGCGCGCCATGACGCCGGCGTTCGCGTCGACGGCCGACGGTGTCTCGCCGGCGGTGAGCCCGACGTCACGCGCGCGCACGAACACCAGGGGGTTCGTGGCGTCCACGCACGAGGCCTCGACGCCCGCGATGACGTCGCGCGCGGATCCGGTGGGCAGCAGCCGGCCGGTGCCGGCGCCGCCCGGTTCGAGGAAGTCCAGCGCGATGCGCGCGCCGCGCCCCGCCACGCCGGCCAGCTCGAAGTCGCCCTCGATGGCCGCCTCGCCGTCGCGGGTGGGCACGTGGGCGACGATCACCTTCTTCGTGTTCGTGTTGTGGACGCGGACGATGGTCTCGCCTTCCTGGGCGGCGACGAGGCGCTCGTCGATGGCGAAGGGACCGATGGCGGACGAGCAGTTGCCGCAGTTGCCGTGGTATTCCACGACGGGCGATCGCACGTCCACCTGGGCGAAGGTGTAGTCGACGTCGGCCTCGGGATGGGACGGCGCGCCGACGATACAGGCCTTCGACAGTGAGGAAATGCCGCCGCCGAGGCCGTCGAGCTGGCGGCCGTAGGGGTCGGGACTGCCGAGGGCGGCCAGCAAGATGCGATCGCGCGCCGGGCCGGGGTGCGGCAGGTCGCCTTCGCGGAACACGAGGCAGCGGCTGGTGCCGCCGCGCATGTAGACGGCGCGGATCTTCCGCTGGCTCACGGGTGACCTTTGGTGTGGGCGAGCAGGCCGCCGGCCAGGAGGATCTCGCGCTCGCGCGGCGTGAGCACGCACGACGCCGTGAACGCGGCGCCCGTCCGCTCGTTCACCACGCGGACGCGCGCGCCGGCGGCCACCGACGCGCGCAGGTCGTCCACGCGCAGCCGGTCGTCGCGCTCGATCCCGTCGTAGGCGGTGGGATCGTCGAAGGTCAGCGGGACGACGCCCCAGTTGACGAGATTCGCGCGGTGGATCCGCGCGAACGACTTCACGATGACCGCGCGCACCCCGAGGAACATCGGCGCGATGGCGGCGACCTCGCGCGAGGAGCCCTGGCCGTAGAGCTCGCCCCCGACGATGAGGCTCGGCCCCGCCGCTCTGGCGCGCGCCACGAACTGCGGATCGACGTACTTGAAGCAGAACTCTGCGATGGCGGGGACGTTCGAGCGGAACATCAGCGCGGCCGCGCCCGCCGGTGAGATGTCGTCGGTGGAGACCTTGTCGCCGAGCTTGAGCAGCACGGGCGCCTCGAGCCGCTCGGCGAGCCGATCGCCGAGCGGCACCGGCTTGATGTTGGGGCCGCGCACGACCTCGCCGAGACCGTCGGGCGGGACGAAGCCGACGTCGGAGGTCGCGAAGCGCTCGGGCAGCCTCACCGGCGCCTCCGCGCCGAGCGTGCGCGGGTCGGTGATGACGCCGGTCACCGCCGAGGCCGCCGCCACCAGCGACGAGCAGAGGTAGACCTCGTCGTCCTTGACGCCGCTGCGCCCCGAG
>WNGR01010768.1_pt1 | contig 10864 bp, 9 predicted proteins | sample 5407581 | NCBI WGS metagenome assembly WNGR01 (sample SAMN13153383, study PRJNA577476) | soil metagenome | isolation source: 80 cm soil or saprolite under Garry oak tree replicate 2 | place: USA:California | collected 2016-06-15 | reverse complement strand
ATGCTGCCCTGATTGAACTCCAACCCGATACCTACACTGTCGAAAGCATTTCTTCCCGAGTTGGCAGGTCGCAGCAATATGTCAATGGACGCCTCCGCTTGCTTCAACTCATTCCCGAAGCGAAGCAAGCGTTCTATGAGGCGAAGCTGACGGTTGCTCATGCATTTGAAATCGCACGGCTCCAACCTAACGACCAACGCCGCGCTCTATTGGAATGCTTCCCGCAATACCGGAACGCCGCCTCCATCCTGAAAGACAAGAAGGCCGAGGCGACTACGGTGCGGGAGCTTCGCGGATGGATTGAGCGGGAAATCCATCTGGACCTCACGAACGCGCCGTTTGACCCGCAGGACGAAACCCTTCTGCCAAAGGCGGGAGCTTGCGCTCGTTGCCCGAAACGAACGGGTAACAACCCCCTTCTATTTCCCGAAGTCCGGCGGAAATCGATTTGCACGGACCGCGAGTGCTACCGAGCCAAAGTCGAAGCACTCGTGCAAATTCAGGTGAAGCCGCTTGAGGAGAAAGGCGAAAAGCCTCTGCGTGTTTCACAGGCTCCCGGATGGCAGGCAAACGGCCATGCCAAAGACGTGCTCTTTGAAGGGCAATACCGGAAGGCCAAAGCGAAAGGGGAGTGCCCCAACACGAAAGCCGCTGTTCTCATTGACGGCAAGAGTGCTGGCAGCATCTTCTATCTTTGCCTGACCGAGAAATGCCACGTTCACAATCGCGTGACCCGCTACCAGCCAACACCGCAGGAGCAAGCCCAACGCAAGAAGGAAGCACTTGCTGAACGCGTCGAGAAACTGTCGCGGGTCCACGTCCTCGAAGCCATCCGCAAGAAGCTGCCAGATGTTCTCTCGCGGCGCGACTTGGAGATGGTAGCACTCGACTATTTCCGGCGCTTGGGCCATGACAACCACCGCCGTCTCTCGAAGCTCTACGCATGGGAAGAGAAGAAGAGCAAGACCTCATGGGGCGCTGAAACTGTGGACTACGAGAAGATAGCGGCGGCTGCCGTGCACGCCATGACCGCCGCAGACGTCCATCGTTTTCTCGTTATCTGCGCTCTCGTTTCCAACCTATATTGTGCCGACCACAACCCGAGGCGTTCGCTCGCGAGAGAATCCAACCTCGCACGCACTGCGGCTCGGTACAAGGTCGATACGGCAAAGATCACCAAAGCCGTCCGAACAGTACTCTCGAACAAAACCGCAATTCATAGATACAAAACAAACGCTGCGAGGAAGTCAGGAAACGCATTCACAACACAAGGCGAGCGCTAAAAGAACGGCGACAGATGCAGGAAATCCATTTCAAAGAGTATGAGGGGCTGCGCCCGAAGCGCAGCCCCTTGCGTCTCCGCTTCTGGGAGTGTGTGCATCCTTACGGGCGTGCCTAAGAGCTAAAGGCAGGCGGTCGAACCGGAGAGCAGCTCTTGACAAATTCGTAGTTGGGGACTTTACTCTGCCTTACATAGTCCAGGCAGTTGCTCGCGCCGAGGGTCAGGAAGAACCGTGGGCATTATCCGCCAATCCATATCAATCGTCCTGTACTTTCCTGTAGCAGTGAGAACAGATGCCAAGGACAGCTTGGCCCGCTTGGAGGGGGACTGCTAATGCCAAATCCTCAGTTGCCGCCCATAAGCCCCACACAGCGCAAGCATGAAGGCAGATCCGTCGTGGCACACATCTCCGATCTTCATTTCACCGCCTCAACTGACACTCGGGAGGCTCCCTGGCAAGCACTCCTTGCGGACCTTGAATGTAGTGATGCCGATGTTCTGGTAGTGACCGGAGATCTCATAGACAGTTCGATTGGTGATTCGTTCTGGTCTACAAAAGGAGTGAAGGCCGCACTGAGAAAAGTATATGACTACTTGGTGAGCGAATTGTGTCCCAGAATACGCATCGATGCAAACAGCGCTCTCATTGTGATTCCGGGAAATCATGATTATCGACTAAAGGGACTTATGAAGAGGAAATGCCAGTTCGACCTATTCCGGACCACCTTTGGAAATCAGTTCTGCCACAAAACTTTTCCTGCCCTTCGACTGTGCATCTTTTCCTTCGACTCCAATGCCAGCACGAAGGGAGTTAACTTTGCCACTGGCTTTGTCCGCGAAGAGGACCTTGTCAGCTTCACTAGAACAGTTGAGTGTTTTTCCAAGGATGACCCTGATTTGTGGCTCTCATGTACGAGAATTTCGCTGCTCCATCACCACCCAATGCCCATTGCTGCGACGGAACACAGAGCGCACATAACAGACAGTGACGAATTCTTGCTCCTAAAGAATGCAGGGCTATTTATGAACCAGATGGTGAGAACAGGCATTGATTTAGTTCTGCACGGACATAAACACTACCCCGCTTTTTCGAGGGCCAGCTTTCCCATTCCAGAGGGGCAAGAACATGTGATGTCGGTAGTTGCAGCCGGAAGTGTCGGTAAAGGAGAAATTAGAGACAGGTCGTATAATCTGATTACTATCGCTGATACCGGAGAGATGCTCTTGGAGCGAAGGACGAGCGTGACTGCTACTTACGAGCGCACCGTGAGGGCTGACCTTCGCCACTATGAAACCGCGAGAGAGGTCAAGTGGCTTCGTCTCGCAGAGAAAGCAGGTTCAAAGTTAAGGGCGAACAAGTACACCAGGCACGATCGGATCTTGGCACGGACGGGAGATGATTGCATGAGCGAGCGTTTCGTCGATGCAACATCCTTCAAAGTTGATCCTCTAACTCAATGGGAACAAACTTTGAGCTCGCGCTCAGGCTTCTTCGGAGAACGGTCATACGAGTGTTCGAAAGAGGGACAACAAATCACTTGGAAGTGGGATGACCCGCCATCGGTCCGGCCCAGGCGTCGTGGGACTACTTTGTTCGACCCCCCGCTCGGAAAGTCACCCCTTACGTTTAACCGCAAGGGTACGATCTTCAATGCAGTTCATTTCAATCAGAGGGACCGACTCGACGCCACTGAAGGTAAGGATGCTGGTGAGTCAGCTTCTGCGCGAATTAAGGAATGCTACGACAATTTTGTGCTGCACGTTTCGTTCCCCGAGAACCGCTTTCCACAAAAGTTTCAATTGCATGTAGTTGACCAAGACGAAAGAAGGGATCACAGAGAGGAGGAGTTCGCCAGCGAGCGATTGGTCGAATTCGACGAGTCGCGGTCAATTGTTCTCGCAATATCAAAACCGCTCCCCGGCTACAACTACAAACTTTCTTGGGATCTTCCAAAGACTGAGACAGAGGAAATTGCTCTAGATGCTGCTAATGAGGGAATGGCGCAAGAGATAATCAGCCGTTTAGTCGCGCTCGCTAATAAGAAGAGTCCGCACCACGATAAGGTTCAGCAATGCCTGTCGATTTTGCACCAAGAAATTCTCGAAGCGGAGGTCTTCCGCTCCACAACGGGTGACGACCGATTGGAGATAACTCTCTACTGCTATGATGAAGCTAAGTCCGGTCTCGTATGCTGCGCCGCTCGGGGTGACTACGCATCGGACAGCAAGATTTGGACATGGATTATCAAGCCAGGACGCACAATAATTGGCCAGGCGTACAGACGAAGGGCTGCGGTATCTTGTGTGCTGCTCCCTACTGTTCGATCAGGCGATGCAATCTTTTACGAGCCTACAGAAGACAAAGACCATCACACTGTGATCTTTTGTGTCCCTCTTTTTTACCCAATTAAGAAAGGGCGGAGGGTAGCGGTTTTGTCTCTTGCAAGCAGGTCGAATACATCTGGATTATTGCGCCTCCAATCGGAAGAAGCAGCCAGGCTCGCGCTGGTAGAGCAGGTAATTGTTTGGTACGGCGTAGCGTTAATGCCCGCACTTGGACTGATGCCTCTTTTGACAAGCACCCCCAAACGATCTTGACTTTCCAGACGGCGGGGCGTAGCCTGTAAACGGTACAGGAGTTCATGGAATGCTTAAGTTGTTGGAAACAACAGTCTTAGATGATAACACGATAAGTTTTCAGGCTGAGCCCACCACCCTCGATGCGGCTGTGCCTTTGGCCGAACGCTACCAAGCGCATGTAGCTCAAACGCAAGAGAACAGTAGCGAGAAACCTTCGGGATGCGAAAGCATTGACAGGAACGGTAGCGAGTAGCCAATTCACCGTTCTGTTCCAAGATCCTTTTTCGCGAGGAACGATGTTTCGAGCAGGAGTGACCTGTCCCCACGCTCCTCGTGCTAACGTGGAATTGTGGCCGCGCGTCCCCACTTCGCAAAGCTCCCAAATAATTCCTATCCCGCAGCTTCGCGGCTTCTGCTTTTTGTGCCTCACAAAAGCCAACCGACTTCTGGCTTTCCTCCGCTCTAGCTACTGACGTGCCCTCGCTCCTCACGCCGATTTTCAATCAGTCCGGTACGTAGCCTTTTTCTGCCGCGCATTTTCTCGGGCACAGCTTCGGGCCAATTCCTGCGCCCGGCGGCTTCGCGGCTTCTGCTTTCACGGTTCCTCCCAAACAACGCGGGGCCCCTCCCATAAAGCAGCCGTTCGCCTTGGGAGCAGCGGCCTCTCGCTTTCGGGTGCCCCAGGAAAATGGGGCAGAAAAAGGAGATTCAAAAATGTCGTACCTCAACTCAGTGACTATCATCGGATTTGTTGGAGCGGACCCCGAGCAGCGTCAAGCGCGCAGCAACGGTTCGAAGTTCACAGTTCTTTCCGTCGCCACGCAGCGCTCCTGGAAAAACGCGCAAGACGAATGGTCCTCGAAAACCGAGTGGCACCGCGTCTGCGTGTTCCGTCCGCGGCTGGCCGAACACGTCGCGGTGACCATCAAGAAAGGCGCGCACGTGCTCGTCGAGGGCAGCCTCGTCAGCACCACGTACGAGCGCGCAAACGGCAAAGGCAAGAAAGCCAAGACCAACAAGCAGACCTTCTGGTGCATGCGCGCCGATGTCGTACGCAAGCTCGATCGCGGTGAACCCGAACCGGAAGCTCTCGCCTCTGGCTCAAATGCTTCGGATCACACTCCCGAAGCATCGGACACAGCTCCGTTCTAGCGTTGTGTATTCCAAGGGCCTCGGCTTTGCGCCGAGGCCCTTTTTCTTGTTCGGGAACGGTCTGGCTGTCGTCTCGCCGCTATCTAGAGGGCGTGCTGCAAACAGTCGAACCTCAGCGACCGGCACTCGAAATCGCTCTAGTGCTAGGGTACTAGAGGATTACGTAGCCTGGGATAAAACCCTCAGCGCTTCTCCCGCATCAACATATGCGACAGGGTTGTGACGTTGAAGTGAGGGGTTTCCATCAATCTCCGGCAACGGATTCTTTTCCCCCTCGATTGAGGTTTTGCCAAACTAGGTACTCTTAATAGATAGGGGCGAGACCGGCCTCGAATCTAGGGTGGAATGGCGGAATCTTAGAAGCAGTTAGATGAATTGTAGTACGAAACATAAGTTTGTCGGCCCGGTTGGTGCGCTCTCAGCCAGCGCATTTTGGGCTGAGGATGACCCATCATGGATGGAGGCGCGCGGCCGCCTAATCGTAGCTTCCGCATTAGCCCTGTGGACCGCCTTGGGCGGAGGATAAGCCCTTCTGTCCTCGACGCTGCCGAGGAGATCGGACGCCGCGCGATCGAGCATGCCGAAAGAGAGCTCATTGACCCTGCGGTCGCGGCGACTCTATTGGAGGAGGCTGCGGCCACAGTTTCGCGTGCTCTAGACGCGAAAAGGCACTGCACTCAGAATACTGTTCGAGACCTTCCGTCGTATCTCTTCCTTGCTTTCATCCGGCGTGTAAACAGGACCAAGAAGCGGCAGCTGCTCTTGGAGGACGCCGTTCGCGTGCGCTCGGCGGGTTCTCACAACTCAACTGACCCAGAGGCTGAGCTTGAATTGAAGATTCTCGTTGATGAACTTTTGACAAGGTGTGATCCCGTGACCCGCGATATGTTCTATCGGCGCATTCAAGGTTTTTCGTGGAAGGAAATTGGTCTGTCTTACGGCATATCGGGCCATGCTGCGGAATCCCGCTTCAACCAGGCGCTCCACAAGGTCGGAGTCAGGCTTGGCCTGAGAAGTGAATTATGAATTTTCGGAGAGTTTTAGCGAGCGGTTCTGAACAATGAGAATGAGAATCAAAGACCGCGCAGCCCTCGAGAAAAAGAACAAAGAGCTACTCGACTTTGCGCGCTCGTATCTTTCGGAGGCTTTTCCTAACCCCGACCGCCAGGGATGCCCCCCGGACGCTGCCCTTCGTTCTCTCGCCTTCAACCCGAACGAAAGCGAGCCCACGGTCACAGAGCACTTGGCGGTTTGTTCTCCGTGCTTCAGGCGTTACTCCGAACTGTTGGGCGAGTTGAAGTCGCAACCGCGAGTAGAGCCGCGATTGTCTTTCACGCGCATATCCGCGTGGTCCAAGGCCCATCCCGTGCTCGCCGGGACAACGGCTCTCTGCATGCTGCTCATCGTAATCGGCGTTGGTCTATGGCTCCGCGGCCTTAGGCAACCGAATTCGCCACCAATGGAAACGAACCGGAAGCCGAATCCAACAGAGCCACTAAATCCCACTGTGGCTTACTTGCCATTTAGTCTGGATCTCAGCGCACTTTCTCCAGTACGCGGCTCGGAACCACCAGCAATCGCAACTCAGCGGCGGGTTCCTCTGCCAAATTCATCCTTGGATCTGACCCTGACTTTGCCTTTGGCAAGCCCCGAGGAGTTGTACGAGCTAAAGCTGACGGCCGACAACCAAACATTCTGGTCGAAGTCTGCCCAAGCACACCTCCACAAAGGTAAAACTCTCCTTCGGCTTGAGGCAGATTTCAGGCAAATCCCAGCAGGAAACTACAACTTGGAAGTTCGCTCTTCAAGTGGCATTCGTCTTGTTCAGCTGGTTTCAATTCAGGGTGCATCGTCCAAGAGCGGGGAGCAAAAACCATGAGCGTCAGTCGGGTGACGATCTGCATTTTTTTGTGCGGAGTGGCTTGGACCTTTGCACAAGCGCAGACGGCCCCAGACGATCCCGATGTTTTGTTGAAGAAAGCCCTTCACCTGGGCGATTTGTATAACTGGGCAGATGCCGCGCCGATGTTTACCGAAGCTGGGCAACTCTATGCGGCGCGCGGTGATAGCCGCAATGCGCTGTACGCTCACGTAGGCCTAATACGCTCAACTATGGAGCAACTTTCGCTTCCCGAGGTATCAGAGGAACTCGGAACAGAGCTAGATAAGAATCCGCTCCTTCAGTCTGATAAGGAACTCAGGCTGTTTTGCCTCATGGTTCTCGGTGACATCGATGGAGAGCTTGACGCCGCCCCGATGCGCCGCGATTGGGAGGCTGCGTTAAAGCTCGCTCAGGCTCTTGGCGACAAGAAGTTGGAAAACCGCGCCTCGGGCGAACTCGGATTCGCATTGTTCCTCGAAGGAGACATGACGTCAGCCCGCCAGAAAGTCGCTGGTGCCCTAATGGGGGCAATGATGTCTGGTGATACCGGGGCGCAAATTCGTTATCTCGCCGCAGTTGGACACGCCTACGTGCAGTTGGGCTCCTACGATGACGCACTCGGATATTTCGACAAGGCGCTCAAAATCGCAGCCGCCAACCCAGACTCCGGATACCAGTTCGTTGTCAACGAAGGCAGGCTCCAGGCATTCCGTGGAATGGGAAAGCTCGATGCCGCCGAACAGCTCGCTAACGAGATCATCGCCCAAGCGCAAGCTAGGCAGAAGCACGTTAAGGAAACGCAAGCCCTTATCACAGCGGGGACTGTAGAAAATGCAAAGGGTGATGAACCGAAGGCGGTGGAGTACTTCGAAAGAGCGATTGACCTCGCTCAAAAGGGCAATTTCACGCGCTTACTCGCCGACGCACAATTCTATTTGGAAGACATTTATCGTAAGAAGGGCGACCTACCGAAAGCGGAATCTTTGGCTTCGGCCGCAGCCGAATCCACACAGAATAGCGGCGATCTCTATTTGCTCCCATTACGTCTGCAAGCACTCGCTCAGTTGCAAGCGAGCCAGGGAAAGTATCGCGATGCGAGCCAAACATATGATCGTGCATCTGACGTCCTGGACGCGATGATCGGCAACGTCAGGTCTGCAGCCGGCAAGATTGGCCTGATCAACGCGATGAGCTCCGTTTACGCAGAGCACTTTGCTTTGGTTGCAGACCACTTGAACGACACTGCGAAAGCCTTCTCCGTTCTTGAGCACGCCCGAGGCCGCGTGACAACAGAACTCTTAATGAGCGGGAAACCACCTGAATCCCCGGAGGAGTTGGAAATCGAGAAGCAGATTAGCCACCTGAATCTGGAACTGGCGAAAGCGAAGTCGGCTGACCAGGTGCACCAAATTCGAGACAAGATTTTTCTCGCGGAAGAAGCACGATGGGTTACCCCTACATCGGGCACCTGGAAATCCCAACCATGGCAAACCATTCCGCTGGAACGCATACGTGAGGGTCTCACCACAAACGAACTTGTGCTTGAGTACGTCATGGCGCAACCGCATTCCTATTGTTTGGCGATTGGTCGAGACTCTGCTCGCATCGTGCCGCTCGCTGATCGGGAGAGCATCGAAAGCGCGGTCATCGCCTATTTGAAAACATTAAAAACAAAAGGGGTATCGAAGGCCCAAGGAGGCGACCTCTATGGGACTCTCCTGAGGGAGATCCCGGAGATTTCAAAGAAAGAGCGGCTCGTAATTGTGCCGGACGGTCGGTTGCATCTCCTGCCGTTCGATGCGCTGGTTGACGGCTCCGGGCGCTACTTGGTTTCTTCCCACACCATAACGTATGCCCCTTCCGCGACTTCTCTATACTTGACTAATTCGGCCCCGCAGAAATCCGCGCAGCACCCTCTTCTCGGCATTGGCGGAATCCCCTACGAGCAGAATGCGGAGCTCACCAAACTGGCGACGATGCGGGGATACATCAGCACTCCCCTGGTCAACTTGCCGGCTTCCAAAGAAGAGGTTCTTGCGGCCCAAGCCGCCTTCCCCAGCGACAGCGATACCGTCCTGCTTGGCCCGAACGCCACCAAATCTGCGTTTGAGCACTCGGGCCTAGACCAGCACTCAATCATTCATTTGGCCGTGCACGGCGTTGCTAACGAAAAACACCCTGAAAGAGCGGCCCTCATACTTCTAAGTGATTCATCGTCGGGCGATGACGGCATTTTGGAAGCAAGCGACATCGTACATTTGCGTACGAATGCCGATCTCGTTGTCTTGTCAGCTTGCGACACCGCAGTCGGTCGTCTCCAAGGGGAAGAAGGCATCGCAAATCTCTCTCTGGCATTTCAGTTGGCAGGAGCGAAGACCGTCGTCTCCACCCTTTGGACGATCGAGGACACGACAGCGCTCTATCTGAGACATGCTTAAGACTTATGGTGCGCAGGCCGTTCCGTACTATTGGGCTAGCTTCAAATTGGAAGGTTCAGGCGATCATGCCATCAGCCTCACCTCTAAGAAATTCAGTGCGATGAATTGAGGAGAAACGATCAATGTCCGTGGCACCACACGCATCACGCCAAGTCCCCGCGCCTAAGGATCGCGCCAAAATCATTAGCGCAATCAAGAAGCTCGTTCCCGAACGACACATCAACGTTAACAACCCGAATCAGGACTATCGCCCGTGGATTGCGCTCGTCGACGCACGCATGCCGCGTCTTATTGATGTGGATGACACACAAGCATTCGAAAGTGGCGTGAGTGAACTCCTCAGAGCACTAGGCAGCAGCCATACGGCATTTTTTCATCAGCGCCGCGACAGTGTCCCGGCACCGTATTCCATCAACGCGACTCTGCGCGCGGTCGAGACTCCACAGGGCAAGCGTTGGATGTTTGTGGATGTAATTGAAGATGGGCCGACATTCCAGGCGGGCATTCACCCGGGCGAACTCCTTCTCTCGATAGACTCCGAACCGGTAATACCGCCAACGTCTGCAAATTTCCGCATCGGCGGCAGCCATCAACTTGAGATTGGAACTCTCGGCGGTGACAAGCGCCAGGTCGTTATCGAAGTGCCAAACCGGGCAGCAAAAGATCGGCCACCGATGATTGAGCCCCGCAGTCTATCCTACCGGATGCTCGTACCCGACACGGGCCTTGTCAGAGTAGCGACCTTTCCGGGAGCAGTCGGCCAGACTTTCGCTAGGGGTCTGGATGCCGCTGTTCGCGACCTGAAAGACCACGGTGTTCAACGGCTGATCGTGGACATTCGAGGGAATATCGGGGGCGGGTTAGGGTCTTTGCGCCTCCTGAGTTATCTGTGTCCGGGCAAGCTGGAAATAGGCTATAGCGTTACGCGAGCGCGCCTGCGGAAAGGCTACCGGAAGGAAAAACTAACTCGTATCGGCAAGATTCCCGCTACAAAAGCAGAGCTTCTCATGATGGCCGTGCGTTTCAAAATCTTTCAGAGGGACCGCTCAATGGTCCTTGTAACGGAGGGCCTCGGCCCCCAGCCGTTCCATGGCCGTACAGTCGTTCTCATCAACGAGCATAGCCACAGCGCTGCAGAAATGGTCGCCAGTTTCGCAAAGGAGAATCATCTTGCCACGCTAGTCGGCACAAGAACGGCAGGTGAGGTACTCGGTGGTGCAAATTTCAAGCTACCCGGTGGATATGTGCTCCGCATGCCGGTCGCGGGATGGTACACATGGCATGAGGAATGCATCGAGGGCAAGGGAGTGGAACCCAATGTCGCAGTCGAAAACTCTCCAGAATCGCTTGCAGCTGGCGCTGATGCCCAATTAGGGAAGGCCTTAGAAGTAGTCGAGGCACTCTAGAGGCCGAACTGTGCCTTTCAGCGTACGTTAGCTTCATCACCTTCCTGCCGCAGTACCCAAGCTAATTCCCCTGATCGTGAGGGACGATTACCGTGGTTGTCGCTAAACTGGGATTCCCAGCGTT
>WNGR01008467.1_pt1 | contig 10864 bp, 11 predicted proteins | sample 5407581 | NCBI WGS metagenome assembly WNGR01 (sample SAMN13153383, study PRJNA577476) | soil metagenome | isolation source: 80 cm soil or saprolite under Garry oak tree replicate 2 | place: USA:California | collected 2016-06-15 | reverse complement strand
GGCTGAGCCGCATATGGAGCCGGCCGACACTGCTGGCCGTCGCGCTTGGCGCCCAGGCGGTTGGCATCGCGCTCCCGGCTCTGGTCGGCGGGACCACCGCCGCGCTCGCTTCCGCGGTGCTGTTCGGCGCCACGTTCCTGGGCGTCGCCACCGTGGCGCTGGCCACCGGCGCTCACCTGCGCACGCCGCGGGCCGTGGCCATCCTGACCACCGGATACAGCGTCGGCCAGATCGCCGGGCCGGTACTGGTCACGCCGATGCTTCACCACAGCTACCAGCCGGCGCTACCAGCCGGCGCCGTGATCGCCGCGGTCGCCGCGGTGGCCGCGCTGGTGCTGCGGCACCGCTTCCCGCACCAACTCGGACCCGTACCCAGCCGGGTACGGGCCGCCCGATGACGGAAGGAGATGATGATGGAATTCTTGGTCGACATGGTGACCACGGTGCCGGATGGCACCACGGACGCGGAGTCGACGCGATCCGGATCCGGGAGGCGGCACGATCCCGGGAGCTGGCTGCGCAAGGGCACCTGCTACGGCTGTGGCGTCCGCCGCTGGACGCCGGCAAGTGGCGTACGCGGGGCCTGTTCCAGGCCGCAGACGCGACCGAATTGGAGAGCGTATTGTCGTCGATGCCACTGCGCGTCTGGCGGCACGACACGGTGACGCCACTGACAGAGCACCCCAGCGACCCGGGTAGCGGCGACGTGAGCAATCAGACATCACCCTACGAGGCGGACATGCTGGACGCGGTCCTCGCCCGGTGGAAGGCGGCGGTCGACGCCCACCAGCCGGAATATGTCGCCGCGTTGTTCACAACGGACGCGATCTTTCAAGGCCTGCATCCCTACACCGTGGGGGCGGCGGGCGTCGCCGAGTACTACGCCGCCCAGCCGGAGGGCATGACCGCGGCGTACACGCTCCGCGAAACCCGCGCGCTGAGCGATGGCCTGGTGCTCGGCTACCTCACTGTCGACTTCGGCTTCAGCGACCGCGCCACCCTCACCGTGTACCTCAGCGTGATCATCCGCCAGGACGCCGACGGCTGGCGGATCGTCCACTACCAGGTATCGTGCCTCGACTGAGGCTCCCCCTCGCGGTCCGGTCCCGCATCCTCCTGCACGCGCACGCGGGCGAGCTGGAGGAGGGCGCGGCGCTCATCGCGGGGGCGCAGGCGGTCGCCGACGCGACCGGGAGCCAGCTCGGGCCCTACGGTGCCCTGGGCATCGCCGCGTTTCGGGGCCGTGAGGCCGAGGCCACCGAGCTCATCCAGGCCACCTTGTACGGCGTGACGAGCCGTACGCCGAGAGCTGCGGCAGGCCCTGGCCAGCCTCGGGCAGGCAGAACCACAGGAAAGAGCGCGGCCTGAACGCCTTCAGGTCGAACGCGACCGCCCGCAGCAGGTGGGGCTCGCACCTCGAACCTCGCGCCGCCCAATTCGGCCGAGGGGCTTGCGCTGCGGGCGGTTTGCAGTAATTATTTACTGCATGAGCGAGAGCAAGGCGATCCTGCTGGCGGCGGCGGCGGAGCAGTTCGCCAAGTACGGGCCCAAGGGCACCAGGGTGCAGGACATCGTGAAGGCCGCGGGGATCAACGAGCGGATGATCTACCACCACTTCGGCAGCAAGGACGGCCTGTACTCGGCGGTCATGATTGAGCAGCGGACGTGGCTGGGGCAAACCTGGTGGCCGGCGATGGAGAAGGCGGCTGCGATGGATCCTTATTCTGGGATGCAGCTGGTGCTCGGCAGCTTCTTCGACGCGCTGCTGGCCCGTCGCCAGGTGGCTGCGCTGCTCCTGCTTGAAGGGCTCGGCGATGCCCCGCTCGCGCTCCCCGAGGGCGTCACCGGCCTGCCGGCCCCGGTCCGCTCGCTGTACGAGCGAGGCCAGGCCGAGGGGGTGTTCCAGGCCGGAGTGCCTTTCGAGCTCGCATACGCCGCGGCGGTCAGCTGCATCATCGCCATGGCGGTCTTCGCGCAGCGCTTTGGCGATGTGACCCATTCCGGCCTGGAAACCGATCCGGTCCGGCTCCGTGACCAGCTGGTCGGGCAGCTGCTCAACGGCATGACCGGCTGAGCCAGGCAAGCCCCGTACGCCCCGGCCTGTTTTCGCTCTATGCAGTAAATATTTACTTCACCATGGAGAATACGATGACAGAAGGAACGTCCCAGGTCACGCAGCAGGAGGAGGGAGCAGGCGGCAGGCTGCCGCGCTCCCTTCTGAAGATCATCGCGGTGGTGATGCTTGGCGCGCTGATGATGCAGCTGGACATGACGATGACCAACATCGCGACCAGGACCCTGGTACGCGACTTCAACTCGCCGCTGACCACCATCCAGTGGGTCGGCACCGGATACCTGCTCGCGATGGCCTCCACGGTCCGCTGGCTGGGTGGGCGCTGGAACGTTTCGGTGCCCGCGCGGTGTGGATGACGTCGATCGGCATTTTCCTCGTCGGCTCCGTGCTATGCGGGCTGGCCTGGTCTCCGGCCAGCCTGATCGGCTTCCGGGTCCTGCAGGGGCTGGGCGCGGGAATGGTCATGCCGGTCGGCCAGGCCGTGCTTGTCCAGGCGGCACCGCGGGACAAGTTCGGCCGGGTGATGGCGGCGCTGGGTGTGCCGGCCATGGTGGGCCCGGTGGCCGGTCCCGTCCTCGGCGGCGTGCTGGTCACCAGCCTGAGCTGGCGCTGGATCTTCTACATCAACATCCCGGTCTGCCTGGCGGCCCTCGCCCTGTCCGGGCGGGCGATGCCGACCACCAGGGCTCCCGGCCGGTCCCGGCTCGACTGGCTCGGCCTGGCGCTGCTGTCACCGGGCTGCGCCGCGATCGTCCTCGGGCTGGCCCAAAGCAGCAGCTACAACGGCTTTGGCAACGCTCACGTGCTCATCCCACTGGTCATCGGCGCCGTGCTGCTGGTGGCGTTCTGCGCCAACGCGCTGCGCTCCCGGTATCCGCTCATCGACTTGCGGTTGTTCGCCAAGCGGGGCTTCGCGTCGGCGTCGGCAACGATGTTCGTCTCTGGCTTCGTGCTGTTCGGGGCGATGGGCGCGCTGCCGCTGTACTACCAGATCGCCAGGGGCGACAGCGCAGAGCATGCCGGACTGCTGCTCATCCCGCTAGGTCTCGGCATGGGCCTGAGCCTGGTCGTCGCCGGCCGCCTGTCCGACAGGATCTCACCGCGGACGATCGCCCTGGCCGGCCTGGTCTTCACGGCGCTCGGGACCTATGTCTACACCCGGCTGGCACCGGGCACCAGCGACGTGCTGCTCAGCGCCGCCCAGGTGTGCAGCGGCATCGGGACCGGCGCCGCCCTGGTGCCGATCATGTCCGCCGGCTTCCGCGGACTGGAGCCGACGGCAGTGCCGCGGGCCGCCACCAGCATCCGGATCATGCAGCAACTCGGCGGCTCGTTCGGCAGCGGGGCCCTGTTCATCATCGTCCAGCACCAGCTCTCCTCGCACCCGCACACCGCCGCCGGGCTGCCCGCGGCGTTCAGCACCACGTTCTCTTGGGTGTTGGCGTTCACCGGCGCGATGCTGATCCCGGTCCTGTTCCTCCCCGGCGCCCGCGACGCCGAGCGCTGAGGCGCCGTGCGCCCCCGGGGTCCTGCCCCGCCTCGGCATCTCGCCTGTCACGCACGCCCCACTCGCATCTACCGCCACCGGCCGCCCCGCCCGCTACTGCGGGGACAACTGCCGCCAGGCCGCGCACCGCGAGAAAGTCCGCGCTGCCCAAGCCGCGGCAGCCCGAGCCGCGCAGCTCGACGAGGCGCGGGCCACCACGGCGCGGCTGTGGCGGCCACTGCCTCGATCACCATGCGCCGACGCTCTGACCGCGGCCACAGTTCGCTAATTTCCTGAAGCTTGGCGGTATCGCCGCGACGTTCGTACTTCTCCCGGTATGCATTGACAGACGCGAGCCGCAGCACGGCAAAGTATGCTTCCCGCCGCTCTTCCCGGAGGCGTTCAGCCGTCCCAAGGTCTTGTTCCGCTCGGCCCTGGCCTGCGGGGACTGCTGCACCCCGGCCCTGCCGTGGGGTGATCTGCCGGTCGCCGCCTTCCTGACCCGGTGCAAGGTACAGCCTCGTGCGCGCATTCTCGATCACGGGCAGGAACTCCGGCGGGTGATGAACGACATAGATCGTGATCCTGGCGACCTGCCCCGGGCGGGCACCGGCAGCGGCCAGGGCACGGCCGAGGTTGGCGAATACCTGGCCGGCCTGGGTCGCCAGGTCGCCGGGGCCGACCAGGTTGCCTTGCGTGTCCTCGGGTTCTTGGTCGGCGACGTACACGGTCTTGCTTCCGGTCGCGACAACGACATGGGTGTAGGCAGCCGGAACCGGCAGGCCCTTCGGGGTTGATGAGCTGAAGTGCCATCGGGCTCTCCATCCTGATCGGGGTGACCGCGGTCATGGCGATCATCGCGGCCGCCCGGCTTTCGGCGTGACGGAGGTTGCGGCGGGTGCCGGGGGCCAGGATCCGCGTCCTCGCCGGGAGGATGCTCCGGCACCGTTCCATCCTGCCGTGCTGCAACTGTTGCGCCCGCACGCTCACCCTGCACTGCAAGAGCCTGCCGGCAGGCCGGCCACCGCATAGCCCGGCGGCCGCGGTCGCCACGGCCAGGGACAGGGACAGGGAACACGGTCACGCGCCGTAATGACATCCAGCAGCGGATCACACGCCCGCGCCACGGTTCGGCGCGGCCCAGAGCCCGAACGCTGCCGGTCCGGTCGGCGGGCGCATCCTCGACCCAATGGCCGAGCTGATCATCAACGACGAGGACCCGGTGATCCATCGCGCCCGCCGGCGTGAGCCAGGGCCCCGCCGCTGGAATCACGCCAGACTACCCGTGCCACGCTCTCATTTGCTGAGAAGGCCGAACCGTCCGGCCGACCGGACAGCCGCGGTTTAGCCGGCCGGATACCGGCGGTTAAGCGGCGGCGCTCACATTGCTGCCATGCGGGGTATGCCTATACTCCACCGCGAGCAGGAACTGGCTGCCGTTGCGGAGGAACTGGCCCGCGCCGAGCAAGGCCAGCCCGTCGTCCTGGTGATCACCGGCGCCCACGGGACCGGGAAGACGACGCTGCTGCAGGCGGCGCTCGAGGGGGTGCGCGGCGTTCCGATCATCTTGCAGGCCCGATGTCACGAGGCGGAGAAGGACTTCCCGTTCGGCGCGGTCAGGCAGCTCTTCGACGCCGCCACCGGCCCCGCGGACCGGCCAGCCAGTACGGAGCATCAAGTCGACGCGGCGTTCGCCGGCCCCGGCCCTGGCCAGGAACAGGACCTGCACATGCTGTACAAGGCGGCTCGCTCGCTGGCGGTGAGCAAGTCCCTGATAATCGCCGTCGATGACTTCAACTTCGCGGACCCGCAGTCCGCGCAGTGGTTCTCCTACATCGCGCGCCGGCTCGACGGGCTGCCGGTCAGCATGATCCTGGCCGGCGACACCGACCAGCGGGGCGCCGCCAAGGTGGCCGCCGAGCTACAGCCGCTGCCATACTACCGCGAGGTCAGCCTGTCGCCGCTGTGTTGGCAGTGCAGCCAGACGCTGGTGGCGACCGTGTTCGCCAAGCCGGTAGACGTTGAGTTCGCCGCCGCGTGCCATCAGCTCGCCTGCGGCAACCCGCTGGTGCTGCTCGAGATGTGCCGGCGGCTGCAGGGTGCGGGCGTGGCGCCGGTGACCGGCCAGGTCGGCCGGGTGGCGGAGATCGGCGCGATCGCGCTGTGGGAGACGGTCAGCTCCGGCCTGCGGCTGCGGCAGCGCAGCACCGTGGAGCTGATCGAATGCCTGGCCATCCTCGGTCCCGATGCGAGCCTGGAGACCGCCGCCATGCTCGCCGGGCACGGTGAGCTGGCCGTCCTGGACGCCTGGGAGCTGCTCGGCCGGGCAGGCCTGCTGGCCGGCCAGCCCGCGAGCAGGTTCGCGCAGCCGCACCTGCCCGCCCGCCATCGTGGCACGGATGGACCCGGAACGCCGCAGCGCGCTGCACAGCAAGGCGGCCGCGCTGCTCACCCGGTTCGGCGCGCCGCCTGCCGACGTGGCGGCGCACGTGATGTCGGTAAGCCCGATCGGCGTGTCCGACCACTTCCAGGTGCTGCGCGCGGCGGCGCAGGAGGCGATCTCGGCGCAGAACTGGCAGGAGGCGGTCAGGTACCTGCGCCGCGCGCTCGCCGAGACCGCCGACCCGGACCTCGCCTGCTCGATCAGCGCCGACCTCGGTGCCGTGGAGATGCACGGCGACGTGCCGTCCAGCCTGCGCTACCTGCGGGCGGTCGCCGGCCAGGCCCGCGAGCCCCGCCGGGCGGCGGCGCTCGTCCCGTTCGCCCGGCTCGCGCTGACGATGAACTCGGCCGCCGCCGGGCAGGCGTTCAGCCAGGCGTGCGCGCGGCTGATCGCCGCCGGGCCGCTCCCGGCCGACCAGGCGGCGCTGCTGCGGCTCACCGCGCCGGCCAGCTATCTGCTCGGTGTCTTGACCCGGCGGGCGGAGAAGCTGGGCGGGTCGTTCGGGTGACCAAGCTGTCAAATCCCAAGTCAGCGATGGCTGCCGAGCGGGATTTCCGGCGGGGCGCGCTGAACGTGGTGTGGCGCAGGTGCGGCACGCCGAACTGCGTGTTCGCCCAGCCGGGGGCACCGCGGGCACGGACCGCAGTACAACCTGACCCGGCGGGCCGGTGGCAAGACGGTGAACGTTCACCTGAAACCCGGGCCGGAGTTGGAGAAGGCTGAGCGGGAGGTCGCCGAGCACCAAGTCCGCCGCCCGACCGGCCAGCGGCCGGTTCCCCCCTTCGCTAACACGACGTGTCAACACAGTTACATTATGTAGTTAATGGTATCGATACTACCGAAGGACGGCAGCGAATGGTGTTCGAGGCCGATGACATGACGACGCGGCTGCGCGCTGAGCTTCCCGGCGCGCTGCGTGGAGGGCAGGTGATCGGCTACTTCCAGCTCGAGGTCGAGCTGTCGACCGGTCGGCTGGTGGCGGCCGAGCTGCTCGCCCGGTGGGAGCACCCCGAGCTCGGAACCCCTGCGGCCGAGCCTGTTCCTCCCGCTCGCCGAGCAGCTCGGGCTGATGGGAGAGCTCACCCGCCAAATGCTGCGGCAGGCGCTCGTGCGGCACCGGGCCTGGGCCGATGCCGAACGGGTCGTCCCGGTCTCGGTCAACGGCGTCCGGATCTCGCTCGACGACTTCGGCGCGGGCTTCGCCTCGCTGGAGAGCCTCGGCGGCTGGCCCATCAACGAGCTCAAGCTCGACGAGTCCATCGTCCGGCCGATGGTCAGCAACGCGAACTTCGCCACGATCGTGCGCACCACCGTCGACCTTGCCCACAAGCTCGGCGTCAAGGTGGTGGCCGAAGGAGTCGAGTCCGAGGCTGTCAGCTCTGAGCTGCGGGTCACCGGGTGCGACATCGGCCGGGAGTTCTTCCTCGGGCAGCCGATGACGGCCGCCGCCTTCACCAGCTGGCTGCGCGACCAGGGCAGGCCGATGCCGCGGCTGGGCGCGTCCGGCGCCCCGCAGGCCAGCCCGCCGGTGCTGGGGAAGCGGAGGCGGACCGGGCAGCCGCGCCGCTCACAGCGCGATCCGCGCGGCCCGGCGCGCCGCGCAGCCGGCAGGCGGTGGCACGCTGGCGGCCGCGCTGGCGATACTAGCGGTCTACGGGCTATGGCAGGTGTTCCGCTAGGGCGGGCGCGAGCACCAGGTGCTGATCGGCAACCTGGCGTTCTTGCCGGTGGATTGGTACACGGCGCTGCTCGCCTGGCGGGTGTCTCGGCGCGCGGACCTGGGGTGATCAGACGGTGGCCGCCCATCTCCAGCACCCGCACGCCCAAGACCACAATCTACGGCTGGAGTACCGGGCCAAATGCGGCGGTGGCCGCCTACGGCCTCTGCGGTGTCCGGGGTCTTTCACGCGGAATCAGTATCATCGACATCTATGTCGAGTACAAAGCCGACCATCCGGCGAACCCGGGGCGGCTGGGTGCCGGCCGGAACGTCGGCCGCGCGCCGCACCGCGCACGCTTCGCGAACCACCGCCAAGGGGCAGCGCACCCGCGAGGAGCTGGTGGCCGCCGCCCGGCGGGTCTTCGAGCGGGACGGCTACTTCGGAGCCCGGGTTGCCGACATCACGGCGGAGGCCGGGGTGGCGCACGGCAGCTTCTATACGTATTTCGCATCCCGGCAAGATGTGTTCGTCGCGGTGATGCGGGAGGTGGGGGAGCAGTTCCGGGTGGCTGTCGCGGTGCCGCCCGGCGAGCCGCGCACGGGCGTGTACGCGGCGCTGGACCGCGCCAACCGGCGGTACCTGGAGGCATACCGGGCGAATAGCGTGATCTGGGCGCTCGCCGAGCAGGTCGCGACGATGGACGAGGAGATACACCGGATCCGGTTGCGCGGCCGGATCGAGCACGTGGAGCGGGTGGCGAAGACCATCCGCCGCTGGCAGGACCACGGGCTCGCCGATCCGGACATCGACCCGCGCACTGCGGCCGGCGCGCTGGTCTCGATGCTGTCCAACTTCGCGTACTGGTGGCTCGTCGGGGGGGACAGCTACGATCCCGAGACCGCCGCGGCGACGCTGACCGCCATCTGGGCGCGCGCGGTCGGCCTGCGCGAACGGCCCGAGCAGCCTCCGGCAGGCTGAGCCCAGGCCGCCTCCCCTTCCCGGCGCGCTCTTGATAGTCGACATCTATGTCGATTACCATGCGGTCATGCTGGAGACGAGGGAGACGTTCGGTGACGTGAGCGTCTGGCCGAGCGGCGACCTCGTGGCAACAGTGGAGATCGGGCGCCCGCCGGACAACTTCTTCGATGCCGATCTCATCACCTCGCTCGCCGACGCCTGCGCGTGGCTGGATGGGCAGCCGGAGTTCCGCGCGGCGGTGCTGTGCTCGGACGGCAAGCATTTCTGCGCGGGCGCGGACTTCACCGGCCGCTCCGGGCGGCCCGGGATGGGCGGCGCGAAGGAACTGTACGCCGCGGCGGCCCGGCTGTTCGAGGCGCGGACGCCGATGGTCGCCGCCGTGCAGGGGGCGGCGGTGGGCGGCGGGCTCGGGCTGGCCTGTGCCGCCGACTTCCGGGTCGCCAGCCCGCAGGCCAGGTTCTGCGCGAACTTCGCCCGGCTCGGCCTGCATCATGGCTTCGCGCTGACGGTCACGCTGCCCGCGATCATCGGCGAGCAGCGTGCGCTGGACCTGCTGTGCACCGGCCGCCGGGTCGGCGGCGAGGAGGCCGCCCTGATCGGGCTGGCCGACCGGCTGGCCGACCCAGAAGGCCTGCGGGCGGCCGCGCAGGAACTGGCCGCCGAGATCGCCGCAGGCGCCCCGCTCGCGGTGCGGTCGATCCGGGAGACGATGCGCGGGACGCTGGCGGACCGGGCCCGGGCGGCGATGGACAGGGAACTGGCGGAACAGGACCGGTTGCGCCAGACGGCGGACTTCGCCGAGGGCATCCGCGCGTCCGCGCAACGGCGGCCACCGCGATTCGAGGCCCGGTGACCGCGGCCATTCCTGATGCGGCCGGCGTGCTCGCCGGGCTGCGGCGGTGGATCGAGGCCAGCTGGGATCCGGAGCTGAGCCTGGTGCGCTGGCGGGAGTTGCTGGCCGACGCGGGGTGGGCGTGCCCGGCCTGGCCGCACGGCTGGTGCGGGCGGTCGCTTTCGGCCGGCCTGGCCGCGCTGGTGACGGAGGAACTCGCCGGCGCGGGAGTGCCAGGTCCGGCCGAAGGGGTCGGCGTGGGGCTGGCCGGGCCGGTGCTCATCGAGCACGGCACCGATGCGCTCAGGGAACGGTTCGTCAGGCGTACCGTCACCGGCGAGATCACCTGGTGCCAGCTGTTCAGTGAACCAGGTGCGGGCTCGGACCTGGCCGGGCTGAGCACCCGGGCCGAGGCGGTCGCTGACGGGTGGCTGGTGACGGGGCAGAAGGTCTGGTCGACCGGAGCGGCGACGGCGGACTTCGGGCTGCTGCTGGCCCGCACGGATGCCAGCGTGCCCAAGCACCGCGGCATCACCTGTTTCGTGCTGCCGATGCACCAGCCGGGTGTCGAGGTGCGCCCGCTGCGGCAGATGAACGGGCACGCCTCGTTCAACGAGGTGTTCCTGGATCAGGCCAAGGTCCCGGCCGTCTACGTGATCGGCGAGCAGAGCGGCGGCTGGACGGTCGCGCTGTCGATCCTCGCGCACGAGCGCCGTCTGGCCGCATCCCGGCCCGGCCCGGTGCCGGCCGGGGCGACCGGGCGGGCCTGGCGGGAGGCGATCGCGGAGCGGACCGCGGCCAGCGAGCCGCACAAGTGGTATCCGCAGCGAGCCGGCCGACCGGATCTGGTCCCCAGCCGGGCGATCGCGCACGGCGTGGCCGGCGACCCGCTGGTCCGCCAGGAGATCGCCAGGCTGGTGGAGCTGGCCTGGTCGGCGCGGTGGACGGCCGAGCGTGCCGCCGCCGCGCGGGCGGCGGGCCGGCCGCCCGGGCCGGAAGGCTCGCTGGGCAAGCTGGCCAGCAGCGTCATCGCCCGGCAGGCGGCGCGGGTACATGCGCTGATCGCCGGGCCGCACGGCATGCTGGCCGGGCCAGGATCGCTGCTGGACGGGACGATCGCCGAGATCTTCCTCTCCGTGCCGGGCATCTCCATCGCCGGCGGCACCGACCAGATCCAGCGAACGATCATCGGCGAGCGGATCCTCGGCCTGCCCAGGGAGCCCGACCCCAGCCGGAATCTGCCATTCCGCGAGGTGCCTGGTGACTTATGACTTATCTAGACCGAGACGGCGTCCGCATCAATTACCAGACCTTCGGGCCACCGGACGGTGCCACGCCGCTCCTGCTCACCCACGGCTTCTCCGCATCGTCGGCGATGTGGCAGCCGAAC
>WNGR01008466.1_pt1 | contig 10864 bp, 9 predicted proteins | sample 5407581 | NCBI WGS metagenome assembly WNGR01 (sample SAMN13153383, study PRJNA577476) | soil metagenome | isolation source: 80 cm soil or saprolite under Garry oak tree replicate 2 | place: USA:California | collected 2016-06-15 | reverse complement strand
GACGCATCGCGCACGCGCCGCTTCGAAGGCGCGGGGATGGGGCTTGCGATCGTGCAAGGTCTCGTCGATCTGTTCGGCGGGACGATCGATGTCGACAGCGAGGTGGGCAAGGGCACGCGCTTCACGGTGACGATTCCCGTGAAGCCGGTCGCCGCGCCCGACGGCGCGTCCGTCGTGCCGCACGTGGCGCACGGTGAAGGGCGCCCGCAGGTGCTGATCGTCGACGACAACCAGCTCATTCGCGAGTCGCTGTGCGAAATGCTCGAACACATGGGATGCGACGCGGCCGCCGTCGCCAATGCCGACGATGCGCACGCATGGCTCGCCGCGCGGCAGTGCGATCTGGTGCTGCTCGATCTGCACATGCCCGACAAGGACGGCTACGCGTTCATGACCGAATATGCGGAGAAGGCGGAAGGGGCGGGCGAGATGGTGCGCACGCCCGTGATTGCGGTGAGCGCCTATGCGCCCGATGGCAGCGTGCGCGCGGAGGCGGATCTGTTCTTCGATAGCCTGACCAAGCCCGTTCACTACGAGGTGCTGCGCGACGCCGTGCAGCGCGCGCTGGCGGCGCGGCACGGGGCGTCCGTCGCGGGCTGACGAGCGAGCCCGCGCTTAAGCCAGTAACTTATGCGCGGCTCAGACGCTTCGACAGATCGGCGACGAGAATCGCCATGCGCGCCGGCTTCTCGTAACAGGCCACATCGTAGTTGCGCACGATATCGCTGATTTCCGACTCGCTCGCCTTGCCCGTCAGCAGTTCGCCCGTCAGTACGAAAATGGGTGCATCCGGATTCTCCGACGCGCGCACGGCGCGGATCGCTTCCGCCGACGTCTGCGGGCCGAACAGCCAGTCGATCACCACGCCGTCGAACACCTGCGTCTGCAGCGTCTCGGCGAACGCCGCGAGACCGTAGATCGCGATGGCCGCGAAGCCGCTGCGTTCGAGATAGTCGCGCAGATTGTCGGCGGACGCCTGGTCGTCGTCGACGACGGCGATCAGCGGCTTGTCGGTTTCGGCGCGGCGCGGATAAATCTCGATCTTGTGGACTTCATACGCGTTCTGATAGAGCGCGCCGTCGTGCCGCACGACGCGCCACTGATCGAGCTTCGACCACGCGATGAATTCCGGCCGGCTGCCCGCTTCGATCGGCGCGCCGATCCACGCGGTACACGCGAGCTCGATTCCGCCGATCGCGAACACGGCTTCCTGCGCGGTGGCGCCGACCATGCCGGGGTCGAGCGATTGCGCGCCGAACAGCTGCGCCGCCGGCTCGCCGAAAACCTCGGCGACCTTCTTGATCTGCGAGAGCGTCCACGGGCTATTGCCGCGCAGCTTGCGGTGACCCTGCGAAAAACTCAAATCAAGGATCCGGCAAAGCTCGCTGGTTTGCTGACGCTTGCCGATGCCGTGACGGCTCATCAACTCGCGCACGCGTTCGGCGACGGCAAGCGAGTCGGTTGAGGTGGCTTCGTTGGACATGCGCGAAGAGTGTGTCGGTATAAATAGTTGTATATGACGCGGCGTCGTGGCGGCAGCGCGGTGCCGCGTGGCACGCCGGGTGGGCGTGCTGCCCTCGCAGGACCGCAACTGTACCGCAAGACTTCGGGCGCGCCTGGTGTCGCGCCATATCCGCATTGATCGAGCTTTTTTCGACGAACCCGCCGATTCTAATGAGTTCGACCGCCTCACGCGAATGAGGCGGTGTTCGAACCATGCAAAGCCTGTCTATTTTAGCGGTGAAATATATGCAAATCGCATGAAATTAATCGGTAAGGCTTGGGACTTTGCGCGTTTTTTGCGGCGGATCATTAGCCCGAAGGGGGATTGGGCTGGCGCGGCCGCCCGTGATGGCCGCTTTTCTGACCGGGATTGCGGCGCGCGGGCGGGCCTGAGAAGATGCTGTCCCTCGACACGGCCTCGGCGCCATTTCTTTCTCGCATTCCCGATGACGACCACCTATCCGCTGCACGCCAACCTGAGCCCGGCCGACACGCCGTTTCCCGATCAAGCCGACGTCGTGATTGCGGGCGCGGGCATCATGGGCTGCGCGGCGGCGTACTACCTTGCGCGCCGGGGCGTGAAGGCGGTAGTGCTGGACAAGTCGCGCATCGTGGGCCAGCAGTCGACGCGCGCGTGGGGTTTCGTGCGCCAGCAGGGCCGCGAGGCCGCCGAAGTGCCGCTGATGATGGCGGGCATGCGTATCTGGGAGCAGCTCGAACGCGAGCTGGATTTCGATCTCGAATGGCGCCAGGGCGGCTGTCTCTACGTGGCGAACAACGAAGAAGACTGGACGTCGTTCCAGCAATGGATGGACGTCGCGAAGCAATATGGGCTGGATACGCGCGTGCTCGACCGCGCGCAGATCGACCAGCACGTGCGCGGCATGCAGGGCAAGGTGCTGGGCGGTCTGTACACGCCGACCGACGGCCAGGCCGAGCCGCGCCGCGCGGCGGCCGCATTCGCGGCGCGGGCTATCGAGGCGGGCGCGCGGTTTTTCGAGGGTTGTGGCGTGGTTGCGATCGAACGGGCGGCGGGCGCCGTGACGGGCGTCGTCACCGAGCGCGGCACGATCCGCACGCGGCAGGTGATTTGCGCCGCGGGCGCGAGTAGCTGGCGGTTGCTCGATACGCTGGGTATTGTTTTGCCGCAGCAGGCAGTGCGCGGCACGTGTATGCGGACGAATCCGCTGCCTGAGGTTACGGCTTCCACATTCTGGGGGCATGGGCTTGGGATTCGCCAGCGTGCGAACGGCGCGATCAATCTCGCTGATGATATGCAGGTTGATGTCGATATGACGTTGGGGCATTTTCGGGCGCTCAAGTGGTTCTTGCCCGAGCTTTGGGCGCAGCGCGAGAAGTTCAGCTTTCATCTGAATGGCGTGTTTGTGCGTGATTTACGCGAGCGCGTGCCGGGCTTTTTGTCTGCTGACGAGCGTGTGTTGCATCCGCGGGATCCGAATCCGCAGCCGAATCGTTCGCATGCGCCGCGGGCGTTGCAGAAGCTGCACGCGTTGTTTCCGGCTTTGAAGGATGCGCAGGTGGTTGAGTCGTGGGCCGGGTTGATCGATGTGTTGCCCGATGGGATTCCAGTGCTCGATGCTGCTTCTCAGGCGCAGGGCCTGTTGGTCGCTACCGGGTTTTGTGGGCATGGCTTTGCCATGGGGCCTATTGTTGGGCGGCTGATGGCTGAGTGGATCGTTGATGGGCAGCCGTCGCTTGATCTTTCTGCGTTTCGGTTGCAGAGGTTTTTTGATGGGACTATGCAGAGGCCTCGAAGCATGCTGTGAGTTTTTTTGTCTGCGACGCTGGGTGGTTTGGTTTGGCTTTTCGCTGGCATCCGCGTTATGGTGTTTGCCGTTCACGCGTCGCCCCTGTGCGGGGCGGCACCTACTTTTCTTTGCCGCCGCAAAGAAAAGTAGGCAAAAGAAAGCGGCTAACACCGTCAGTTCTAGTTCTTGCCTGAGGGCCCCCAACCGGTCCTACGCTTCACACGGCAACCACGTGACTCATGTTTGTCGCCAACGCTTCGAATGAGCGCCTCACCCACTTCAAGCACCCGCTCAAGGGCTGGTGGCAGCGAATGGTTTGTGCCGCCCAGGTGGCAAACTGTGTGTAGGTTGTCGCACCGTACAGGTTAGTGCTCTTACCAAAACCACCGAGCTTGCTTTTCGGTCCGGAGTGGTGCGCCTATGGCGCGAAAGCCTACACACAGTTTGCCACCTGGGCGGCGGAGGAATATCTGGCACGGCATGCCGCAACGCGGGCGCAGGAAGCGGGTGAGGCGTACAGAGAGAGCGTTGGCAACGCACGCGAACAGGTGCGTTGCCGTGTGAAGCGTGGGACCGTTTGGGGGCCCTCAGGCAAGAAGAAAAATTGGCGGTGTTAGCCGCTTTCTTTTGCCTACTTTTCTTTGCGGCGGCAAAGAAAAGTAGGTGCCGCCCCGCACAGGGGCGACGCCTGAACGGCAAACACCATAACGCGGATGCCAGCAAAAACACAAGCAAACCACCCCAGCGTCCGCAGACAAAAAACCTACTTAGGCGCTATATCCCTCCGCACTCGCCTGATGTGCTGCTCGACATAAAACGCAGCCGCGTCGGCATCACCATCAACAATGGACTCATAGATCAACCGATGCTCAGAAACATAAAGCCTGATCCGCCCAGGATCATGAATCCCATCATCCTTTAGCCGTTTCCACAAAGGCTGATCCATAGCCTTAGCCACTTCATCGGCGATCTTGACGAGCAGGGCATCGCCCGTCATCACAGCAAGCTGCCGATGAAACAAACGATCGCTATCGTTCCATAGCGCGCGCTGCACAGCGTCGGTGACATCATCGATCGAATCCATCTGCGCAAGGTAGTGCTCGGCAAGCTCGTCACGCTGCGCATTGGCGGCCGCGCGGCGCGCGATGGCAGGCTCCAGGATCAAACGGACATCGAGCGCCGACGTAGGGCTGAAATCGGCATCACCTGACACCTCGCCGGCAGCGGGCGCCGCCGCCAACCGCTGCAACGCGTCCGCGCAGACGTAAGTGCCCGAATTGCGCCGCGTAACGACCAACCCCTCGTTCTGCAACGCGCCCAGCGCCTCCCGTACAGCGGGACGTCCAACGCCAAACCGCGCCGCGAGATCGCGCTCCGAGGGCAACCGCGCTTCAGGCGCGAACTGACCACTGCGAATGTCGCCGCGCATGCGCTCCGCGACCTGCTCGTAAATCTGCTTCGGGCGAAACGCGCGTTCCAGTGCGAATGAGGTCGAGGCCATGGATGGATACCGTGCGACAGATGACAGTGTGATGTGTGCCGGGTTCAAACCAGTTTGATGGATAAATTTTGAAACTGGTTGATCGTCAACCAAAGCTGGTCTACATTTCGATCCAGTATAAGACAAAGACGATGGAGCGAGACGATATGTTGGACAGGCAACGACCCGAAGCTTTCTTGCGAGGAACGAACGCATCATGAAGCTGAACCGCATGATCAGCACGGTCGAAGTGCATACGGGCGGCGAACCGTTTCGCATCGTCACGAGCGGGCTCCCGAAGATGCCCGGCAAGACCATCGTCGAGCGGCGCGCGTGGCTCAAAGAGCACGCCGATCATCTGCGCCGCGCGCTGATGCTGGAGCCGCGCGGCCACGCCGACATGTACGGCGGCTATCTGACCGATCCCGTCACGGAAGGCGCGGACTTCGGCATCATCTTCGTTCACAACGAGGGCTATAGCGACCATTGCGGCCACGGCGTGATCGCGCTGGCGACAACGGCCGTCTCCCTCGGCTGGGTCGAGCGCACAGAGCCGGAAACGCGCGTCGGCATCGATGCGCCTTGCGGCTTCATCGAAGCGTTCGTCAAATGGGACGGCGATCACGCAGGCAGCGTGCGCTTCGTCAACGTGCCGTCGTTTATCTGGCAGCGCGACGTGAGCGTCGAGACGCCGGGCTTCGGCACCGTGCGCGGCGATATCGCGTTCGGCGGCGCGTTTTACTTCTACACATCGGGTGAACCGTTCGGACTCGATGTGCGCGAAGACCATGTGGACCGGCTGATCCAGTTCGGCGCCGAAGTGAAGCGCGCGGCGAATGAAGCGTTCAAGGTCGAACATCCACATATTCCCGAGATCAATCACATCTACGGCACGATCATCGACAACGCGCCGCGTCACGCGGGCTCGACGCAGGCCAATTGCTGCGTGTTCGCCGACCGCGAAGTGGACCGCTCGCCGACAGGTTCGGGTACGGCCGGGCGCGTCGCGCAACTGTATCTGCGCGGACAACTGGGCAAGGACGAGACGCTCGTCAACGAGTCGATCATCGGCACGGTGTTTCGTGGGCGTGTGTTGTCCGAGACGAAGCTCGACCGCTTCGATGCCGTGATTCCCGAGATCGAAGGCGACGCGCATATTTGCGGGTTCGCGAACTGGCTCGTCGATGAGCGCGATCCGCTGACGTATGGTTTTCTGGTGCGCTGAACGCGCAAGGAGCAGCCCCCGATATGAGCAGCACGCCGATTTTCGACGCCGCCGGCACGGCGCGCCTGATTCCGTTTCGCGCGCTCGTCGACGCGCTGAAGACAGCCGCCGCCGACTACGCAGCCGGGCGCGTCGCGAGCCCCGAGCGGCTCGTCGTGCCGCTGAACGACAACGGCATCATGCTGTCGATGCCCGCCGCGGCATCCGATCTCGCGATCCACAAACTCGTCAACGTCTGCCCGCGTAACGGCGAGCGCGCACTGCCGACCATCCACGGCCAGGTGATGGCGTTCGACCCGGACACGGGCAAGACGCTGTTCATTCTCGACGGGCCGACCGTCACGGGACGCCGCACGGCCGCGATGACGATGCTCGGCATCGAGACGCTCTCGCGCGACGCACCGAAAGACATTCTGCTGATCGGCACGGGCACGCAGTCCGCGAGCCATCTGCGGGCGATCGGCGAGTTGTATCCGGAGGCGCGCGTGCGTGTGCTGGGCACATCGGCGGCGCGTGCGCAGGCGTTCTGCGACGCACAGCGCGGCACGGTGCGTGATCTGCAAGCCTTGAGCGAGGCGACGATTCCCGATTCCGTCGACACCGTCGTCGCGCTGACGACGAGCCGCCAGGCTGTCTACGACGAAGCGCCGCGCGCGGGACGGCTCGTGATCGGCGTCGGCGCGTTCACGCCGCAGATGTGCGAGATCGGCGCGCGCACGCTCGCGGGCAGTACGCTGTATGTCGACGATCTCGCGGGCGCGAAGCACGAAGCGGGGGACTTCATCCAGGCGGGCATCGACTGGTCGACGGTGACGGGCATCAAGGACGCGCTGGCGAGCCAGCCATCGTTCGATACACCCATCGTCTTCAAGACCGTCGGTTGCGCGGCGTGGGATCTGGCGGCGGGGCGTGTTGCGCGGGCAGCGCTGGGTGCGGGTTGAGACCTCGCACGTCCATTGTCGCCGCAGACCGCGTGTAAGGGCGAAGCGGAACGAACGTGCGTGCCGTGTCACGACAGTAAGCGTGCAAACAATCCTAAAACGTTGCAACATAGTCGTCTCGCGCAAACCTGCCCGATTTCAGCGCTGCCTGAAAGGCTGGTCCGGACGGGCTTGCGTTTTTCCCAGCAGTTAATTTTTGCGACCGCGCTATGACGACTTCCACCGCTCCTGCTTCGCCGGACCGCCCGCTCGACATGATCATCTTCGGCGGCGCCGGCGACCTGTCAGCCCGCAAGCTGCTGCCCGCGCTATATATGGCGCACACGCACGGCAATTTGCCCGCCGAAACGCGCATTCTCGCGATCGGCCGCCGTGAATGGGTGCGTGACGATTATCTGAAATGGATGGACGAGCAGAGCCGTCCGTTCATCGAATCCGGTGCGTATGAATCGGGCGCATGGGACCGCTTCCTGTCGCTGTTCGAATACGTGCGCGTCAATGTCGACCAGGCCGCCGATTACGAGCGCCTTGCCGAGGCATCGCGCCCGAATGCGCTGCGCGTGTTCTATCTGTCGACATCGCCGGAACTGTTCACGACGATTTGCGACAACCTCTCGTCGCACGGTCTGCTCGACGAGTATTCGCGCGTCGTGCTGGAAAAGCCGCTCGGTCACGATCTGGCGTCCGCACAGGCGATCAACGATTCAGTCGGCAAGCATTTCTCCGAGCATCAGATCTACCGGATCGACCACTATCTCGGCAAGGAGACGGTGCAGAACCTGATGGTGCTGCGCTTCGGCAACGCGATCTTCGGGCCGCTGTGGCAGGCACCGTATATCCGCAGCGTGCAGATCACGGTGGCGGAGTCGGTCGGCGTGGGCACGCGCGCGGGCTTCTACGATCACACGGGCGCGATGCGCGACATGGTGCAGAACCACTTGCTGCAACTTCTGTGCATCGTCGCGATGGAGCCGCCCGTTTCGCTCGACGCCGATGCCGTGCGCGACGAGAAGCTGAAGGTGCTGCGTTCGCTGCGTCCGATGACGGCCGAGGACATCTCGCGCGATACGGTGCGTGGACAGTACACGGCGGGCGCTGTCGGCGGCGAGCCGGTGAAGGGTTATCTGGAAGAAGCGAACGTGCCCGCCGATAGCCGCGCGGAAACCTTTGTCGCGTTGCGCGCGCATATCAACAACTGGCGCTGGGCGAACGTGCCGTTCTATCTGCGCACGGGCAAACGGATGGCGAAGAAGCTGTCGGAGATCGTGATCGAGTTCGCGGACCTGCCGTTTTCGATCATGCCGAATAGTCCTTGTGGTCCGCGTAATTGTGGCAATCGACTGGTGATCCAGTTGCAGCCGAATGAATCGATTCAGTTGCAGATGCTTGCAAAGGAGCCGGGTAGTGGGATGCGGACGTTGCCCGTCAATCTGAATCTCGATCTGGAGCAGGCGTTCACGAGCCGTCGCGCGGAGGCGTATGAGCGACTACTGATCGACGTCGTGCGCGGCAGGCTCACTCACTTCATGCGTCGCGATGAACTGGAAGCGGCATGGACGTGGGTCGATCCGATCATCGAAGCGTGGAAGCGCAACGGCGACAAGCCGAGGGGCTATACGGCAGGGACGTTCGGGCCGGGGGCTTCGACGGCGATGATGGCGCGGGATAATATGGTTTGGTCGGAAGAGTCGTAGGGCGGGCGAGGGCGGACTACGTGTCCGCCCTTTTTTCGTCTCCAGCGGTCCCGCGTCGTCATGCAAAGTATGAAATAAATGCGGCGCGCATTCCTGATTAGGCATCGATATCATTTTTGACGCTCTTTTACATAAAGGGCGGCGGCTGTCGGTTATCCTCATTGAAGCTGTTGTGTTTCGGCATTCAAAGGAGACCGAATCATGTTGGAAGTGACGCTTAACAAGTTCGTATTTTGTTCCGTTGCCATCGGCTCGCACGCCGAGCAGCGAAGCCGGACTGCTTGCCCGGTGAGCTTGTGATGCAGAGACTTGCCGTTGCAGGCGACCGGACAACGACCGGTGGCCACGTCATCCGTGGCACTTCGACCGTCTTCGACGAAAAGCAACGCCCGTATGCGCTGAAAAACGATCTGGCGACATGTGGAAACTGCAAAGGCGGTTTCCCCGTCTACGGTTCCGCGAATGATTGCCTGGTCGATGGACGCCCCATGGTCAAGCATTTGGACCGGGTGATGTGTCCATGTGGAAAGAACTTTGTGCTTGCCAGCGCGGCATCGACATTTCTGTTTACGGGTGGAGACGGAGCGTCGGGTTCAGCAACTAAACCTGGGAAACCAGGAAATGGAAAGGCCATCGTCTGGTTTTTGGTAAGCGATGTCACCACCGGAGAGCGATTGGCGAATCAAAAATTCATCGCGGATGTAGCGGGTATTCGGCAATCTGGGATGACGGACGGAAACGGATACGCGATGATCGAAACGAATGGCGAACAATCAGTAAATGTTCACGCCATATATTCCTCGCCGAAACGCTCCTTAAGGCACAACGCAGGAAACTGATCGTGCAAACGGATTACGACGTCGAACATTGGACATCTGCTTGCTCTGCGATCGGCAGCACGAAAGATCAAGCTGTTGAAATCAAGGTTAATAACCGCGCGGCTACGCGACAAGCCATCATCAATCTCGTTCAGGTCCGAGGCTTGAATTTCGTCACACGATCGGACTGGGTGGCCCACAAGAACCGCTCGGAACGGATGATTGATGATTGGAATTACAGCAAAATCGCAATACACCACGCCGGACGAAGTTTTTCATGCGGACCCGCCGCGCTGCAGTTGCAGGAAATCCAGGAAATGCAGATGGGAAAACGTGCTGCGGCAATGGACGACATCGGCTATCACTACGCGCTTGACTGCTTCGGCAACGTATTCGAAGGGCGCGACATTCGGTTCAAGGGCGAGAGTGTTCATAACTACAATACGGGGGTAATTGGCATCGTATTGCTTGAAAATCTGTCGGCACCTTATGAAGGCAATGATGGCGTCGCGGCTATTCGTACCTTGCTGGATCGCGTTGGTTTCATTCAGCGTCCAAAAATAGTTGAGCGGCAACAACGAGCGTTGCGGACACTCATCGACATATTGAGAGAGTTCTTCTTCATCGAAACACTCGGCGGGCATCGCGAGTTTCCCGGGCAATTGGGCGAAGGAAAAATTTGTCCCGCTAACGTTGGTTTGGCGCTGGTTCAGGAGTTGCGGCGCGCAACAGGACTGAACGCGCCATGAAGATGCAGCGGGTGTATTTGCCGTGCGTCTTCATCGTGGGAATCTGCGCGCTCGTAATTGCAAAGACGGGTTATGTTCGATCGTATCTGGATGACGAAGTGCAAACTACGTTTTTCATAAAGCGTCACCCCACATTAATAATGGAATTCTACGATCCATTTGCCAATGAAGGTGATGACAAGTCAATCGATCAATTATCAATTTCTGAAAGATCGCGTTTTGCCGAGTATTGCAAATATCGATTGGGTATCGACAATAACAGTACTCAGGCACTTGAAAAATGTAAGGCGCTAAAGCCTGGATACTTACAATAAGCACAGTTTGCGGACAGTGTGTCAAGCGTGTTCTATGGGGAGCGTGCCACCCTCAAAACACATCCACTCTCCCCGGAAACGTCTCCTCATAAGCCACCGCCGCGTCCCCCTCAACCGGCGTTCCCCCACGCTGCTCTCTAAACATCACCGGCGGCATCCCAAACTCCTTCCTGAACTCGCGCCCCAGATGCGAAGCATCAGAAAACCCGCAACTCGACGCAATATCCGCGACCGTCCGATCCGAACTCGTCAACAACCACGCCGCCGTTCTCAACCGAACCTGCTTCGCAAACGCCTGCGGACTTTTCCCCGTCCCTGCCTTGAACAACCGCTCCAGTTGCCGAGGCGACAAATCCAGCTTGCAAGCCAGC
>WNGR01012864.1_pt1 | contig 10865 bp, 5 predicted proteins | sample 5407581 | NCBI WGS metagenome assembly WNGR01 (sample SAMN13153383, study PRJNA577476) | soil metagenome | isolation source: 80 cm soil or saprolite under Garry oak tree replicate 2 | place: USA:California | collected 2016-06-15 | reverse complement strand
CGCGCGACCCGTTGGCTCGCAATGACGGTCTCAAGACGCGCCAAAGCTTCGGCCGTCATCGCCCGGCTTGATCGGGCGACCCAGTTTTCCAGAGGGCGTGAGTGATAGAATCGAAAAGCCGCGGCGTACTGCATACCCCGCTGGAGCCAGTCATCGGGCTCGCCGACGGCGAGACCCGGTGGCGGGGTATGACGGCGGTTATCGGGAAGCAGCGAAGCGACGAACCAACCCCCGCCTCAACTCGCCTTGCGCGCTCGCGCCGGCGACCGGTGCGCTTTTTTGGCGGTGCGATGCGCGGTTCGCCGGGCCGGGGAGCGAGCCCGCCGCTTTGCCGAGCCCCTGCCTTTCAGGCTTTGTTGAAGCGCATCCATCAGGCTGACAACGTTGCTCGGCCGTTCTTCGCGCTCGGCAACCTTGACCGGCTTGCCGGCGGCCTTGCGCTTGACCAGCGTCTTCAACGCATTCTCGTACTCGTCCTTGTATTTCGACAGGTCGAAATGCCCGGCCTTGGAGTCGAGGATATGGCTGGCGAGTTCGATCATGTCCTTCGATATCTTCGGATTCCTGATGTCGTCAAAATATTCATGTTCGTCACGTACCTCGTAGGGATATCGCAGCGTAATGCCGAGCAGGCCTTTGCCGAGCGGCTCGATCGCAATGATATGCTCGCGATTGGTCAGGATGATGCGTGCCAGCGCGACGCGCCCCTTGTTCTTCATGGCGTCGCGAATCACCGCGAATGCGTCGACGCCGGCCTTGCCATCGGGCGCGATGTAATAGGGGTGATCGATGTAGCGCTTCTCGATCTCGTCCACCGGTACAAAGCTGTCAATGTCGATGGTATGGGTACTTTCGATCTGACCTTGTCAACCTCGACGTATTCGCCCTTTTTCAATTCATAACCGCGGGCCTTCTGTTCACCCTCGACCACATCGCCGGTCTCGGCGTCGACCATCTGCTGCTTCAAGCGGTTGCCGGTCTCCTTGTTGATCATGTGGAAGTGGGTCTTTTCGACTGACGTGGTTGCCGGATAAAGCGCCACCGGGCAAGAGACGAGGGAAAGTTTTAGCGACCCTTTCCAATAGGCGCGCGGGGCCATTACAATCTCCGGCTTGTGTGCGTTTAAGCGGATTCGGGAACTTCAACTGCCGCTGGGGGTTTTGGTTCCGGGCGCGCTTGTCGGCCGCGCGATCAGGCCGAGTTGTTGCAGGATTGAATCGTGTCTCTGAGAAATCTATCCACCTATCGAAAAAAGCGGGATTTCGAGAAGACTGCCGAACCCAGCGGCGAAACGCCGGTTGCGCCTTCAAAGCGTCGGCGGTTCGTGATCCAGAAGCATGATGCGAGCCGGCTGCATTACGACCTGCGGCTGGAATCAGACGGCGTCTTCAAATCCTGGGCAGTGACGAAGGGCCCCTCGCTCGATCCGCATGACAAGCGGCTCGCGGTCGAAGTGGAAGATCATCCGCTCGATTACGGCGATTTCGAAGGCACCATTCCGAAGGGACAGTATGGCGGCGGCACCGTGCAGCTCTGGGACCGCGGCTATTGGGAATCCGACGATCCGGAGCGCGGATACAAGAAGGGTGATCTGAAATTAACGCTGCACGGCGACAAGCTGCACGGCAGCTGGGTGCTGGTCCGTATGCGCAGCGACCGGACCGGGGGAAAAAGGACCAACTGGCTCCTGATCAAGCATCGCGACGAATTTGCCAAGGAAGGCAAGGCCAACAATATCCTGGATGAGGACCGATCGGTGGCGTCGGGCCGGACGATGGAGCAGATCGCGCAAGGCAAAGGCAGGATACCAAAACCTTTCATGACGGCGAAGTCCGGCGGCGGCAAGGCCGATGCGGTCTGGCATTCGAACCGAGGCGATGCCGCGGAGGCGCGAGCAGAAAAAAAAAGTCAAAAAAGTGAATCGCCGGCCGCGGCGGCAAAAGGCAAGAAAGTCAACTCGATCCCGGACTTCGTAGTGCCGCAGCTCTGCACGCCGGTCGATCGTCCCCCCGCAGGGGAGGGATGGTGCCACGAGATCAAATTCGACGGCTACCGGGTGCAATTGCGGGTCGAGGACGGCGCGGCCCGGCTTAAGACCCGAAAAGGTCTGGACTGGACCGAGAAATTCCCGGCGATCGCGAAAGAGGGAAGCGCGCTGCCCGATGTGCTTGTTGACGGCGAGATCGTCGCGCTCGACCATAACGGCGCGCCGGATTTTTCCACGCTGCAGGCCGCACTTTCCGACGGCAATACCGACAATCTCATTTTCTTCGCGTTCGACCTGCTGTTCGCCGATCGAATGGATGTTCGCGGCCTGCCGCTCGCCGAACGAAAGGCGCAACTGAAAAAATTGCTGGAAGCGCGGCCCAAGAGCAAAGCCAAGCTGATCCGCTATGTCGAGCATTTCGAGACTGGTGGCGAAGCCGTCTTGCAGTCGGCCTGCAAGCTGTTGCTGGAAGGCATCGTCTCGAAGAAGCTCAGCGCGCCCTATCGTTCGGGCCGGTCCGAGGACTGGACCAAGGCCAAATGCCGCGCCGGACATGAGGTCGTGCTGGGAGGGTGGAAAACCACCAACGGCAAATTCCGCTCGCTGATGGCGGGCGTCAATCGCGGCGATCACCTGGCCTTTGTCGGAATAGTCGGTACCGGCTTCGGACAGGACAAGGTCAAGCGCATCATGCCGGCGCTGAAGGCGGCGGCCTCCGACGAAAGCCCGTTCGGCGGCAAGAATGCGCCGCGCAAGACCAGGGACATGCATTGGCTGAAGCCCGAGCTCGTCGCCGAAATCGAATTTGCAGGCTTTACCGATGCCGGAAACATACGGCAGGCTGCGTTCAAGGGGCTGCGCCAAGACAAGCCGGCCGAGGAGGTGGAGGCGGAAAAGCCGGCCATGACCAAAATCGCCAAACCTATCGCAAAGACGGCGGCCAAATCCGGCAAGCCGGTTAAGGCGCGGCCGACGCAAGGGGAGAGCAAATCCGCCGAGGTGACGGGCGTGATCATCTCCCACCCCGACAAGGTGATGTGGCCGGACGCGGGTGACGGCAAACCCGTAACCAAACTCGATCTCGCCCGCTATTTCGAGGCGGTCGGCGAATGGATGATCAGTCACATCAAGGGCCGACCATGCTCGCTGGTCCGCGCGCCTGACGGCATCAGCGGCGAGCGCTTCTTCCAGCGCCACGCCATGCGCGGGACATCCAGTCTGCTGGAGCTGGTGAAGGTTTTCGGCGACCACAAACCCTATCTCCAGATCGATCGCATCGAAGGGCTTGCGGCGGTGGCGCAGATCGGCGCTCTCGAGTTGCATCCGTGGAACTGCGCGCCCTTTGCGCCTGACGTGCCGGGGCGACTGGTGTTCGATCTCGACCCCGCGCCTAATGTCGACTTTGCCGAAGTCATCGAAGCCGCCAAAGACATGCGGCAGCGGCTAAAAGACGTTGGTCTGGAGAGCTTTTGCAAGACCACCGGCGGCAAGGGGCTTCATGTGGTGTCGCCGCTGCTGTACGGCGCAAAGGACAAGGTGACCTGGCCGGAGGCCAAGGCGTTCGCGCGCGACCTTTGCCAGTGGATGGCCGATAGCGACCCCGAGCGCTATCTGCTCAACATGTCGAAGAAGCTGCGCAAGGGAAAGATCTTCCTCGACTATCTTCGCAACGATCGCATGGCTACCGCCGTCGCCGTGCTGTCGCCCCGGGCGCGCGAAGGCGCGACCGTTTCGATGCCGCTGACATGGGCGCAAGTGCGCGGCGATCTCGACCCGAAACGCTATACGGTCCGGAGCGCGCCGGCACTGCTTGCCAAAACCAAGGCGTGGCGAGGTTACGAGGATGCCGCAGCATCGACAAAGGCTGCGATCAGGAAGTTGACGGGGAAAACCTAACTCCTGTCATTCCGCGATGCGCCGTAAGGCGCGGACCCGGAATGACGCGAATGCAGAATGCGCGGGCTAAATCCGTCCGAGCAGGAGCAGGATCAGCAAGATGACGATGATGAGCCCGAGACCGCCGCCGCCATAATATCCAGTGCCATAGAACGGTCCGCCCCCGATGCCACTGAAGCCGCCGAGCAAAGCGATAATGAGAATGATAAGGATAATCAGTCCGATTGACATTTGGCATCTCCTCCAGCCCGGCAGCTACAACTGTTGCGCTGCCATCGGCTGGAAAAACAAACGGGAATCTGAAAAGTTCCCGCGGGTTCCCTTCGCGCTTACTCGCTGCCCTCTTTTTTCCTGAAAACGTGAAACTACATGCGGTTACGTTAGAAGAGGAATCCAGACATGTCCGCACCTCTAGTGGTTTCGCTTCCGCATCACCTTGGACGCGAAGAGGCAACCCGCCGCCTCAAGGAGGGATTGACTCGTGCCGCTGCCAGCATGCCGCTGCTGAAGGTCGATGAGGAGAGATGGGAGGAGAATCGCATGATCTTTCGCGTCCGCGCGCTGGGGCAGGCGGTGTCGGGTCATGTCGATGTGGCGGATGACCATGTCCTGGTGGAAGTGACGCTGCCCTGGCTGTTGCAACGATTTGCGCAAGCCGCCCAGAGCGCGATCAAGAACCGCGGCAACCTGCTGCTGACCAAACGCAGCTGACGAACCGCGATCCATATTGCTTTGCAGCAACGAAAACGAAGCTCCCATTTATTCCGTAAACGTCTTGGTAACTGATTCTCTGGAATCCTGATGCTGCGCGAGGGAGGGAACCGACCTCTTGTTGTCGGCACGACATCCGCCAGGCCGTCCGGCCTTTACTCGATCCCGGGCGGCCTTGCGCTTTTCAGGCTCGAACACGCTTTCGCGCCGGCTTCACAGCGCCCACGAATCTGGCTTTCAACACAGCCGCCGGGAAATGCCGGAAGAGCTCGGAGAGGCGCAGCTCCGTCGCGTCGGCCTCGGCAAAGCCTTCCACGGAATAGCCGCTCACATCAAGCGCAGCGTCAAAGGCTTCCGCGCGGGGCCAGACCCGGCCGCTCTGGGAGAACGGCGCAAATGATTTCGCAACGGCCGTTATCAGTGTATCGCGGCCACGCCGCCGCGCGAAGGCAATGACATGGTCGCGATGCGACCCGCTCAGGCGCAGCGGCTCGTAATCGCCGTGCGCGAACACATCGGCAAATTCAGTCCGCAGTTTGAGAAGACGCCGGCTCCAGGCCAGCTTCAGATGACCGTTCGACCAGTTTTGCACGAGCTTTTCCCAATCGGGAGCCTCCGTCGACGCCAGTGCGGAAGCGCGCTCCTTAAAATTCACCTGGCGCCGGTTATCGGGATCGACCAGCGACAAATCCCAGAACTCGGTGCCTTGATAGAAATCGGGCACGCCGGGAATCGTGGCCTTCAACGTGATCTGACTAAGGGAATTCAGCGCACCCAACAGCGAGACGCGCCGCGCCAAGGTGTCCAGCGAACTCAGAAATTCAGCCGAGTTCGAGCGATCCAGTATCCGTTCGATGAATGTCCGTAGCCCCGCCTCGTAGGCTGGGTGGGGATTGAGCCAACTGGTCTCCTGCTTGCCCTCGCGCGCCGCTTTCAACGCATAGGCCTGCATCCGCTCGCGAAACGAATCGTCGCGTTCACCCGATGGCCACGCCCCAAGCAGCGCTTGATACAGCATGTATTCGAACGTCGCGGACGGCGCGCGCATTTCGCCTTTGATGACCAGATGCGGCGCGTTGAGGATTTTCCATCGCGACACGGCGCTGGCCCATTCACCGGGCAGCTCGGCCAGTGCCATCAGTCGTGCCCGCGCGTCCTCGCCGCGCTTGGTGTCGTGCGTCGCGGTCGCCGTCATGCCGTGCGGCCATTCCTTGGCGCGAATTTTCATCGCCCCGTGAAAGGCGTCGATGGAAAGCGCTTTGGCCGAGGGATCGCCGCCGACCTCGTTGAGCGCCAGCAGGCGGTGGTAGCGATAGAACGCAGTATCCTCGAGCGCCTTCGCCATCAGAGGACCGGTAAACTGCTGCACCTTCAATGCAAAGCGGCGCACGCGCGGGGCGCTATGCGCAGGCCTGCCCGGCTTGATCAGGTCCATTGTCAGCGTATCGCGCAAGAATTCGAAGATGCCATCATCGGCGGCGAACCAGTCCGCCCGCGCTCTTTCAATGGTCTGCGAGATCAGCGCACGGTCGTGCGCCGCCGGACCCGCTGCAGTTAGATAGGTGCGGTAGACTGGGAAATGCAGCACGTAAAGTTCGAGCGCCTGCCGCAAGCTGTCGGCGGAATAATCGCGGGTAGAATAATGCCCGCCGGCGATACGCGCGAGCAGGCGCGTGAGCACCGTGAATTCGCTGGTCAGCAAGGTCTCGAGAACCCTGCGCTTGGCGTCCTTCAAGACAGGGGCGAGCCTGGGCGGCAAATTGCTGATCTGCCGCCACACCTCATCGAGCGGTTCGAGCCCCTTGCCGTCGACCAGTACCTGGGTGATGGCATTCAGCCACTCATAGCCGGTGGTGCCGTGGACGCCGGTAAAGGAAGGTAGCGTTTCGTGTTCGCCGAGGATCTTTTCGATCACCATGTAGAACAGCTTGGCATCCTCTCCCTGTGCACCTCGAATCAGGCGGCGCAGGCGCTGAAAATATTGCGCGGGGTCGCGCAAGCCATCGATGTGATCGAGCCGCAGGCCCTGCAGCCTGCCTTGCGCGATCAGCTTTTTCACTAGGCGATGGATGGCCTCGAACGTGCCGGACTCCTCGACACGCAATCCGGCGAGCGTATTGATATCGAAAAACCGCCGATAGTTGATGTCGCTGGAGGCGAGGCGCCAATGCCCGAGCTTGTAGTGCTGGCGTTCGAGCAGATGATGCAGCGCGAGAATCTGCGCCGGCCGATCCGGGCCTGCGCGATAGGCCTCGATCCCGCGCGCGATGATGTCAGCACTTCCGGCGATACTTTTTAATTCCGCCTTGAACGCCGGCGCTTCACTGCGGTTGGGATGGCGCAAGCCCCGATAGCGCGACGCAAGCTCGAGAATGCGTTTTCCCGCCGCGTCATCTTCGGCGCCTGCTTCTCTGACGGCGGTGCGCAGAATTTCGCTGTAACGCTCAGGCGCGATCGGCAGCCGGTGTTCGAAATACCAGGCCGAAAAACTTCCCTCATCGCCATCGTAGCGGAGTTCGATCTCGCCGTTTTCCAGCGCCTGGCCATAGGACGAGCCGATGATCGGCAACAGCACGCCGCCGCGCGCTCGATAGGGCAGTATGTCCCAGTCGATGTCGAACGATGTCGCGTGCGGCGAGGCCGGACCCCATTCCAGCACGTCGAGCCACCATGGATTGTCGGCGAAATGCACCCCGACATGGTTGGGAACGAAATCGAGAATCAGGCCGAGGTCATGCTGCCTCAGCGTATTGCTTAATCGCTCGAAGCCGGCATCGCCGCCAAGCTCCGGATTGATCCTGGTGTGATCGACGATGTCATAGCCATGGGTAGAGCCTTTGCGGGCCTTCATGAACGGCGATGCATAGAGATGCGTAATGCCGAGCGCTTTCAGATAGGGGACGATCGCTGCGGCCGCGTCAAAATCGAAGTTCGGCGTCAGTTGGATGCGGTAGGTCGCGATCGGAATGGCCAGAGGCATCATTGCCCTCCGATGCGCCAGAACACCGACCAGGGCGGCATCGAGTCGCCAGCTTCGCCGCCCCAGATTGGGGTGCCGCTCGCTGCAATTGTTTTGCGCGCAATCTCGTTACTCGACAGGCCGGCCACAAGCTGCAGCGTCGCGCCGTCGCCCATGCGCCAATGGGCCGTCAGCAAACCATTGTCCGCCGCATGCGCCTCGCCAAAGGATGCGCCTGCAAGCCTGGGAACGATCTCTCGCCGGCGTATCGCGAGAAGGTCTCGCACCAGCGCCAGCCGCCTCTTTCCCGCCGCCTCGTTGCGTGATTCCCAATCCAGTATCGCGGATTGGAAAGTCGATTCGGCAAGCGGATCGGGAATTTCATTGCCATATTTTGCGTAGGCCCAGGCGTATTCCCTGCGCCGGCCTTTGCGCACGGCCTCTGCGAGATCGCCCTTGAAGTCGCAAAAGAACGGGAACGGCGCCTTCGAGCCCCACTCTTCGCCCATGAACAGCATCGGGATCATGGGTGTCAGCAAGGTGATCGCCAGCGCGGCCTCGATGGCCCTTGAGTCCGCTATGCTTTCGAGCCGGTCGCCGAGCGCACGATTGCCAATCTGATCGTGGTTCTGCAGGAAATTGACGAAGCCGGTGGGAGCAAGCTTGCCGCTCGGCTCGCCGCGCCGCTTGTCGCCCCAAAAGGCGGAGACTTCGCCCTGATAGACAAAACCCGACGCAAGCGCCTTGGCGAGATCGTGACTCGGCGAACGCTGATAATCGCCGTAGTAGCCTTGCGCTTCGCCAGTCAACAGCACATGCCAGGCGTGATGATAATCGTCGTTCCACTGCGCGCGGTATTTGCCGCGCGGCGGGTCCTGCGTGGCGTCCAGCAGGCTTGCGCGGTTGTCACTGTTTTCGAGCACGAGATGGATGTGACGGCCGCTCTCGGCGGCAAGCTTGCCGACCGCGACGCTGAGATCGTGCAGGATCGCGACTTCGCCGGTTTCAACGATGGTATTGACGGCATCGAATCGCAGCCCGTCGAAACGGTATTCGCGCAGCCAATACAGCGCATTTTCGATGGCGAAGGCGCGAACCTCTCGCACCCGGTAATCGATCGCGCTGCCCCAGGGCGTCTGCGCCTCGGTAAAGAAGGTTGGCGCATATCGGCCGAGATAATTTCCTTCGGGGCCGAAGTGGTTGTAGACCACGTCCAGAAACACCACCAGCCCGCGCAGATGCGCTTCATCGATCAGGGCCTTGAGATCGTCGGGCCGCCCATAGGCGCTGTCGGGCGCGTACCACAACACGCCATCATAGCCCCAATTGCGGGAGCCGGCGAAATCCGCAAGCGGCATCAATTCCAGCGCGGTTATGCCACTCGCCACCAGATGATCGAGCTTGCCGATCATGGCGCGGTAAGTGCCCTCCCTGGTGAAGCTGCCGACATGGGCTTCAATCACGACGGCTTCGTGCCACGGGCGTCCACGCCAGTGCGAGCCGCGCCATGGATAGCTTGAGTGATCGATGACTTCGCTGGGACCCGAGACGTCATCCGGCTGAAATGCGGAGGCCGGATCGGGTACATCGATCTCATCGTTGATCCGGAATTTGTAACGGGCGCCGGCGTTTACGCCTGGGACATCGGCAGAAAACCAGCCGTCTTCGCCGCGTTGCATGGCTCGAGGTTTTTCCAGCAGCAGATCGACGCGCTTCGACGCCGGCGCCCACAGACGAAACGACGCGCCTTCCGCTGTCAGCCTCGCGCCGAATTGCCGCTCATTCATACCGAACCCGCAAAGGCCCTCGCTTCCCGACGCGAACTCCGCGGCTGTTTCCTTAACGTCCGCGGTGTTCAATAGTTGCTGCCAGCTCTTGTATTCGGACAGTTTCGGCAATTTGAACGCGATCGCTTCGGGTGCGGCATTCAGCACGATGAAAATTGGCGGCTTCCCGGGCTCGATCGGTCCGAGCACGTACGCGACAAACCGGCTCTCCGGAAAATTCCAGTCCTGCTCCTTCATCTCCTCGGCCGCCGGCGTCAGCCACAAGACGCCGTAGGATCCATCGGCGCGCCGTCCGTCGAGCCAGCGACGCGAACGGAATTGCGGAAAGCGCTTTCGTATCTCGGTCATCTGGCCGATGAAATCGATCAGGTCGTCGCCTTCGCGATTAAGCCCGTCCCAATTGATCCAGCCTGTTTCGTTATCCTGACAATAGGCGTTGTTGTTGCCGGACTGCGAGTTGCCAACTTCGTCGCCGGCCAGCACCAGCGGCACGCCCTGCGCCAGCAGGAGACATGCAAGCTGGTTTTTCCGCAGCTGGCGACGAAGCGCAGTTATCGTCGGGTCGTCGGTCGGGCCTTCATGGCCGCAATTGGTGCTGTGATTTTCGTTGGCGCCGTCGCGATTGCCTTCGAGATTGGCCTCGTTGTGCTTTTCATTGTAGCTGAACAAATCCGCCAACGTGAAGCCGTCGTGGACGGTGATGTGATTGACGCTGGCGCGCGGCGCGCGGCCGTCGTGGTTGAACAGATCGGACGAGCCGGTCATGCGGCTGGACACTTCGCCGATCAGGCTGCCTTCGCCAGCCCAATAGCGCCGCATCGCGGTGCGATAACGGTCATTCCATTCCGACCATTGCGAGGGAAAGGCACCGACCTGATAGCCGCCCAAGCCGAGGTCCCACGGCTCGGCGACCAGCTTCACCGAGGCCAGCACGGGATCTTGCCGGATCGCGGTGAAGAAGGCGCTGTTGCGGTCGAAACCGTTCGGCCCACGCGCCAGCGTGGTGGCGAGATCGAACCGGAAACCATCGACGTGGCAAACCTCGACCCAGTAGCGCAGCGAATCCATCACCATCTGCAGAACGCGCGGATGCCTAAGGTTGACCGAACTGCCACAGCCGGTGAAATCGTCGTAGAAACGGGGATTGTCCGGCTTCAGCCAGTAGTAGGAGGCGTTGTCGATGCCGCGGAATGACAGTGTCGGGCCCATATGGTTGCCCTCGGCGGTATGATTGTAGACGACGTCGAGCATCACCTCGATGCCGGCGTCGTGCAGACGCGCTACCGTGGTGCGGAAGGCATCCAGCGGGTTGTCCTGCGAGTAGCGCGGTTCCGGCGCCAAATACGATAGTGTGTTGTAACCCCAATAGTTCGACAGCTTCTTTTCGACCAGTATCCTGTCGTCGACGAGGCCGTGGATCGGCAACAGCTCGATGGTTGTGACGCCAAGGCGCTTGAGATGCTCGACCATGGCAGGGGAAGACAGGCCGCCATAAGTGCCGCGCAGGTTTGGCGGCACGTCTTCG